>LNAP01002607.1_pt1 | contig 17927 bp, 20 predicted proteins | sample 602601 | NCBI WGS metagenome assembly LNAP01 (sample SAMN02440304, study PRJNA202911) | soil metagenome | biome: Subtropical and temperate rainforests or woodlands; isolation source: soil samples (1 kg each in a 20% v/v slurry with milli Q water) were... ... | reverse complement strand
TAGCCCGCCATGGTCAGCAGTTCCAGGCAGTTGTCGAACGTGGCGGTGTCGGACTGGTCGGCGAAGCTGATGGGGTAGAGCTTTTGCAGGTCGGCACCCAGCACCGGCGAGCTCATGACGCCCTCGCGCGCCTTCATCCAGTTGTAGTTGCCCTTGACGGTGTTGATCTCGCCGTTGTGCGCCACATAGCGGTAAGGGTGGGCCAGCGGCCACTCGGGGAAAGTGTTGGTGGAAAAACGCTGGTGCACCAGACCCAGCGCGGAGACGCAGCGCGGGTCTTTCAGGTCCAGGTAGTAAGTGCCGACCTGATCCGCCAGCAGCAGGCCTTTGTAGATGACCGTGCGGCTCGACATGCTGGGCACGTAATACTCTTTGCTGTGCTTGAGCTTGAGCGCCTGAATGTGTTTGCTGGCGCATTTGCGAATCACATAGAGTTTGCGCTCCAGCGCGTCCTGCACGATCACGTCATTGCCACGGCCGATGAAAATCTGGCGCAGGATGGGTTCTTTTTTGCGCACATTGGGCGACATCGGCATGTCGCGGTCCACCGGCACATCGCGCCAGCCCAACAGCACCTGGCCTTCGGCCTGCACCGCGCGCTCCAGTTCCTGCTCGCAAGCCTGGCGACTGGCGTGCTCCTTGGGCAAAAACACCATGCCGACGCCGTATTCACCGGGTGGCGGCAGGGTCACGCCCTGCGCCGCCATTTCTTCACGGTACAGCGCATCCGGCAACTGGATCAGAATACCCGCGCCGTCACCCATGAGTTTGTCGGCGCCCACGGCACCGCGGTGATCGAGATTCTCAAGAATCTTGAGCGCATTTTTGACGATGTCATGCGACTTGACGCCCTTGATATGGGCCACAAAGCCAACCCCGCAAGCATCGTGCTCTTGCGCTGCTGAATACAAACCCTTGTCCTGGAGATGCTTGATCTCGGCTGCCGTCGTCATGGGCGCGCTCCTAAAAATATCAGAAAGATGAACTTTACCGCATCGCAGCATCCATGCCAAGCAAATTAATTGGGGTCAGATTCCAATTAATTTGTTAAATTTGATTTCAATATTTAATTGGGGACATATCAAAAAATGTAGCGACAATGCGTTTTGAAATTTCGTTTTCAGAGTTATTTGAGACCGGGTTTGTTGACAGAAAATGGCCGCCCCGCAGCTGCTTTTGTGACTCGCCGTTCAGTCTTCTTTTGTAAATCTGCCACAAAATCTGCCTCGCCCAAGGCCCAGCCGCTCAACGTGGCCTGCGTGATGGCCGCCTGCTGCACCGGATTAATGCCGCTTTGCACCAATTCGGCATAGGCAGCTTCACGCGAAAAGGGGGTGTTGCCCAGTTCCCATACCAGGGCATGCGGGGTGATCAATCGGTCAGGACGCACGCCCGCGTAATGCAAATGGCTCGACCAGGGGTAGTCCTGCGGCTGCGCGACCAAGCCAGCGCGCACCGGATTGAGGTCAATGTAGGCCATGCAGGCCAACAGGTAGCGATCGGTCTGGATCAGGGTCGATTTGTAGCGCCCTTCCCACAAGGTGCCCGAGCGTTTGTGCGTGTTATTGAAATAGCGCACATAGCTACGCCCCACCGCCTGCATCATTTTGGGCAAGCCGTCGGCCGTTTGCGGCGTGGCCAGCAAATGAAAGTGATTGCTCATCAGCACATACGCGTGCAAGGCAACATTGAATTTCCTGGCGTTTTCCTCAAGCAGGTCGAGCAACACCCGGTCATCAGCCACCGTGGCAAAAATGGCCTGCTTGTTGTTGCCGCGCTGAATCACATGGTGCGGATAGCCCGGCAGGGTCAGACGCGGTTGGCGGGCCATAGCGATGGGTCGGTAGAAATTAATTGGACTCTGACCCCAATTATTTTTCGGGGCAGGCCACGATGCGTTGCGCCTTGCCGCTGCGGCCCCGCGGCGTAGCTTGCCCCAGTTCGCCAATCACGCGGATCGGCTGGAGCTCTTGGGCCAGGGCAAATTTGTTTAATTCAAGGCGGCATCGCGCCAAAACTTCTTCACCGTCGACACCTGCCTGTCCAAGCCGCAACACCAGGGTGTGGTCGTCGCGCTGGCGCAAATGAAAATCAAAGACACCCGCCGCATCTTCAAGCACCGTGGTTAACGCCAGCGGCGCCAAGGTGACGGGCCTGCCATCCCTGCCCGCCATCACCAGCGCATCATCACTGCGGCCGAGCACCTCGATCACAGGCAAGGCACAGCCGCAGTCACAGCGTTCAGGATGCAGTCTCAACTGGTCGCCCAGGTCGTAGCGGATCAGCGGCTGCACATGGTTGGCCAAGTTGGTCAGCAAGGTGGAATAAGACAGCGCGTTGGCAGGCATGAGCCGCCCGCGATCATCAACCGGTTCCAGAATGACCCAATCCGCATTGACATGGAGATGACCTCGGTCACACTCCCAGCCGATGGACATGAACTCGGAGGCACCATAGCTGTTGCGCACCACACAGCCAAGCGCCCGCTCCAGCCGTTGCCGCACGGCAGCGCTCAGGGTTTCACCGCCGGTCCAGACCTCTTTGGGCGCAAAGTGCAGCGCACCTCGGTCGGCTTCATCGGCCAGCAAGGCGGCAACGGTCGGATAAGTGGCCATCACGGTCGGGGCGAAGGCGTTAAGCGCATCCACCAAGTTCCGGGTGGATTGAAGAATGGAAAAACTCCGCATGAAGGGTGCCAGCCAGGGGTTGAGTTCAAGCATCCGGCACAGGCTCACAGCGCTGGCGAAGTGGCCGTTGGTGGCCCCGACGAAGGCAATGCGTTCCGCCAGCGCCATGGGGTCAAGCCAGCGTTGCACGGGTCGCGGCGCGCTGCGTCGCACCACTTCAAGCGCGTCGTAAACCGCCATGGTGCGCGCGTTTTGCACAAAAATACCGGGCTCGTGGCTGGTGCCCGAACTTTCCCACACCAGATACTCACCCAGGTAGGACGCACCAATTCGATGGGAATCTGCGGTAAAGGCGCGAAGCTCGCTGAGTTTGAGCGACGGATCTGTCACCCAGTCGTCAAAATGGGACATCAAGACATGCCTGGACACCGTTGGCAAATCACTTAGCGGGGTGATGCCTGGCACGGCACCACGCAGGTGCTCACGGTAAAATCTTGAGTTTTGTTGTGCCGCGGCAACCAGCATGCTGAGCCGCGATGCCTGACGCTTTGCCAGCGCCTGCGCGCTTGCCCGTCCGCAGGCGAGCACGTCCAATGACAAGGTACTGAAATGCAGCGAATCAAAAATCGGCATGATGTGCTTACCCCTTTTTGACCATCCTAGGCCCCCTCGACAAGCAGCCGTTTGCGAATAATCATACGAAAGATCATCGTATCGGTCCCTTTTTTTACCCACAATGCAGCCATGAATGAAATCAAAAATATGCCCCAGCACCTGACCGAACGTCGTCTGGCAGATGCCTGGGCCGAACTGCAAAATTACGCCGACCAGGGCAACCCGCTGGAAGCCGATGCCTACCGACTGGCTTTTGCCGACCCCGAGTTCCTGCTGCGCCGGGAAACCCGCGGTATCCGTTTTCAACTTGAAATGCTCAAGCCTGACCTGGACCAGACTGAACAGGGCATTGAAAACACGGTGGTGGTGTTTGGCAGCGCCCGCTTTCCAGCGCCAGAAGACGCCAAGAACAGCCTCTATGAGGCACAAGCCAGTGGCGACGCCACGGCGCTGGCGGTGGCCCATCGGCTGGTGCGCAATGCCCACTATTACGATCAGGCCCGCCTGTTTGCCCGACTCGTGGCAGGCTACAGCATGCACCGCCGTCCCGACGAGCGTCTGTTCATTGCGACCGGCGGCGGCCCCGGCATCATGGAAGCCGCCAACCGTGGCGCGCATGAAATGGGCGCTCCGAGCATCGGTCTGAACATCGCACTGCCTCACGAACAAAAACACAATCCGTACGTCACGCCCAACCTCAGCTTCAAGTTTCACTACTTTGCGCTGCGCAAAATGCACTTCATGATGCGAGCCAAGGCGCTGGTGGCTTTTCCCGGCGGCTTTGGTACGCTGGACGAGCTGTTTGAAGTCATCACCCTGGTACAGACCCGCAAGGCCAAACCGGTGCCCATCGTGCTGTACGGCACCGAATACTGGAAACGCCTGGTCAATATCGACACCCTGGTTGAAGAAGGTGCCATCTCGGCCGAAGACCTCCAGCTGTTTCAGTATGCGGATCAGCCCGAGGCCGCCTGGGCCCTGATCAAGGATTTTTACGGTTTGTGAGCGGGTAAGCCAGCGCCACCGAACCCGGCAGTGCGAAGGCAGCCGTCACGACTGCGGGTTCAGCGGCGTCACGGCTTTGCCATGCACCAGAAAGCCGATCAGGTTGTCCGCCGCGAGTTGCGCCATGGCCAGGCGGGTGCGCAGGGTGGCGCTGGCAATGTGCGGGGTCAGCACCCCATTGGGCACGCTCAACAGGTCCGGGTGCACCTTGGGTTCGCCTTCGAAAACATCGAGCCCGGCTGCGGCAATGGTGCCTTGCTTCAGGGCTGCGGCCAGGGCTGCATCGTCCACAATGCCACCACGCGCAATGTTGACCAGAGTGGCGGTGGGTTTCATCTGGGCCAGTTCGGCCGCCCCGATGGCGTGGTGCGCCTCGGGGGAATACGGCAGAACCAGAATCAAGTGGTCAGATTGCGCCAGCAGTTCCTGCTTGCTGACCAAGGTAGCGCGGCACGCCTGTTCTGTGGCTGCGTCCAGGCGTGAACGGTTGTGATAGATCACCTTCATGCCAAAACCATGCGCGCCACGCCTGGCGATGGCCTGACCAATGCGCCCCATGCCCAAAATGCCCAGCGTGCTGCCATGCACCTCGGAACCGGCGAACATGTCGTAGCGCCAGCTGGTCCACAAACCGGCGCGCAAAAACCGCTCGCTTTCCGCCATGCGCCGGGCGGTGGCCATGAGCAGCGCAAAGCCAAAATCAGCCGTGGTTTCGGTCAGCACATCGGGCGTGTTGGTGGCCATCACGCCGGCTGCCGTCATGGCATCAAGATCAAAATTGTCATAGCCTACCGCCATGTTGGCGCAGACCTTGAGCTCGGGGCAAGCGGCCAACAGCGGAGCATCAATGCGCTGGCTGCCGGTGGTGAACACGCCCTGCTTGCCCTGGAGTTGCCGGATCAGCTCAGCGGGTGACCAAATGACGTCGTCCTGGTTGGAGGTGACATCGAAATGCTGTTCCAGCAGCGTCAATATTTGCGGGAACACGGCGCGCGCAACCAAAATACCCGGTTTCATCTTTTAAGTCTCCTGACACAGTTGAAAAACGCTGGGAACATTTTTTTAAAGTACCATTGTCATCGAACAAATATCTTTTTTTGCCTTTGTCAGGCCCATCGCATGGCTTCTATTTTTGTCAGTTTTACACGCCATGTCGATCGACAAATCGCACGCTCAGACTTGTCTACAATCGCGCAAAATAAAAATTTCAACCCCCGATCAACGTGATTCGTTCATTCAGCCTGTTCGTTTTTTTATACCTGTTCTGGCTCCTGCTGTCAGGTTTTTTTACGCCATTTTTGCTGGCGTCGGGTATCGGTTGTGCGTTGGCCGTGACCTGGTTTGCGCGACGCATGAATGTGGTCGACGACGAAGGCCATCCGATCCAGCTGGGACCTCATGCCCTGATTTACTGGGCCTGGCTTTGCAAGGAAATCATCAAGTCGGCATGGGACGTCAGCAAAATCATCATGCATCCCAAGTTGCCCATCAGTCCGACGCTGGTGCGCTTCAAACCCTCTCAAAGAACGGATGTCGGTTTGGTGATGCACGCCAACTCCATCACATTGACGCCGGGCACCATCACGATTGAAGCCCATGCCAAGGAATTTCTGGTGCATGGTCTGACACGCGCCTCTGCGCAAGCGGTGGTGGGCAGTGAGATGGATCGGCGGGTCACGGCATGCGAGGGCAAGGCCTGATGTTCGCAGCCGCAGCCATCGCACTGCTGCTGACCCTGGCCCTGGCTCTGGTACGCGCCACTTTGGGGCCAACGGTTTTCGACCGGGCGCAGGCCGCCAACACCATCGGCACGGTGGCGATGTTGCTGCTGGCGGTCATGGGCTTCCTGAATGGGCGCCCCGAGTTTTTGGATCTGGCCATCGTTTACGGCTTGCTGAACGTGATCGGCACGATTGCGGTTCTGAAATATTTCAGACGCGGGGATCTGGGCGATCCGGGCGACGAAAACGAAGAGTCAACCGCAAAAGAAGAGCCCACCGCATGAATTTACTCGTCACGATTTTGAGTTGGTTCAGTTTGGTCCTTGGCGGCGTTTTTTGTGTTGTGGGTGCCATCGGCTTGCTGCGCATGCCCGATTTTTTTACCCGGATGCACGCCGCCAGCGTGATCGAAACGCTGGGCGCCGGCCTGATTTTGTTGGGACTTGTGTTGCAGGCAGGATTCACCCTGGTGAGCGTGAAGTTACTCATGCTGGGCCTGTTGATCCTGTTCGTCAGCCCCACCGCAACCCATGCGCTGGCGCGCGCTGCCATGGTGCGGGGGATCAAACACCTTGCCGTCGAGGAGAAGTCATCATCGAAACCCTGATCATCAACGTGCTGATGTCCATGATGGCGGTGAGTGTTCTGGTCATTATCCGCAGCCGAAATTTGTTCGGGGTGATTGTGCTCAGCGGTATCTACAGCTTCCTGATGGCCACCGTGCTGGTGGCCATGGACGCAGTGGACGTGGCCATGACCGAAGCGGCTGTGGGTGCGGGCATCTCGACCGTTCTTTTGCTGGGTGCGCTCTACCTGTGCAAAAGTGAAGAGGCGCATCCGCCCAAAAAACCATTCCTGCCGCTATTGGTCTCCATGTCTGTCGGCGGCATGTTGGTCTACGGCACGCTGGGTCTGCCTGAATTCTCAGACCCCCAAGCACCGATCCACGTGCATGTGGCACCGCGCTATCTCAATGAAATGAAGCAAGAGGTCGACGTACCCAACGTGGTCACGGCCGTGTTGGCCAGCTACCGTGGTTTCGATACCTTGGGTGAAACCACGGTGGTCTTCACGGCCGGTGCCGGGGTCGTTGCGCTGCTGCGCAGGCGCCGCAAAGGGCGCAAACCATGAAAAACGACCTGGTCCTGCGGGTGATCGCCAAGTTGCTGATCCCGTTCATTTTGCTGTTTGCCCTGTATGTGCAGTTTCATGGCGACTTCGGACCGGGGGGTGGCTTTCAGGCGGGCGTGATTCTGGCGGCAGCCGTCATTTTTTATGCCCTGATCTATGGCCTGGCCGACGCGCGCAAGGTGGTGCCCGAGCCTCTTGTTGAATCCATGATGGCCATCGGTGTGCTGATTTACGCAGGCGTTGGCGTGGCGGGTTTGCTGCTGGGTGGCAATTACCTTGATTATTTTGTGCTCGACCCCAACCCGGTGCGGGGCCAGCATCGCGGCATTTTCTGGGTCGAGGTCGGCGTGGCCACCACGGTATCAGGTGTCATGTTGAAAATTTTTTACATGTTCGCTGACCGCGGCAAGGTGGACGAAGAATGACCGGCGCCACGACCTCCATGACGCTGGGCAGTCACTTTACCTACTTCATCACGATTTTCCTGATGGTTGCGGGGCTCTTCATCGTGATTTCGCGCCCCAATCTGATCAAGAAACTCATTGGCCTGGGTATTTTTCAGACTTCGGTTTATCTGCTCTACATTGCGCCGGCCAAATTGATCGGCGGCACGGCACCCATCCTGAGTAACGCATTCACGGTGTACTCCAACCCCCTGCCCCACGTGCTGATTTTGACGGCCATCGTGGTCGGTGTGGCGACGCTGGCCTTGGGCCTGGCCCTGGTGGTGCGGATTCGCGAAGCCTACGACACCATCGAAGAGGATGACATCCTGGCCCGGGACAGCAACGCAGAAGACAACGGTAACGCAACATGAATCTGGCCCCGCACCTGCCTGCTTTGCAAGTGGTTGTTCCGCTGATTGCGGCCCCGCTCACCGTCCTGTTGCGCCAGCGCAGTGTGGCATTTGCCGTGGCACTGGTGGCAAGCTGGCTCGCCCTGGCGATCTCGCTGCTGCTGTGGTGGCAGGTAGCCAACACCGGCATCATCAGCTACGCCATCGGTAGCTGGCCGGCCCCTTGGGGCATCGAGTACCGGATCGACCGTTTCAACTCGTTTATCCTGGTGCTGGTAGCCGGCATCGCCGCCTTGGTGCTGCCTTTCAGCCGCGCCAGCATCGAGTCCGAAGTCGCGGCACAGCAGCACTACCTTTTCTACACCATGTTTGTGTTGTGCCTGGCCGGGCTGCTGGGCATAGCGATCACCGGCGATGCCTTCAATATTTTTGTGTTTCTGGAGGTCTCCTCGCTGTCGGCCTATGTGCTGATTGCGCTGGGCCGTGATCGCCGTGCGCTGTTTGCAGCCTACCAGTACCTGCTGATGGGCTCCATCGGCGCGACCTTTCTGGTCATCGGGATCGGCCTGCTTTACCTCATGACCGGCACCCTGAACCTGGCCGACATGGGCCAGCGTCTGGCCTCGGTGCAGGGCACGCGTCCGGTATTGGCGGCGCTGGCCTTCATTACCGTGGGCGTTTCGCTCAAACTGGCCTTGTTCCCGCTGCACCAGTGGTTGCCCAATGCCTATACCTTTGCACCCTCGGCGGTGTCGGCCTTTTTGGCAGCCACGGCGACCAAGGTGGCGGTGTATGTGCTGCTGCGCTTTTATTTCACGGTGTTTGGCGAATCGGCGGTGTTTGCCAGGTTGCCCATGCAGCAAATGATGCTGCTGCTGGCGTTGGCCGGCATGTTCGCAGCGTCGACCATCGCCATCTTCCAGACTGACCTGAAACGGCTGTTTGCCTACTCCAGCGTGGCACAAATCGGCTACATCATTCTCGGTCTGTCATTCAACTCGGTCAGCGGCCTGACCGCCAGCATCGTGCACCTGTTCAACCATGGCGTGACCAAAGGCGCCATCTTCATGCTGCTGGGCTGCGTTGCGCTCGGCGTGGGTGGCACCAGTCTGACGCGGGTGCAGGGTCTGGGCAAGCGCATGCCACTGGCCAGCTTTGGCATGGTGATCGGCGGACTGTCCCTGATGGGCGTTCCGGGTACCGCCGGTTTTATCAGCAAGTGGTATTTGTTGCTGGCGGCACTCGAGCAAGGCCAGTGGTGGCTGGTGTTCATGATTGCCCTGTCGTCCTTGCTGGCGGCTGTGTATGTCTGGCGTTTTGTCGAAGCGGCCTACCTCCGTGAGCCGCATCAGAACACGACCAATGTCGCGCCTACACCCTGGCTGATGTCTGTGCCAACCGCTATTTTGGTGCTTGCCATTGTGTATTTCGGACTCGACACCTCGTTCACGATGGGCACCGCCTCCGAGGCTGCGGCGGCACTCATTGGGGGGTCTCGCTGATGCTGACACCGGAGCAGGCCATCCTGGCGTCCATGGCCGTGCCCTTGACGGGCGCCATCTTGATTTCGCTGGCCGGGCGCCTGCCCAACCTGCGCGAAGCCATCACGCTGGTCACTGCCGCCGTGCTGTTGACGGTGGTATCAACGCTGTTGCCACTGGTGATGGCAGGTGGGCGACCCAGCCTGGTGCTGTTCAGTTTGCTGCCAGGGCTTGACATTGCGTTTGCGGTCGAGCCGCTCGGCATGCTGTTTGCGCTCATTGCCTCCGGCTTGTGGATCGTCAATTCGCTGTACTCGATCGGCTACATGCGCGGCAACCAGGAAGCCCACCAGACGCGCTTTTTTGTCTGCTTTGCACTGGCACTGGCCGCCACCATGGGCATTGCTTTCTCGGGCAACCTGTTGACCCTGTTCATCTTTTATGAAGTGCTGACGCTCAGCACCTACCCCCTGGTCTCCCACCACGGCACCGAGAAGGCCCGCGACGGCGGACGTGTCTACCTCGGTCTGCTGCTGAGCACGTCCACGGTGTTGCTGCTGCCGGCGCTGGTGTTCATCTGGCATGTCGCGGGCACCACCGACTTCACGGTGGGCGGCATTCTGGCCGACAAGCTCAAGCCGGGTGAGCTCGCGCTGCTGTTGGGCCTGTGCGTGTTCGGTATCGGCAAGGCGGCGCTGATGCCTTTTCACCGCTGGCTGCCCGCCGCCATGGTGGCACCCACACCCGTGTCGGCACTGCTGCACGCCGTGGCGGTGGTCAAGGCCGGGGTCTTCAGCGTGGTCAAGGTGATGGTTTATGTGTTTGGTGTGGACGCCCTCGCCACAGCAGGCGCCTCAAATTGGCTGGTGCTTGTGGCCGGATTCACCATCATCGCAGCTTCAGTGGTGGCGCTGACGGCAGACAATCTGAAACGTCGGCTCGCCTACTCCACGATCAGCCAGCTGTCCTACGTGACGATGGCCGCCGCCCTGCTGGCGCCCTTGTCCCTGGTGGGAGCGGTGTTGCATATTGCGGCCCACGCGGTGGGCAAGATCACACTCTTCTTTGCCGCTGGCGCCATCTACACCGCAGCCCACAAAACCGAGGTCAGCCAGCTCGATGGCATCGGTCGGCGCATGCCCTGGACTCTGGGCGCCTTTGCCATTGCCGCACTGTCGATGATCGGCCTGCCACCGACAGCAGGTTTTATTTCCAAGTGGTACATGGTGTCGGGCGCCATGGCCAGCCAGCACTGGCTGGCGGTCACGGTCATCGTGTTGAGCACGCTGCTCAATGCGGGGTATTTCCTGCCCATTGTTTACCGCGCTTTCTTTGTCGCACCGCCCGCCGATGGGCATGACCATCCGCACGGCGAAGCACCCTTGCCGATGGTGATCGCCTTGACGGCCACAGCCGCAGGAACGGTGCTGTTGTTTTTCTTTCCCGACGTGCCCTTGGCGCTGGCCCGTCAGCTGATCAACCCGTGAGGAGGAACCCATGGATGAAAAAAACCACTGGCTGGATCAGCCCGGCAACGTCAAGTTGTTGTGGCGCGGTTTTCTGTTGGTGCTCCTGCTCACGGTGGTAGCGGAATTCTGGATTCCCATGCACCCCCATTTTGCGATCGAATCCATTTTTGGTTTCAATGCCTGGTATGGCTTTGTGGTCTGTGCCCTGATGATCGGGCTCGCCAAGGGTTTGGCGCTGCTACTGGAACGCCCTGATACCTATTACGGCAAAGACAATGACTGAAGTCCTGATTCATCCCGGGTTGGTGCTCATCGTGGGCGCCCTGTTGCTGCCCTTGCTGCGCGGCACACTGCGCTCTGTTGCCGTCGTCGCCTTGCCTTTGCTGGTGCTGGCACTGGTATGGCAGGTGCCCGATGGACCGGCTGGACAACTTCGCTATCTTGATCACACCCTGACGCCGCTGCAGGGTGACAAGCTGTCGCGCCTGTTTGCCACCCTCTTCTCGCTGATGGCCGCAGGTGGTGGCCTGTTTGCCATGACGCAAAAAAGCCGCGTCGAGGTACCCGCCGCCTTTGTCTATGCGGGCTCAGCCATAGGCGTGGCGCTGGCCGGCGATCTGGTCACGGTTTTCGTGTTTTGGGAACTGATGGCGGTGGGCTCCACCCTGGTGTTGTGGAGCCAGGGCACTGAAGCGGCCTACCGTGCGGCCCGGCGCTACCTGATGATCCACCTGTTGGGCGGCGTGGTGCTGTTTGCCGGAGTCACCGGTCATATCGTCGACACCGGCGATGTGGCTTTCAGCCGCATGGCGCTGGACTCGCCGGCGCACTGGCTGATTTTGATCGGCTTCCTGGTCAACGCCGGGGCTCCGCCGCTGTCGGCCTGGTCGCCTGATGCCTACCCTGAAGCCTCCTGGAGCGGCAGCGTATTCTTGTCAGCGTTCACCACCAAGACCGCGGTGTACGTGCTGATTCGCGGCTTTCCGGGTGCCGAGCTGCTTATATGGATCGGCCTGTTCATGGCGTTCTATGGCATCGTCTACGGCCTGCTGGAAAACGACATTCGGCGCATCCTGGCTTACACCATCGTCAACCAGAGCGGACTAATGATGGTCGGTGTGGGCATCGGCACAGAAATGGCCCTTGACGGCGCCGCCGCACAAGCATTTGTCGGCGTAATCTATGTGGCGCTATTGCTCATGTCGGCGGGCTCGGTCATGCAAATGACGGGCAAACGCAAATGCACCGAACTGGGTGGTCTGGTGCGCACCATGCCCCTGACAGCTGCCTGCGGCGTGATCGGTGCGATGGCAATTTCGGCATTTCCGCTCACCTCCGGCTTTATCTCGAAATCCATGGTGTCGCAGGCGGCACTCGACGGTCATCATCTATGGATTTGGCTGCTGCTGACAGCCGCCTCGGTCGGCGCGTGTCTGCATGCCGGCATCAAGTTCTCCTGGTTTGTTTTTTTCCAGAAAGACTCGGGCTTGCGCCCGGCTGAGCCGCCAGTGAGCATGCGCTGGGCCATGGTGCTCTTCTCGTTGCTCTGTGTTGCGCTGGGCATCTGGCCTGAGCCGCTGTATGCGCTGCTGCCCTATGCCGTCGACTATGTGCCCTATACCGGCGCACACGTGGTGACGCAGTTGCAGTTGCTGCTGTTCTCGGGTCTGGCGTTCTTTGTGCTGCTGCCCTACCTGAAGCGCAGCTTGACCATCACCCTGGATGCGGACTGGCTCTGGCGCATTTTGCTGCCCGCGCTGTTGCGCAACGTGGGCATGCCACTGGTCAGGGGGTGGAACATGCTGGTCCATGCGGCCTACGTGCTGATCATGGAGTCGACCACATTGGTGCTTTACCAACATCGCCAGGATGGCCGGTTTGCGCGCACCTGGTCAACGCGAAGCATGGCTCTGTGGGTGCTCGTGCTGCTGCTGGGCTTTCTCATCCTCTACTACGTGTGAGCCTGGCTGTGATTGGCATCGGTGCTCGGCCGTCGCAACAAGGGCGCACTGGGCTTCGGTAGTCAAGACCCCATGAAAAAAGCCACCCGAAGGTGGCTTTTTAGAGCAATTGCTGAGCAATTATTTCTTGACTTCTTCCGAAGCAGCAGCTGCAGGAGCAGCAGCTTCAGCTTCAGAGGCAGCAGGAGCTGCAGGAGCAGCTTCAACAGCCGGTGCGGGAGCAGCAGCAGGTGCGGCTTCAACAGCAGGTGCAGGTGCAGGAGCTTCTTCTTTTTTGCCACAGGCAGCCAAAGCAGCAGCAGCAATCACAGCGATCAGAACGAGAGATTTATTCATTTGAGATACCTGATAAAAAAAAATTCCGGAATATGATTCATGGAAACCCATAAAACCAAGCCCACACAGCAAGTATTGGGTAAGCTCGTGGCAAATTATAGTGAAAAACTACTGGTTTTTATGCTTGACTGAAAACTCGATATATGTTTGCAACAATCTATTACAACTCAGGCATCCCGCTCATTCAAGCGTCTGAAGCCAACCAGCCCCCCACCATGCGGTGACCAAAATCTGCGCTTGCGCACTGAGTTTACAAACATCAGGAGCCAACAAAACACGTTCATTGGCCAGCACACGCATCAAGGTGGCATCCCGACCCGAGGCACTGAAGCTCTCGCCATTGATGAAAACATGGTGGGCATCAAACATCATGCGGGTGCGCCGATCCAGGCGAATGCCCTGCGCTTTCAATGTCTTCGTATCATCAGCCGACTCGGCACGCGCTTCAAACCAGACATTGGGTTTGGGCTCGGTCAGGTATTCACCCAGGCCGCGGGCCAGCGCCCGGCTGTCCTGCAGGGCATCCTGCAGCGCGTCCCGGGCAAATTCCAGCATCCGGCCCGGGATTTCAGCGGCTTGGTCCACGGCGGGCTGATCGGGGTCGCGGTACAAACGTACACCCACCGCCTCTTCGGCATCTTCGGCCAGTCGCTGCAGCAACTCCCGGGCCAGCTCAGCCCGGTTCGGAATGCGAAAACCAATGGAATAGGTCATGCATTCACCTTCGGCAATGCCATCGTGGGCATAACGCGGCGGCAAATACAGCAGGTCGCCCGGCTCCAGCACGTATTCCAGCTCGGGCTCGAAGTGGGCCAGGATTTTCAAAGGCACATCGGGCTGCAGGCTCAAGTCTTTCTGGCGGCCAATGCGCCAGCGCCGTTGCCCAAGCGCCTGCAACAAGAACACGTCATAGCTGTCGTAGTGGGGCCCCACGCCGCCGCCATCGGTGGCAAAACTGATCATCAAATCGTCCAGACGGGCATCGGGTACAAACCGGAATTGGTTCATCAGCGCATGCACCCGCTCATGGTGCAAATCGACACCCTGCACCAGAATCGTCCAGCCCGGCTGTTTCAGGGGCGGCAAGGCGCGGCGCTGAAACGGCCCGTGTTTGAAGCGCCACCCCGGCTTGCTGCCGGGCTCGTGAATCACCATGCGGGTTTGGGCGTCTTCATTGGCGGCCAGTTCAAACAGCTGCGCGCGATCCAGCAGAGGTTTGAAGCCGGGCACGGCCTGCCTGACCAGCAAGGGCTTTTTTTGCCAATAGCGTTTCATGAACACGCGGGGGCTGATACCGCCTAACAAAGGCAGTGCTTGGGTGACGTCCATGGGTTTCTCCGTTCAGGTTTTGTCTGCGACAATTCTCGTATGGAAATCACACAACAATGCGTCGTCGCTTTAACTTGGACACTCAAAGACTCTTTGGGTGAGGAATTGGACGTGCTCGATGAAGCTGTCGAGTTTTTGGTGGGGGGCGGCGACTTGTTTGAAGTCATTGAGGCCGCGCTGCAAGGCCATGAGGTCGGCGCCACCTTGAACCTGAACATCGAGCCCGAGCAGGGCTTTGGCGAGTTCAACGACCAACTCATCTTTCTGGAACGCCGCGAACTCTTTCCGCCCGAGTTGGAGGAAGGCTTGACGTTCGAGGGTGCCGCCCTGCCCGCGGGTTGCACTCCGGACATGCCGCAGGATGTGCTTTACACCGTGATCGACATTTACCCCGAGCATGTGGTGCTGGACGGCAACCACCCGCTCGCCGGCATTGCGCTGCACCTGACGCTTCAGGTGCGCGGCGTGCGCGAAGCCACGGAAGAGGAAATAGGCTGCGGCAGCGCCGGCACCGGCTTTTTCAAGATCACGCCCTTGCACAGCCTGCCCCCCGGCAGCGATCTGCTGCAGTAAGCGTTTGACGGCTCAGGCTTTGCCAGTCGAGCCGTAACCGCCCTCGCCGCGCGCGCTGGCCGGAAATTCGGTCACTACATTGAACTGTGCCTGCACCACCGGCACGATCACCAGCTGTGCAATGCGCTCCATGGGCTCCATGGTGAAGGCCACATCGCTGCGATTCCAGGCGCTCACCATCAACTGCCCCTGGTAGTCGCTGTCGATCAGGCCCACCAGATTGCCCAGCACAATGCCGTGTTTGTGACCCAGGCCGGAGCGCGGCAGGATCATGGCGGCAAAGCCGGGGTTATGCAGATAAATCGCTATGCCGGTGGGCACCAGTTGCCAGGCATTGGCCGCCAGCGTCAGGGGCGCATCCAGACAAGCACGCAAATCCAGACCGGCACTGCCGGGCGTGGCATAGGCGGGCAGCAGGTCCACCATGCGCGGATCAATCACTTTCACATCTATTTTCATCACGGCTTTGCTCCAGTGCTAATCCGATAGGCAATTTCAGCGACTAATTTGCGCGCAAGCGACAACTTGGAGTCGCGCGACAACTCACGCGTTCCGCTTTCATCGACCAGCAGCAGGGCATTGTCATCCTGACCAAACGTGTCCGGGCCGATGTTCCCCACCAGCAGCGGAACACCTTTTCGCAGCCGTTTGCTCTGGGCATTGGCCAGCAGGTCGTGGCTTTCGGCGGCGAAACCCACGCAAAACAGCGCGCGGCTCCGGCCCCGCTCGGACTGTGCCAGCGTGGCCAGGATGTCGGGGTTTTCGACAAACTGCAACTCGGGCGGTTGGCCGTTGCCGTCCTTCTTGATTTTCGAGGCCGAGGCGTTGGCGGGGCGCCAGTCTGCCACGGCCGAGGTCGCCACAAATACCGAGGCCAGAGGCGCGTGCGCTGTCACGGCGGCCAGCATGTCCAGGGCCGATTTCACATCGATCCGTTTGACGCCACGCGGCGTGGGCAGGCTCACCGGCCCGGCCACCAGGGTCACCTCGGCACCGGCTTCGCGCGCGGCGCGGGCGATGGCAAAACCCATCTTGCCACTCGACAGATTGGTGATGCCGCGCACCGGATCGATGGCCTCGTAAGTGGGGCCGGCGGTCACCAGTACGTGTTGACCGGCGAGTACCTTGGGTTGAAAAAAGGCGATCACTTCGTCCTGCAACTCGAGCGGCTCGAGCATGCGTCCGTCACCTGTTTCACCACACGCCTGGTCGCCGTGTCCGACCCCCAGCACCCGGGCACCATCGGCTTGAACCTGCGCCACATTGCGCCGGGTCGCAGGGTGTTGCCACATTTCGCGGTTCATGGCCGGCGCGATCAACAGCGGAACCCGCTCTGCCGGACGCGCCAGGCACATCAGACTGAGCAAATCATCGGTCTGACCCTGCGCCAATTTGGCGATCAGGTCGGCGCTGGCGGGCGCTATCAAGACCGCATCAGCTTCCCGCGTCAGGTTGATGTGAGCCATGTTGTTGGCTGCCCGTGTGTCCCACTGCGAACCATAGACCGGGCGTTGGCTCAGGGCCTGCATCGTGACCGGGGCCATGAATTGCTCTGCGGCCTGCGTCATGACCACCTGCACCGTAGCACCGGCCTTGATCAGCAAACGGCACAACTCGGCCGACTTGTAGCAGGCAATGCCACCCGAGAGACCCAAAACAATGTGTTTTCCAGCTAAATCTTTCATGCGCCGCAATGTAACAGAGCGTGAGGAAGGGATGAAGCCGACCCCTATAATCTCGCTTTACCAGCTTCCCGAGTTCACAACTCACTCTGACATGACCAAATTTGTCTTCGTCACCGGCGGTGTAGTGTCTTCCCTTGGCAAGGGAATCGCTTCCGCGTCTTTAGCTGCGATCCTCGAATCGCGCGGCCTCAAAGTCACCCTGATCAAGCTCGACCCCTACCTGAATGTGGACCCCGGCACCATGTCGCCGTTCCAGCATGGCGAGGTGTTTGTGACCAATGATGGCGCCGAGACTGATCTTGATTTGGGTCACTATGAGCGTTTCATTGAAACGCGCATGAAGAAGGCCAACAATTTCACCACGGGTCAAATCTACAAAAGCGTGCTCGAAAAAGAGCGCCGCGGCGACTACCTGGGCAAAACGGTGCAGGTCATTCCCCACGTCACCAACGAAATTCAGGACTTCATCAAACGCGGTGCCGGGTTTGGCACCCCGGAAGCGGTGGATGTGGCCATTGTCGAAATTGGCGGCACCGTGGGCGACATCGAGTCACTGCCCTTTCTGGAAGCGGTTCGCCAGCTCAGCCTGCAACTCGGTCCCAACAACAGCGCGTTTGTGCATTTGAGCTATGTGCCCTGGATCGCTGCGGCGGGTGAACTCAAAACCAAGCCGACACAGCACACCGCCAAACAATTGCGCGAAATCGGCATCCAGGCCGACGTCCTGCTGTGCCGCGCGGATCGCCCGATTCCAGAGGAAGAACGGCAAAAGATATCCCTGTTTTCCAACGTGCCGTTGTGGGGCGTGATTTCCATGTGGGACGTGGACACCATCTACAAAGTGCCGCGCATGTTGCACGAACAAGGGCTGGACGGCCTGATCTGTGACAAGCTGCGCCTGAACACGCCACCCGCCAGCCTGAAACGTTGGGACGACCTGGTGTTTGAGACCGCCCACCCGCAAGGCGATGTCAACATCGTCATGGTGGGTAAATATGTGGAACTGAGCGACAGCTACAAATCGCTCAATGAAGCCTTGCGGCACGCGGGCATGAAAAACCATGTGCGCATCAAGATTGACTACCTCGACTCCGAAACCATCACCCCCGACAACGTGGCGCGCCTGGCCAAGTTCGATGCGATTCTGGTGCCGGGTGGTTTTGGCGTGCGCGGCGTCGAAGGCAAAATTTGCGCTGCC
>LNAP01002606.1_pt1 | contig 17930 bp, 17 predicted proteins | sample 602601 | NCBI WGS metagenome assembly LNAP01 (sample SAMN02440304, study PRJNA202911) | soil metagenome | biome: Subtropical and temperate rainforests or woodlands; isolation source: soil samples (1 kg each in a 20% v/v slurry with milli Q water) were... ... | reverse complement strand
GAAGGATCGGTATTTCAAAGTACAAGGGGCGCGCCGTTGGGTGTTCTCGTGTACTGAAAAATCCGCCGATGGTCGGAAGCGTCAGTACACGCTAGTAGATGCCTCAGACACACCGATTGTGCGACATATTAAGATTAAGGCCGCTGCCAACCCTCACGACCCTGCATGGGATGAGTACTTCGAATCCCGCTGGGGCAAGAAGATGCTCACTTCCGTTAAAGGCAGAGCCAAGCTGTATCGGGTATGGGTGCAACAGGGCGGCAGGTGCTGCGCCTGCTTCAAACCGGTGACCAAAGACACGCCGTGGCACAGTCGCCATGTTGTGAAGCTAGGTCATGGCGGGACGGACGCAGCAGCCAATCTTGAGATCTACCACCTGCGCTGCCCGAGGGATGTGCAATTTGCCTATGCCGATGATGTTCAACCGGGTGTCTAGAGGCGCCTTAGCAGAGGCTTGAGCCGTGTGCTGGGAAACTCGCATGCACGGTTCTTAGGGGGTTGGACGCGGGTAACCGCGTCTGACTACCCGACAACCAGATCCGGCCGATCGCCATTGGCCGCAACAATTGGCTGTTCGCCGGTTCCTTGCGCGCCGGCAAACGGGCCGCCGCCGTCATGACCTTGATCCAGTCAGCAAAGCTCAACGGCCATGATCCGTACGCGTACTTGAAGGACGTGCTCACACGCCTGCCCACACAGCCGGCGAGCCGCATCGATGAGCTGCTGCCGCATAACTGGCAGCCGACAACTGCACACTAACGACAACGCCCGCTTTATGCGGGCGTGTCAATATGGGATCGCCGGACGCTTACGCAACGGCTCCAGCAGATTTAGCCGATCTGTAACAACTACCCGCGAAACGGCACTTGCGGCGTCGCCGTCTTACCGAGACGGTGCCTCAAGTGACTTCAGCCGAGCCCGGGTGCTCGAAACGACCAGAACAGCGTCAAGTTCTTTACTTCCAGATCTGTCCGTCGAACGTATTGCTCACTGTGAGCAATATTTCGGATCTGCCGTGCAAGGCCTCGCCCATGAAGTGATCTAGCACCAGCGTTGTGGGATGGATCTACCCCGCCATTGTGGCAAATGCGTCCGCAGCGATTGCAGCGGGAAGAACCGCCGCGAAAATTGATTCAACGTCCGTTAAGCTCCCCCCGAGAAAATCAGCCGACCTTCACGCTGCCGTAGGGGGACCAACACTGGCGACGGGTGCCTTGCGTCACGAACTGTGCGCCCGTTCGTGGTCTCAATCGGGCCGCGCAAGGGACTATTTTCGACCTAAAGCGGACTATTTGCGACGGCTTACCTTGGATCGACAATAGCTGTTTCATCAAAATAAATGAGCGAGATCATGGCTGCGTTAGGATATTCTGGGCTAACGAAATTGTTAGTCGAAGGAGCACCACAATGTACTTAAACTTAAACTCTAGACGCCAAGGGAGTGTGATTACATGGAGTAGATGACTCCATTCCATTGGCGCAGGTTGTGCCCAAGAAGTACGGGATAGCTCACAGTTTAAGAAGGAATCGAAACAAGCGTACTAGAAATACGTCTTGCTGCTCATGTTTCCTTTCAATGATATCCTGCCGTACCTTGAACTGGCTCCAGATCTCGTCCTCGAACCGAGTCACCGAAACGATATTTTTCTGCGAGAGCACAATCGTAAAACCGATTTCTCGGCCCTTCTGTATCATTTCCTCAAGCACTGCGGAGTAATCTGTGGTGTAGGTTACCTTCAGGGTGTCCTTATCTCTGAATCCGCTCATGGTTGGGACAATTTTAAAATCTTCGTCCATACCACTCGCCTCATGCAGGTCTCCGATGTCAGAGACACGTCCAACGTATACTTTGCGGTCGCTCATGGAGAACATATAGAGATTGTCCTCATCTCGCATCGAGTCCATGAGTTGCCGAGTCATTGGTCGCATGGGTACCTTGGATGCCATGATCAGACCCTTAATGTACGTAGCCGGAGCCAAATACCGGATCATGAGCAACAGAGTGAATAGGCGAGGAAATAGCCAAGCCAATACGATGGCCAACAAGGAGGCCTGGCCAAGGAAGGTCCAGATCGGCGCACCCTTGGCATCGGTGATTTCGTTATAGGTTAGGAAATCTTTAGCGAGCTTGATGTAGTCGCCATATTCGCCCAGGACGGGCTCGAAAAGCGCGTGCTTGCTAGCGTACATCAGCCCAAAGCTCGCTAGGCAGGCAACAGCAAAAATTAGAATGCCAGTCTTGGCGATAAGCATGTACAAAAGCTGACCATCGTAGCGGCTCATGGTCGCTTGACGGTAGATACTGCCGCTGCAGAATATGTAACCACTGACCAGAATGGGCAGAATGAGCAGCAGCCCCATTAGCCCTTAGCCACAATCTTTTTGGCCTTTTTGCTCGCTTCGATGAAGTGTTTACTCTTCAAAATTTCTTGAGAGTCGATCGACATGCCGCCGCGGTTGCTAACGCGCAGGGTCCGAAGTTCGCGCAGCGAATCCAAGATTTCCTTCTCTCGCTTGCTAGCTTTCCAGAGCAGTCCAAGCATATTTCGTTCTCCAGATTGACTTGCATGAAACCGCATACACACGGCTTGATTCTACTCAACTCCGTATAAATTCTACCATGACGCACCCTAATCTCTCGTATCGCTTGAGCGCCTCAGACAGTTAAGCATTCCGCCCCGATACGCGGCACCATCGCCGTGCAAAACCCACGGCACCGGAGGCCTATTCGCACCCTTGTTCAAGCCGTGACATTGGATCAATGAGTGGCGACACGTTTACGAGATGTTCTCATTTTTCCATAGAAACGGAATTTTCCTGCGGCAACCTTAACGACCGCTCCTGGCCGAGGCTGTGTGAAAACGTACTGGAAGCCTGAGCATATGCAGCGTTCGGCAGTAAACACGCCGTTGATCATACGCCGCGATCCAACTTACTTATGTGTTTAGCAGCCTTGCAAGCGAGGCTTTGGTCGATTTCGCGAGCTTCAACAACCCATTAAAGAGCTCAAGCCCCTGCTAACCTGATCGCTTTCATCGTTCCAGCAATGCCCAACATGCTAATCAACCGCTTCAGGTTGTAGGCGAGCACATGCAAGCTCATCTCGGTACTCACATGTTCGAGCGTGCGCGTCAAGAAGTGCGTTGAACCCATCCAATGCTTCAGCGTACCGAACACATGCTCGACCGTTCGCCGTCGCAACGTCATGGCGTCTGGCTTGCGATCGAGACGTTGTTGAACACGCTTCAGCACCTCTTCATGTTCCCATCGGCGGATGCGTCGATAACTGCTGGTTGTGCACTGTTGCTTGATGGGGCATTGGGGGCAAGCGCTCGGCCAATAGACGTTCAGGGCGAGCCCCTTCTCCACCGTGCTGAACCGGTGGATAGCCCGTTCGCCAGCAGGGCATTGATACTCATCGTCCTGCGCGATGTAAATGAAGTCGGCCTTGCTAAAGCGGCCGTCGGCCTTGGCATTGGACGTCATCGGTTTAGGTACGAACACGGCAATACCCGCATCCTCGCAAGCCTTAATCTCCGGGCCGTTGAAGTAGCCACGGTCGGCGAACGCTTGCAGACTCTGGTGTCCGATGGCTTCACCAGCCACGTGAGCCAATTTGCTCAGTTGCGCCCGATCATTCCCTATATTCGTGACCTCATGAGCAACGATCAGATGATGCTCTGCATCGACGGCCGTCTGTACGTTGTAGCCCACCAAGCCCGATCCCTTGGCCTGGGAGATCATTGAGCGTGCGTCGGGATCCGTCAGCGATATTTGCCCACCGGGAACGGTTTCTAACTGCTCCTTCATCCCGTTGAGGTGCCGCATTTGCTCGCGCAGCTTTCCAATTTTCTCTTGCAGCCGATCGGTTTTGGCCTCGGCCTCCACCGGCTGGGTTCTGTCGGCGGTCTCCAGAGCATCAAGATAGCGCTGGATACTTTGCTCGATTTGCTCCTGACGCCTGTCGATCTTACCTGGCGTGACGTTGCGGTCGCGACTGTTGACCGCCTTGAATCTGCTGCCGTCGATGGCAACAATGGCTTGCGAGAAGATCTTCAACTGGCGACACATGGCGACGAAGCGCTTGCAGACATTGCGGATGCCAGGGCCGTTGTTGCGACGGAAGTCAGCAATGGTTTTGAAGTCTGGCGCCAATCGGCCCGTGAGCCACATCAGCTCGACATTGCGTTGTGCTTCTCGCTCAAGCCGACGGCTGGATTGGATACGGTTGAGGTACCCGTAGATGTAGAGCTTTAGCAGCACAGCGGGGTGATAGGCGGGGCGCCCCGTTGCCGCAGGATCGACGCCACTGAAGCCGAGCGACTGTAGATCAATCTCATCGACGAAGATATCGACAACGCGCACCGGGTTGTCCTCGCCAATGAAATCGTCCAGGCACTCGGGCAGCAATGTAAACTGACTTCGGTCCTCGCCTTCGATAAATCGCTTCATCGGCCACCTCGCTTAAACGGGTTGGCTCATTTTAATTGGGATCAGGCTCGCAGCGAAGGGTTTTCACACAGCCTCGGCCGAAGGCAGTCTATCGCCGATTTTTCAATCTGACCCTGATCGGTCAATGGGATAACGCGCTCCAAATGCAAGTCGAGAGGCCCATGGTGAGGGGCTTTTACTCCCCCACTGCATTATTGAAGTAGAGCTGTGCCGTCACGTTGGCCAACTCTTCGGGCGACCCGCCATAGCTGTTGATACCGTACTCTTCCTTGAGCCGCTCGAAGATCTGATAAGGCTCTAGCTCGCGCGCCGTCAGAAGGATGACGCGGTGCTGATGCGGCTCGTTCAAGGTGCGGGCCAAGGCGATCTCGTCGGCGGTGAAAGGTGCCAGTTTGACGAACAATACATACACTTTGAAGCGATGCCCGGGCAATGCGTCCGCAACGCGGCGCATGTTGTCCACATCGCGTTGAAATTCCTCCAGCTTGATCGGGCCTTGATCTTTGCACTCGGCGAGGATTATCGCCGAACGATCCGGATACTGCCCTTTCACCAGCCAGACGAAATCGACTTCGCAATTCGGTAAAGCCGGGTCCGCAGTGGTTACCAGATCAAGAGAGGCCGAATACATGCTATGCCTTAATATGCGATCGAGATTTGTACCTAGTTGCTGCAAGGTCAACGCGACCGGTATTGCTCCCTGAGCGTTCCGCTCTGTGCCAAGCACGCCTGATCGCCGGAAATGCCATTTACTGTCGAGCAGTTGCCTTGTGGCATCGTAGCTGTGGCCACAGAGTTCGCACATAGCCTGCTGCTTAAGCGCATCGAGCGCCACCCAGCTCGACATTCCGCATTTCGCACAAGCCAGACTCACGCCCATGCGGAACAAGCCTTTGTCCACCATGTAGCTGAAAACATCTGGCGGGGTCAGTTTCATGTTTGTAGGTCGCGGAGCCAGAAATAGGTCTGCGTGTGGGGAGAACGAGCCACTCCGATGCTCAGGCGTCTTATCCACGATTGTATCGCGCGCTGCTTCACGCGTGAACGTATCGCGTGGCCCGAACCTCTTAAGTAACTTCCGAGCACCTGGTATTTTGAATACTCTCGCGCCTTGCAGTCCGCCCAGTTGAGCTAGTAGTTGGCGCACAATGCGCCCGCTGTTGCTCAGCTTTGCATCGAACTCCGCCATTGAGAAAATGCGCTGCACCAGATCGGCGACAGGCATCGCCCTGAGGAAACTGTCGTGATCGGATGCTGCGATCACCAATCCCATCCGCTCAGGCTCTATGCGGAATCTGGCGTAGTCAAAGTGCAAGGCGCGTGCATAGAATTCGTTAAATTCGGGCACATAGGGCACGTCGAACGTGTTCTGCTCATCACCGTAGAGGCCACCGATGAGAGAAATGGAAGCCACCAGATGTTGGTTGTGAAAATGCACATTACCGTCGAAAGGCTTATTGGCGAATGCAAAGTTCACACGAGGAGCACCGTTTGATTCACCCATGACGCCCAGCGTCGATGCCTCGCCGAATGACATCATCGGCGGGAAGACGGAACCGCCGGACCAGAAATGATCGCGGATGCGGCAGAACGTCAATTGCATATTTCCTAAGAGCTCGGTCGCGTTGGGAATATCCCGTCTCGACCAAACACCAAGGCGACGATCCGACTCATGGCGACGATGCTCCACCATGCTTTGCAGCGCCTTACTCCATGCTGGGATCAGATCAACATAGCGGTCCATATGGGCTGGGTCAACGAACAAAAGCGGAATGTCACAAGCACGTAAGTTCCAGTAGCCGACAATATCATCCAGATCGGTGGCGTTACCGACGAAGAATCCGGGGCTATCCCAGCCTGGCCTGACTGTGTAGTGACGGTCTATGCCCAGTCGACTGATGGCGGCGACATGGGCGTAATCTAGGATGTCTGCCGGGATTCGGGCTCGTGCCTCCAGTTTGCAAACTTTCGGTTCCGCGATCTGAGCGAACATTTCGGCATAGTCCACGCCGACTTCGTCTGCGCTCGGATAGGCGCCGAACTGCATGAGAAATACATCCGCAAGTGCGTCATCCTGCTGCCATTGATAGGCCCGCAAGCCCTCATCTTTTATGAGCTTCCACTCTGGCTTGCCGTGCCAATACGAGACTGAGTTGGATATGTCGAGAACTCGCGCAGAGCTTCCCCACCCCTCATCCTTGACGAAAATGGAGTCACCGTGGAACGGTGAGATCAGGTGCGGAAACTTTTTCGGGAAGTCTTCTACTTCCTGGCTGTCACCGAGCGGGTAGATGAGGTCAACACGGAACAGCTCGACCAATTGACGCGCCTCTTCCTCACGATCAACCACCAAGATTGGATTGAATTGGCCTCCCCAAAGTGCACAGGAATACCGTATTGCCTGCCGTATTGCATCAATATCGCCTTCGCGCACTGCCCAGCCGATGCGCAAGGGGCGATAGCACACGTCCACCCTTAGAGTGTCTACCATCCGAACCCCTCCATCTTGTAGCTCCCAGCGGCACTCATAGCATGCCGACTTTAACTATATCTTCTTCTGGCTGGACAGCGACCAAGCCGAAATGGTGTGCTGTCTGATAACAAGTAAATATCACATTTCTGTCTGCTCAGCCATTTCTAGCGCGTCATCAGGCTAAAAATAGCGGAGTATTTCGATACTAGGGACACGAGCGTTAGTTTGCAGCAATCATGCAATAACGATAGCACCGGGGCTGAAGCGTAATTGGGCTCTATCCGACTCGTTGCGGCCTTAGCTGTGAGCCAATTCGATGCCCGAAAGTTGTCGCGCGACGCTCAAGGTCAGGGCAGCTACGCGGCTTTATCGGGCACCACTCGGATCAGTGCAAACAATACACCATCGGGCATTTCCAACAGTTACTCAAGAGAAGGGCATCACGCGCTGGCCGATCTGGGGCTGGCGGGATGCTTGGGCTTGAGACTGTTACCCGTCTGATCAGATGAAGTGCGGTGGGTAGCGACGGTGTCGAGGCGCTGGCGGTAGATCAGCACTTGGGAAATTCTGCGCCTAGCAGCTCGTAAAGCTGGTCCAGTTCTGCACGGCTTCTCTCATCCTTGGGCTCGCGATCCGCACCGAAGAGGTCTGGGTAAAGGCTTGGGGCGTCGACGGATACCGAAAATTTGTGAGTTGCCCCCTCCGACGTTTCCGTTGTGCTCACTGATTGGACGGTGAAATAGCGCAACATGTTGTGAAGCGGGGAATCTGCGGTCTTAAATTTGCCGTTCTTGAATGGTCCACCGTTCGCGCCCGCTCGTTGGATGAAGTTGGTCATAGTTCCGGCGACACGAGTGATCGACTGAATATCACCCAGGGCATTGCCGGGATTGAAGTTCTCCGGCTTCCCAGTGAATTTCATCACTAGTCGGGCGTCCTCGCACCCATACACGCATGCGATCGGTACCAGCACCACTGGGTGACTAGTACTAATCCCGGCCTTCTGGGCTTTGGCGCAAAGCACTTGAGCCATCTTGAGGCGTTTCCCTACGGCCATCTTATTATGCAGGCCCTGGTCGTTGGCGAACTGAAGGAACGCTAGATACTCTGGAGTCGACTGCTCTGGATGGGCTCCGAACAGGTCGGTCGCATAGGCCTCGACGAAGTCCCACGACTCGAAAACGCTCACGTTCTTGAAGAAGGCGCCCATGGCATCCCAGTCACGTCGTGCCTCAGCGACGAACTCCTTAGCAGAAAATTTGCTGCGCTGGTCACTAGCCTTCTCCATCAGGGCAGGGAGGTAGGACACGCTGTTGTGTGGCAGGTCAAGAACCTGAAGTGCCCCGATCGACTCCTTGTGATGCTCGTCCTTGAAGCTCTTGGTCGGAAGGTAGGTCTTGATGTGGCCGATCGCACAAATGTCTAGGAAGTAGACGGTGGGCACGATCAGCATCCACTCCTGCATAGTGGCAAGGAATGTCTCGGCGTGGTCCCGAGGAACATTCACTCGCATCGTGATCTGATGGAGTTGAGGTGCGAGCGAATTCATTGAATCTTCTACTGCCAATTAAGCTACCCAGGTAGAGGAGCATAACCTAATTGTCGAGCGGTCACGTTCTTGGCCAGAACAGTAGTGGACCGAGGTGGCCCACGTGGCGGAACCGCAGACCACCCGAGATCCACAGTCGCTCGTTAGACCCTGAATTCGTTGAACGCCCTGCCTCGATGACGACCCGCAGCCGCAGCTTGGAGCGCGTTGGCGCAGCATTGCTGGCGGCTTGCAGAAGTTGGGTCCGCACGCGAACAGGTCTGGGTGGCGCCTCAGTGCCCGTCCTGCATTGCACAAGGATGAATCCATCCGGCTTGCTGGAGTCTGAGGGCGTCAGGAAGGGCTGCACTCGCAAGAAGATGCTCACCGGGCGGAAGTGGCAGAACCGACAAAGCGGCGTGGAGCTTGGCGACGCACTGTTGTTTAGTAATCACCTGATCTTCACGGCTACGGCAAGCCTGCCGATTAAGTCCTGGTTAGTCCAATAGGCTACTCATATCATTCACCCGTAGAGGATCGGCGAGAAGGCTCGAATGTTGGGTTGTCGGACAGTGTCCATTCGAAAATCCTTGTCGGCACGTTCCCCTTCATGAGCTCAGGGCCGAAGTAGAGAGCATAGATGGATCCCTATCATTGCCCGGGTGTTTTATCATGTTAACGTCGGTTTCTCTAGTCCACATATGTAGTGATATCTCCCTGGGAGGATAGATTGGGCGAATTGCAGAAGGCATTTAAGGAGTACACGGGAAATGTTCCAAAGCTACTCCTTGGAGAGCTCTTTCGAAAAAAACTACACGATGCTGGAAGATCCACTGATGATGAGTTCGTTGATGGACTAGTTGAGCGAATCTTCAATGGCAATTCTGACGTATTCCATTGGGACGATGGAACAGAGGATACAGTTACCCTCTCGCTTACGGATGAGGATATCCAGGAGCTTGATAGAAAAACCAAGAAGTTCCTGAAAGACGATCTACCTCTACTGATAGTCGACAGTGCATCAAGTGCAGCCCTAGAGATAGTCAAAACTTTGAGGAGCAATTGGCCAGAGCAATACATATCTGAAGCCACAAATTCCTTCGGGTTTCGCGAGAGGCTTGAATTGCGATGGGGTAAGCCGCTAGCGTTCCTTCGCATGATTCTGACGGTTTCTCGCGAAATGGGAGGAGAAAAATATAGGAAATTCCAGAACTCGCGTTCAGAGCGAAATCGTTATAAAAACGAAGTGCTTTTTCGACTTCAAGCGCGCGCTTGCCAAATCATGTCAGAAATAGAACATCTATTGTCGGCAGGATTTGCAGACGGCGCGATGGCACGATGGAGGACTATGCATGAGATCTGCGTGATCGCCGAGTTGATTGCCGAACATGGGGATGATTTAGCCGAGCGTTATCTTGCACATAATGCTGTAGAGAACAGTCGAGGGCTTAAACTCTTCGAAGACACCTATAAGCAGCTCGGGTACAGTCCGCCATCAAAGCGCAAAGCTGCCGCTGTCCATAACGAGTTTGCTAAGGTTATCGCCAATTATGGCCAGGACTTCAAAAACGAATATGGTTGGGCAGCCAAAGTTATTGGAAAAAGTAGTCCAAGATTCGTTGATCTCGAAGTAGCTGCGGGTCGAGCAAGAATGCGATCACATTACAAAATGGCCAGCTATATGGTTCATGCTGGCGTCAAAGGCATAACCTTCAACTTGGGCACTGTGGGAAACGAAGTTTTCGCTCTCGCAGGCTCAAGCAATGCAGGGTTAGAAGAGCCGGGTCAGAATGCCGCCATTACCATGACTCAGATCAATCTGACTTTGTTCGGAGCACAACCAATATTTGATGACATTGTGATGATGAAAGTCTTGGCCAGCCTTCAAGAGCATACGGTTGAAGAGTTTGTGAGAGCTGGTCGGAAGCTTACACGTGAAGAAAGAGAGCTAAGGAAACAGAATAACTAATAATCCAGAGGATTGGGCGTCGAATAGTTGAGTACTACAAAAGAGCAAAATATTGAGAGTTGGGCTATATCTCTATGGAGGCAGCTTTTCGCCGAAAACGGCTGTTACAAGCTCAACTCAGACTTGATCAGACAACGGCGGTGATATCAAATCCGAGTGGTAGTTGTAAAACAATACGGCACATCCATGGCCGTTCCAGTTTTTCGAGGGTCTAGCGCTGTTACAGGACTTTCTTCACTTCAACCATTTACCCATGGCAACAACAATAAATACTCCCTATATTCTTGAGATTCGGCCTCGCCTAGAACCGGAGAACGATCCCATCGCCTGGCTGCTCATTGAGCGTACTGAAACCGTCCAGCACGATAGGCAGGGCGAGCTGCTAGAGGCGTCGTTGTCACTCTCATACAGGTGTATCACTAATCGCCAAGGCGGCAGGCATGGTTCGTTTAGCGGGAGTTTTAGCGCCTGGAACAATAGCGTTTCCATCACCACAAGTAGTACGTCCGGCAGCGGAGCGGTGTTCCTTGACCCACCTTGGCTCCGTGGCAACCGGGCGGGTACTTACTTTCTGCACGAAGTGATTAAGTGGGCGAAGCAGTGGCCGGGTGAGGCAGACATCAGGCACGTTAATGTGATTGCAGGGCAGGCGGATGACGGCAATAAGGTGCGGCGAAATAGCCTTTACTCCAACGGCGGCTTGGAATTTATCTGGGAAGATCCTGACAACAAGGTTGGGTGCTCAAAACCGATGAAGGTAAAAGATTTGGTGGCTCGCAAGACGTGGGCACAGAATATTTATGAGCATGACCTGTACGACCATTTGGCGGCGCAGCTCAGCGCCTGCGAAGCGCTAACCTGGGAGGTGCGCGACTGCGAGCAGCGCATTACGCGCCTAGCAAAAGAAATCACACAGGCGAACGATAAGCCTATGCGCTGGGCGCTGGCGCAAACGTGGACACGAACTTTTCCTATTGTGGCGCTGTTAGGCGTGTTGGCAGTCGTCGCTCTGACTGTATGGAACGGGCAATCTGCAGGATAAGCGATCATTGAGCAGTGGCCGAAACCAGGCAGATCAAGCCACAACGTCTCGCATGGCATCCTGCCATTTGAAGACAATGGGATGTCCTTTCTGAAGGAGCTCAAGATAAAGCCTATGTGCGTTTTCCAAGTCCGCGCCGATCTGGTAGCACGCTCTGCCAATTAACGAGGGTGCACATTCGACAAACAAAGTTTGTAGGAGCTCTAACTCCAGCGGACTGCATTGTAATTGTTTGAACGTCCCTGATTGCAGGGCAGCTTTTACCGTTGTTTCTTGTACAACGAGGCCATATGGTGCGTTTAGATGAGTTGCAATCATTGCGATGTAGTCTGATTTCATTGAATGCTCCGGATAAACGTCGGCGTTCAAGCCAGATAGGAAAGGGTGGTCGTTTATCAGCTGCAACACAAGTCGCGCTACGGCTGGCTCAGCTTGTGCAATGAAGATTTCGGGGGCAGGGACGCGCATGAGTAGCGCTAGGCCTTCCTTGTCCACAACCACAACGGGACGCCCTGGACGCGCCTTTTTTTCAAAAAAAATAGGCGCTTCGTGTAAGGTTGTGACGTTTTCCAAGTGTACGGCTGTCAGAGCCGCATAGGCATATAACGCGTGCGGGCTGGTGATCACGGCGCCAGGCCGTGATTGCTCGATTTTTCGCAGGCGGTCGGCAAGGAGCTTAGGCATTTCGCCCAAGCCGACCGCCTGATTAAGGGCTGCGTGCTCTTTAAGTCGCGCTTCCAGGCTCAAGCACCGATTCCTCTCCCGTTCGGTTTGCGGCGGTTGGCAACTTAGCCAGGCTCGGTAAGTCTGATCGGTATTGAGCATATGCAGGCACTGAATATTGCTAAGTGGCGTCATGTTTTTTGTGGACCGCGTGCGAGCTAAGCGTATTGATTTTTGGTGCCACAGCTAAGTGAAGTGACTAATCCAGTTTTTTCGCCAGATCTTCCGCACGTGGATGGTAATACCGCTTCAGCATCCGTATGTCGCGGTGGCCAGTAACGGCGGATAGCTCAAGCACATTTGAGAGCTTGTCAGCCAGCCTAGATGTCGCTTCGTGCCGCATGTCGTGGAAACGGAGATCCTGAAGAAAATTGGGAAGAGGTTGTTCGTTGGTCTTTTTGCACTCTGACGTATAGGTTTCCTGTGCACGCTCTATTGCTCTGGAAAATCCCTTCTTCAATGCGGCAACAGTAGTACGGAACACCGGGCCAGTAGCGCGTTTCTCTGGCATGCCTGGTTCCTGTTTGGGATAGGACGGAAGTCCCTTGAGAATGGCTGTAGCACGGGTAGAAAGGGGCACGGTGCGTGAATCACCATTCTTGGTGTCAAGCAGGAGGGCTGTGCGCCGCTTAAGATCGACATTCTCCCATCGCAGGGCGAACAATTCTCCACGACGCATGGCGGTTTCCAGCGCAAGCTGTACCAGAGGCAGCAGCCAGGGGTTGCGCGCGCCTTTGTAATTGCCACTGTTGGTTCCTTCTCCACTCGTCAAGGCGGCCAGAAAATAGCTTTCTTCTACTGCAGATAGCCTGCGCTCTCGTGAGCGGGATTTTTCGGGCCGCTTCACGTAAGGTATGGGGTTCTCGACATGTATGCCCCATTCGCGTCGCGCATGGTTCAGAACAGTGGAAAGAATGTCGATCTCTCGGTTGACCGTTCCACCGGTAACCTCTTTCAGGCGTCGATCCCTCCATTTTGCGATCTCGGAGCCGGTGATTGCAGTCATCTTAAGGCTGGCAAGCGGCTGGTCCCGTAGCAGGACAGTTATTTTTATGGATTCGATGTCGCCGGATTTCTTCGCTGGAGTAATTTCTTTCTGGTAGCGTTTAAGGATGTTGGCGAGGGTTGTTTTTTCGGCCTCTCGCCGATCAACGAATCCGGAAGTTTCCAATTCCCGCTCGACAGTGCGCACCCATTTTTCCGCATCGTTCTTATACATGAAGGTGCGAGACTGGGATGGGAAGCCTTTGCGCCTGACCTTCGCCTGCCATTGGAGTTCGCCACGCTTAGTGATAGTGCCCATTCATTGTCCCAAATGTGTCCCAACAAATAGCGAATTATATGTTTACCCGTGGTTCTAAGCCAATGATCCTGTTTTTCCTGCTGCGTTCGGGACGCAGGAGTCGCATGTTCGAATCATGTCGCCCCGACCAACTTCTTCAATAAAAGGCCTTTGTTTTACGGGGCCTTTTGTTTTTCGCTGCGGGGGATTGGAGCATAAGAAATGGCCTTATGCTCCAATCGTGCTTCAACGTGCCGATGTCTTTTTTCGGGCGTGTGCCAAATAGTGCACGCAAAAATGGCCTCTTTTGCTTATACGGTACTCCATCACCACGGAGTTACGTATGTTCCAGCAGTCCCCCCTTCCTTCCAATATCCGCAATCGCTCGCCTTGGCGCGTTCAGGTGCGCTCGCCCCCTTAGCTATACAAGGTAATCGAAGTCATGTGAATTAGCAGGATTATGCGCCGAGGCGGCTTGTTGATAAAAAGCTCACTGCCGTAATGACCGAGGATTCGCAAGACTTTATCAGTCAAAAGCCCGCTTTCTTGATTTGCCATTAGTCATTGACTAAAATTCACTCATTGACTAAGGGAGGTGGCGTCATGGCTACGACAATGACCATCCGCAACATAGACGAGCAACTCAAGAGGCGCTTGCGCGTGCAGGCCGCGATGCATGGCCGTTCGATGGAGGACGAAGCACGGGATATTTTGCGGTCAGCGCTCTCTATGGCGCCAGAACATGGCCAATCGCTCATCGAGGCGATCCGGTCGCGCATCATCACTCCGTTGGAAGGTGTCGACTTGGAATTGGCGCCAAGAGAAGCCATCCGCACTCCGCCGGAGTTTGACGTATGATCGTCTTGGACACAAACGTGTTGTCTGAAATTCTGCGTCCGGCACCTAATGATCGCCCTCTGTCCTGGCTGGCCGCGCAGCCCCGCTCAGTGCTGTTCACCACCACGGTGACACGCGCCGAATTGCTCTACGGGGTACAGTTGCTGCCCGACGGGCAACGCAAAACAGCGCTGCTTATCGCGATCCGGCAAATTTTTTCGCTTGATATGGCCGGGCAGGTACTGGGATTCGACAACGACGCGGCCGATCACTATGCGGAGATTGCCGCCGTACGAAAGAGCTGCGGCAAGCCCATCAGCCAGTTCGACGCCATGATCGCGGCGATAACCAAATCCCGCGGGGCTCGACTGGCGACACGCAACGTTAAGGACTTTGTGGACTGTGGCATCGACGTCATTGATCCCTGGAACGCATAGCGCATCGCAGCCAAACTAGTCAGGGCGAGCGGAACGATCAGGCTCTCGCGGCCGCCGCCAAGTATCCAGATCGACTTGTGGTGATCGGTTTGGTCGACAGACGTCGTGCACTTTTCATTGAATCGGTCCAGACTTTGAAACCTAGGTACAAGCTTCTTAGACTGACGCCCGCAATCTCGGCGACCTGATTAGCGCAAATCGGCTCATGGGCGTGGGTGTGAATATAGTCTTGGGCACGGCGGACATGCCTGGGCAAGATAGGCCCGTGTTTGGCCGAGATGGCCCACAACGTCAAGTCCATTCCGGATGCGAAGAAGATTTCGACGAGATGTCTGGCATCGCAGTAAACATGGTTGTAACTGCTCGCATCGAGGTGGCCGGCCTCTAAGGTATCCGAAGACTTCCTGGTACTCCAATTGCCCGCATGTGCTTGTAGTCAGTAAAACCCTGCCCGTCACTTCCGTTCTGCGGGTAAATTTAAACGAATCTGAACACCCATAACCTCGTTGACAATGTTGGAAATCTCCAGCTAGGATGAACTTGCTTGAGTATGATTTTGTACGTCGCGGTCATTCTAAAGAAGCCATAAAAACTTTGCGATAAGCAATGCTTTTAACCAAGGAGACAACAAGATGAATACAACCGTATGCCGGCAATATAAGTGGGCGCCAAAACGATTTTTCTTTACGTCGTTGCTGACGGCAGCAATGGCGATTGGCTACATAAGTATCGCCATTGCTCAAGACAAACCCGAGATGAAGGCAGGGTTGACGACCCTTATCACAGACACACCTGAAGCGGGCTTCGCCCTTGCAGTAAAGCTATCACAAAAGGGCGTTGCTACTACTCAAACCGATCCGGCCATTCGCAAAGCACTGCGTCCAAGTTATGCGCACGACGCCAACAGCCTGATCGCCGTTTCTCATGTTGTAGCCACGCATTTTCAGACCATTGCCGCAGCCAATGATTATTGGCGCAAATAGCCAGACAGAACGTGCGTCAGTCTGAAGAAATCGCAGGGTGTTTACCCTGCGATTGTTGTGAGGATGATCGCAACGGACGCTTTGAAGCCATTTTGATTCCCAAGTGTCATCACTCAGGGTATTGACGTTATGTTCTCTTCGGGATTTCAAGAACACCGATTTTCCGCCACTTAGGGAAGGTCTGAAGAAGTCGATTTCAAACGCATGAAACCACGACCTGACGAACCTCATTTCAAAAGTTTCGTATGTCTATAAAGAGCGCTGTCAACCCGAATATCAATAACCGTTCACCGTCGCACGTGCAGTCCCAGCCGTTGCTGGATGCCCAGTTTTCATTTTCCGCGCGGCACAAAGCGCACGATTACCGAGAGAGTATCCAGGCGCAAGGTCGTGGCGCAAAACTGATCCAATTGGAGACGTCGTTCCTATTACGCTTGCGCCGCAAAGGTGTAAAGGCCCAGGCGTTGGCGTTCGATACCTTCAAAGAGGCGTAGCAAGCGCGTCTGAAAATCGAATCAGATCTGTCGGTCAGCATTGTGCGCGATTATACGATTGTGACCCAGTGCACGCTGGCTGAGGTGATGGTGCGATACGCTGACGAAGTCGTCCCCCGGCACAAAGGTGGGGACGTGATTTCGCAAGTAATCCGGTACGCCGACGACGTTTATATGGAGCCGGGGAACATTCTTGCCCTCGGAACTGCGATGCGACGCGGCGAATTGCTGGCGCTCGCTACTGATGGTATCAACTATGAGCGGCGCAGCGCTTTGGTACGTGATTCGAAAAATGGAGTAAACCGCGTAAATGTCGAACTCAGTTGAGCGGTGCTGCTTCCGCCAGCGCGCCGCTGCGCAAGTCTTCTTCTACCAAGAAGGGGCGGCTGCAAGATGATTCCTCAGTGCTCCAATGTGGCAACTCTGCACGTGCCACCACTTTTGCTGCGCATCATGGGATGCATTAGCACATTCACCTTTCCTTCCGGCGCCTCTAGCGCCCAATGGTCACGCTAATAGGAGATGAGTCCGGTAGGCTACTAATGCGCCCCCCGCCTACCGCGCCCGCAGTGCGGGCTCAATCATTAATTGACTCCAAGAATTCCAAGGTGCAGTATTGGCGATGGCGTCGCTGTTTCATTTCATTCAGACTCTGAAAGAGGAACTCAGCCATGTCACAACGCGTACTCATCACCGCCGGTGCTGGCGGCAGTGGTCGGATGGAGCCTCTCGATGACGCGGCCGTCGACATAAGATCGGTTGCATCGGCGCAATGGAGAACCATATGAATACCGTCGTTCAATCGAAAACGCCATACAAGGGCAACGATCGCCTGCTTTTCGGCATCATCATGGGCGTCGTTGCATTCTGGCTGTTTGCCCAGACGACGCTCAATATCGCGCCCGACATGAGCCGCGACCTTGGCATCAATGCGAACATGATGAACGTCGCGGTGGCCATTACTTCGTTGTTCTCGGGCATATTCATCGTGGTGATGGGCGGGCTCGCCGATCGAGTTGGCCGAGTGAGGATCACTCGCATTGGCTTCTACTTGAGTATCGCCGGCTCGCTTCTGGTGGCCATCACGCCGCAGGGGCAACTGGCAACACCGGTGCTGCTCGTGGGCCGCGCGTTGCAAGGCCTGTCAGCCGCCTGCATCATGTCAGCCAGTCTGGCACTCCTAAAAGCATTCTGGGATGGTCCCGAACGCCAGCGTGCAATCAGCATGTGGTCGATCGGCTCATGGGGCGGTTCGGGCTTGTGCTCGCTCGTCGGTGGCCTAATGTCGCAGAACTTTGGTTGGCGCTCCATTTTCTGGGTGGCGCTGGCAGTGAGCGTGCTTGGCTTGTGGATGATGCGCGGCACGCCCGAGAGCAAAGCAGAAGCCAAGGGCGAGTATAAGTTCGACCTGCCTGGTGTGCTTGCGTTCATGGTCAGCATGGTGGCGCTGCAAGTGCTGGTGACGCAGGGCAATAAGCTGGGCTGGTCCAGCCCAGCTGCCCTGGGTCTGTTGGCGGTAACGGTGGCGTTCGGCTGGCTATTTTTCCGTATCGAGAACAAGGCGTCAAATGCGTTCTTCGACTTCAGTTTGTTCAAGAACACAACTTTTACCGGCGCGACGATTTCCAACTTCCTTATCAACGGGACCGCCGGCACGCTGATCGTATCGCTGCAATTGGTCCAGCTCGGCGGTAACATGAACGCCCAGCA
>LNAP01003056.1_pt1 | contig 17933 bp, 13 predicted proteins | sample 602601 | NCBI WGS metagenome assembly LNAP01 (sample SAMN02440304, study PRJNA202911) | soil metagenome | biome: Subtropical and temperate rainforests or woodlands; isolation source: soil samples (1 kg each in a 20% v/v slurry with milli Q water) were... ... | reverse complement strand
GGGCTTGTGTCTTTTAAAGAGCCGCCCTTGCGGCTCTTTAACCGTGCGCTGATAGAATTCGACGATCATGCGGAATGAAAATATATTCTTGGTTGGCATGCCGGGCGCCGGTAAAACAACGGTTGGCCGCCAATTGGCGCGTCGGCTGCAACGCAAGTTTGTAGATGCGGACCATGAAATCGAAGTGCGTGCCGGCATCAAAATCCCGCTCATTTTCGAGCAGCAAGGCGAGGCGGGTTTTCGTGAGCAGGAGGCTCGGGTGATCAAGGATCTGGCAGGGCAGTCGAATTTGATTGTGGCAACCGGTGGCGGGGCGGTCTTAAGGCCAGAGAACCGCGCGGCGATGAAGCAAAGCGGGTTGATTGTCTATCTGCGTGTGGCGCCGCGTGTGCTTTATGAGCGCACGCGGCACGATACGAGTCGCCCTTTGTTGCAGGTAGCCAATCCGATGATGAAAATTGAAGAGTTGTTCACCCAGCGCGACCCGGTTTACCAGGATGTTTCCGATTTGGTGGTCACCAGCGCTGGTGGCAGTGTTTTTTACATGGTTACTCATATCGAGCGGGAGTTACGCAAGCGATGCGCTGCCTGAATGTCGAGCTGGCCGAGCGCCGTTACCCCATTTTGATTGGCGACGGTCTGTTGCGCGATGCGGAAGTTTTTCGTCCGTACATCAATGGCACGCGGGTTGCCGTTGTCAGCAATACAACGGTTGCGCCCTTATATCTTGAGGCGCTGACGGCCAGTGCGCAAAAAGTCGGCGCTGGCGTGACGGCGATCATCCTGCCCGATGGTGAGCAATTCAAGACCTGGGCGTCACTCAACATGATTTACGATGCCCTGCTCGCTGCGCGCTGCGATCGCACCACGACGCTGATGGCCCTCGGTGGCGGCGTGATTGGAGACCTGACTGGGTTTGCTGCGGCGACTTATCAACGGGGTATTCCGTTTATACAAGTGCCGACCACTTTATTGTCGCAAGTCGATTCTTCTGTGGGCGGGAAAACGGGGATCAACCATCCGCGCGGCAAGAACATGATCGGCGCCTTTTGGCAGCCCAGGCTGGTGGTGGCCGATACCTCGACCTTGCAAACCTTGCCGACGCGCGAGCTTTCTGCCGGGCTGGCGGAAGTGATCAAATACGGCTTGATCCGGGATTTGCCTTTTCTGGCATGGTTGGAGGCCAACATGGAGCGCCTGCTCGCCAAGGAGGGGGATGCCCTGGGGCATGCCATTGAGCAATCCTGCCGCAACAAGGCGGAAGTGGTCGCTGGCGATGAGTTTGAAACGGCTAAAGAAGGCGGGCGTGCGTTGTTGAATCTAGGCCATACCTTTGGCCACGCGATTGAATCGGGCATGGGTTACGGCAATTGGCTGCATGGCGAGGCGGTGGCGGCCGGGACGGTGATGGCCGCTGAGCTCTCGCATCGCCTGGGGTGGTTGTCTGCGGAGGAGGTAGCGCGGATACGCGCCTTATTGCAGCGGGCCGGTTTGCCAACAGCGGGCCCCGTGTTGGGTGCTGAGCGTTATCTTGAATTCATGGCGCATGACAAGAAGGTGTTGGCTGGGCGCCTGCGCCTGGTGCTGCTGCGCTCGATTGGCCGTGCCGTGACTTATCGCGATGCGGCTAATGAGGATATTGCTGCGACGATCAGGGCGTGTTGTCATGGCTGAGATGGCACCCTATGCCATCACTGATGGCGCGAGCCGCGGGCGTGTTGTCAAAGAGCCGCCGCCCAGTGCGCGCAGTGAGTTTCAGCGCGATCGGGACCGGATTGTCCATTCGGCCGCTTTTCGTCGGTTGGAATATAAAACCCAGGTTTTTGTTAATCATGAAGGCGATTTGTTCCGTACGCGCTTGACGCACAGCATTGAAGTCGCGCAAATCGCGCGTACCATTGCGCGCGCCTTGCGGGTCAATGATGATCTGGCCGAAGCGATTGCCTTGGCGCATGACTTGGGGCACACGCCTTTTGGCCATGCGGGGCAAGATGCGTTAAACGAATGCATGCAAGCCCATGGCGGGTTTGAACATAACTTGCAGTCGTTGCGCATAGTTCGACAGCTGGAGCAGCATTACGCCAGTTTTGACGGCTTGAATCTCATGTTTGAAACGCAAGAAGGCATACTCAAGCATTGCTCGCCCGCCCGGGCGCGCACGTTGGGTGCGCTAGGTGATCGTTTTCTCAACGGCAGGCAGCCTTCGCTGGAGGCGCAAGTATGCAACCTGGCGGATGAAATTGCCTATAACAATCACGATGTCGATGATGGTTTGCGCTCGGGCTTGATCACATTGGAGCAACTGCGTAGCGTGAAGCTATTTAGCCGGCACTTGGCCGAGGTGGATCGTCAGTTCCCAGGGCTTGCCGACCGGCGCCGCATTCATGAAACAATACGTTGCATCATTGGCGCGCAAGTCGCTGATTTACTGGTTGAGTCGGCAAGCCGAATAACTCAGTCCGCACCGCAAACCGTGCCGGATGTGTTTGCCGCGCCGCCCTTGATCGCTTTTTCGCCGGCCATGCATGAAGAGAATCGCGCCTTGAAAATGTTTTTGCGCGAGCAGCTTTACCGTCACTATCAGGTGGTGCGCATGACAACCAAGGCGCAACGCGTGATTCGTGAGCTATTCTCCGCATTCATCGCTGAGCCGCGGCTATTGCCGCCGCAATATCAGGAAATTGCCGGTGCTGAAAGTTTGGCGCGGGCGACGTCTGATTACATCGCCGGCATGACTGACCGTTATGCGATCAAAGAACACCGCCGTTTATTTTTGGTCGGTGAGGCATAACCCGGTTTAAGTGTGGGGACTCGCTTAACTGTATTGAGTTTGCACGGTTTTGACGGTATATTTATCAGTTCCGCCGCCTTTTTGAGGGTGACCTAATCCAAGCCGGGGATGTTGGCTTCCCCCCTGCTTTCTTATCCGTTGTATTACAAGGAATGACACGATGGTATTCCCCCAGCGCCAAGGGTTGTACGACCCCCTACGAGAACATGATGCCTGTGGCGTCGGCTTTGTGGCCCACATTAAAAATGTGAAAAGCCATACGATTGTTCAGCAAGGCTTGAACATTCTGAGCAATCTTGAACACCGCGGTGCAACAGGTTACGACCCATTGTTAGGGGATGGTGCAGGTATTTTGCTCCAGTTGCCTGACTTGTTTTTGCGCGAAGAAGCGTTAAAGCAGGATATTGCCCTTCCCGGTGCGGGTGAGTATGCCTGTGGCAACATTTTTTTGCCGCAATCCGTCAATGGGCGTTCAGCTTGCGAGTCCGTGATGGCGCGGGTGATTCATGAAGAAGGGCAGCATTTTCTAGGTTGGCGCGATGTGCCACGGGATAATTCCGGTTTGGCGCAAGCGGCGAAGGATATTGAGCCGGTGGTGCGCCAGGTATTTATTGGACAAGGCGAGCAATGTGCTGATCAGGCTGCTTTTGAGCGCAAGTTGTTTGTCATTCGCAAGCGTGTTGAGCATGAAGTGCGGCGTTTGCGGTTGGCAGACGTCAAGCAGTTCTACATTACTTCGCTGTCCTCGCGCACGATTGTGTATAAAGGGATGCTGCTGGCCGAGCAAGTGGGTAGTTACTTTCTCGACTTGCAAGACGAGCGTTTGGTTTCTGCCATTGCCTTGGTGCACCAGCGCTTTTCCACAAACACTTTCCCGACCTGGGATCTGGCGCACCCGTTCCGCATGATTGCGCACAACGGCGAAATCAATACCGTGCGCGGCAATATCAACTGGATGGCGGCGCGGCAAAAAGCCATGCGTTCCCAATGGTTGGGCGAGGATCTGGATAAATTGTGGCCGCTGATTGTTGATGGGCAGTCCGACTCGGCGAGTTTTGACAATGCCTTGGAACTGCTCGTGATGGGCGGATATTCCCTGCCCCACGCGATGATGATGCTGATTCCCGAAGCTTGGGCCAGTAACGGCTTGATTGACGAAGAGCGGCGCGATTTTTATGAGTTCCATGCTGCGGTCATGGAGCCATGGGATGGCCCGGCAGCGGTGGCCTTCACCGATGGCCGCCAGATCGGCGCCACGCTGGATCGCAATGGTTTGCGCCCGGCGCGCTATCTGATAACGGATGATGATATTGTATTGATGGCATCCGAAATGGGGGTGTTGAAGTTCCCGGAAGAAAAAATCATCAAAAAATGGCGCTTGCAACCGGGGAAGATGTTCCTGATTGATCTGGAAGCCGGACGCATCATTGATGACGGGGAGCTCAAGCATGCAATAGCGACCGGGCAGCCTTACGGCAAATGGGTAAAAGAATCCCGCCTGTTCTTGTCTGACTTGCCCGAGGGCCGTAAGTCAGGCCTGAAATTAAATGCATCATTGCTGGATATTCAGCAGGCATTTGGCTATACCCAGGAGGACTTGAAATTCATCCTGGCGCCCATGGCAGAAAACGGCGAAGAAGCTACCGGCTCGATGGGCAATGATGCCGCCTTGCCGATTTTGTCTGCACGGTCCAAGCCACTGTATTCCTACTTCAAGCAGCTCTTCGCCCAAGTGACCAATCCGCCGATTGATCCGATCCGTGAAGAAATTGTCATGTCGCTCACCAGCTTCATCGGCCCCAAGCCGAATTTGCTTGGTATTGCCAATGATGATGATGAGCCTTTGACGCCACGTCTGGAAGTCACGCACCCCGTGCTGCTGGATGAGGACTTCACGCGTCTGGTGTCCATTGATAAAACCACGAAGGGGCGCTTTAAATCGCTGGTGCTGGATATGACCTATCCCGCCGCAGCGGGCGCTGAGGGTTGTGCCTCTGCGCTGGAGGCATTGACTGCGGCAGCCGAGAAATCGGTGGCGGATGGTTACAACATCATTGTCTTGTCTGATCGCGCGGTATCCGCCGAGTCTGTGGCGATTCCGGCCTTGCTGGCTTGCGCCGCGGCGCATCACCACTTGATCAAAAAGGGTTTGCGCACCAACACCGGTTTGGTTGTTGATACGGGCTCCGTGCGCGAAGTGCACCATGTGGCGCTGCTCGCCGGTTACGGCGCTGAGGCGGTATGTCCCTGGCTGGCTTTGGCTACCCTTGCCGAGCAGGCCGGCAAGGCAGGCAAGGGCGCGCTGGATGCGCAGAAGCAGTTTGTTAAGGCGGTGGGCAAGGGGTTGAACAAAGTCATGTCCAAGATGGGGATTTCGACCTATCAATCTTATTGTGGCGCGCAGATTTTTGAAGCCATTGGCCTTAATTCTGCCTTTGTGGCGGCGTACTTCAAAGGCACTGCCACGCAAATTGAAGGTATTGGTTTGCATGAAGTGGCGGAAGAGGCCGTGCGTGTGCATCGGGCGGCATTTTCTAGCGACCCGGTGTTGGTCAATAACCTGGATGCGGGGGGCGAGTATGCCTATCGCATCCGTGGCGAAGATCACCTATGGACGCCGGATTCGATTGCCAAGTTGCAGCATGCGACGCGCTCGGGCCAGTATGGCACTTATAAAGAATATGCCAAGTTGATCAATGATCAAACCCGCCGCCACTTGACCTTGCGCGGCTTGTTTGAGCTGCGCCCGGCCGGTACGCCCGTGCTGCTGGACGAGGTTGAATCCGCCAAGGAAATTGTCAAGCGCTTTGCCACGGGCGCGATCTCGTTAGGGGCCATCTCGACCGAATCGCACACCACGCTGGCCATTGCGATGAACCGCATTGGTGGTAAATCGAATACGGGCGAAGGCGGTGAAGATCCGCGCCGCTTTGAAAAAGTCGGCGCTGGCGAGACGGTGGCCAGTGTCATCGGTGCGAACCGTGTTGAGGCGCATATCCCCTTGAAAGAGGGCGACAGCCTGCGCTCTGCCATCAAGCAAGTGGCCTCTGGCCGCTTTGGGGTGACCGCAGAATATCTGGCCAATGCCGATCAATTGCAGATCAAGATGGCGCAAGGCGCCAAGCCGGGTGAGGGCGGTCAGCTGCCAGGGCATAAGGTGTCCGAATACATCGGCTTTTTGCGCCACTCTGTGCCCGGTGTTGGTTTGATTTCGCCGCCACCGCACCACGATATTTATTCCATTGAAGATTTGGCGCAACTCATTCACGATTTGAAAAATTCGAATCCGGCAGCCTCGGTCTCGGTGAAGCTGGTGTCCGAAGTGGGTGTTGGTACGGTCGCCGCTGGCGTGACCAAAGCCAAGGCCGATCACGTGGTGATTGCCGGTCATGATGGCGGTACGGGCGCATCGCCGATCTCTTCGATAAAACATGCAGGCACGCCCTGGGAGCTGGGTCTGGCTGAAACGCAGCAGACGCTGGTGCTCAACAAATTGCGCGGACGGATCCGCGTGCAGGCCGATGGTCAAATGAAAACCGGGCGTGATGTGGTGATTGGCGCCTTGCTGGGTGCCGATGAGTTCGGTTTTGCGACGGCGCCGCTGGTGGTTGAAGGCTGCATCATGATGCGCAAATGCCATCTGAATACCTGCCCGGTAGGTGTGGCGACGCAAGACCCGGTGCTCAGGAAGCGCTTCTCTGGCCAGCCTGAGCACGTGGTGAATTACTTCTTCTTTGTGGCTGAAGAAGTGCGTGAGCTCATGGCGCAACTGGGCATTCGCCGCTTTGATGACCTGGTTGGACGCGCTGACTTGCTGGATACCCGTCAAGGTATTGAGCACTGGAAGGCCAAAGGGCTGGATTTCTCGCGGATTTTCTACATGCCGCCTGTTGCAAAAGACGTGGCCTTGCATCATTGCGAGACGCAGGATCACGGACTGGCGCGCGCGCTGGACCATCAGTTGATTGCCCAGGCCAAGCCTGCCATTGAAAAAGCCAAACCGGTGCGCATTGAGGCTGCTATCAAAAACGCCAACCGCACGGTGGGCACCTTGCTCTCGCATGAAGTGGCCAAGCGCTATGGCAATAAGGGTTTGCCTGATGGCACGATCAGCATCACGCTCTCTGGCACAGCCGGACAAAGTTTTGCGGCCTTTTTAGCACGCGGCATTACGCTCGAATTGGTTGGCGAAGGCAACGACTATGTCGGCAAGGGCTTGTCCGGTGGGCGCGTGATTGTGCGTCCGCCCAAGGCCTTCCGGGGTAACTCTGCTGACAACATCATCGTCGGCAATACCGCGCTTTATGGCGCGACCGAAGGCGAAGCGTTTTTGAGTGGCGTGGCCGGTGAGCGTTTTGCTGTGCGCAACTCGGGTGCGTCGGCTGTGGTTGAAGGTACGGGCGACCATGGTTGCGAATACATGACAGGCGGTACGGTGGTGGTGCTGGGTTTGACTGGCCGCAACTTTGCTGCGGGCATGTCGGGCGGCATCGCCTATGTGTATGACGCAGATGGCCAGTTTGCCCTGCGCTGCAATCCAGCCATGGTGGCGCTAGAACCTGTTCTTCCTGCCGCTGCGCAAGTGGATGAAAGCGCATGGCATCGCCATGAGGCGGATGAGGTACAGTTGCGCCGCATGATAGAGCTGCATGTTGAACTCACAGGCAGTCCACAGGCCAAGGCTTTGCTGGCCAACTGGCCGCAAACGCTTGCTAAATTCGTAAAAGTTTTCCCCCATGAATATCGCCGCGCATTGAAAGAAATGGCGGCGACCAAGATAAAAGAGGCCGCTTGATGGGTAAGCCCACCGGGTTTTTAGAGTTTGAACGGGTTGCTGAGACTTACGAGCCAGTTGCTCAACGCGTCACCGAGTACAGGGAATTCGTGCTGCGCCTGTCAGACGACAAGGCTAAAGTGCAAGCCGCACGCTGCATGGATTGTGGCATTCCGTTTTGCAATACGGGTTGTCCGGTGAATAACATCATTCCGGACTGGAATGATTTGGTTTACCGGGGCAACTGGCAAGAGGCTATCGAGGTATTGCATTCCACCAATAATTTCCCGGAATTCACCAGCCGCATTTGTCCTGCACCCTGTGAGGCCGCATGCACGCTGAACATTCCGCAAACGCCGGTGGGCATTAAGTCCATTGAGCGGGTAATTATTGATAAAGCCGGTGAAAATGGTTGGGTAGTGCCTCAGCCACCCATGCAGAAAACGGGTAAAAAAGTGGCTGTTGTGGGCTCAGGTCCCGCAGGCTTGGCCGCCGCGCAACAGTTGGCGCGCGTGGGGCATGAGGTCACCGTATTCGAGAAAAGCGATCGCATTGGGGGGCTCTTGCGCTACGGCATTCCAGACTTCAAGCTTGATAAACGCTTGATCGACTGGCGCATGGCGCAAATGCAGGCTGAAGGTGTGAAGTTCGCGCCCGGCGTGATGGTGACCGACGCCAAGCTGGCAACGGGCATCAATTGTGATGCGAAAAAAACCATTACACCTGCACAGTTGAAAAAGGACTTTGATGCGGTGGTGTTAGCGGGTGGATCCGAAGTGCCGCGTGACTTGCCGATTCCTGGCCGCCAATCCAAGGGCGTGCATTTTGCGCTGGAATTTTTGATTCCGCAAAATAAGGAAGTCGCTGGCGGACGTAAAAATCCGATCAATGTGAAAGGCAAGCACGTGCTGGTGATCGGCGGTGGCGATACGGGTTCCGATTGCGTGGGTACGTCCAACCGCCATGGCGCGGCGTCCATCACGCAAATTGAGCTGATGCCGCGCCCACCCGAGCAGGAGAACGGTCCGCTAACCTGGCCTGATTGGCCATTGCGCCTGCGTACCTCCTCTTCGCATGAAGAAGGTTGCGAGCGCGATTGGGCTATCGGTACGAAAGCGTTCATTGCGCATGACCAAGGCCCGTTGCGTGGACATCTCAAAGCGGTGCGTGCGGTGCGGCTGGAATGGAAAGATGGCAAGATGCACGAAGTGGCAGGCTCTGAATTTGAAATTCAGGCTGACTTTGTGTTCCTTGCCATGGGCTTTGTGAGTCCTGTTGGAGGCGTGCTGGAGGCTTTTGGCATTGCCAAGGATCCACGTGGCAATGCGAGTGCCAGCACCGAAGGCGAGGTGGCTTATCACACCAATGTGCCTGGCGTTTTTGCCGCAGGCGATATCCGTCGCGGGCAGTCGCTGGTGGTTTGGGCGATACGCGAAGGACGGCAGTGCGCCCGTGCCGTGGATGAATTCTTGATGGGCGAGAGCGTTTTGCCACGGTAAAATAATCCCGCTAAATTCGCCCGGTCAGGAGCTTGTTGCATGAAAATCAATGTTGTTATTCTTGCGGCAGGCCAGGGTAAGCGCATGCACTCAGCGCTACCGAAAGTGTTACACCCGCTGGCCGGTAAACCTATGCTGGGACATGTGCTGGATACAGCACGCACTTTAAGTGCAGCGCGTATTTGCGTGGTGTATGGGCATGGTGGTGAGCAAGTTCAAGCGGCTTTACAAGCCCCCGATCTGTGCTGGGCGATGCAGTCTCCCCAGCTGGGCACCGGGCATGCGGTGCTGCAGGCCATGCCTCAGTTGGCAGAAAGTTCGTCGGCTGATGCTTCGCTCACGCTGGTGCTGTATGGGGATGTCCCACTGATTCAGGCAGCCACCCTGCAGCATCTGTTGAAAGCTGCCCAGCATGGCGGGTTAACTTTGCTTACCGCGCATTTGGATAATCCCAAGGGTTATGGTCGCATTGTGCGTGAAGCAGGCAAGGTGACGTGTATTGTCGAAGAAAAAGATGCTACTGACATAGAGCGCCAGATACGCGAAATCAACACGGGTATTTTGGTTGCGCCAACAGCGGCGCTCGTGCGCTGGTTACCCGCCTTGGGTAACCGCAATGCGCAAGGCGAATACTATCTGACCGATATTGTGGCGTTGGCTGTGCAAGAAGGTTTGCCGATTGTCACTGCGCATCCCGAGCACTTGTGGGAGGTGGATGGCGTGAATAGCAAAGTACAGCTCTCGACCTTAGAGCGTGTATATCAGCTGAACACTGCGCATCGTCTGCTGGATGCGGGTGTCGGCTTGGCTGACCCTGGGCGGATAGATGTGCGTGGTGAGCTCATCTGCGGCCGCGATGTGTTCATTGACGTGAATAATGTTTTTGAAGGGCGCGTTACGCTGGCGGACAACGTACACATTGGCGCAAATTGTGTGCTTAAAAACTGCCATATCGCTGCAGGTGCAGTCATTGCGCCGTTTTGTCATATTGAAGACGCAAGCGTTGGCCCTGATTGCAAAATTGGGCCTTATGCGCGCCTGCGCCCGGGGGCCGCGTTGGGCTGCGACGTGCATATCGGCAATTTTGTCGAAGTGAAAAATAGCACTATCAGCGACCATTCCAAAGCCAACCACTTGGCTTACATTGGCGACGCCACCATTGGCCAGCGCGTGAATGTGGGCGCTGGCACGATTACCTGCAATTACGATGGTGCGAACAAGTTTCGTACCGTGATCGAGGATGATGTGTTCATTGGTTCGGATACGCAACTGGTCGCGCCTGTCACCGTCGGCCGTGGCGCGACGCTGGGTGCGGGCACGACGCTGACCAAGGATGCGCCGCCTGATCAACTGACTATTTCGCGCGCCAGGCAGTTTTCACTCACGGGCTGGAAGCGTCCCGTTAAACAACTGGAAAAGGATTAACCATGTGTGGCATTGTCGCTGCAGTTGCTGACCGTAACGTTGTCCCTGTCTTGATTGAAGGCTTGTTACGCCTGGAGTACCGCGGCTACGATTCGGCTGGCTTGGCGCTGCTCAACCCTCATCTCACGCGTTTGCGCAGTGTCGGACGTGTCGCGGAATTGGTAGTGCAAGCGGCAAGCCAGACCGCGCCTATCGGTATTGCACACACACGCTGGGCGACGCACGGCGTGCCGAGCGAACGCAATGCACATCCACACGTCTCGGGTAATTTGGCGGTAGTGCATAACGGCATTATTGAAAACTATGCCGAGTTGCGCACAGTCTTGATGGCGGAAGGGTATGTTTTTACCTCCGACACGGATACCGAAGTGATTGCTCACTTGATTCAGCATATTCAAAAAACCACGCCGGATTTATTCGCTGCTGTCCGGCTGGCAACGGGCAGGCTCACCGGCGCTTATGCCATTGGCGTGGTGCAGGAGGGTGAGTCGCGCATTATTGTCGCGCGCCATGGCGCGCCCTTATTGCTGGGCGTGGGCGACGATGGCTATTACGCGGCGTCCGATGCGGCCGCTTTGGTGCAAGTGACGCGGCAGATCATTTATCTGGAGGAGGGCGACTGTGCGGAGCTCAAGCAGGATGCGCTCAAAATAGTCGGCGCTGGCGGTACGGCAGTAGAGCGTGCCGTGGTGCAAAGCGGCTTGTCGGCGGACGCCGTGGCGCTGGGTGAATATCAGCATTACATGCAAAAGGAAATCTTCGAGCAACCGCAAGCTTTGGCTGCCACGCTGGAAATGGTCAGTGGCGCGCAAACCTTTACGCCGAATTTGTTTGGCGTGGCCGCACCTGAATTACTTGCCGGGGTGAAATCTGTTTTGATTCTGGCCTGCGGCACGAGCTATCACGCCGGACTGGTGGCGAAGTACTGGATTGAGCAGTTGGCGGGTGTGCCTTGTACAGTCGAGATTGCCAGCGAATACCGCTATCGCGTGTCAGTTCCTGATGCGGATCAACTGGTGGTGGCGATTTCGCAATCGGGCGAGACGGCGGATACCCTGGCCTCTGTGCGTCATGCCAAGGCGAAGGGCATGTTGCGCACACTCGCCATTTGCAATGTGCCGGAATCGGCGATTGTGCGCGAATGCGCGCTGCGCTTTTTAACGCGTGCCGGCCCGGAAATCGGTGTGGCGTCGACCAAAGCCTTTACGACGCAGTTGGCCGCGCTGTTTCTGCTCGCCGCTACGCTGGCCAAACAATCTGGCCGTCTTGATGTAGCGCAAGAGGCGCGCCATCTGGCCGACTTGCGCCATCTGCCGGTGGCCGTGCAAAAAGTGCTCAGTCTTGAAGCTGACATCCAGCAGTGGGCAGGCCAGTTTGCCAACAAACATCACGCACTGTTTCTTGGCCGTGGCCAGCATTATCCGATTGCGCTGGAGGGGGCATTAAAGCTCAAGGAAATTTCTTATATCCACGCCGAAGGTTATCCCGCAGGCGAGCTCAAACACGGGCCGCTCGCGCTGGTGGATAAGGACATGCCGGTGATCAGCATTGCACCGAATGATGCGCTCCTTGAAAAATTGAAATCCAACCTGAAGGAAGTCGCCGCACGCGGTGGGGAATTGTATGTATTTGCTGACGCAGATTCCAGCGTTGCCGAAGAGCCGGGCGTGCATGTGCTGCACTTGCCTGAGCATTATGGGCTGCTCAGCCCCGTGTTGCACGTCGTGCCGCTGCAATTGCTGTCCTACCATGTGGCTTTGGTCAAAGGCACGGATGTCGATAAGCCGCGCAATCTGGCCAAATCCGTGACGGTGGAGTGACGGTTTGCTCCGGCATGAGATTCAAATCGTCATTCGTCAGGGCAGCTAAATGCAAACCAACCCAGCGCCAATAAGCACCAAGCAAAGTAACTCGTTTTCCAATCGTGCAGAATCCACGGCGCGTTGGTCAGCCATCCTGCTTGGCGTATCTATTCCGATATCGGTGGCGCTCGATAATGTCCTGCTGCTGACCATGCTGCTGGCTTGGCTGGTGAGTGGACACTACCGTGAGAAATTGGCATCCATCCGTACAAATCCAGTGGCCTGCATGGCGCTACTATTCATTTTTCTGTTACTTGCTGGCTGCACTTATGGATCAGGTGGCTGGCAAGATACGTCACATTTTTTACGCAAGTACTCAGACCTCTTGTATTTGCCTGTGCTCATCACGCTGTTCGCAAATGAGCAAGATAAACAGCGTGCGCTGATCGCCTTTGGCTTGGCGATGGCGGTTACACTCGTTTTGTCGTATGGCTTGTGGCTAGGCTTGCTTCCTCCGGCATGGCTCAATAACCACACAGCCGATAATCCGGTCGTATTCAAACTGCATATCACCCACGGCATTTTTATGGCCTTGGCGAGCTTCCTTGCCGTTGTTGCCGCGGTTCATGCCACCGATCGCCACTGGCGGATTGTCTTGTTCATCGCAGCGATGCTCGCGGCTTTCAATGTGCTGTTCATGGTGCAAGGCAGGACTGGCTATCTGGTGTTAGGCACTTTGGCGGCATACTTTTTTTTCGAGCGTTTCCGCTGGCGTGGTTTGGTCGTGGTGATTTTCATCACAATGGGGGTTTTTGCTGCTGGTGTTGTGATTGACTCCCCACTTGCCAACCGTATTGCGCTCATGTTTTCTGAAGTGCACCAATGGAAGGCTGGCGCCGGTGGGAATACGTCAATCGGCATCCGCATGGATTTTTACCGGATCTGCTGGGCGCTGATTCAGGATCACCCGATTTTCGGTGTGGGCACCGGCGGATTCACGCAAGCGTACGCAAACAAGGTTGCCGGTACAGGCCTGGTTGCCTGGAACAATCCGCACAATCAATTTTTATTGACCACTGTACAGTTGGGCGTGATTGGACTGTTTGCCCTTTTGGCGTTGTTTGCCACCATGTGGTTTGCTGCAAGCAGGCTGCCCAAGCCCATGCAATTGGCCGCGCGCGCGCTGGTGCTGACCATGGTGGTGGGCAGCTTATTCAATTCCCTGCTGATTGACCACGCTGAAGGCTTGCTGTTTGTATGGATGGCGGGTGTGCTTTTTGCGCGTTATCCGCAGCAAATGATTACGCCTGATAGTTCTTAACGGCACAATCTTATTTATCATCTGCATCAGGATGATCCCAATGAAAATCCTCCGCAGCATTCCCCAGTCGTGAATTTAGACGTCAATCTTTCCGTTGTCATCATCACCAAAAACGAGGCGCATTGCATAACTCAATGCCTGGCATCTGTCGATTTTGCGGATGAAATTGTCATTCTGGATTCCGGCAGCACGGATGACACCATTGAGATTGCAAAATTAATGGGCGCACGGGTTTTTTCGTCAAACGATTGGCCTGGTTTTGGCTTGCAAAAAAACCGCGCCCTTGGGCTTGCGCGGGGTAAGTGGGTTCTATCCATTGATGCTGATGAAATTGTGCAGCCCCAGCTCAGAAGTGCCATCTTGCAAGCAGTGGGGGGCGAGGCAGGTGGCGATACGGTGTGTTACTGGATCAAGCGCCGCTCTTTGTATTGCGGGAAAGTCATCCGTTTTGGGGATTGGCGTAACGACCGCGTTTTGCGCCTGTTTTTGCGGGGGGCAGCTTGCTTTAGTGACGACTTGGTGCATGAGCGAGTGATTTGCCCAGGGGCTTGCCAGACATTGCCAGGCTTTTTATGGCATGAGAGTGTGATTTCAACTGCAGAGTTTGAAGAGAAGGTATTGCGCTATGCCAAGCTAGGCGCCGTCAAGCTCAGGGCGCGGGGGAAGGGGGGGGCGCTGAGTGCAGTTTTGCATGGCGGGTGGTCTTTTTTTCGTGGCTATTTTCTGCGTGGCGGTTTTATTGACGGGTGGCGTGGTTTAGTGATCGCATTCCAAAATGCCCGCGGCACTTTCCTCCGCTATTTATGGGCAGCCCGCCCCGCTGACGATACCGCAGAGATTGCATAGGAAGGGGTTTTTGTGGGAGCCCACCTGGGTAAGAATATCCTCGTTTGGGGCCATGAGCACGCAATGGGTTGCCCGATGCGGTCTTCGATGCGGTCTTTTTTGCATGTTTTACCGCGTGAAAAAACTGACCCCGCGCCGGGCGCACATGGCGCGGCCAATTCGTTCCAGTGCGGTATCACTTAGCAGGCGCTTGGCCATGGGGAGCAATACCTCGTCTTCGTGCTGAAGATGTTGCGCATGCTGTGTCAGCCAGGGTAAGACATCGGCCGCTGACAGGGTGGCTCGCTCGCCACGGGCAATGCGCGTTAAGGCGTCACGCAGCGGCAGCCAGAGGGCATCTTGGGTGCGATGGCCGGCCAGCAGTGTTTGCGTGAGTGCCACCAGACACCCGGCGTCTGAAGCGGCCATGGATTCGATGAGCGCAGGGAACAGGTCATCTTCTTCGTCTTGATGGTGCAATTTTCCCGCTGTCTCAAAATAGCGCAGTACATTGGCCGCAGCCAGGCGGGCGTCAGCGTCGACCCCGCGAGTCTCGACGTGGGGTACCAGGCGCTGCAAGGTGGCGCATTGCTGGCGGATTTTTTCATGGCAGGCGGCAAGCATTTCCAGTGGCGCTTCAGGTCCGGCGGAGAGGCTGGAAAATCCGGGAAAAGCATGGTGTGGGGGTGTTGTTGAGGGCATGGTTTTCTGATGCTTCAGAGCCTGTTTTGTGCTTTCTGGGTAGATGTCAATGCGGCGATTTGCTCACGCAAGGCGCGCTCGGCAAGATGGCGATCGGTGCTGTCGCGGGCTGTCGCCAGCACGCCTAGCAAATGGCCATTACTGTCTTTGATCAGGTTAAAGCGCATGTCAGCATAGCGCTTGCCGCCATCCCGATGCAAAAAACGGGTGGTCATCACTTTGTCTCCGAGCGCCATCCGGCCTGAAGCGACTGCTTTTTGAAAACCCATCCAATGCGCACGGCGCAGGTGTTCCGGGATGATGATATCGAGTAATTGCCCGATGGTTTCGTAGGCAGTAAAGCCGAAGAGGAGCTCAGCGCCGTGGTTCCATAACTGAATCTTGCCGTTCGGATCCGAAAAAATAAACGCATCGTCGGTTTGTTCTATCAGTGCTTGATGCAAGGCCATAAGCGTTATCCTCCCATGGGTGTTTTGGCCAGCGGGCCGCAATTTAAAAAAGTCGGCGCTGGCCATACGGCGTGAAGGTTCGACACTGCCCATTCTAGGCCAGCCAAATGGGCATGCGGAACTTGCATTGCGTCAGACGCCGTTGGGCTGCCTATGCATGAGTGCTTGATTTACAATGTCCGTTTGCGCGAATCAATTTCATTTCTCGAAAAGGAGCGGTGACGCTGGATTGTTAATGGCCTATGCTTTTTGGGGTTTTCCTGGCCTGGAACCTATTCTGTTTGACTTATCAATGCTGCATTGAAAATCAATATGACGCACAACCCACCCAAGCACATCATAGCGCCGTATAAGCCATTGCGGCAGATACGCTTCATTACCGCGACATCGCTGTTTGATGGCCATGATGCGTCGATCAACATCATGCGGCGCATCCTGCAAGCGACCGGGGTGGAGGTGATTCATCTGGGCCACAACCGGCCGGTGGGCGGCCTTGCAAGAGGATGCGCATGGCATAGCGGTTTCATCCTATCAGGGCGGGCATGTCGAGTTTTTCAAATACATGATTGACCTGTTGAAAGCGCGTGGTGGCGGGCACATCCAGGTGTTTGGCGGTGGCGGCGGGGTGATTGTACCGACGGAAATGGATGAGCTGCATGCGTATGGCGTCACCCATTTGTATTCGGTGGAAGAAGGCCAGGCGTTGGGTTTGCAAGGCATGATCAACGACATGGTGGTGCGTTGCGATAAGGTCACAGCGCCTGTTGCAGCACCCGACTGGACGGCGTTGGAGCGAGGTGATCGGCGGGTGTTGAGCCAAACCATCAGCGCCTTGGAAAATGACCTTTGGACGGCGGAGGAAAAACAGCTGCTCTGGGAAAAAGCCGCTGCGGCGATGCAGCATCGTCCCGTACCCATACTCGGCGTGACCGGCACGGGGGGCGCTGGGAAAAGCTCATTGACGGACGAATTGATCCGCCGCATTCGTCTGGATCAACAAGATCGCTTGCGGCTTGCGGTGATTTCCATTGACCCATCGCGCAAACGTACGGGCGGTGCTTTACTGGGCGACCGCATCCGCATGAATGCCATTGGGCATCCCAACATCTATATGCGCTCCTTGGCGACGCGTAATTTTGCGGGTGGGGGCGGCGGCGAGATTTCGCGTGCGCTGCCAGCGACGTTGGCTGCCTGCAAAATTTCCGGCTTTGATTTGATTATTGTTGAAACCTCCGGCATAGGGCAGGGAGACGCTGCCATTGTGCCGCTGGTCTGTGATGACGCCCGAGTTTGGCGCGGCGTCGCAACTGGAAAAAATCGACATGCTGGATTTTGCGGATTTTGTCGCCATCAACAAGTTCGACCGCAAGGGCGCGGAAGATGCGCTGCGCGATGTGCAGAAGCAATATCAGCGCAACCACAACCGTTTCGCCGAACAAACCGAGGCAATGCCGGTGTTTGGCACCATGGCCGCGCGCTTTAATGACGATGGCGTGACGGCGTTATACCAGGCGGTCCTGCCGCTGCTGGTCAATAAAGGTCTGGTGGTCCAACCCGGCGCGTTGCCGTTGGTGGCTGTCAAGCATTCGTCCGTTGGCCGGGCGATTGTGCCCCCCGGGCGGGTGCGCTACTTGGCAGATATTGCGGATACCGTGCGTGCGTATCATCGGCACGTGGGCGCCCAAGCCGGGATTGCGCACGAGCGGCAAGCCCTTGCCACGGCGAAAAATATTTTTCTGCAGAGTGACAAAAACGCGAGTGATTTTGACGCCTTGATTGCGGTCAAGGACAGTCAGCTCACGCAAGACGCGCGTGCCTTGTTGGCTGCCTGGCCCGCCACCCGGGCGGCTTATGCGGGTGAGGAATTTGTCGTCAAGGTGCGGGATAAAGAGACGCGCACGCCCTTGGTGAGCACGTCGCTCTCTGGCACGCGGATTCGCAAAGTTTCGCTGCCACGCTTTCTGGATGAAGGCGAGTTGCTCAAGTTTTTGCTGCGTGAAAATGTGCCGGGCGCTTTTCCTTACACCGCCGGGGTGTTTGCCTTTAAGCGTGAAAACGAAGACCCGACGCGGATGTTCGCCGGCGAAGGCGATGCCTTTCGCACCAACCGGCGCTTTCACCGCTTGTCCGACGGTATGCCCGCCAAGCGTTTGTCCACCGCCTTTGATTCCGTCACGCTATATGGTTGCGACCCCGATTTGCGTCCGGATATTTACGGCAAGGTGGGGAATGCCGGGGTGTCGATTGCCACGCTGGACGATTTGAAAGCGCTGTATGCCGGTTTTGATTTATGCGATCCGGCAACCTCCGTGTCGATGACCATCAATGGCCCGGCGCCGATGGTT
>LNAP01002605.1_pt1 | contig 17933 bp, 10 predicted proteins | sample 602601 | NCBI WGS metagenome assembly LNAP01 (sample SAMN02440304, study PRJNA202911) | soil metagenome | biome: Subtropical and temperate rainforests or woodlands; isolation source: soil samples (1 kg each in a 20% v/v slurry with milli Q water) were... ... | reverse complement strand
ATCCCACCAGACGCGCCATGCATTTCCGTGACGCACGGCGAGCGTCGAGTGAGGAAGCGCAAGTGTGGTCGCGGCAAACACCACCGCGACCCACGACCATCCGGTTGTCACGCGGCGCCCTGCAGCGCAGCACCATACTTCTGGATCTGCGGGCCCTTCGACTCGAGCAGCTTGCGCTCGCCGGCTCCGAACTCCTGGACCGGGCGACGGCTTTGATTCTCGAGGTACCAGTGCAACACGCGCTCACGCGCCATTGAGTACTCTCTTACAGACATGCTGCTAGCCTTGGCACCTGCGGCGCCGGCGCCGTTCTCGAATTCGCGAATCCGTCCATCGATGCTCTGCGACCGGTCGCGTGCCGATTCCTGTTGTGCCAACCAAGCGGGCTTCTGCGGAACGGCGCCACACGTCTTGATAGCGAAAGCGGAATCGGCTTTCGGATCCATGCCCTGCGCCTTCACGAGCTCGGTCATGAGCCTGCGCACTTCCGCCGAGTCTCCGCGCTGCTGCGCAGCCGCCACCTTCTGTGTGACGGCGACCGCGGCCTGCATCATCTTCGCTTGCTCGGCCGGGTTCGACTGCATGCGCTGCATGTATGCCGCCTGCGCACTCGCGCCGCGCTCGCGAGTCACACTATCCTGACACCGTTCGGTGGACCGAGCGAGCTCCTGATACTTCTCCCGCTCCTTGTCGTGCGCCTGATACGACTTCGACAGCTCGGCGTCGATCCGCTGGCGCTCGACGCGGAGTTGATCCGCCGAGTCGAGTGAGGCTTGCGCGGCGGCGAGGCCGCGTAGCACACCGTTCAACGATTGCTCGGTGAGCTCGGGACCAAACGCGCTCGATGGTTTGAGATTCTTGTTCTCGACGACCTTCGTCGCGGCGGCTTCTTTCGCGCGACGCACCAACCCACCGATCTGCGAGCGAGCAGTCGCCGGTGTGAACACGGCGAGCGTAGCGATGATTGCGATGTGACGGAACCGCATGGTACTGTCCTCCTCGGGGCCCTCGTTTGGCAGCGTGAATGTCCGACGTGAGGCGGAGCATACGACATGCGAGCGCACTAAGATTCACGAGTCGCGAAGCTCCGACGCTTCCATGCTAGGCGGAGCCTCATAGCGCGTTGTTACGCGCGACGCTTTAAGCGCTTTTTAATACCTGCGGGCGGAGCGAGGCCATGACCAACCGTCGTTCGAGCTGGGCGAAGCGTGCCGTGCTGAGTGTGCTCGTCGCGTTCGCCGCGTGCGCCAAGCCGAGCAGTGGAACGGTGACGCCGGCGGGCGTGCCCGACGCGTCGACGTACGAGGTGTATGCGATTCGCTACGCACAGCTTCCGTTCCGTGTCTCGGGGTTGATCGCGGGCGCGGATACGAGCCGTCGTCTCGACATCGCGATGATGGTGTGGCTCCTCAAGGGCCCGAACGGTCGCAACGTGCTCGTCGATGCGGGCTTCTATAGAGAAGCATTCCTGAATCGCTGGCATCCGGTCGACTTCGTGAAGCCGAGTGAAGCAGTCGCGCGCTTCGGCGTGAAGCCGGAGGAGATCACCGACGTGATCGTCTCACACGTGCACTGGGATCATCTCGACGGCGCGGATCTCTTCCCCAAAGCGCGCGTGTGGATTCAGCGCGAAGAGTTCGACCATCACCTCGATGGCGCGGGCACAGTGAAGGACCGCGCGATCGACGCCGCCGATGCGAAGATGCTCGCGCAGATTTCCCGCGAAGGCCGCGTGACGCTCGTGGACGGCGACGCGAAGGAGATCATGCCGGGCATCACCGTCTACACGGGCGGCAAGCACACCTTCGCATCGCAGTTCGCCACGGTGAAGACGTCGTCCGGCACGGTGGTGATCGCGTCGGACAACATGTACCTCTATGAGAACCTGGCGCAGCGCGTGCCGATCGCGCAGACGCTCGATCGCGAGTCGAACCTTCGCGCACAGGCGCGCATGGACGTTGTCGGAGTGAGCCGAACGCGCGTCCTGGACTATTGGACGTATGCCGTCGACTTCACGATCACGAATACCGGCAATGCCGGCGCTTATGCGTGGGTGAAGTACTCCTGCGGACCGTACACCTACGAGTGGGACGGTTCGTGCGCCGGCGGTTCGTCCGGGAACATCGGGTGGGTGAGCCCCGGCGGCTACATCACGGCGAGCGTGTGGGTGTACATCGGCCCGAATGCGCCGGCAAACGGTGTCATCACGCAGTATGTGACTGCGAGCTCCGATGGCACTTTGCCCGCTGGGGCCACGTGGGCGTCGGGGAACGCAACGTTCAACCTGTACACCAAAACGGCGACGTTCTTCGCCACGCCGTTGACCGAATATCGTCCGGTCGTGACGCCGAAAGCGGCCGCTGAGACGGCGCCATTCAACGCGTTGATCAGCCGTTCATTCGCGATCCAGAATAGCGGGTCGCGCGCTGCGACGTACAGCGTTTCTGTGTCGTGCGGCGTGATGAGCGGCTGTACGCAGAGCAAGACGACGACGTCGCTTGCGCCTGGTGCGACAGACTCGGTGTTCGTCAGCTTCAGGACGCCGAACACCGTGTCGTCGAGCAACACGGTCAAGTTGATCGCGACGTCCACCGAGGCGAGCCAGTCGATCGCCGACACCGGCTCGCGTCCGATCGTCACGCCGGCAGTTCGGCCCGTCGTCTCCCCGAAGAACGGGACTGTCACCGCTCGCGGCGGCGCGGGCGTCGCGACGTTCTTCGCCGATCCGAGCTACTCGCTTACGCCGCTCTGTCAGGGCTGGGCGACCAATTGCGCCTTCGGGTATCGCGGCTACGACGAAGACAGCGGCGGTTGGATTGCCGAAGTCACCTTCTCCGCGCCGAACGCGCTGGGAAGTGCCACGTATCCGAGCGCGGCCGTGAAGTTGATCGGAACGCTGGGCATCGCCGCCGATACTGGCGTCTTCACCGCATACCTCGGGTACTCGAAGCCGAGTATTTCACCGAAGACGCAGACGATCACTGAGCCGGCGGGAGTAGCGAAAATGAGGTCGTTCTCGGTGACCAACACCGGGAACGCGCAGGTGATGTACACGATGCGAGCGGTGTGCACCGGTCTGACGAATTGCACGCTGCCGCTATCCTCATACCAGTTCACGCTCGCGGCGGGTGCCTCGGGCACCGTGTGGACCGACTACGTTGCGCCGCCCACCGGCGTGACCGGAACGATGAAGCTCATCGCTTCGACGTCTGGGAACGTGGAGGCGGATACGGCGACGCTCACTGTCACCGGTGCCGACATGATCGCGCCGACACTCTCCATCTGGAGCGGCCTTCCCGGCAATGGCACGACGATCAACAATGGCGCGCTGACGGTCAACGCGATCGCGTGCGACATCGACGGCCAGCTCACGACACCGACTGCGACGATCAACGGCAACGCCACGACCGCGACTTTCGTTTCGGCCCCAGTCGGCGGCTGCACCACGAGGAAGACCGGGACGTTCACATTCGTCGCTCGACCGGGCAGCAATACGTTCGCCGCCTCAGTGGGCGACGGTGTCCACACGACGAACTTCACGTCGCAGTTCATCTACAACGAGCTTCCGCAGGTCATCCCTGTCGTCACGGCGCAGGTCGCGAGTCGGTTGCTGCGCGACGCCGTGCAGTTCACCGACACGTTCCTCGTGCGAAATCCGGGTCCGGTGCCGGCGACCTATTCCGTGACGGCGTATTGCTCGGCGCAATTGAGCGGATGTACGACGCCGCAGCCGAGTGTCACGGTCGCGGCGGGGCAGACGGCGAAAGTGCCGGTGAGCTACACGACCGTGACTGGTCCGGTTGGCGTCGTAGGCGTGACTGTGCGATACACCGGTGTCGTGAGCGGAACCACCATCACGGTCAGCGACGCCGTGACACAGGTGAACGTCGACCACATTGCGCCGACGATTGCGATGACGTCGCCGGTGAACGACACAACGCTCAGCCAGTTCCCGACGATCGCGTTCGACTGGTGCGATGCGGACGGCCAGCTCGCGACACACACGGTGACGCTCGACGGCGTCGCACTGCCGGCGAACTACACGTCACGATCGGTGAGTGGGTGTACGTCGGCTGGCGCGTCGTCGTGGCCGAGTTATGCCGTGTTGCTCGGGACACACACGCTCGTGGCGACGGCGACCGACGCCGTCGGGCATGTCAAAACGCTCACGCGAACCTTCACGCTGTCGCTGCCGGCGGTGACTGACTTTCAGCCGCAGGTGACCCCGCGAGCGGCGACCAGCTATCTGATTCCTGCCGAGCAGACGTGGGCGTTCGCCGTACGGAATGCCGGCACGCGGTCGGCGCTGTATCAGGTCGCGCCTGATTGCAGTCAGATCGCCGCGCAGCTGTCGGCGCCCGGATGCCGGCTCGATCGCACGACGCTGTCGCTGGCGGCGGGTGCGGTGGACACGATTCGCCTGACGTTCGCGCTCACTGGTCTACCGACGAGTCAGAAGACCGTCGGTCTCGTCGCGACGTATACGGACATTGTGGGACGGACGGCGTCGCACACTGGAGTGGTGACGGCGCTGATCCCGACGATGGCGCAGCTGTATCAACCGGCCCTCACTGCGACGAACGCGGTGGTTTCGATTCCGCCGTCGTCGGTCACGACCGTTCCGTTCGACATAAAGAATCTCGGCCTCGCGCGCGTGACGTATCAGATGGGCGTGTCGGTGACGGCGCCGTTCACGCTCATCAACATCCGCGACACGATCACGGTCGAACCGGGGCAGACTCTCGCGTATATCGCGCAGCCGTTTGCACCGGCGACGATCGGGACGCGGGGGACGATCACGGTCTGGGCGAGTTACATGTCGAACGGGCAGTCTGTGTCGGCGATGGCGACACAGGTCGTCGAGGTGAAGCAACAGAGCGGGGCCGGGCCGATCATCGTCGACGTGACGCCGAAGGATGTGCGCGTACGGGTAACGACGGGCGAGCTGCAAACGCAGGCGTTCGTCGTGTTCAACAAGGGGTCGGCGACATCCAAATACAGCTTCAAGATTCGCTGCTTCGGGCTTGGCGGTCCTGGCTCTCCGAGCTCCGTGACGTGTCCAGATTCGACAGGCGAAACGCGAACGCTCGGCGGAAACTCCGCCGACACTGTGTATGCGGCGTTCACCGGCACTAGCACCGAGGCCGATGGCCTGGTGAGGCTCGTTGCCAAGAGCCTCGCGAACCCACAGGTGCAGGACAGCGGGAGCGTCGTCACATGGCTCGCGCCGCCGGGGCGCATCGCGCTCGCGACCGCCATGGTCAACCCCGGCAATGCGATCGAGCGCGGCGCGTGCCTGACCGTCGCGATTGGGCAGGGATCCGCATACGAATGCGGTGACCTGCGGCTCGTGCATGCGTTGGCGACAACGACCACGATGAACACGGCGCGGACGCCGATGCTCATCTACAACAGCCGTCACGCCGAGGGGCGTGCGTTCGTCGCCGGAGACATCTCTGTGAAGCAGGGATCTCTGATCGACACGGTTCGCTTGACGCTCAAGGTCAAGGATGAGAACGGGGCCCCCAAAGTCGAGATAAACAGGACAATCGCATGGCAGCCACAGTGGTCTGACGATCAGTTCCGGCGATTCGTGCTCGGTCTTGGCTCGCCGGGCGCCACGCCGCTCAGCAACGGCGCCTCGGCTGGCGCATTCCCGTACACGTTCGAGGTCCGATCTCTTCGCGACACGAACGATGTGGCACGGCGTACCGGAACACTCATTGTCGTCGATCGAAGCCAAAGCGTGTTCGGACGCGGTTGGTGGCTGGACGGTCTGGAGCAGCTCGTACTCACACCGTCGGACAGCATGCGTGTGTGGGTCGGCGGCGACGGGAGTGTTCGCGTCTACAAGAAGAAGTCGGCGACGAGATGGGTGGTCGATCCGGTCGTCGATCGCCCGGACACGCTGTTGTTCCTACCGGACAGCAACACGTATCGGCGCATCTTGTCGAATGGCGCATACGTGGAGTTCGACTTCCAGGGTCGTCACGTCAGGACGCGAAATCGTCAGGGACACGTCACTCGGTTTTTCTGGACGAGTCGGCTCGATTCGATCGGGTTGCCGGTGCCGGCGGGCTCGCAAGCCACTCGCGTCTACACGTTCAATTACGCCAACAATCGCGTCGTCAGTGTGGACGCGCCCAACCTCGGGACGCCGCGCCGGACCCTCGTGCATCAGGCATTGTCCACGTTCGGATGGCGCGTCGATTCAATCGGGGATCCGGACGCTAAGGCCGTCAGATTCGCATACGACGCCGTCGGTCGAATCGAGAAGCGCATCACGCGCATGAAGGACACGACGGTCTTCCACTATGACGAAGCAGGTGCTCTCGACTCGAGTCGCATCAAGATGCTCGGCGAGGGACCCGATATCGTCCACGGGTTCTGCGCGGCTGAGACCACGAGCCTGACCGCGTGCGCCGGAGTGAGACTGACAGATGAAGTACGGACGAAGTATGACGGTCCGCGTCTTCCGTCGGACGTTGACGACACGACGGCCTTTTATGTGAACCGGTTCGGCGCGCCGACAAAGATCGTGAATGCGCTGGGCAAGTCGACAACGGTCGAGCACGACTTGATGTGGCCGTTGCTCGTGAAGGCCACGGTGGAGCCGAACCGCCATCGCGTCGAATCCGAGTACGACCCGGTTAGCGCACTGCTGCTCAAAACGATCGACAAGAATCCGCTGAATGACGGTCACGACGCCGTCACAGGCTACTCGTGGATCCAACGTGGGCCGCTCAATCTGCTCGACCAGATACGTGCGCCAACCGGCGAGGTGACGAAGTTCGGCTATACGCCCGACGGCGATCGCGAATGGCAGGAGGACGATCGTGGTTCAATGAGCCGCGCGTGGTTCTCGTACAATACCAATCGACAACTGAAGAACCATCGCCCGCCAGGAAATTTAGAAACGCAACTGGAGACGCGTACTTACGACCCGTCCCTCGGCAACCTCGAAACCGTTACTTCGCCCGGTGGAGCCGTGGTCACGTATAGGTCGGATGCGATCGGTCGTGTCGATTCGATCTCCACGCCGCTCGCGGGTGGGCTTCGCAAAGCGCAGCGCTTCGAGTTCGACAAGCTCGATCGTGTACTCGAGCAGTACGACATCGGTCCCGCGGTCACGTACCCAGCTGGAATTGGTACGGCGACCGCACCGGCAGAGACGCTGCGTGTGTCGACCACGTACGACGACGACGGCAATCCGCTAGTGATCTGGCGTCGAGCGATTCCCGACATGGCGCTCGCAGGTAACTTGACGACGACGATGATCTACGATCATGCCGGACGAAAGGTCATCGAATATCGATCCGGCGGAGCGATGGACTCGTTGTTTCTCGACCCGGCCGGCAACGTGACCGCGACGAAATCCGGTCGTGCGCTGAAGATCACGAGTCGGTACGACGCGCTGAATCGCCTCGTATGGCGCGTTACGCCGTCGGTATCGCGGGATGCGGAGTTCGGTGCGCGGGCCAACGATGCCCCGCGGGCTCGCCCCGCAGCATTCCCGCATTTCAACGGGCTTGTTGAATACAACACCGGCGGCGACACGACGCTTCTGCACGCATGGGTCGTTCCGCGCGACTCGGCTGCATATGCGTACGACGAGAATGGGCGCCTCATCGCTGCAAACAATAGCGAGGCCCGCGTCACGCGAGAGTACTTCAACGGTGGTGCGCTGGACCGCGAGGTCCAGACCGTGGGTCGATTCGAAGGCTTCGGCAAGTACGACGACAGCCTGTTCATGTCGCACCGGTACATCCTGCGCTACACGTATGACGCGAGCGGTCGTCGCTTAGCGCGGCGCGATACGGTTCCGACCTGCATCGACTGCGTCCAATCGTATTCGTACTTGAACGGTTTCCTCGAGTCGACGACGGATGGTGCGGGATCGTCGCCGGCGACATTCGCCTTCAAGTACGACAGCGCGGGGCGGCTGAAGTCTCGGACATCGCGGGGCGTAAACGGCGTGCGATCCGTGACGGATCACCAGTACGACGAGGAAGGTCGACTCACGCTTCGGACTGTTGACGACGTCTTTTACGACCAGCTGTCGTACGATCCGGGTGGCCGCATCCTGACGACGAGCCTCATCGGCGAGTCGACGACGCAGGTGTACAACGGCCTCGGTGCGCTCACCGCGATCGAGCGTAGGCAGTCGGCTGGAACGTACGTCGACGAGTACGTGACGGACGCCGTCGGTCGACGGATCGAGATGCGCAAGTGGGTCGATGGTCAGCACACGACCCACCGCTATGAGTACTCCGCCGAGCGACTCGATAAGGTCAACCAGGTGCGGCCGAAGTTTGCGGTCGATGGTCCGCCGCCCCCGGATCTGCTCCGAACCGTCGACACGCTGCACACCGAATACGACGGATCGGGCAATGCGATCCGCACGTTCCGCGACGTCCGCGCGTGGATGATCGATACGATCTATGCGTCGGCGGCGAGAGCCGATGGGCGCGAGTGGACGTGGAATGTGTACGGTGCCGATGAGCGTCTACGTGTTTCGCAGCGCAGCTTCGTTGAAGGCGACGTGATACGAACGGTCTTCAGCGAATATCGCTACGACGCACTCGGTCGCCGGATTCTGACACGGTCGCGGTGGGACCAGTACTGCCAGTCGGCGGCGCCGAAGTGTGTGAGTGCGCTCGAGCGGACGATCTGGGATGGGGACCAGATGCTGATGGAGCTTCGTGCGCGCACCGTCGCGGGCGAGGAGCCGGCGGAGATGGTGCCCGGTTCGTTCTATGGGACGGTGAGGTACACGCATGCCGGCGGCATCGACGAGCCGCTTGCGTTATGGAAGTTGGATAAGGGCGGAATCATTCCGCATCGCAGCTGGCGCGGGACGTACGAAGCGGGGACGGGCGTGGATCTCTCTGCGCTCGGTGTGACGTGGCCGGGGAAAGCGCGGGACATCTTCCAGGCTCCGGATGCGCGTCTTGTTGCGATCGAGCAGAGCGATTGGATCGGGAGCATCGTCGAGGGGAAGACCGATCCGTCGGGGCTGCAGTACATGCGGAATCGGTACTACGACCCGCGGACGGGGCGGTTTACGCAGGAGGATCCGATCGGGCTTGCGGGAGGACTGAACCTCTACGGATTTGCCAATGGAGATCCCGTCAACTTCTCCGATCCGTTTGGGCTCTGTCCGATCGAAGTGGATCTTATCCCTTGCACCTTCCAGATGGGCGTGGCTGGTGCGCTCGGAGGGGCGCTAGTCGGAGGCGCTGCCGGCGCGGCAGGCGGGACGTTCGTTCTTCCTGGTGTTGGGACACTCGTAGGTGGCGGTGGCGGTGCCCTTTTCGGAGGCGCTGCAGGGCTCGCTGCTGGCACACTTACCGGAGCCGCCCGCGATGCAACGAGCGTCGTATTAGCGGTCGACTGGGGCGAGATTAAGCGAAAGGTTGGGCGGACGATAGAAATAGGCGCAGTGCTCGGAGGCATACTAACGGGCGGCCCTGCTGGCGATTTGGCACGCCGGTGGCTCGACATTCAAAAGACTCGAGCGGCTGCGGTCCAAACGAAAACGAAGCAGGACGACGAGCGTAAGAAAAAGGAGAAACAGCAAGGTGGTGGTTCGGGGGGAGGTCGCGGCGATCCGCCTGAGGACGGCCGCCCAGACGACGTGTCGGTTGATGTTCTTGAGGCGAGATCACACATCATTCTTGACGTGATGTGGTAGCCACTTTGTTAAATGAGAACATTCTCGCAATGGATTGGTGCTGTTATCATCTCACTCTACCCTAAGAGCAGGGTGGAAGGTATACGCGTCATCTTCACAGATATCGCCGTCGATAGGGCAGAGTGCGTTGCGAGGATTCATCGCGCCGTCAATGCAATGCAAGTGGCGGGTAAGCCGTACAAATCTCTAATCAGCCGAATTCGCTATATCGTCATCTGGCCTGGTAACCGCACGTTCGCGGACAATGCCGGTGGAATTCACATTGCTTCGGGAGACTTGCTCGGAATTGATGAACTGGCGCTCGCGTCCGTGTTTGTCCATGAGTCAGTCCATCTGCGGATCGGCGCTCGCGGCATCAAGTATGACCCAGCGTGTCGCGAGCGGATCGAGCGCCTGTGTATTGAGGTACAAGCTCGCTTTCTCAGAAATACTCCAGGTCGTGGAGAGGAGATGGCGCGCGAGGCAGAGGCGGTCTTGGCATTCCCCTGGTGGACACGGGAGGAGCGCGAATCTGACCTAGAGCGGTTACTCGACGAGCACCAGCTTCCAAAATGGCTACGGGCGGTTGTGCCACGGAGCTAGAGTATGACACAAACGAACGGGTCGACCACAAGCCGGATTGTTGCTTGACGCGCCTAACCAAGAATGATCAAGTGCTCGTCGGTCGATGGAAAACCGTCAACGGATCCGTCGAGGCGGATGAAGTAGCTCGGCGAATCGAAACCCTCGTTGACGAGGTACTTGAGCGCGTGAGTATCCCCCAAGATGGCTGGACTGAACTTTATCGAGATCCGTCAGATCGACGATTGTGGGAACTGAGCTATCCGCACAGCGAATTGCCGGGAGGCGGGCCACCGAAACTGGCTGTCATATCGGAATCGGAGGCAAAGAATCGGTACTCGTTGGATGGCGGGCGAAGCGCGTAGCCCAATTCGAGAGCACCAAACGGCGGGTCGCTCAGTGTGAGAATCGCGCTCGACATCGTCTGGGACCGAATTACCGTCGGAGGGTGCTTTCGTCGCGAAGTCGTCCCCGGTCGAGCTCAGTCAGTCAAGTCAACAAACGCCGGAACTACCCACCGAGGGCGGGCACAATCTCCTCATCGAGAATCGCATAGATCTCATCGATGTGCCCGCCCTCGCGTGACCGCGTCTCCGGATCGGACGTCGCCACCACCACCGCCTGAAGCTCCGGAATCACGAAGATGAACTGCCCACCATAACCCCACGCGAAATACGTCCGATAGCCACGCGACGACCGAATCCACCACCCATAGCCGTACGCATGACCGCTCCAATTCGACTGCGTCCGCGGAACCCACGAGCTGTCGATCCACGTCCGCTGCACGACCTGCGCACCACCGTGCGCCGCCTGCGCAGCCTGTTGCGCCCTTTGCGCGGGCTGCCCGGCGTCGAGCAATTGGAGGCCGCCGCCAGCGCGGTCGGCCAATTGACCACGCCGCTGCGCGACCGTGAAGTGCTGGCGGCGTACTTGCAGCAGCACGGTTATCACGACGCTGCGGCGCGGCGTCTGCGCCAGCAGCCACAAACCTATCGGCAGGGGGCGCAAAGCCCGGAAGTCGCACAACTGCTGCTGATCCTGGATGCCTTTCCCCGTTTTATCCGTGCGTCAGATCATCAAAAACTACTCAAGGGGCTGCGGGCTCGCATCGAAAAACGGCTGGCCAAGCAATGGCAGACCCTTGATGCGGCCCTGCACGATCCCGGTCACGACCGCCATCGCCTGCGCTTGTTGATCAAGCGCGTACGTTACGCGGCCGAGGCTTATCCGCAATTGGGGCAATTGCCGGCCAAGGCCATGTCCCGTCTCAAATCCGCCCAAGGCGCACTGGGGGATTGGCATGACTGCTGGCAATGGCTGGCGCAGGCCGAACATCAGGCGGATCTGCAACCTTGTGTTGCGGTCTGGCATCGCACCATGGCCCAGGCCGAAGGCAAGGCGGATCGGGTACTGGATAAGCTGGCGGCGGAGTGTTTCTGAGGCGGCGGCTTATCTGTCTGGGTATTTGGCCGGAATAAGCGCTGTACCTGGCTGGCACGCTGGTTAAGATCGCACAATCGATTTTCTTGATGTGAGGTCGCCATGCGCTTTAGTGATTTGCTCGACGCTGCCCGTAACAACCCGTTGGACGTGTCTATTCCGGCCGAGTGGGCCCAGGGTCGCGCCACGTTTGGCGGGCTGGTTGCCGCCTTGCAATACGAAGCGTTGCGCGCCCAGGTGCCGGCTGATCGCCCATTGCGTTCGTTGGCCGTGACGTTTGTCGGGCCCGTGGCGCCCGACGTCTCCGCCCGTTATCAAGTCGAAGTACTGCGCGAAGGCAAGGCCGTCAGCCAGTTGCTGGGGCGGGTGGTGCAGGACGGTGAAGTGATGACCCTGGCCCAGGCCAGCTTCGGCGCATCGCGGCCTTCAGAGATCGACGTGCCGGCCTTGCCCGCGCCGACTTTCAAACATTGGGACGAGTGCCAGGAACTGCCCTATATCAAAGGCGTGACGCCTGAGTTCATGCGCCACTTGGCGATGCGCTGGAGCGTCGGTGGCTTGCCGTTCACCGGCAATAAATCCCGGGAAATGGGTGGCTGGGTGCGCTTGCGGGGGGATGTGAAAGAAGAGCCTTTGACCGAAGCCCATATCCTCGCGCTGGTGGATGCCTGGCCGCCGGCGCTCTTACCGCACCTGAAGAGGCCGGCACCCGGCAGCACGCTGACCTGGACCATCGAATTCATCCAGCCCCTGGCACAGTTGACGACCCTGGACTGGTGCCAGTACCACGTCCATATCGAGCATGCCCGTGACGGTTACGGTCATGCTGCCGCGATGTTGTGGGGGCCTGACGGCCAGTTGATCGCTATCAGCCGCCAGACGGTGGTGGTCTTCGCCTGACCCGGCCTCAGTGGCGGTGGCGCTGACGCCAGGCGTGCCACCAGCCACCGCTGAGGACAAAACGCGGAAAGGTCACGAACTGCTCGACCACCAGGCGCTGCACTGCATCTTTACGATCACTGAACGGCTCGCTGGCCTGGGCTTCCAGGCTATGACCGTGGCGTTGCAGCGCCAGGCCGGCGAGTACGCCGACCACACCGATGGCGAAACTGGCCAGGCTCAGGCTGAACACGCCGGACACAATCAGCAGAAACCCGACGATGAACAGCGGCACGGCAATCAGGTGCAGCACCAGGTTGGTCGGGTGCTGATGGTTCTGCGGGTAGGCGCGCCATTGCCAGGCAGGGAGATTGGGGTGACGTTTGCCCATGATGATAAATCCTCTGTCCATTGAAACTCGATGGACAGAGTTTAGGTCGGGCGGGCAGGGGCGGCGAATTGGGGTTGGCTATGGGGGTTATAGCGTTTTGATCGATCCGCCAGCGGCAGGCGCTGGCTGATCGGTCAAACGTCACAGTTTGAGTTGGCCGATGGCCTTGCTCAACTCGCCGGCCAGGGTTGCCAGTTCATTGCTGGTGGTCGCCGAATCCACGGTCTGTTGCACGGTGTTTTCCGTGACATCGCGAATACTCACCACCGCGCGGTTCATCTCCTCGGCCACATGGCTCTGCTGCTCGGCAGCCACCGCAATCTGCGTGTTGCTCTCGCGCATCTGCGCCACGGCGCTGGTGATTTCGGCCAGTGAAGCGCCGGCTTCCTGGGCCTGTTGCACACAGTCGTCAGCCTTGAACGAGCTTTCCTGCATAAAGTCCACCGCATCCCGGGTGCCGGCCTGCAGGGCCGAGACCATGCGGGTGATTTCATCGGTGGAGCTTTGCACGCGCTTGGCCAGGTTGCGCACTTCGTCGGCCACCACCGCAAAGCCGCGCCCCATTTCCCCGGCGCGGGCCGCTTCGATGGCGGCGTTGAGGGCCAGCAGGTTGGTCTGTTCGGCAATGCTGTGGATCACGCCGACCACGCCATTGATTTTCTGGCTGTCCTCGGCCAGCTTCTGGATCATTTCTGCGGTTTGCTGCACACCGGTGGACAACCCGGCAATCGAGCGCTGAACCCGGGTTACCACTTCCTGACCGCTGCCGGCCAAGGTGTCGGCGGTCTGGGACAAATCGCGAGTGGCACCGGCATGCTGGGCGATGTGATACACGGTGGCGGTCATTTCATTGATCGCGGTCGCCGCCTGATCGGTCTCGCTTTGCTGGCCGAGCATGCCGTGCTGCACCTCATTCATGCTGCTGGCCAGGCGTGCCGCGCCGTCATCCAACAGTTTGGCGGTGCGCGCTACCGTACTGACCACCCGCTGGTAGCCGGCCTGCATGGCGTTGAACGCGCTGGCCATCTGCCCGACTTCGTCCTTGCAGGCCAGGGGAACGCGGGCCGAGAGGTCGCCGGTTTTTTCTACGTGCAGCATCACGTCTTTCAAGGTGTTGAGTTGGGCGAGCAAAAAGCGGATCAACAGTTGCGAGGCACAGAGCATGGCGAGCATCAGGATCAGCACCGCCACCGCGTAGTTGGTAAAGCGCTCGGTAAACACCTGGCTCAGGCTCGGCGCATAGGCCAGCACGGCGACTTGTTGGCCACCGGCGCGGGAGATGACTTCGGCGCCCTGCAACGGGTTTTCGCCGAACAGCGGCATATGATTGAACTCGACCCAACCGTTGGCTTCGCTCAGGGCTGACAGGTCCTGGTCCGCCAACTCGGGCGCCTGGCCCCGGGCAAACGCCAGCCAGTGCTCGCCCTGGGGCAGCGGCTGCCCGGCCGGCCAGGCGCTGAGCAAGCGGCCCTGGGCTTGTGCCGAGGCTTGGGCGGCATGGCTGCGGGCCTGTTGTTCAAGCTGCACGGCATACAGCACCAGCAGCAGGGTGGTGATGAAAGCGACCGCATTCACGGCCCAGAATTTGTACTTCAGCGAGATATTGCTAAGCCAGGCACCCATGGAAGGTTTTCTCTGATAGCGGAAACAGTATTGGCAAGGTGCCAGTATTGTGCCGCTATCCGGAAAAGGGGTGTTGATATGGGTCAATGCACCGCGTCAATCCGGCACAGGCAGGCCGAAAAACGCACGGGCGCAGGCGGTGCTGTGCTGGGCCAGGTCTTCCAGGCTTTCTTCTCGGTGCAGGGCCACTTCGCGCAAGACTTCCGGCAGATAGGCCGGCTCATTGCGCCCGTTCTTCGGTTTGGGGCGCAGGGTGCGTGGCAGCAGGTAGGGCGCATCGCTTTCCAGCATCAAGCGGCCCCGGGGGATTTCCCTGACCAGTGGGTGCAGGTGCGTGCCACGCCGTTCGTCACAGATCCAGCCGGTGATGCCGATATGCAGGTCCAGATCGAGATAACTGAACAGCGCGCGCTGTTCGCCGGTGAAGCAGTGCACCACGGCGGCGGGCAGTTGATCGCGGTAATCGCGCAGGATCTCCAGCAGGCGCTGGTTGGCGTCCCGTTCGTGGAGAAACACTGGCAGTTGCAATTCGACGGCCAGTGCCAGGTGGGCTTCGAGGACCTTTTCCTGCTGGGGGCGGGGCGAGAAGTCCCGGTTGAAGTCCAGCCCGCATTCACCCACGGCACGTACCCGCTCCTGGCTGAGCAGGTCACGCAGTTGCCGGGCGCTGTCGGCGTTCCAATCGCTGGCGCTATGGGGGTGGATACCGGCGGTGGAGAACAGCCGTCGGGCGCTTTGGTCCCAACGCTGGCACAGCTCCAGGGCCTGTTCGCTGCCTTGCACACTGGTGCCGGTGACAACCAATTGGCCCACGCCGGCGGCATAGGCGCGGTCGAGCACAGCCTGGTGTTTGTCGTCGAAACTGGAGTTGGTCAGGTTGACGCCAATATCAATGAGTTGCATGGTGCTATCTCCGCCTGCGGCCGGAAAGTCTATCAGAGCTGTAGATTTATAAGAAAAACCAAGAACTACAACGAGTTATCGCTGTCTTTGAACGTCGCAAGTCACACCGTGGTTGGCCGAAGGCCTGCTGCTGTGCCACCCTTGCGCCCAAAGTCTGCGCCTCTGGCGCTCTGTTTCTGTCCCCCAATGCGGCGTTTTTCGCGGTGCATGGGGCCTTGTTCTTTCCGGAGAGCGGATGATCCGACCCTCGGCATTGCTTATGGTGTGCCTGACGCTGCTGCTGCCCACGGCGGCGGTTGCGCGCCTGGACGGGCCGCTGGAAGTGACCAAGTCGGGCAAAGTCCGTGACCTGGCAGAAATCCGCAGCAGCCGCACCTTGCGGGTGCTGGTCAACCAGAGCCGCAACAGTTCCGGTGAAGTCCAGGGCCAGTCGATTGGCGTTGAGTACCACCGCCTGCGCGCCTTCGAACACTACCTCAACGGCCGCGCCCGCGACGGCCAGGAAATCAACCTCAAGATCATTCCCAAAGCCAAGGATCAGTTGCTGGGGGCGTTGGCCCGTGGTGAGGGTGACCTGGTGGCGCCCGGCGAACTGCTGGATACGACGGGGGCGCACAAGATCAGCAGCAGTGATCCGATTGCCAGCGACGTGCCGCTGTGGCTGGTGGGCCTCAAGGGCGAGCGGCGGTTTACCCGGCTGGAGCAGTTGTCTGGGCGCACCCTGGCCCTGACCACGGGCAGCGCAGCAGGGGAGGCGGTCAACCAGATCAACCAGAAGCTGGCGCTGCGCAAGCTGCCGCCGGTCAAGGTGGAATGGGTGGACCCCAGCCTGGCGGTGGAAGATGTGCTGGAGATGGTCCAGGCGGGGATCTTCCGCCTGACCATTGTCGAGCGGCCGATTGCCGAGCGCTGGTCAAAGATCCTGCCCAAGCTGCGTTTCGACAAGCAAGTGGCGATCAGCGAGCCGGGCGAAGAGTACTGGTTCGTGCGCCAGGATGCCTCGATGCTGCGGGCGAGCATCGACCGCTTCCTGAAAACCTACAAGACTCCGTCGGACCAGGACGTGGCCTTCCAGCGCATCTATCGTCGTCTCTATCAGGTGCGCTACCCCTTGGCGCGGGCTGATCGCCAGCGCCTGGAGAAACTGCGCCCGATCCTGCAGAAACACGCCCGGGAACAAGGCATGGACTGGCTGAACCTGGCGGCCCTGGCCTTCAAGGAATCGTCCCTCAACCCCGCCGCGAAAAGCGGCAGCGGGCCGACGGGCTTGATGCAGATCACCCCTTCGGCGGCCCAAAGGGTGGGAGTCAACAATATCCAGACCCTGGACAGCAATGTGCAGGCGGGGGCGCGTTACCTGGCATTGATTCGCCGCAAGTTCTTCGCCAGCCCCAAGCTGAACGAGCGCGAGCGTATGGCGTTCGTCCTGGCGGCCTACAACATGGGGCCGGAGCGGGTGCAGGGCATGCGTGCCGAGGCGCGCCGCCGGGGTTTGAACCCTAATCAGTGGTTCTTCCAGGTCGAGCGCATCGCCATGGAGCAGGTCGGAATGGGCGGCGTCAGCTATGTTAATAGCGTGAACAAGTACTACTTGGCCTTTGATCGGGAACGGGACTCCCTGGAGCCGGTGACGTCCAAGATCGTCTCACGCAAATAATCTAATTATTAGATATTGATTAGCGCTTTTTTCGGCTTTTATCATTATCTAAACTGATTAATATAGCGGCCAACCAACCCCCTTCATCGAAAAGGATTAGCAATATGAGCCCAATGATCAAAAACCTCCTGTCCACCCGTGCCGGCTATGGCCTGACCGTCCTGCGGATTTTTGTCGGTATCATTTTTGCCGCCCACGGTTCGCAAAAACTCTTTGGCTGGTTTGGCGGCGGCGGCCTGGCGGGCACGGCGCAGTGGATGGAGAGCATCGGCCTGGCCCCGGGTACCCTGATGGCATTGTTGTCGGGCGGTACTGAGTTCTTCGCCGGCCTGGCGCTGATCATTGGCCTGCTGGCACGCCCGGCGGCGCTGGGGTTGACCATCGTCTCGCTGGTGGCGATTTTCTCGGTGCATATCAGCAACGGTTTGTTCCTGGCCAACAACGGCTATGAGTTCGCCCTGGCGCTGCTGGGCGGCACAGTGGCGGTGCTGTTTGAAGGTGCTGGCAAGCTGTCTGCCGACCGCGCCATCGCCAACTGATCGCGCAGCTCACCTGTTAAAGGCCCGCCTCGCGCGGGCCTTTTTCGTTGTACGGGATTCTTGACACTGCCCCACCGGCTTCTCTAGGATGCTGCATGCGCCGATTTAAACAGCTAATTGCGGGGCGCCACAGGGACTCGCTGCAGTCCCGACAGAAGCCTGCTCCAGGTTTCGAAATACCGCTAAAGCGCTGGTTCGGTGTTGCCTCTCACCTGCCCGCAGACTTTTGAGGCAGAGACACGACAC
>LNAP01002604.1_pt1 | contig 17934 bp, 16 predicted proteins | sample 602601 | NCBI WGS metagenome assembly LNAP01 (sample SAMN02440304, study PRJNA202911) | soil metagenome | biome: Subtropical and temperate rainforests or woodlands; isolation source: soil samples (1 kg each in a 20% v/v slurry with milli Q water) were... ... | reverse complement strand
TCTCTGCCGGTCATGGCCACGCAGTGTGATGGTCAAATCCGATGTAAATGTTTGGTCAAGTCGAATGCAAATGGGTGGGCAAGTCTGTGCAATTACCCACATGGGTACCTTCGAGAAAGATCTTGAAGTTCATGTCTTGGACTGGATGCGACAGATTCACTCGGTCATTGACTGAGCAGTCGAGTGTGAGCCCATGGGAATCAGGCGCCCAACATGCCTATCCCCATCTCGGTCAGGGCATTCTTGAGCAGGGTGCCCTGGGGTATGGGAGTAAGGTGATTTGGCCAGACGCATGCGTCGCTCAATACGGGATACCAATTGGCTAGGAGTCAATCGTAGAGAAGAGAGCCTCGCATGCTCTCGGGGCACACTGTGCAGGAGAGCAAAATGGGGGATCAGAAGATTCTTTTGCGCTGTGGACAGGGCAGAGGGGATGCTAAGCGGGCTTAAGCTGAATGCTCTGGCGGCAGGGATCTGACCGTCAGAGATGGCCGGATTTGGTCGGCGGGTTAAAACAGTATCCGCCAGAGGTCCTATCTATCTGCAATGGTTTGGAGTGCAATTGGGCTCGCGATGGCTCAGCCCATGGCTCGGTTCCGTGACCAAAGTTCGTAAGACAACCTGGGCCGCTACCGTTCTGCCCATAGAGTGCCGTCGGTATTGTCCCGGCCATCATTCCGGTGCTGATAGTCGCGGCAAACCCAAGTGCCAATAGCGCAGCAATGCCCATTCCGGTTGCGATCATTTTTTTAGTAACCATAGCGGCGGCCTCGTCGAATCTACATCGTCGAGGCTACCCATTCAGCCAGGCAGTAGCAGCTCTATCTGAGCCATACCAGGGGCATCGATCGCCAGTTATAGGGAGCGCCGATGATTCAGCAAATTTCTGTGAGGTCAGTATGGTCAGCGCCCGACCAGCATTTCGCGCAGTGAGCACGGCAGCATGGACCGAGCCCCGGCCATCAATATTGGTGTGACTTCTGCCGACAATGAGCTCATTTCCATCATGGAAATGTCCCATTGGATCACTGCCCGGGCGATGGCCGCCACCCTTTCCGGTTCTATGTCGCCGGGCAATTCGAAAGCGTGAGAACTGGCCGCATTTACCGCCACCACCCACGTCATCACCACCCCGTTGATACGATTACCAATGAACGTTTGGCAATCGACCTGCTCGAGAGGCACGCCAATGCTGTTGAGCTGATACGAAAGGTCCCTGAACACGCGTTCTTGTTCCATTATGCACGCTCCGATCTGTGGTGGGCTTTAGCTCCCAGAGCCCAAGTGATGGTGTAGTGGAATGGCTCGTAGATCGCCGTAATTGCGCGACAGTTCATCGGTTCGCCTACTATCTGTGGAACACTCCGCGCTGCATTAGAATTGCGAGCAATTCGTTGTAGCGCTACGCTACGGAATCGAATTCCGCCGCTTGAGCCGCCGATATGGCGTGGTCTTCAAATAGCGCTTCTGCCTCTAGCTCCAGAGCTCGCACAGCAAGCCTTTTGAACTCATCGAGGAGCGTCGCAGTGTCATTGTGGGCGTTCATAGGCAATCCTCCAGCCATCCATCAGCATAGCTGTCAGTCGGCTCCCATACCGCTTTTACTCCGACCTGAAGGCTTCCTCCAATGCAGGATTGATCCAGAACCCTTGGAATGAACGGAAGAGCTCGGCGGCTCCTCGTACGTATTGCAGCGCACTCTCGACGCAGATCCATCGACGTTGATTCTCTTCAGCTGCCCGGCCGGTCATGCCTCTGCCCGAAAATATGTCTGCGACCAAATCGCCGGGCTCTGTCAGGAACTTGATGAAAAAATCAGGTACTGCAAAGGGCCAGCCTGCACCGTGCTGAGTCAGGCCCAGGCCGGTTAGGACCTTTCTGTGTTCCCGGCCTCGGGCGCAGGAATGGCCAATATGCAGTGTGTTCTTTGGGATGGCGCCGGTGGTGGTTCCGCCAAAGCTTCCAGGGCGGAGCCGGTAGGCGTTGTCCCCGTAGCTGGTGGTGCGTTGCTCACCGCCTTGATTCAAGAGTTTGGTATGGCGAGCAGTGTGCGGCCTGAGCACCCTTCGATTATCTGCTTTGCACATAATGGGGTCGCGGGCGAACCACAGACAAGGTTCCCACGAATAATTGAGCTGTTGTCGCGTACGACTCGACCACTGCATTGGACCAGGAGCCTTCGAATTATTTACCCATGGCATTTTGCTGTTTGAGACGTCAATCACAAAAAATTGTCAAAAATGCGGTGAGCACCGCCCCGCCGTGACTAGTCGGCTCTGGTGGTAGGGTTATCGAAACGAGGGGACTCCAGTTAGCGGCGATAGCAGCTCATCTTCGTCCATGAGATGTCTTTCGAGGTCAGGTAGGATCAAAACTCCTAGCGTGTAATTGAATCCACTACCCTCGATTACAAAGGCATGTTCTTCAATTTCAAGCTCTGCTGATTCTCGCGAAAGCCAGGCGCTCGCAGGAATGATGCCTGACGTTCCAGTCGCTGATCGCACCGCATTGTTCAGTACTGACTGAGCGGGAGGTTCAATGGTTTCGTTCCGAGTGGCGAAGTAAGCACCAGATCGGAATGCCCGCTCGTTTGAGCAGGACCAGTCAAGGAAGCCGTCTTTGGCTGATAGAACGATAACCCTACCCGGTGCTACCTCTCGCCATTTTAAGGCGGCTGCGGTGACTGAAACACCGTATCGATCTGCACAGTGACGAAGCAAGTCCATCGAGAACGGATGCCCATCTACCTGTGCCCGGAAATCGTTGAGCGGCATCAGCAAATACGATGCGAAGGTATCGGCTTCAACCTCAATATCACGCCCATGGGGATCCCAGGAGTGCATGTCTTGATTTGAGCAATTGAAGCTAGATTGGCGTTCGCGATGGAGCATGTAGTGCCCAAACTCGTGGGCAATGGTGAAGCGAATCCGGCCTTCTGACTCAACGTCTTCGTTAACGCCGATCATCCACCCATTGCCCTTCGGACTCTTGGCTAGCATCCCCTCGAACGAAGGTAGCGGAACTGTTTTGATAGCCAAAATTGGCTGATCAGGACAGGTCTGCGACGACCACTCGAGTGCTAACGCTCTCACATCGACCGGAAAACGGTCACCCCCTAACACCTGCTCCAAAACTCGAGATATACGAATCGCTTCGCTCTTAGGGGTAATGGCCATGCTAAATCAGCTCCACCAATCGTCGACCATTTTCCGAAGCCGCTCTTTGTCCTTATCGTCCAGGTCTTGGTATTTGCGGAAGAACTCTTTGTCCGCCTCTACTGCGAGATCTGGAGAGGTAGAGCCTAGCAACGATTCTGGCGATAGACCCAACGCCATTGCGATTCTGGTCACCTTGTCTAAGGACGGGTTTGGCTTGTCGCGATTCTCTAGCTCCCACAAGTAGCTTTTACTCGACTCGGTAAGAGCCGCCAGCTGCTCCAGCGACATGCCTAAATCCCGCCTCCTAGCGTTAATTTTTTCTCCAAGGGGTGATGCCACGGGCGCCTCCTTCGTAAGTGGGTCGAACACTATACCATTATAACGAACGAATTCGTACCTGTTGACAGATACAGCTGAGCGGAGCATTGTTGCTCTGCCGTTCGGTCCCACCGAACAAAAATGTATCTAGATGGAGAACAAGGCAATGACTACCAACCTTCCTCTCGACCCATTTCATCAGTCGAACGTAGGCCGCTCCGCCGTTGTAAAAATAAATGGCGATCTTGTAGGTGTTCACGACTGGACGCCTACAGCTCGCCAGATTCTGGCTGCGGCTGACTTGCAGCCAGTTACAGAGTACGCACTTTTGAGCTGGCCAGAACACGGGCCGACCGAAGAGCTTGGCCTCGACGAAACCATCCCGTTACCTCGCAACGAACAGGTAGCGGAATTTCTAGCGATGCAAGCAGATGGGGTTTTCTACTTCATGCTGAACGACGAACGTTTTGCCTGGGCAGGCCCGCTCAGCGCAGAGGACGTTCGTAAGGTTGGTCGTGTGCCAGTAACGATGGAATTGTGGCTGGAACGACGCGATGAGCCTGATTTGCAACTGGAGAAGGGAGATGTTGTTGATCTCCTGGCTCCAGGGGTTGAGCGTATTTACACTCGCCGGCGCAAATGGAAACTGGATGTACACGGGGTAATCGTCGAGTCGTCTGAGCCGCAGATTTTCGTTCGCGATGCTCTGATCTTGGCCGGGATCGATCCGGACCAGGGGTGGATCATTCGTCTGAAGGTGCGTGGCGAGCCAAAGCGCGAAGTCGGATTGGCGGACAGCATTGACCTGACGAAGCCTGGCATCGAGCGCCTTCAGCTCCTCTCTGACACGATCAATAACGGCGAAGTCGCATGCTCCATGCGGCGGAATTTCGTATTGCTGGATAAAGACGAGACCTATCTGGATGCTCGGGGGCTGGCTTGGGAAACAGTTGATGATGGCAGACGTTGGTTGCTGATCCGGGACTATCCAGTGCCGCAGGGATATCTCCAAACAAGCACCTGCCTGGCCATAGAAATTCCGCAGAACTACCCGGCCGCAGAGATCGACATGTTCTATTGCAACCCGCCGCTCACTTTGAAAAGCGGTGGCCAGATTGCGCAAACTGAACATCGTCAGGTGGTAAACGGAGACGAATTCCAGCGCTGGTCTCGCCACAGAAATCCAGGGCAGTGGTCTCCCGTGCGCGATTCTGTGATTTCCCACATGGGGCTGGTTGACGAGTCCATTGCCCGGGAGCTAGGGCAATGAGTGCTAACACGACGTTGATATTGACAGGCGCGCTGCATGCGCGCCTTCAACAACACCTTCTTCCATCTGACGGTCTGGAAGCAGCGGCAATTTTACTCTGCAAGCGTATGCAAACAGAGAAAAGGCTGAAGTTATTGTGTAAGGAGGCAGTGCTAGTTCCTTATGGCCAGTGCACTCGAGTTCATGACCATCTTGAATGGCCTGGAAGAAGCCTTCTTGAGGCGCTCGACCTAGCGGAGTCTGAAGACCTTTCACTCGTACTAATCCATTCCCATCCAGGAGGATTCTACGATTTCTCCCTTGCGGACTCGGAATCTGATGCCTTGGTCATACCTCAGGTGTTTGCCAATCTCGAGCAAGGTGATCATTCAGATGTGGTTCATGGGAGCGCGATCATAGTGCCGGGAGGGGCCATCAAAGCCCGGACATATGACTGCAACCATCAGATGGAACCGATCAATTTGGTAGCGGTGTATGGGGACGATATCCATCTCTTCTGGAGTGATGACGACCAACCCTTACAACGCCCAATGGCTTTTTCAGAACAAATGCGATCAGAGTTGGGCAGGCTTGCTGCAGCGGTAATTGGCTACTCAGGCACTGGCAGCATTGCTGCAGAACAGCTCGCACGTATCGGCTTCGGTGAAATGGTAGTCGTTGATTTCGACCAGGTCGAAGATCGGAACCTCAATCGGATCATCAACTCCACAGTCGCTGATGCTCTTACTGGTCAGTTGAAAGTGAACGTGCTCCGTAGGGCTGTGGCTGGCTTTCGACCCGACATGCGCTTGCAATGCGTGCCGACTTCGGTCGCTACAAGAGAGGCAGTTCTTGCTGTGGCCGAGGCCGATATCCTGTTCTGTTGCGTAGACAGTGAAGAGGGGCGCTTTATCTGCGATGCAATTGGCGCCGCGTTCATGATGCCGCTCTTTGATGTTGGAGTAGTCATTCCGGTGCGCCGAGCCAAAAATGGCAAGCTCGCAATTCTCGATGTCCATGGTCGGGTCGACTACGTTCAGCCTGGTGGGTCGACCTTACTGGATCGCAAGGTCTATACCCCAGCGTCCCTGAGAGCGGAAGAGTTAGCTCGACGGGATCCTGCGGCCCATGCAGAACAGGTGAAGGCCGGCTATATGCCCGGCAGTCTAGAGCAAGCTCCGTCAGTGATCACCGTTAACATGCAGGCCGCAAGCATGGTTGTTCAGGAGCTGATAGCCAGGCTCTACCCATATCGCCTGGATGGAAATAGTTGCTGTGCACGAACCATGTTTAGTCTGGCCGAGAAGGAGTTCGAGTACTTTTCAGAAGCTGACTTTGCCGCCAAAGAATCGTTAACACTCGGTTCTGGCCTAAGCGAACCTCTACTGGGTCTACCCTCTCTGAGAGGCGAACAATGACTTGGCTGGCTCGGATTTGGGCAGCAATTCGGAAGGTTGCCTCCATATGGTCTGAAACGGAGCTCCGGACTTACCGAGTCAATGCCGACACGCTACCGAAATACATCCGCCCGAATCAGCTGATCCATCTGGTTGATGATGGAGAAAGCTGGTCAGCTGCATTCATGTGCCCGTGTGGCTGTGGGGATGTCATTGAGGTAGCTCTGATCAAAGACGCAAGGCAGAGTTGGACTCTTTCTGTGGATGCTGAAAATAGACCTACCCTACATCCGTCCATCTGGAGAACTACAGGGTGTCGCTCTCATTTTTGGATCAGGAAGGGACACATTCATTGGTGCGGTAAAACAGGCTAGGAGGAGAGGTGCTTCAATGGACAGCCAAAATTTTGAGAAACTCAAAGCTCACATCTTGAGTCTCTCCGTCTCAAACATTTTCGATGTGGCGCGTCGAGAGTGGAAGCTTGTAGCTATCGAGGTGACTGAGGATTTCGATCAGTGCCCCTGTGGTCAGGACATAAAAGAACACTGCTATATCAGGAACAGCTTGAATGGCAATCAAATCTATGTCGGTAACGTCTGCATTAACCGCTTTCTCCAGATCGATACCGGCAATTTGTTTGAGGGGCTCAAGCGCATCGCGGGCGACCTCAAGGCGAATGCAAATCACGACTTGATCGAGCATGCGTGGAAGATGGGTTATCTCTACAGCGAAAAGGAATACAGCTTTCTTCTTCAAACGATGCGAAGCCGAAAGCTCTCAGCAAACCAGTTGGCATGGAAGGAGAAGATTAATCGCCGGATAGTCCAGCAGACGGTCGTTAAGAGTCGCACCCGTCTCACATGACCTCGACCGTCACCAGCCAGTGAACCTCCCCAATTCGCAGACAATATTGGAAGTCCGCGTTTGCCCGTCAGCAGCCCACGAAGGGCCGCAATCGGCCGATTGTGTTGAAAAAGTCGGTCCTTCCAAACTGCTCGCGTACTGACTGCTGAAAACGCCTTTTTTGCGCGCAGCTACGCGAAATCTGAACCCGGAACCCTCTGCTCAAAGTAAAGATTTCAATCTCAAGCGCGTACTTTTCTGCCGTGGAATCCATGGCCGACTTTTTCAACAGAATCGGCCAGAAGCCGTCAGTCATGCCTAAGAATTCAGTCGTTTCACGTTGACCAATCTGCATTGTTGGAAATCTAGTAAGATGCGACCACGAAGCTTGGTCGAAATCGGGCTGCCCCGTCACGTCACAGATGGACTTCTATGTCGCTTAGGAAAGAGATAACCGAGGTGTTTACTCCTCGGCGCAGCGAAGTAAACGTGAACATGTATGTGCATCGACCAAGGCTTGAGCTGGAGCTTTCGCGCGCATTCAAGAGAAATTCCCATACGCTCATTTTTGGCGAGAGTGGCAACGGCAAGTCATGGCTTTACAAAAAAGTCCTTGAAGATGACGGGATCACCTATTTGACCGTCAACTGCGCGAATGCTGCACGTATCAAGTCTCTGACCGCCGAAATTTGCAACTGCCTCATAGCCCCAGGCACTGCCGTAAGTCTGGGGTACAACGTCGAGAAAGTGGCGGAACTTTCTGCGGCCTTTTTAAAAGGCGGATTGAAACAGAGTGATCGTTACGATTTCACTCAAGAAGAACCACTGCTCAAAGCCTTTAAGCTTTACGCGTCTGCGAACAATGCGAAAAAAATCATCGTTTTGGACAATCTAGAGTCGATATTCAGTTCCGAAGCCTTGATGGATGAGTTGTCGAATATCATCATCCTTCTGGATGACAGTCGATACGCCGAATGCAACATCAACTTTCTCGTTGTGGGGGTTCCCAATGGGGTTCTCCAATATTTCCGTGAGATTAAAAACGCCGAATCCGTCGCCAATAGATTGCAAGAAATACAAAAAGTGAGTGGCCTAGATTCAGGCCAGGTACGTGAAATCGTTAGTAAAGGGTTCAAGCATCTTCAAATACCCCTCTCAGGGGCATCGTTGATAGAGATATCGGATCATGTATCGGATGTAACGCTGGGTATCGCACAGCGTGTTCACGAATTCTGTGAGCATCTTGCATACGCGATCCAAGACAATAAGTGGACGTATGTCCCGAAGACGCTCCAAACAGCAGACCTTGCATGGCTGACGGCGGGATTGCGGCACGCCTATTCGACCGTAGAAAAGAACCTGAATAGCCGTGAAACCACCGTCGCACGACGTAATCAGGTGATTTATTGCATTGCAAAGGTTAAAAGGCACGAGTTCGACTCAAGTGACATCGACAGGCTTGTCAGGGAAAATTTCCCTCGAACCGTACCCAATACCAACATGGGCATAGGCTCAATTTTAGCGGACCTCACTGCGGGATCGAGCCCTCTTATCACGAAAAACGAGCACACCGGTGGCTACTCGGTCAAAGACCCCCGATTCATCATGTGCATAAAGCTCATGCTGTATACAGACTCGGCCGAGAAGGTCCAATGTCGAAAATTCCAAATGTAAAAAAAGCCCTAATTAAGGGGCTTTTTTTGTCCGAACGTAGCCGGTGTCGCAGCAATCACCCAGCCTCCCCAGCTTGTCTTGAAAGTAAACGGCGGGTGTTGGTGCCGCAAATTTACGAGTACGTGTCGAGTCTCTGCGCGAAGGGCACGTTCAAGCGCCTCTTTGCTTGACTAACTCCTCACAAATAAATGCTGGTATGGGGTGGGTGGGGTATCGCCTTAACTGCTTTGCAGTCCGCTAATGGCCGAATTCTGTCGGTCGTCACCGGCAGCTATGGGTTGAAGCCGACATTCCGTCATTCAAAATCTGCCACCGTAATTTTGTGCGAATTTAAGCTCCTGCTCCGCACTATTACAGTTCAGCTCGACGTTGCGCCGGGCTTCTCGCTCCAGCCGCTGGCTCGACTGAATGCGGTTGAGATAACCGTAGATTATAACTCCAGCAGCACCACGGAGTGGTAAGCAGGTCGGTCGACTAGAGCGACGCCTTCAAAATCCAATTTGACCCGGTCGAAGACAGCAACGTGGCGACAGTGCCACGAAATTACTACCCTGGGGCCGTACGGCTATGAAAGCTACTACCTGAATGTCGTGGCCGGGCCGACCCACCATTGTTATTTAAAGAACGATCTGGCCCATGAATGGCTGACCACACAGGGGCAAGGACAGCCACATGCGGTGCTGGAACGCTAGTTCGTTCGACCCACCAATACGAACCCAACGTCGTCCTCCATGAGCGGCATTCCTCCTTTGATCAAGGGCGGTATGTTGTCATCGCCAGTCGTACTTCGCCCAGCTACAACCCGTCGACCGGGGAGGTGAGGTGTGATGGTATTCTTACTGCATTATTGTGCTCTCACCTTCAAGGAGCCGGAGTACCTCGCCGGCTTTTGGAAGTGGCTGCGGCTCCCCCAAATTGACGAATCGAGATGCCGCCAGGCATTGCCTGGTGGCTCAAACGCTACGGAAAATTCCAACAAACATGGCCATCAAAAAATCAGAGCTGTATTCATCCCTTTGGGCCTCCTGCGACGAGTTGCGCGGGGGTATGGACGCCAGCCAATACAAGGACTACGTCCTGGTACTGCTGTTTATCAAGTACGTCAGCGATAAGTACGCCGGTGAGTTTTACGCGCCTATCACCATTCCAGAAGGCGCCAGCTTTGCCGATATGGTCGCACTCAAGGGCAAGAGCGACATCGGTGACCAGATCAACAAAAAGATCATTGCTCCGTTAGCCGCGGCCAACAAACTCTCCGACCTGCCCGACTTTAACGACACGAGCAAGCTCGGCACCGACAAGGAAATGGTCCAGCGTCTGACCAATCTGATCGCCATCTTCGAAAACCCGGCACTGGATTTCTCGAGAAATCGTGCCGAACACGACGACATCCTCGGGGATGCCTACGAATTCCTGATGAAACATTTTGCCGTGGACTCGGGCAAGAGCAAGGGCCAGTTCTACACTCCCGCCGAAGTTAGCCGGGTGATCGCCAGCGTCATCGGCATCGGTGCCGCACAAACCAGCAGCGATACCAGCGTATACGACCCGACCTGCGGCTCGGGCTCGCTACTGCTCAAGGTCGCTGACGCAGCCAGCACGCCGATCACCTTGTATGGCCAGGAAAAGGACTCGGCGACCAGCAGTCTGGCACGCATGAACATGATTCTGCACAACAATCCCACTGCCGTGATCGCCCAAGGCAATACTTTGACCAGCCCGGCCTTTACGATCAAGGCGATCAATCAAGACTTGCTTAAGCAGTTCGATTACGTAGTAGCCAATCCACCGTTCTCGGACAAGCGCTGGAGCACTGGGCTAGATCCGCTTCACGATCCTTTCAATCGCTTCGAGACTTTCGGTGTACCGCCAGCCAAGCAGGGTGACTACGCTTACTTGTTGCATATCGTCCGTTCGCTGAAAAGTGACGGCAAAGCCGCCTGCATTTTGCCCCATGGGGTGCTGTTTCGTGGTAATGCCGAGGCCGAGATCCGTCGTAACCTAATCCGTCACGGTTATATCAAGGGCATCATCGGTTTGCCGGCCAACCTGTTTTACGGCACCGGTATCCCGGCCTGCATCATGGTCATTGATAAGCAACACGCAGCGTCGCGCAAGGGCATCTTCATGCTCGACGCCAGCGCAGGCTTCATCAAGGACGGCCCCAAAAACCGCCTGCGTGAGCAAGACGTCCACAAAATCGTCGACGCTTTCACTCGCCAAGACAACAGCGAGCCGCGCTATGGTCGTATGGTGGACTTCAACGAGATCGAGAAGCACGATTACAACCTCAACCTGCCACGCTATATCGACAGCGCTGAAGCTGAAGACAAACAGGACATCGAAGGCCATCTCAAGGGTGGCATTCCGGCCGCTGATATCGAGGCACTGGCCGGTTACTGGGCGGTATGCCCGCAACTGAAGGCTGCACTGTTCACCGTCAATCGCCCCGGCTACTTCGACCTCGCCGTGGACAAGGCCAATATCAAGGCCAGCATCTATGAGCACTCACAATTCGCCGACTTTATTTCTGGCATGTCCACGCATTTCAGCGATTGGCGAAACCCGACAGCAAAAAGGCTTAAGTCGCTGCAACCGGGTTTCCATCCCAAGCAGTTGATCCATGAGCTTGCCGAAAGCCTGTTGCAGCACTACCAAGGTAAGCCGTTGATCGACGCCTATGACGTCTACCAGCACCTGATGGATTACTGGGCCGAAGTGATGCAGGACGACGCCTACCTGATCGCCGCCGATGGCTGGAAGGCCGAGACGTACCGCGTCATCGAGAAAGACAAAAAAGGCAAGGAAAAGGACAAGGGCTGGACCTGTGACCTTCTGCCCAAAGCATTGGTCGTCGCCCGTTACTTCGCTGTCCAACAAGCAACTATCGACCAAACCAGCACTGACTTGGAAGCGGCCAGCGCCGCCCTGACTGAGCTGGAGGAAGAGCACAGTGGCGAGGAAGGCGTATTTGCAGACTTCGAAAAAATCAACGCAGCTGCAGTAAAGGAACGCATCAGGGACATCGGGAAGGATGCGACTGCCGAGGAACTAACCGTACTCAAGCAGTGGCTGACATTGACCGCCAAGGAAGCTGAATTGAAAAAGCAGCTCAAGGAGCTGGAGGCTGAGTTGGATGATAAGGTCTATGCCAAATATCCGCTGCCCGAACCAGATATCAATCGCCTGACTGAAGCGGAAATCAAGCAATTGGCCGTTGACGACAAATGGCTGGCTTCCCTGCAGGCCGCTATCGGCGGCGAGATTGATCGTGTGAGTCAGTGCTTGACTAAGCGAGTGAACGAACTGGCCGAGCGCTATGAAACCCCGTTACCGCAGCTGACTCAGCGCGTCAGTGACCTGGAAACTAAGGTGGTGGCCCATCTGCAGAAAATGGGGTTTGTATGGAGCTGAATCCGGGGTACAAAAAGACTGACGTGGGAATGGTTCCTGAGGATTGGAGCACCCCTAACCTTGGCCAACTCATCCACTCAGTGGAGTATGGCTCATCTGCCAAGTCACGTCCCGATGGCGATATTCCCGTTCTTCGAATGGGTAACTTACAGAATGGGGCAATCGATTGGCGTGACCTCGTGTTTACGAATGATGCAGCAGAGATTAAAAAGTATCTGCTAAGTGCTGGCGATGTGCTGTTCAATCGCACAAATACTATTGATCTTGTCGGAAAAACGGCAATCTATAAAGGGGAGCGTCCAGCAGTTTTCGCCGGTTATCTAATTCGAATCAATGAAAACAAATCTTTATTAGATTCACGGTTTCTTAACTATGTCTTGAATGCCTATTTTTCCAAAAAGTATAGTCTTAAAATACTGAGTGTCGCCGTTGGGCAAGCCAATATTAACGGGCAAAAATTAAAGACCTATCCGCTACCCCTTCCTCCAACGCTAACCGAACAACAAGCCATTGCTGAAGTTTTGAGTGAAGCGGACTCATTGATCGATTCGCTGGAACAACTGTTGATCAAAAAACGCCATATCAAACAAGGTGCAATGCAAGGTTTGCTAACTGGAGCGATGCGGCTTCCAGGATTCGAAAGGAGCTCGAAATATAAGAAAACAGAGCTTGGTTTAGTGCCGATTGACTGGGATGTTATTCCCCTCAGACAGGTAGCTCAATGTCTGATAGGTCTGACCTATAGTCCCGATGACGTTCGTTCGTCTGGCACATTAGTCCTGCGCTCATCAAATGTTCAAAACGGAGTTCTCTCTTATGACGATAATGTATTCGTCGAGATGGAGTTGCCATCACGTGTTATTACGAAGAAAGGCGATATTCTGGTATGCGTACGTAATGGAAGTCGGCAACTTATAGGTAAGTGCGCGGTGATTGACGATTTCGGGGCTGGCATGGCGTTCGGAGCATTCATGGCTGTCCTGCGCAGTGCAGAAAGCGCAATCGTGTTCCAGTTGTTTCAGTCAAGTTTTTTAAAGCGTCAAATTAGCGATGGCATGGGGGCGACAATTAACCAGATAACTAACAGAGATATGGCGGGTTATAAGGTTATTTGGCCATCCTTGGAAGCGGAACGAAATGCTATCGCCACTACGCTCTCCGAAATGGATGATGAAATTATTGCTATTGAAACAAAACTCCAAAAAGCCCGCCATCTAAAACAAGGCATGATGCAGGAACTTCTAACCGGAAGAATTCGATTGGTATGAGTGAACACCAGCAGAGGGAATGGACGGCCGTGTGGCGCGACGAGCAGCCGGGGTCATCCGACATGTTGGCCCAACGAAAAACGGACACTGGGAAGTGCTGAAATGACCGATCTTGGAAAAGCTGAACGCGTGACGCAGAACCGTGTAGCCAAAATCTTTGTCCAGGAGCTGGGTTATCAGCATCTTGGCAACTGGGCGGATCGGCCCAACAACAGCAATATCGAAACGATTTTGCTCGAAGCCTATCTAAACGGTGCTGGCTACAGCTCAGCGCAGATCAGTGCGGCGCTGTACAAGCTGAACCTTGAAGCCAACCACCCCGGTCGCAGCCTGTACGGGAATAATCAGGCCGTTTACCAGTTGCTGCGCTACGGCGTGCCGGTCAAGACCGAGGCCGGGAAGCTGACCGAGACGGTGCACCTGATCAACTGGGATGAGCCGCTGAAAAACGATTTCTCCGTTGCCGAGGAAGTCACCCTCAAGGGCAAATTGGAGCGGCGGCCGGATATCGTGCTCTACGTTAACGGTCTCGCCATCGGTGTGCTGGAACTGAAGAACAGCCGCATCAGTATTGGCGACGGTATCCGCCAGAGCCTGTCCAACCAGTCGGCGGAATTCAATGAATGGTTCTTCAGTACGGTGCAGTTCGTCTTTGCCGGCAATGACTCGGAAGGGTTACGTTATGGCACCACCGGTACCCAGGAAAAGTACTTTCTGACCTGGAAGGAAGACGAGGCCGACAACAGCCGCTACAAGCTAGACAAATACCTCCTGAAAATATGCGATAAAGCCCGGTTGATTGAGCTGATGCATGACTTCGTGCTGTTCGATGGCGGCATCAAGAAGCTGCCGCGGGTGCACCAGTACTTCGGCATCAAAGCCGCGCAAGAGCATGTGAAAAAGCGTCAGGGCGGCATCATCTGGCACACCCAGGGCGCCGGCAAAAGCATCCTGATGGTGCTACTGGCCAAGTGGATTCTGGAGAACAACCCGCACGCCCGCGTAGCAATCATCACCGACCGTGACGAGCTGGATAAGCAGATCGAGCGGGTGTTCAACGATGCCGGCGAAGCCATCTGCCGGACCGGCAGTGGTCAGGAGCTGATGCGTCAGCTCAGCCAGCCAAGTCCGCGCCTACTGTGCTCGTTGGTGCACAAGTTTGGTGGCTCTAGCAAAGGTAAAGATGACAAGGCCTTCGAGGCCTTTATCAAAGAGCTGCAGAGCCAGCCCAGCTCGACTTTGGGCGAAGTGTTTGTATTTGTTGACGAGTGCCATCGGACCCAGGGCGGCCGACTCAACCGGGTGATGCAGGCACTGATGCCCAATGCGGTGTTCATCGGCTTTACCGGCACGCCGCTGCTGAAGGAGGACAAGGCCACCAGCCTGGAAGTCTTCGGTGGGTACATTCACACCTACAAGTTCAGCGAAGCGGTAGAAGATGGCGTGGTGCTCGACCTGCTCTACGAGGCCCGAGACATCGATGCCAGGTTAGGGTCATCGGAGAAGATCGACCAGTGGTTCGAGAACAGCACCAAGGCGTTGAATAAATGGCAGAAGGACGAGCTGAAGCAGAAGTGGGGCACCATGCAGAATGTGCTCAGCTCCAAGTCCCGCATGAATCGTGTGGTGGTGGACATCATCTTCGACTTCAGCAGCAAGCCGCGTCTGTCCAGCCAACGCGGTAACGCTATTCTGGTCGCGTCCAGCATCTACGAAGCCTGCAAGTACTTCACGCTGTTCCAGGATTCGATGTTCAAGGGCAAGTGCGCTGTTATCACGTCTTACAACCCGCTGGCCAAGGATGTCACCCTAGAAGAGACCGGCGCCAATACCGAAACCGACAAGCAGTTCATCTACAACACCTACACAAACCTTCTGGAAAAAGTGCAGGTCAAGCCAGGCATGTCCAAGACCGAGGCCTATGAAGAGCGCGCCAAGGCGTTGTTCATCAAGGAACCCGCCAACATGAAGCTACTGGTGGTCGTGGACAAATTGCTCACCGGCTTCGATGCTCCGCCTTGCAGTTACCTGTATATCGACAAGTCGATGCAGGACCATGGCCTGTTCCAGGCCGTTTGCCGGACCAACCGCCTGGATGGCGAGGACAAGGAGTTTGGCTACATCGTCGACTACAAGGACCTGTTCAAGAGTGTCGAAAATGCGATCAAGGTCTACACCTCTGAACTGGATCACAGTGCCGGGGGTGCCGACCCAGAAGTGTTGTTGCAGGATCGTCTGAAGCAGGGCAAGGAGCGGCTGGATGACGCCTTGGAGGCGTTGGCGCTGTTGTGCGAGCCGGTTGCTCCACCAAAGGATGAGCTGGCGCATATTCATTACTTCTGCGGCAACACCGAAATACCAGACGATTTGCAGAATCGCGAACCCCAACGCGTGGCGCTCTACAGGGCCGTGGTGGTGTTGTTGCGTGCCTATGCGAATTTGGCAGATGAGATGGAATCGGCAGGTTACACCTCGGCGCAGATTGAAGAGATCACCCGGAAACTTGATCGCTATCTGGCGCTGCGCGAAATCATCCGTAAAGCTAGTGGCGAGACACTCGACATCAAGCCGTTCGAAGCGGACATGCGGCATCTGATTGATACATACATCGAGACCAGCGAACCGCGAAAAATCTCGCCCTTCGACAACATCGGGCTGTTGGACCTGATCGTGAAGAGCGGCATCGCCGAGGCGATTGACAATAAGCTGCCCGAGATGAAAGGAAATCAGGGCGCGATTGCCGAAACCATCGAGAACAACGTTCGCAGCAAGATCATCAAAGAAAACCCGACCGACCCGGCCTTCTTTGCGAAAATGTCGACCCTACTCGATGAAATCATCAAACTGCGCAAAGAGAAGGCCATCGAGTATGAGGAGTATCTCAAGCGCATCGGCGAGCTTGCCACCAAAGTGCATGCCGGCAAGGCTGAGCACACACCGGCCACGCTCAATACCCCTGGCAAGCTGGCGCTGTACAACAACCTTCAGCCGCTAAACACGGTAGCCGAGCCGCCAACCCCCTATGGCCCGTTTACGGTAGACGCGATGCTGGAGCTGGCACTAATGCTCGACAGCGCTGTGAAGCAGGCGCGGCCGGATGGCTGGCGTGGCGTTCAGGCCAAGGAAATGGTAGTCAAAAAGGCCATGCACAAGGTATTGAACAGCGTGGAAGAGGTCGAGCGTCTGTTTCCTATAATCGTCACCCACCAGGAATATTGATGGCCGAGCATATTGACCTCGGCGACATCCGTGTCGAGGTTCAGAGAAAGAACAACAAGCACGCGCACCTTTATGTTTATCCGCCCGAGGGGCGGGTACACATCTCTGCGCCTCTACACATGGGGATGGACGCCTTGCGCGCATTCGCGATTTCCAAGCTGAGCTGGATCAAGGCGCAGCAGCGGCAGATGCGCGCCCAAATCCGTGAGCCAGAGCGTGAGTACCTGAACCGTGAAAGCCATCAGGTGTGGGGCAAGCGTTACTTGTTGGAGGTGGTTGAGACCGATGCTGCGCCGGTTGTTGAGCTGAAACATTCCACCCTGGTATTGCAGATACGGCCAGGCAGCAGCGAAGCACGCCGCCAACAGTTGCTGGAAAGTTGGTATCGCGAACAGCTCCGGGAGAAGCTGCCGACATTGCTGGGCAAATGGCAGCCTCAGATGGGAGTAGAGGCCAGGCGCATCTTCGTGCTTCGGATGAAAACCCTCTGGGGCAGCTGTAACCCGACCTCCGGCAATATTCGGCTGAACAGCGAACTGGCGAAGAAGCCGTCGGAATGCCTGGAATACATTCTGGTGCACGAGCTGGCTCACCTGATTGAGCCGACACACAACGCCCGATTTTTAGCATTGCTGGATAGATTTGTACCGCATTGGCGACAGACCAAGGATGAGCTGAATCGCTTGGCGGTTCGGCATGAGAGGTGGGATCACTAATGTGCGCGTAGCGGTGACATGCGGTCCTTCAGTACCTAAGTAGGCGTGCACAACGCGGCGCAGATGAGCAGTGATGACCTCAGGGGTAGAGCATGAAAGCACTGTCGCTATCTCGCTGCTCATCGGGCAATCAAGGCAGCAGGCCGCTAAGGTGACCGCTCTTGGACGATGTCTGCCCTTGGCTAAAGGCAGCAATGGGTCGTTCTCTGCCGGTCATGGTTGCAACGTTCACTGGACCAGTGGTTAGCCGTAAGTAAAGAAATATTGTCTTTAAGGCTATTTTCAGCACTTAAAGGAAACATTTCTTTTCCTTGCCGCCGGCATTTTTTGGACAAGGGTAAAGCCCGACACAGTAATCCGCATGCGGCTATGAACCATCACCCTGTCACGCTTCGGCACATATTATGAATTTTTGCATAATTGCGCATAAAGCTAGCCTTGTAGATTTTTTAGCCGATCACGCCGTGCGAATTGACACTAGAATCTAAGAATCCATGTTTTCACCCTACTTTGACGGACCAAGAAGCTGAGAGCCTAGACACATGGATGAATCAAAAATCAGGTCATGGCCATCAGACCGAGCCGGATCAAGAGTCGGATCACCCACCAAATAGCGCCGACCACTATCGACCTCGTAAAGAACGCCCTTCTTTCTTTTTTGGTAGAGATGTTCAGCTT
>LNAP01002603.1_pt1 | contig 17942 bp, 3 predicted proteins | sample 602601 | NCBI WGS metagenome assembly LNAP01 (sample SAMN02440304, study PRJNA202911) | soil metagenome | biome: Subtropical and temperate rainforests or woodlands; isolation source: soil samples (1 kg each in a 20% v/v slurry with milli Q water) were... ... | reverse complement strand
GATGGCGTGACGCGTGGCGGTGAGCCGGGGCGCGCCTATGGCGCCGACACCGATGAGGCCGATACGCCTGCATTTGAGGCGCGTGGGCAGGGTGACCGGCATCAGTTTCGATTTATCGTTTCCCCAGAAGATGCCGAAGAGCTGGCCGATTTGCGTGACTTTACCCGTACCCTCATGCGTCAGATGTCGATCGACCTGGAAACCCGCCTTGATTGGGTGGCGGTCGATCATTGGGATACCGACAATCCTCACACGCATATCGTCCTGCGCGGGCGGGCCGATAACGGTCAGGACCTGGTGATCGCGCCCGACTACATGGGCCATGGTTTGCGTCATCGCGCGGCGCAGATTGCGAACGACTGGCTGGGGCCTCGGACCGAGCGTGAAATCCAGCAAAGCGTGCAGCGCGAGGTGGTGCAGGAACGTTTTACCAGTTTGGACAGAACGTTGGTCCGCCAAGCGGTGTTGGGGGTGGTGGATGCCGGCACGTGGCGCGGCGATGCCGAGTATCAGCGGATGTTGCGGGCGCGCTTGCAGCATCTGTGCGGGCTGGGGCTGGCCACCCAGCTTGCACCCAATCGCTGGCAGCTTGATGGGAAATTGGAGCCCACCTTGCGCCGCCTGGGTGAGCGCGGCGACATCATCCGTTCCCTGCACCGCGCCATGCGCGGCGAGCATCGCGCGTGGGCGATTCATCCGGACCGCACCATGGGCGCACCCATCGTCGGCAAAATCGTTGCCAAGGGCTTGGCCGATGAGCTGCGCGATACGGGGTATCTGGTGGTCGATGGTGTGGATGGGCGTGCGCATTACGTGCACTTGCCGCCGCGCGTAGATCTGGCTGACTATCCCATCGCGGGGATCGTGGACATTCGTGCGCCGCTGCCCAGCGCCGCCGACCGGGCGATCGCCTCGGTGGCGCGCGATGGCGTCTACCGAACGACCGAGCATCAGGCCGCCCTGCAGGGCGGTGACGGCGATCCCGGGCAAATCGTAGCCTCGCAGGTGCGGCGGCTGGAAGCCTTGCGCCGGGCGGGGCTGGTTGAGCGGGTGGCCGACGGCGTCTGGGGCATCCCCGAAAACTTGCCCGAGCAGGGACAGGCTTTTGATCTGAAACGCACCGGCGGCATGTTGGTGACGCTGCAGTCACATGAACCCCTAGAGCGCTTGGCCCAAGCACCGGGCGCCACCTGGCTGGATACGCAATTGATCGCGGGCGGTCATGATCTGGCCAGCGAAGGATTCGGCGCGCAGGCGCGCCAGGCGCTGGCGCAGCGGGTGGTTTATTTGGAGCAAGCCGGGCTGGCTCACCGTCAGGGGCCGCGCGTGGTGTTGGCGCGTGACCTGCTCAACACCTTGCGCACGCGCGAGTTGGCGGCGGTGGCCAAGACGCTGCAGGGGGAGACCGGATTGGCGTACGCGCCGCTGGGCGGCGATGGTCAGGCCAGCGGCGTGTATCGTCGCGCCTTGCTGTTGTCCAGCGGACGCTACGCGCTGCTCGACAATGGACGCAGCTTTAGCCTGGTGCCCTGTCAACCCGTCATTGAACAGCGGTTGGGACAAACGCTGTCCGCCACGGTTCGCAGCGGACGGGTGACGTGGACGTTCGGACGGCAGCGTGGCCTGGGCGTGTGAGTGTTTCACCCTGATCGTTCATAGTGTCATGTATTTGTCATGTTCAGCCGCTACCATCCCCAGTGCGCTCGGCCGTGCTGGTGGCCGCCCCTATGCTTTCTGGATCGTTGGTGTATGGTCATTTCCCCCTGGATCGAATCGTTATGCTTGTCGTACGTTGTTTGCGCACGACGGGCAAGCTGATCGCGATGGTGGGGTTATGCGGCGCAGCAATGGCAATGGAACCGAGCCCTGCGTACACCGCTCGTCCCGTTCTCGCCGGGGCCACGGCTCAGGCTTCCGACACCACGCTGAGGCGGTTCGATCTGCCGCGCATGCCGCTGCACGACGCGCTTCAGCGCTACAGCAGTTTAACCGGTCGCTCCGTGCTGTATGACGCGCGTCAGGTGGCGGGTCGGCAATCGTCTGCGGTCGTGGGTCGTTTTACGGCCGATGTGGCCCTGCAGACCCTGATTCGCGGCAGCGGCATGCAAACCCGTTTTGCGTCGGACGATGCCTTCATGCTGGTGCCGATTCCTGCGCCCAAAAAGCCCTCCACCCGTAACGCCAGTCGTGCGCCAGCCAGTGCTTACCCGGTTTTCTACGGTCAAGTGCAGGCGCGGGTGACACATTTCTTGTGCACGGACGCCGCACTGGAGTCGGGCCGCTACCGCCTGGCCTTGCGTTTTCGCATCAATGCCGCGCAGGCCATCGAACAATTGCAGGTTCATGCAACCGGTCGCGCGGACCTTGAGCCGCGCATCCGTGCGCGCCTGGAGGGTCTGGCGTTGGGCGTGGCTCCGCCGCCCGGTGTGGCCCAACCGATTTTGTTGTTGATTGAGCCGCAACGCACAAGCGGGCGTAAGGCGTGCGGGCCATGACGACCAAAGGACTGGCGGCGCTGCAGCGTCTGTTCATGGAACGCTACGATACGCTCAAGGCGCAATTGACGCGACGCCTGGGCTCATCCGAGTTGGCCGGGGACGCCTTGCATGACGCTTACGTCCGCCTGACCGATCGGGATGATCTGGACGAGATTCGCCATCCACAAAGCTATGTGCTCAATGCCGCGGTGAACGGGGCGATCGACCGGATGCGCAGCGAGGCGCGTTTGCTGAGCGAAAGCGAGGTGGATGCGCTATATACCTATGCCGATCCGGCTGCCGGGCCGGCGCAGGAAGTTCAGGCGCGGTTTGAGCTGGAGCACGTCATGAAGGCGTTGGATGCCTTGCCGCCGCGCCAGTGCGATATCCTTTATGCGGCGCGTGTCGAAGGCGCCACGCTGGTGGAGTTGTCCAAGCGCTGGGGAATTTCCACGCGCATGGTCAGCCGTGAGTTGCAGGCCGCGCATGAGTTTTGCGCCAAGTACATGGAACGCTAAATTACGCCCTTTATGCCCCTTAACCCTAAAACCCGGTTCCTGAATGTGCCTGCCCAACCGTCTATACAGAATAGAAGCCTGTTTCGCATGATCCGAAACAGGCTGGCCGACGCTGGCAATGATTGAATCCACGATGTCGAAACCTATTTTCCCTGCTGCTGGCAATGACCCGCAATCGGCCTTGTTGGCCGAGGCGCGGGCCTGGGCGCGTAAGCTTGCGGTGGGCAGTCCGACCACGCAAGACGCCGAGGTGCTTAAGCAGTGGTGCGCGCAAAGTGCCGAGCATGCTCAGGCCTGGCGGCAGGCCAGCACCGAGTGGCGAGCCTTGGGCGAAGTCATGCAAACCTATCGCGCCCGAAACCCGGTGCCGGCGGCACGGCCGCAGCAGCCTGCGCGCCGCTGGTTTCTGGGGGCGGCCGTTGGGTCGGCGGTCACTGCGGTGGCCGTTGTGGCGGTGGTTCGCCCGCCGCTAGGGCTATGGCCATCGTGGTCCGAGTTTGGGGCCGATTACCGGACCGGCACCGGCGAGCAGCGTGACGTTCAGATTGGCGCGCATATTCGCGTGGCCTTGAACACGCAGACCAGTATTGCCGTTCAACAGCAGGGCGATCAGCCTCGGATCGAGCTGATTGCCGGCGAAGCGGCCATCGTGAGCGACGGCGCGCAAGCGCTGGAAGTGGTGGCCGGGGTGGGCCGTGTTCAACTGGCTAACGGCTGCGTTGAAATGCGTCGGCTGGGCGACGAACAGGTGCGGGTGGCCTGCGTCGAGGGCCACGCGCAACTGCAGCATGGCGCGCGCACGTTGGGGTTGCAGGCCGGGCAGCAGGTGGTTTATGACGCGCGGACGGTTAGCGGGGTGGCGAGCCAGGTAAGCAATGCGAATTCGGCGTGGCGCGACGGTATGGTCGATTTCGACAGCATGCCGCTGGCGCAGGCCGTGGCCGAAATCAATCGCTATCGTCCGGGCCGTGTGGTGCTGATGAACGATGCCCTGGCCCGGCAGCGCATCAGCGGGCGGTTCAAGGTGGATGAACTGAATCAGGCGATTACGCTCATCGAGCAGTTGTACCAAGCCAAAGTCAGGCGCTTGGGCGACGTGGTGCTGCTCAGTTGACCTGACTGCCCGTCATCCAGCGCGTCAAAGATGTCATCAACGAAGGATAGGAATTAGCGGCGATACCGTCTGATGGTTTGAATAGTCTTCATGTTGTAAGAAAAACTTCATACGATTAGTGGTTCTGGAAAAGTTTTCCGCAGCGTCTATAGAGATAGGGGTCAGAGCTACGCATGCCTGCGTGCGACCCGTTCCCACTGTCTTATCCAGGATGCTATCTGCCATGTCTTTTGCCACGTCTTCTTCCCGCTCTTCAGGTTCCAAGCTTGTGTTTGCCGAAGATCGGGGATTCCGGCTGTCGGCGCGTGCGCATTGTTTGCCGCGTCTGACGCCGTTGGCCTCGGCCATTGCCTTGGTGCTGGTGGCTGGCAGCCTGGTCTCCCCAAATGTTCAGGCGCAGGCTCGCCCTTTTAGCAGTGACTGGATGGCCGCCAAAGGCGCGGCGCAGGCGCAAGCGGCAGCCACGGGCAAGCTGCCCAATGGCATGCTGGCCGGCATCAACTCGGCGGCACGGCAACAGCAGCAGTCCCGGCAAAAGCTCAATCGTTCGGTGGCGAACCTGGGCAGCGCCGCAGCGGCCATCGCCGCCCAGCAGGCCGCACAAGCGGCGGCGCGTGGGGCCGCGCAAAACGACCCGTCGGTGCCCGATGGGCTGGCCGAGGGTGGGCTGAAGGTCGATACCAACTTGTTGACGGCTGGCTGGTCCAACGCCAAGCCCGCGGTGCAAACGCAATCGGGCGGGCGCACCAACGTGGCCATCGAGCAAACCGCCGACAAAGCCATCCTGAATTGGGAAACCTTTAACGTCGGCAAGAACACGACGGTCGACTTCAAGCAGCAGTCCAACTGGGCGGTGCTCAACCGTGTGAACGACCCGAAGGCGCGGCCCAGCCAGATCCAGGGCCAGATCAAGGCCGACGGCACGGTCATGATCGCCAACGCCAACGGCGTGGTGTTCTCCGGTACGAGCCAGGTCAACGTGCGCAACCTGGTGGCGGCGGCGGCCACTATTACGGATGATCAGTTCAATAATCGTGGACTGTATGGTGCGGATGGCGGCGGGCAGGCGAGCTTTACCAACGCGCATGGCAAGATCGAGGTCCAGCGCGGTGCGCAGATCACCACCCACACGCCCACCTCTGCCACGCAGGGCGGGGGTTATGTGCTGTTGATGGGCCAGGACGTTCATAACGCTGGTCAGATCACGACGCACGATGGTCAAGTAACTCTGGCCGCAGGCGACAACTTCTTTATCCGCAAAGGTCAGGGTACAGAAGGCAATCAGCACTCCAGCACCCGAGGTAATGAGGTGGCGGGGCGTCTGAATACCAATAGTCTGTCCACAGGTCGAGTGGTCAATACAGGTCTCATCACCGCTTCCACGGGCGATATCACGCTGACGGGCCGCAACGTGGTGCAACAGGGGACGGACGCCGGGCAACCTGCGGGTGTGGCGCTGGCGACCACTACGGTTAATAAGCGCGGCACCATCCATCTGCTCAACTCACGCAGCGACGGCGATGCGAGTGTGACGCTGGGTAACGGCAGCGTGGCCGCGATCCTGGTGGATCAGAGCCCGCAAACAGCCTTGGATGCGCAGCGTGAGGCCTTAGCCAATAACCTGGACGTCTACGACCCGAAGAAAACGATGACAGACACGCTGATCAAGATCGGCGGCGTGTTTGATAATTTGGCCGTGCCGGGCGCGAACAATACCGCGGATCCCGCCAACATCGGCATTACCGACCGGCGCGACCAGTCACGCATTGAAGTTGTCAGTGGCGGCACCATCGCCTTCGAGGGTAATTCCCTAACGCTGGCCACCGGCGGTCAGATCGCCGTTCAGGCCGAAAAAGGCAACAGTACCCGTCCAGGCGCGGTTACGGGGCGCAGTTGGGTCGGCCAGGGCGCGGTGCTGGATGTGGCCGGCGCTGTGGGCGTCAAGCTGGCGATGGAGAGCAACAATATCCAGATTAACGTTCAGGGCAACGAACTGCGCGATGCGTCGGTTAACCGTGACAGCAATCCAGCGGGCAATAACAGCCACCTAAGCAGTCAAGACGTGTGGGTGGACGTGCGCAATCTTGTCTTCATCCAGGGCGACTACGATCCATTGACCAACCCCAAAGGAACCCCTGACCGTTGGTACACCCAAGGCGGTCTGCTGGAAGTGGGCGGTTGGCGTGGACTGCAGGAACATGGTGCGGGTGAGTGGCTGGCGCAAGGCGGCACGGTCACCTTTGCGGGCCAGGAAGTCATCACCCAGCCCGGTTCCATCATCAACCTGTCGGGCGGCACATTGGACGTGCAAGACGGGTTCATTAACCAGAGCTGGGTCCGGGGCGAAAACGGGCGCCTCTACGAGGTCTCGCGCGCGCCAGGAGACATCCTGTACACCGGCTTATATGAAGGGTATAAGGACGAGCACGTGCGCTGGGGCGATAAAGCCACCCGCACCTTTTACAACCCATTGATCGCACCGAAACGACGCTTCGAGTCCGGCTATACAGTCGGCCGTGATGCGGGCAAATTGGTGGTGTCCACCCGCAACGCCATTTTGGACGGCGACATCGTGGGCGAGGTCTATCAGGGCGACCGCCAGATTGAAGCTGCGCAGGCGGGCCTGGACAGTTATTACCAGAAGCAGACCGCCGCCGCACGTCGGGCGCAACTATTGGTGGGCCGCTACACGCCGATCTACGACCTTCAAGCACAGCAACTGGCCCACAACTTTTCCAATTTGATCGACAAGGTGCTGTTTACGGATGCGTCCGCCACGCTGAGCGATGCCCTGGCGGTCAGCGACGTGCTGCCCGACGAGCGTGATGGCTTATTGGTACTCGATAGCGCGAAGCTGAGCAAGCAAAATCTGGGCACCATCAAAGTGGCGGCGACTAACGGTGTCGAGGTGCTGGGCGACCTGTCGGTGGCTGATGGCGGTGAGATCGGGCTGCATGGGGCGGAGGTGGACGTCAACGCCGACCTTACGGCGCGCAGCGGGCGCATTACCCTGGGCAACGTGTTACCCATCTATACCACGGCGAACATCGACGGTGTTATTGCTGGTGCGTGGGGTGAGCGCCTGATTGCTCCAAACGATGCCGCCATCAGCACCCATGTGACGGTGGCCGAAGGCGTGGAGTTGGATGCCACGGGCCGCCTGGGCAGTCAGCTTAAGGATATGGCTGATGCACTGCTACTGCCTTATGTCAATGGTGGCGAGGTCAGCATCCGCAGCAGCGGTGAAGTGATGATCGGCCACGGTAGTGTGATCGATGTGTCCTCAGGCGCGGTGTTGCTGGCGACGAACAAACTGAAAGGCGGCCGTGGTGGCGACGTGACTCTGGCCTCGGGGGTGCTCAGCAATACGGCAGCGCCTTTGTACCTAAATGGTGAAATCAGGGGTTATGGCGTAGAGGGTAGCGGCACACTGCGTATCGAGTCTGGTACGGCAGTGGGGATCGGCGCGCAGTTGCTGTCCGAAAACGGGATGCTCAAGGCCGGTGAGACTGCGCCCATCGGGCTGACTTTACTGGAAGAGGTGGCTGTCGGATTGGGGGAAGTGCTGTTGGCGGATTATGCGTACCGATCGACTGTTTGGCAGCCTGGGACTCCGTGGTTAACAACTTGGCCTAGCACCGTATTCTTGGAAAGCCCACTTATCACAACGACGGATTGGGTTCTTCCTTATGGCTTTCCTGCTAATGGCCAGACTGGCGGTGTGACGGCGGTGGTCGAGTTAGAAAGCGGAATTCTAAAGTTTTACAATCAACCTCATGTCGACGATAGACACGGGAGTAAAGACCCGGCTACCTGGACGGTGCCGGCAGGTTCGAAAGTTGTCCAGTTGAGAAACTTCCATCATCTGCCGCTCAATTGGGGACTACCCGTAGATATCTTTCCCGAGGGAGTTTCTGGTGTTCCTGCACACGATGCTTTGCTGACGGCTGGGACCTTATTAACAGAAAGAATTCTTGCCCAAGTCGGCGCGTCGTCGATCACCATTCCTGTGGGCGCAATGGTTCCAACGGGTACACAACTCACACAAGACGCCAAGGTTGCATCGATTCTTCAGCTAAGCCCAGAACAGCTTCAACGCGGTTTTTCTCAGTATGATATCCGGGGCGCGCAGGACGTGGTCGTGAGCCAGTCGCCACAGGATCAACCGATAAACGTCATGATGCCCATCCTTCGACAGCAAGGGGTAGCTGCAAATGGAATTCCCATTCTTGAGTTGTGGAAGGATATTCCGCCATATACCGTCGATCCTTTGGTTCAGTCGATTACGCAGCGTCGCGGTGCCAGCCTGTCCTTGACCGCTGGCAACGTGTCGCAAACCACTTCCAGTGGCCGAGAAGGAGTTGGCTTGCGCATCGCCGAGAACGCGGCTATTAGCGTGGATCCATTCCAGACCATCTCGCTTAATTCCGTCGGGCAAATTACGGTTGATGGTGTATTGACCGCCAAGGGCGGAAAGATCGAGCTGCGGGAGATGGCCAGCCAAGCCAACCCGGCCGATGCGGATCCCTTCAAGCCACTGGCCATGCGGATCGGTGCCAAGGGTGTGCTGGATGTGTCAGGTGATGGAGTCATTGCACAAAATCCGTATGGCGAAGACTTCGGATATAGCTATGGCGGCGGTCAGATCATCCTTGGCGGTGTCATTGATGAAGAGGCAGGTACGGCGTCGGCTGCACACTTGTTGATTGACGTTAAGGACGGCGCATTGTTGGACGCTTCTGGTGGAGCAGCCTTTGACCAGAACGGGCAGCTGCTCCATGCCAGTGCAGGTGGCTCGATTAGTCTTGCCACCAACAACGGCTGGATACTGGACGGTAGCCTGCTAGCGGCCTCGGGTGGTGGCGATGCCGCAGGCGGAACACTTTCTTTGGCGCTTGAAAGTCCGGTCTACAATACGACCCATGGCAATCGCGGCGCCTACCTTATGGACGTTTTGACACCGCGCGAAATCACGCTCTATCAGCAAGATGCGGATCGCCAGGCGACGGGCGTACCAACGTTTGGCCAAGGGTACGTGTCGGTAGAGCAGATCACTGTTGGCGGCTTTGCCAATCTGGCCTTGCTGAGCAATGGCATGATCAGCCTAGCTGATGGCGTGGTGCTGGATTTGGGCGATCGCGGCCAGAGTGTCCGGCTGTATTCCAGCGGCATTGGCTGGGCCGATGGCGCAACGGCGCAAGGCGGCAGTCTGATTCGCGCGCCTTATGTACGCTTGGCTGGGGCGAACTTCCGCATGGAGGGTAGCTCAACAAGCCTGTATCAGGCGCAAGTCAATCCCAATGGGCTATCTCAGGACGTTCGTGGCAATAGTGGAAATTTGACCGTAGTGGCGGACCTAATCGATGTGCGGGATCAGGTGGCGGTCGGTATGCGTTCGGCCGTTACAGGTGTTGCTATTGATCGACGTGGTTTTGCCGACGTTGTGCTGGATAGTTCCGGGGACATCCGTTTCCTTGTAGGCAAGGCCGGCGGCATCGGTGAGGGCAACTACACCACCGAGCTGTCCGTTCCTCAGCGTCTGGAACTACTGGCCTCGAGAGTGTACCCATCGAGCCAGGCACAGGTACGCATCTTCGCAGGTGCAACTGGAGAGCAACGCGATGGCTATGGCGTATATGACCCTCACAGCTTAATAAGGATTGCGCGCTCGTCGCGCGGCGATCCGGCTCTGTCCGATCTAGCGCCGTATTCCCTCTATGGGCATTTGTCATTTGGGGCATCGGAGGTGCGTCAGGACGGTGTTGTGCTGGCGCCACTCGGTTCTATTTCCTTGGGCACGGATGGTTTGGGCCTTGGGCAAACGGAGAGAGTTGTCGTAGGCGAGGGCAGTGTGACCTCGGTCAGCGGCGCGGGGCTGGTGATGCCCTATGGTGGGACGGTGGATGGCATCGCCTGGCAGACGCCGGCGGGCACCCCTTATACACCCGCAGGACTGGGCGCGGCGGATACCGAGGGGTTGACATCCGGCGTGGAGCTGGTCGGTAGCAATATAACCGTAGGCACCGATGCGCATATCGACTTGAGCGGTGGCGGCGATGTGCTGGGCTTTGGTTTTGTTTCGGGCCGGGGCGGTTCGACCGATGTGCGCTATAACCCATTGCTGCAATTGGATAGCGGTGGCCAAGTTCGGGCGCCATCCCTGGCATCCAATCCCGTGTATGCCCTGGTGCCGGATTCTGCCGGTTATGCACCGGTGGGTAATGGCTCGGCTGCGCTGGACCCTGTGGTTGGCCAGACAATCCGTTTCGAGAATAGCAGTGGCTTGCCCGATGGTATTGTGGCTGGCGTTGCGTATACCCTGATGCCGGCCGATTATGCGTTGCTGCCTGGAGCTTTCCGGGTGGAACTGAACGGTAAGCTAGCGCCTGGGTTTACCGCCGCGGGTGGCGTCTTGGGTCGCATGGGCGGGCAAGCGTCGGCATCAAACGCGGTGGCAATGCGTAACGGCTCGTGGTCGGTTGCGGGTCGCCTGGGCGTTGCCAACAGTGGCGGTGCGATGGAGAGTGACGCCTATCAGGTCATCCTGACGCCCGCGCAGACCATGAAACGCTACGCGCAGTACAACGAGATGAGCTACGCCGACTTTGTGTTGGCCGATGCGGCGCGCAAAGGCATTACACGCGGTCTGTCACCGGTTGATGCGCGTTCCTTGCTGTTGCGTTTTAACCCGCGCTATCAGTGGGATGGCAACCAATGGATTGCCGAGGAGGATGGCCGGGTTGCCTTTGAGTTTGATGGCAACGTCAATTTCAACCCAGCCAAGGACGGCTATGGCGGCGGCGTTGCAGTTCTGCGTGGCGCGTCATACGATGTGCAGCCGCAAGTTGAAATTATCTCGGATGTCGCGACGGCCAGCCAGGGTTTCAAGGGTATCACGCTGCGTGCCAGCGATCTGAATACACTGGGTAGCAGGCGCATTGCTGTCGGTGCAATTCCTTTTCAATCTTACGGCAAGGGCACCGTAAGTTTTGGCGGTGGCGGGCTGGCGGCGGTTACCCTGCGCGACGGGGCCGTGCTTCGCGCCCCTGAAGTCATGCTCATGACGGATCTGGAGGGCCGCATTACCGTGGAGTCGGGGGCGGGCATCAATACGATCGGTCAGGGCCTGCCTGCTTTTGGTGCGGGTAACGAGTTTGTCTATAACCCCGAGGAGCGCAGCGTATTGGCGGTGTCCAATGGTTGGGTGAATTTGCTGGCGCCGTCCGGATCGGGCAGTGAAGGCTTGATAGATATCGGCGCCTGCCCAGCAGGCGCGGCCGATTGCTCCAGCGCTGCGTTAGCCCGCAATCCGGCGCAGCTGTATTCCGAAGGCACGATTGCCATCGCCACGCATAATAATGTGCGCTTCGATGAGTCGGCGCGTTTCGGCACGCGCAACCTGTCGTTGGCGGTGGCCGGCATCAATGTGGGTGGGGCCCAGGCGCTGGACGCGGCACGACAGCGCGGCGCTTTGACTGAAGGCTTGACGCTGAACCAGCAGGTACTGGACCGCTTGCTGCAAGGCGACCAGGCTTACGGTGCGCCCGCGCTGGAGAATCTGTACCTGACGGCGGGCCGCTCAATGAATTTCTTCGAGTCGGTGGCGCTTAATACGTTGGATGCGGCCACCGGCAAATCACGCCTGAACAACTTCGTGCTGACGACGCCTGCCATGTATGGCTATGGCGAGGCGCAAGATGTGGCCTTGATCCAGACCGGTAATCTTATCTGGAACGGCACAACGGATAAGGCACCCGCGGCCATCACTGAAGGTGCGGGCAGCGGCTCGGGTGCGCTGCGCATCGAGGCCGAACGCATCGAGTTCGGCTACGGCCCCTACACCCAGCCCGATGGCGTGACCGCCACCGAGCGTTTGGCGCTGGGCTTTGCTGACGTGCAGTTGGTGGCGACCGAGCGCGTCACCGCCAACCATGAAGGTTCGCTCTCGGTCTACCAAACGCAAGGCGCTTACGTGCCCGGCCAAGGCTACGATTACCAGGGCGGCAACCTGCATATCAGCACGCCATTGCTCACCGGTGAGGCGGGCTCGATCAACCGCATCAAGGCGGGCGGCGCGATCGACATCCGTTCTTCGCTGGCCCAAGGCCAGGTTCAGTCGGTCTCGAACGCGCTGGGCGCCACGCTTAGTCTGGAAGGGCGGGGCGGCATCGTGCTGGATACGGCGGTGATGTTGCCTAGCGGGCGCTTGACGGTGTCGGCGCAGGACGACCTGCTGCTGGGCGACCGGGCGCTGGTGGATGTGGCGGGCCGCAGTATCGACACTTTTGACCTGACCCAATACAGTTGGGGCGGCGACGTTATTCTTGAAAGCCAGTCGGGCAACATCCGTCAGGCGGGCGGCTCTGTTATCGATTTGTCGGCCCAGCATAACCAGGCTGGCAAGCTCACGGTCGTTGCTTTGGATCCCGGCGCTGGAGTGATCGACCTGCAAGGCCGCATCTTGGGTGGCGCCAGCGGCGCGTACGACGCGGGCGGCACCACGGTGCCCTACCTGGGTGGTGTCGCCGATATTCGCGCCACCAACTTGGGCGGCAGTGGTGACTTGAACGGATACTTTGCCAGCCTGAACCAGCGCCTGAATGAGGGCGCCGTGTTCGGGGGGCGCAGTTTCCAGATTAAGCAGGGCAGCCTGACCATCGGTAACGAACTGCGTGCCAATCAGGTCAACGTCTCTATCGATAACGGTAGCCTGATGGTGGCCGGTGTTATTGACGCCAGTGGCGAGCGCGTGGGCAGCATCCGCCTGGCCGCCCGCGGCGGTTTGACCATTGGGGCTAATGCGGTGCTGGACGCGCATGGCCGCCTGTTGCGTTTGGACAGCTACGGCAAGATCATTGATGCCCCCAATAGGGCAATTGTTGAATTGAATTCGGGGCATGGCCTGCTGACCTTGGCCGAGGGCGCGCGCATCGATCTGCGCCACGGCACGGACGACGCTCGGGTGCAGGCCAAGCCGGCGCTGCACGACGGGCAGGCGCGCGGCACGCTGGAGCTGCATGCGCCGCGCCTGGGGGCAGACCCCACGGTAGGCGATATGGCGATTGACGTGAGCAAGCCTGTGACGATAGACGGAGCCAAGTCCATTGCGCTCATCGGCGCCTGGCGCTACGACGACACCGACCCGGATGCGCTGCTGCGCGACGGCAGCCAGGCCGCGAGCGGCAAGCCCTATCGTGAAGTGACGCAGGACTACCTGAACAAGAAACACCTGCAAAGCCAGGCATTCATCAATAACGCGTTGCTAAATACCAGCTTGATCAACGGCAAGCTGGCGGGGCTGAATAACCCGGCCTACGCCAATGTGCTGCACTTGCGCCCCGGCGTGGAGATCGTCACCGACCGCGATCTGGTCATCAACGGCGACCTGGATTTGTCCGGCCATCGCTATGACAGTCTCAACCCGTTGGTCAAGGCCGGCTACGTGGCAACGGCCAAGCCAGGTGGTACGGGCTACGGCTCGGGCGAACCGGGCTCGCTGGTAATGCGCACCGGCGGCAACCTGGACGTTTACGGCAGCATTAACGACGGCTTTGCGCTGCCTATCGACCCGGCGACGGGCGAGGTGGTGGCGACCCCGGACGATAACGGCTGGGTCTTGACGCCGGGCAAGCAGGCGTTCGACATTGATGTGGTAACGCCCCGCTATGGCATTGTGCTCAAGGCGGGCACGACGCTGCCGGCGGGTAGTACCTTGAATTACGACTTGCCGGTGGCCAATGGCGTTAACTTGCCGGCTGGCACGCAGTTGCCGACGTCGGCCACGCTGGCGGGCAGCACCACGTTCGCGGCCGGCACGGTGTTGCCCGATGCGGTGACCGGCAGCACGGCCGATGGCCGGGACGTCACGGTTCCTGCGGGCAAACCCTTTCCGGAAGCGATGACCTTGAGTAGCGGTATGGCGCTGAGTGCCGGTGCGGTCTTGCCGGTGGAAGCCACAGTGAACGGTTTAGCCTGGCCCAAGGGTGTGCCGCTGGCAACCATGATGACGCTGGGCGCGGACAAGACCTTGGCGATGGGCGCCTTCATTCCAGCTGGCGCCAGTTTGGAGTTGGAGCTGCCTGCTGGGCAAGGAACGGTTCCACTACGGCAGGCTATGCCAGGTAAAAACTGGGCTGTGGCGCCCATGCTGAATGCGGGCTCTTTGTCGTGGTCCATGCGCTTGGTGGCCGGGGCGGATACAACCGCAGCGGACACGCGGGCGTTGCGTGTCCGTGATGATCGTGGTCACTTGACCCTGGCGGATACGCACTATGCGGGGTTGAAGGAAGTGCGTGAGTCCTCTGGCCCCACGACCAAACTCGTCTGGGGCAGTGACGGTGGGGTAATGGGTGAAATACCTGGTACGCCTATTAATTTTGATGACTATCCGGACTGGGAGGAATGGTGCGGTATGGTTCCGTGCGTTGAGGTGACGCAGGTCTGGGGGGCTGATGGCGGTCCTGACGGTCAACCGGCAGGCGACGGTGTGTTGGAATTGGAGTGGTGTGAGTTCGTAACCTGTGTTGATGTTGCTGGAAAAGAAACAGTGCGTACGGAGGCCGTAGGGCTTGCGTTCAGTGTATTGCGTACGGGAACGGGCGATCTCGACCTAGTTGCGGCGGGCGACATTAGGATGCAGTCGGCCTATGGCGTCTACACCGCTGGAATGGATACAGCCGGCCAGGGCGGCTTTGCCTCGCAGGACTTCTATCAAGCGCGCGGGCGAGCTAGCGATAAAGTTGGGTCAATCCTGGGCAGTCAGGGCAAGACTGACGACGCTGACTATGAACGCTTGGTCGATGAAAACAGCAACGTCAACTTGTACCAGGCTTGGTATCCTGATCAGGGCGGTAATGTGCTGATCACCGCCGGACGGGATTTTTTCGGTTCGACATCGGGCGCGCAAGTGGATAACGCAGTAGGCCGTGCCTTGCTGCCTAGCACAGGCATGGGTAATTGGCTGTGGCGACAGGGCACCGGCACGACCAGTACGGTGGACTACACGCCGACAGCATGGTGGATGAACTTCGGTACCTATGTGCACCAACCTTTCATAGGTGATTCAGCGTTTGGGGATGTTCGCGGTTATCCCCATTTGGTCGGATTTACCGGTGTGGGCGCCTTGGGAGGCGGTAATGTCACGGTTGATGTGGGCCGTCATGCGGGTGTTATCACGGACTTGGGGGCGAGCACCGAACATAGCGATGCGTTGGTCGTGGCGATAGGCAGTACCGGCAAAATATTGGCCGATGGTCAGATGGCATTAACGGGCGGCGGTGACCTGATACTGAACGCAGGGGGCAGTATTAACCGCATGTTGACCACGGTCGAGCAAATTCAACAGCCCCCCCGCCACGAATTGCAGGGGGCGATTGTGAACCTGCGTGGCCATATGGCCCTACAGGCTGGTTCGGTCGGAAATATTGTCAAAAACTATACAAGCAACTACGTGGACCGCAAAGACAGTCGCGTTGCGAATCCCTTTGTGGCGACCAGCGCCACAGGCCAGGGCGGCCTGATACTGGCGCCGGGTGACGCCACGGCACAGATCTCGGTGTTGGGTGATGTCGTGGTGGGTGCCATCAATGACCCGGGCCGCGCGCCGCAATTGACGAGCATGCCTTATTCAGTCGATGGCTCGGTGGCAGAGGGTGGCGGACTGACGGGTTTTAGTTTGTGGACGGACAGTACGGCCGTTGATACGCACTCGGTGGGGGGCAGTGGCATTTTGTCCACGCAACTGGGCGAACGTGAGTATAACGGTGGTGCTCATCAGCCTGTTCGTTATAGAGATACTACGTACACTGACGGCAGTTATATATTACCTTCTCGTATTGCGTTTGCGGCCTCCTCGGGCAATATCTATATGGGCACATCGGGTGTAGCCCGAATACGTCAGTTTGACGAGGAGTATTCGCTAACCCTGGCTCCTAGCGCATCCGGTACAGGGTATCTGGATTTGATCGCTGGCAATTCCATTTACGCGGGTGGCTATGCCATTAATCGCTCGGGTGCGTCCGCAACGGCGATTGCAACGCCTTTGCGACCAGGTTTTGAGGCATTGGGTATGGGCAGCGTTGTGGCGAAGTCTAATTACGCTACGGTTGCGGGCATCGTCCCCGTGTCGCGAAACTCGCCCTTATTCGCTTTCGGCAGCAATACTAATGCGTCGTCTGAGTCCCATATGCTTGAGCCGACTCGCTTCTATGCCAAAGACGGCGATATTGTCGGCCTTCGTACCGGCGAGCTGCTGAGCTTTATGCAGGGTGCACGCGTTGGAACCGCTTGGCATGTGGCAGCCGGACCGGTCAAGATGCAGGCGGGCCGGGACATTGTTGGCTCGGGCGATAGGATTGGTGAGGAGCGGTTTGCACCTGGTCAACTCGCTAACCTGGGCAGTAGTAACGCGAGTGCCGTCCGCAGTTTAAGTAATTTGATTGTTCACAACGATGCCAACGATGTGTCGGTGGTGTCGGCCGGCGGCGACATTTTATTCAGCAGTTTCAACATCGCCGGGCCGGGCACCTTGGAAATCACCGCCGGTGGCGATATCCGGCTTGATGACCAGAACTACGTGACCAGCCTGGGGCCGATCAGCGCCTCGGACACACGGCCGGGTGCAAGTGTTGTGATGCAGGCGGGCATGGGAGCCGGTGTGAACTACGCCGGGTTCCTCGGGCAGTATCTGAATCCTGCCAATCTGCTGGTGGGCGGCGTTCCGCTGGCGGAGCAGCCGGGCAAGGTCGCCAAGACCTACGACGAGGAGCTGGTCGACTGGCTTGCTAAGCGCTACGGCTTTGAAGGCACGCCGGACAAGGCGCTGGCGGTTTTCGATGGCTTGGCGCCTGAGCAGCAACGCATTTTTGCCCGGCAGGTTTACTTTGCGGAGCTGCTTGCGGGTGGGCGTGAGTATAACGAAGTAGGTGGTGTGCGTTTCGGCAGCTATCTGCGTGGACGCAATGCCATTGCGGCGTTGTTCCCTTCGAATTCCGCATCGGGTCAGCCGAACGTATATCGGGGTGATATCACGATGTACGGCGGGTCGGGAGTGCACACGCTGATGGGTGGCGACATCCAGATGCTGACGCCGGGTGGCCGCCAACTGTTCGGTATTGAAGGGGAGGCGCCACCATCTACAGCGGGCGTGATCACTCAAGGCTCTGGGAATATCCAGTTGTATTCGCTGGGCAGCATTCTGCTGGGCCAAAGCCGCATCATGACGACCTTTGGCGGAGACGTTTTTGCCTGGTCGGCGCAGGGCGATATCAACGCCGGGCGAGGCTCTAAAACCACGGTGGTCTACACGCCGCCGCGCAGGGTTTACGACCAGTGGGGCAATGTCGGGCTGTCTTCCGACGTTCCCACTACGGGTGCCGGGATTGCTACGCTGGCGCCGATTGCCGATGTGCCGCCGGGAAATATGGACTTGATCGCACCGGAAGGCACGATTGATGCGGGTGAAGCTGGGATCCGGGTGTCGGGCAACGTGAATATCGCCGCTTTGCATGTGGTGAACGCAGCGAACATCGCGGTGCAGGGTGATTCGGTGGGTGTTCCGGTGGCCGCGGTGGTTAATACGGGGGCATTGTCTTCGGCCAGTTCGGCGTCAGCCTCCGCAGCCACGGCGGCTTCAGAAACCGTATCGCGTGCCCGCAGTGACGCCCGCCAGAATCAGCCGTCGATCTTTAGCGTGCAAATTCTTGGGTTCGGGGGTGAGAGCGTGAGCGGTGGCGCTGCGGGTGGTGGTTCGGCCGTTGGCGGCCAGCCGGTCAGTTACCGGCCCGACGGCATGGTGCAGGTGGTCAACGAATCGGCCTTGTCGTCGGCTGAACG
>LNAP01002602.1_pt1 | contig 17946 bp, 17 predicted proteins | sample 602601 | NCBI WGS metagenome assembly LNAP01 (sample SAMN02440304, study PRJNA202911) | soil metagenome | biome: Subtropical and temperate rainforests or woodlands; isolation source: soil samples (1 kg each in a 20% v/v slurry with milli Q water) were... ... | reverse complement strand
TGACTGTCGTCGGCGCTGAAGACGTTCAGACCCGCGGCGTGACCCGCACCGAGGACCTGGTCAACCAGCTCCCGCAGGTGTTCGCGGCCCAGGGCAGCAGCTACGCCAACGGCGCCACCGGCACCGCCACCGTCGACCTTCGCGGCCTCGGCCCGAACCGTACCCTGGTGCTGGTCGATGGCCGTCGTCTGCAAGCCGGCACGCCGGCCGCCGGCGCGGGCAACACCGCCCCTGACCTGAACTTCATCCCGTCGGCCCTCATCGAGCGCGTCGAACTGGTGACCGGCGGCGCCTCGGCCGTTTACGGCGCCGACGCCGTGGCCGGCGTCGTCAACTTCATCATGCAGAAGGACTTCGAAGGCGTCCGCCTCGACCTTCAGTACAGCGGCTTCCAGCACAAGAACGACAGCCGCGTCCAGGACGTGATCCGCGCTCGCCAAGCCGGCGCGCTGGATCCGACCCAGTTCCCGATCCCGGAAGAGGACGTCTGGGACGGCGGCACCACCGACCTGAACCTGGTCATTGGCGCTAACACGGCTGACGGCCGTGGTAACGTGACCGCCTATGTCGGCTACCGCAACGTTCAAGCCGTCACCCAGGACCAGCGCGACTACAGCGCCTGCGCCCTCGGCAACAACCCCACCGGCCCGCACGGCTTCTCCTGCGGCGGCTCCGGCACGACCGCTCCGGCCCAGTTCATCCCGGGCGGCGGTTCGGAATCCGCGCTGACGCTCGATCCGACCGCTCCGGGCGCCTTCCGTGCCTACTCTTCGGCGCGCGACGCCTATAACTTCGCGCCGAGCAACTACTATCAGCGCCCCGACGAACGCTACGTGCTCGGCGCCTTCGCGCACTACGAGCTGAACGAGCGCGCCGAGGTCTACACCCAACTGATGTTCATGGACGACCACACGGTCGCCCAGATCGCCCCGTCCGGCATCTTCGGCCAGAACATCAACATCAACTGCAACGACAACCCGTACCTCTCGGCCTCGATGGCCGACGCGCTCTGCAACGCGGGCATCGACCAACTGCCGGACGACCCGAACCGTCCGGAGACCCTCGGCCCGAACAGCGACGCCGACCTGGATCCGAACAACGGCCAACAGGCCTCGGTCGCCATTCTGCGTCGTAACGTAGAAGGCGGCGGCCGTCAGGCGGACCTGCGTCACACCGCATACCGCGGCGTCGTCGGCCTGCGTGGCGACCTCGGCGACGGCTGGCATTATGACGTCTACGGCCAGTACGGCGTCGTCACCTACCAGCAGGTCTATCTCAACGAGTTCGCGCTCTCGCGCGTCCTGAAGGCCAACGACGTGGTCGTCGATCCGCAGACCGGTCAACCGGCCTGCCGTTCGGCCGTGCCGCTGCTGGCCGGCTCGAACGCCGACCCGAACTGCCGTCCGTACAACGTGTTCGCCCTGGGCGGCCCGAGCGCCGAATCCCTGGCCTATGTCCAGACCCCGGGCTTCCAGAACGGTGAATACGCCCAGACCGTGGTCAGCGGCACCGTCACCGGCGACCTCGGCCAGTACGGCGTCAAGACGCCCTGGACCGAAGAAGGCATCGGCGTCGCGCTCGGCACCGAGTATCGTCGTGAAAAGCTGGACCTGAACACCGACGTCGCCTTCCAGACCGGCGACCTGCTCGGCCAGGGCGGCGCGACCCTGCCGTCGCAAGGCTCCTACGACCTGTACGAACTGTTCGGCGAAGCCCGCATCCCGCTGGTCACCGACATGCCGTTCTTCCACAGCCTGTCGGCCGAACTCGGCTATCGCTGGTCGGATTACTCCCTGGGCTTCAGCACCAGCACCTACAAGGTCGCGGGTGACTGGGCGCCGGTGGAAGACATCCGCTTCCGCGCCAGCTTCAACCGTGCGGTTCGCGCGCCGAACATCGTCGAACTGTTCTCGACCAGCAACGTGGTCCTGAACGGCACGACCGATCCGTGCGCCGGCGCTACGCCGACCTTCACCCAGGAGCAGTGCGCTCGCACCGGCGTCACCGCGGCGCAATACACCCACGTCGCGGCCAACGTCGCCGAGCAGTACAACGGCCTGACCGGCGGTAACCCGGACCTCGATCCGGAAAAGTCGGACACCGTGTCGGTGGGTACGGTCATCACCCCGACCTTCCTGCCGGGCTTCTCGCTGTCGGTCGACTGGTACAACATCCAGGTCGAAAAGCGGATCGGTCAGATCGGCCAGGACGTGACGCTGGAGCGTTGCGCCCTCACCGGCGACCCCTTCTTCTGCGACCTGATCCAGCGTGCTCCGGGCACCGGTTCGCTGTGGCTGTCGAACAACGGCTACATCATCGACACCACCTTCAACACCGGTAAGCTGGAAGTCGAAGGCGTCGACGTCGAAGCGACCTACCGCATGGACTTCGCCGACTACAGCGCCTTCAGCGCCCTGGAAAACTACGGCGGTCTGTCCTTCAACTTCCAAGGCAGCTACCTGAAGGACTACCTGGTCACCACTCTGCCGGGTGACACGCCCTTCGACTGCGCCGGCCAATACGGCAACGTCTGCACCGGTTCTGCGGTCCCGGCCGCGGCCCCGATGCCGGAATGGCGTCACAAGGCTCGCCTGACCTGGCGTTCGCCGTGGGATCTCGAGATCTCGGGCACCTGGCGCCACATCTCGGAGATCGCCGTCGACAACCCTGACTATGTCGGCCCGGACTCCAAGCTGAAGGCGATGGATTACTTCGACCTCGCCGGCACCTGGGGCGTTCGCGAGAACGTCACCCTGCGCTTCGGCGTCAACAACATCTTCGACAAGGATCCGCCGCTGGTGACGCAAAGCAACTGCCCGTCTGGTCCGTGCAGCGGCAACACCTACCCGAGCACCTACGACGCTCTGGGTCGTTACCTGTTCGTCGGCGCCCGGATGGACTTCTAAGTCCTTCCGACACCCGAGAGAGATGGGGCGGTGGCTTCGGCCACCGCCCTTTTTCTATGCGCGAAAGAGTGGTCGAGGCGCGTGAGCGTCGTGCCTAAGCGATTGAAAATCAGCCAGTTGTGGCGTGCTGAGGCGCCAGGTTCAGCGGCGCGACCGAGCGGCCCTGATATTTCAGATCATCGCCCCGGGCGCGCGGGCGTGCCGAGGAGGCATGGCCCCGCCTAGTCGCGGGAGACAGCTTCCATAGCCGAGGCGGCTCGAGCGCCACTCGTGAAGCCGTCGTTATGAGCCACGGTCACCGGCGCGCGCGGGTCTTCCATCAGAGCGATGGTCTCGCGGATGTACTTGGCGTGGGTGACGATGCCGATCTCGAGGCGCTCGCTGTTCAACTCGACTTGCTGGGTCAGCAGGCCGGCGATGAACTGGACGTCCTGGGAATCGGCCGAGCCGATGCGACGCCGCGCCTGGGAGACGAAGACCGGCCCGCCCGAATTGCCGGGGAACACGCTGAAATCAAGCAGGAAGGTCGGGAAGGCCGCGGCCGGGGCGATGGGGAACGAGGCGACGCGGCCCGAGCGCAGGATCGGAAAGCCCGCCTGGTTCGCTGAAAGACCGCGCGGGAATCCCAGAGCCATCATCTCGTCGCCGGGACTGACCTGGCTGGCCTGCAAGGTCTCGTCCTCGGCCAGCCAACTGATCGGGATAGCCGCCCGCGCGAAGGGGTCGGGGGCGGTGATCGAAATCGCCGCCACGTCGCGGGAGGGATGCTGCGTCCAGAGCTGGCGCCCGTCAGCGTCTCGTATCCGCAGGCTTTGCGGCGAATAGCTCCATGAACCGTCCGGATTGGCGAAGCGGTAGCCGATGCGAGCCTCCTGGCCCGGCATCTTGGACAGCACGTGGCCCGCCGTGACCAACACGGTCCGGGGCGTCCCGTCGGGCGCGGTCTCGGAGATCAGGAAGCCGGTGCCGACCGTGCGGGTGCCGTCGCCCAACGGCTGCTCAAGCTGAACAGTCGCGTGGATCAACTCAACCGCCAAGTCCCAGGCCATAGACGCCCCTACTCAAGAATACGTACGCTCCCGACCTCTTTATTGTTGAGGCAAGTTCTTTGCCGACGCAATCCAAGACGGGGCCTATACAGGATGCGCCCAATCGCCGCGCGACCAGGCCAGGACATGGTCGTCGCAGCGTCTGCAGCCACTTGAGCCCGGCCCCAAGCCGTCGCATCTAGCAGGCATGTCAGCTCCCAAGCCGCCCGCCGCCCGCCGCGATCCGAAGGTCATCGAGCAACTCGGACGCACCCGAACAGACGACTACGCCTGGATGAAGGACGACAACTGGCGCGAGGTGCTTCGCGACCCGGCGGCCCTGCGTGCGGACGTCCGCGAACACCTGGAGGTCGAGAACGCCTACACCAAGGCCATGCTCGCCGGGACCGAGGCGCTGCAGGCCGAGTTGTTCGCGGAGATGAAGGGCCGCATCAAGGAGGACGACGCCTCGGTGCCGGCCTCCGACGGCCCATGGGACTATTACGCCCGGTATGAGATAGGCGCCGAGCATCCGGTGCACGCGCGCCGGCCGCGCGGTCGCGAGGACGACGAGCAGGTGCTGCTGGACGAGGAGGCCATGGCCAAGGGCAAGGCCTTCTTCCAAGTCGGCGCAGCCAGTCACAGTCCCGATCATGGGCTCTATGCGTGGGCGGCCGACGAACAGGGTTCGGAATACTACGCGATCCGGGTCAAGGACCTGAGCGACGGGACCATCCTCGACCACGTGATCGAGAGCGCCTACGGCTCGTTCGTCTTCTCGCCCGACAGCCAATGGATCTTCTGGATCTGGCGGGACGAGAACGCCCGTCCGTCGAAGGTCTATCGCCGGCCGGCCCGGGGCGGCGAAGACGTCCTCGTCTACGAGGAGAAGGACGAAGGCATGTTCCTCGGGGTGGGTGTCGCCTCGGACCGCAGCCACGTCCTGATCCATGTCGGAAACCAGGAAACGACCGAGGTCCTGCTGATCCCCGCGTCCGATCCCACCGCCGCGCCGGTGGTGGCCGAGGCGCGCCGCGTGGGGGTGAAGTACGACCTCGACCATTGGACCGACCGCTGGGTGATCCGCACCAACGACGACGGCGCGGTCGATTTCAAGCTCGCCCAATCGACGGCGGCGGCGCCGGCCAAGGTGTCCTGGCAGGATTTCGTCGCCCACGAGCCGGGCCGCTACATCACCGGCTTCGCCGCCTTCGCAGATCACCTGGTGCGGCTGGAGCGCGTGAACGCCTGCGACCGGATCGTGGTCATGACCCGCGCCGGCCAGAGTCACGAAATCGCCTTTGAGGAAGAGGCCTACGCGCTCTCGCTGGAGGGCGGCTACGAATACGAGACGACGACCACCCGGTTCGTCTACCAGTCGCCCACAACGCCGAGGCAGTGGTTCGACTACGACATGGAGAGCCGCGAGCGGACCCTGCGCAAGACCCAGGAAATCCCGTCGGGCCACGACGCGGACCGCTATGTCGCCCGCCGGCTCTACGCCAAGGCCGCGGACGGCGCGGAGGTTCCGATCACGGTCCTGATGCTCAAGGACACGCCGCTGGACGGTTCGGCGCCGCTGCTGCTCTACGGCTACGGCTCATACGGGCACGCCATGGAGCCGACCTTCTCCATCCGCAATCTGAGCCTGGTCGATCGAGGCTGGATCTGGGCCGTGGCCCATATCCGGGGCGGCTCGGACAAGGGCTGGGGCTGGTTCCTCGACGGCCGCCGCGAGAACAAGACCAACACCTTCACTGACTTCATCGCCTGCGCCGAGCACTTGTCGGCCAATGGCTATGGCAAGGCCGGGCGGATGGTCGCCTATGGCGGTTCGGCCGGCGGCATGCTGATGGGCGCGGTGGCGAACCTGCGGCCGGACCTGTGGTCGGGGATCATTGCCGCGGTGCCCTTCGTGGACGTGCTGAACACCATGAGCGATACGAGCCTGCCGCTCACTCCGCCCGAGTGGCCAGAGTGGGGCAATCCGCTGGAGGACGAGGCGGCCTACGACCGGATCGCCAGCTACAGCCCTTATGACCAGGTGTCGGCCAAGGCTTATCCCCCCGTGCTCGCGACGGGCGGCCTCTCGGACCCGCGGGTGACCTACTGGGAGCCGCAGAAGTGGGTCGCCAAGCTGCGGCAGTACTCGACCAGCGACTCCCCGATCCTGCTCAAGATCAATATGGAGGCCGGCCACGGCGGCGCTTCGGGACGTTTCGACTTCCTCAAGGAGATCGCCCTGGACTATGCCTTCGCCATATGGGCGCAGGAACGGGGCTGGGAAGGGTGATCATCAGGGCGTCGCGAGCGGAGGACTCCGCTGCTTTGGCGGCCATCTACGGCCATCACGTGCTGAACGGCTTCGGGACCTTCGAGGAGGTCCCGCCTGGCGCTGAGGAAATGGCGGCGCGCCGGCAGGCGGTGGTCGACCGGGGCTTGCCCCATCTGGTGGCCGAGGACGCGGGGCGGGTGCTGGGGTTCGCCTATGCGGGGCCGTTCCGGCCGCGCGCGGCCTATCGCTACACCGTCGAGGACAGCGTCTATGTGGCGCCCGATGCTATCGGCCGGGGCGTCGGCAAGGCCGTGCTGTCCGAGGTCATTCGGTCCTGCGAGGCCTTCGGGATTCGCCAGGTCGTCGCGGTGATCGGCGATTCCGCGAACGCCGGCTCGATCGGCCTGCACACCGCGCTCGGCTTCGAGCCTGCCGGCGTCGGCAAGGGATTCGGCTACAAGCTGGGCCGCTGGGTCGACATCGTCTGGATGCGCAAGAGCCTCAACGGCGGCGATACGACGGCGCCGGACGCCCTGGGGATGCAGCTCTAGCGCCCAACCCTATGGGCTTGAGCGGGGGTGTTCGGTAGCCTTGGTCATGACCACTGTTTCCAGCCCCTTGAACATCCGCAAAGCCGCGCCGGCCGACGCCGCGGCGATCTGGAGCATCATCGGCCCGACGATCCGTGCCGGCGAGACCTACGCGCTGCCTCGCGAAATGACCGAGCAGCAGGCGCTGGACTATTGGCTGGCCGACGACCGCGAGACCTTCGTGGCCGAGGCCGGCCGCGAGATACTCGGGACCTACTACATCCGCGCCAATCAACAGGGCGGCGGGCGCCATGTCTGCAACTGCGGCTACATGGCGGCGGCCTCGGCGATCGGGCGCGGAGTCGCCCGAGCCATGTGCGGGCACTCGCTGGACCGTGCGCGCAAGGCCGGGTTCCGGGCGATGCAGTTCAATCTCGTGGTCAGCACCAACGAGCGCGCGGTGCGCCTTTGGCGGGGGATGGGGTTCGAGATCGTCGGCCGGTTGCCGGGCGCATTCCAGCACCCCGCCAGAGGGTTCGTGGACGCCCTGGTGATGTATCGGACGCTCTAGGCGAAAAGGAAGCCTGTCCGGCTGCAGACGCCTGGCATGTGCGATCAGGAACCGTTCGCGCCGGCCGGCCGCGGCGAATAGACGAACTCCAGCTTCAGGCCGTCGGGATCGGCGAAGAACACCGCATAGTAGGGCGTGGCGTAGCGAGGATAGTCGGCGGGCGGGTCGAGTATCTCGGCGTCGATGTCCAGCAGCAGGGCGTAGAGGGCGTCGACGTCTTCGCGGCTATCGGCGGTCCAGGCGACATGATGCAGGCCGGGGCCATAGCGGTCATGGTCCGGGGCGCCCGCTCGCGCCCGCATGACGCCGATGGAGCAGAAGCCGGCCGGTGTGCGGAGATCGAAATCGAAACCCCGCTCGCCCTCGGCCGACAGTTCGTAACCCAGGAAGCCCAGGACCTTCGCGTAGAAGTCGCGCGAGGCCTGGGGGTCCCTGACGGTCAGATCCAGATGATGGATCGACCCGCGCACGGCGTCAGGCGCCGTAGACGACCGAAATGGTCTCGGCGATGCAGGCCGGCTTGGCCTCGCCCTCGATCTCGATGGTGCACTCGTTCTTGATCTGCATGCCGCCGGCCTTGGGCTCGGCGCCGATCAACTTCTGGCGCATGCGCACGCGCTTGCCGACGCGGACCATGTTGATGAAGCGCACCTTGTCGGAGCCGTAGTTGATGCCGCGGGTCACGCCCTTGATCGGCAGCATGCCGGCGCCCAGGAACGGGATCAGCGAGAGGGTCAGATAACCGTGGGCGATCGGGCCGCCCATTTCCCTCGTGGCGCGCTCCACGTCGACATGGATCCACTGATGGTCGCCGGTGGCTTCGGCGAACTTATTGACGCGGTCCTGGGTGATTTCGACCCAATCCGACACGCCCACTTCCTGGCCCACGAGGCCGGGCAGGTCCTTGAACTCCACCGGGTTCATTGCTTGCTCCCAAATCGATTGAAACAGATGTTCGAGGTCTAGCATCAGTCTGGGCGCTCGCAACGCCTTTACGCCGCCGCCAGGGACATTAAAGGAGCGCCTTATGCAACGAGCTCTCAGCGTCAGCCGGATGACCGGCAACAAGTCGACTTTCCCCGACTGGTACCAGGCGATCGTCCGCGAGGCGGACATGGCCGAGGTCAGCCCGGTTCGCGGCTCCATGATCATCAAGCCGTGGGGCTACGGGGTCTGGGAACGGATCCAGCAGACCATGGACCGCCGCATCAAGGAGATGGGCGTCGAGAACTGCTACTTCCCGCTGTTCATCCCGCTTGGCTTCTTCGCCAAGGAGGCCGAGCACGTGGACGGCTTCGCCAAGGAAATGGCGGTGGTCACCCACCATCGGCTGAAGAGCATCGACGGCAAGCTGCAGCCGGATCCCGACGCCAAGCTGGAAGAGCCGCTGATCGTCCGCCCGACCTCGGAGACGATCATCGGCGACGCCTTCTCGCGCTGGATCAAGAGCTATCGGGACCTGCCGCTGAAGATCAACCAGTGGGCCAACGTGGTCCGCTGGGAGATGCGCACGCGCCTTTTCCTACGGACCTCCGAGTTCCTCTGGCAGGAAGGCCATACGGCGCACTCGACCCGTGAAGATGCGCTCGCCTCGACCCTGCAGGCGCTGGAGATGTACCGGGAGTTCTCCGAGAACGTCCTGGCCATGCCCGTCATAGCCGGCGAGAAGCCGGAGAACGAACGGTTCCCGGGCGCGGACAACACCTTCTCGATCGAGGCCATGATGCAGGACGGCAAGGCCCTGCAGGCCGGCACCTCGCATTATCTCGGCGTCAGCTTCGCGCGGGCCCAGAACATTCGCTTCCAGAGCGACAGCGGCGAGATGGAGTTCTGCCACACCTCGAGCTGGGGCACCTCCACCCGCATGATCGGCGGCGTGATCATGACCCACGGCGACGACGATGGCCTGCGCCTGCCGCCGGCTATCGCTCCGCGCCAGATCGTGGTCGTTCCGATGTTGCGCGGGAAGGAAGAGGACGCCCAGGTGCTGGCCTATGCGCAGGCCCTGGTGAAGGACCTGCACGGCCAGGTCGCCCTCGGCGAACCGATCCGCGCCCTGCTGGACAGCCGCGACCAGAAGTCGGCGGACAAGCGCTGGAACTGGGTGCGCCGCGGCGCGCCGATCATCATCGAACTGGGCCCGCGCGATGCGGGGAACGGCCAGGTGAGCTTCATGCGCCGCGACCAGCTTCGCGACGGTGACAAGGTCCGCAGCCAGGCGCTGGGGCGCGACGAGTTCGTCGCCCATGCGCCGGCCCTGCTGGCGGAAATCCAGCAGGCGCTCTACGACGAGGCCAAGGCGCGTCTGGTAGCGAACATCCGCACAGACCTCACCAGCTTCGATCAGGTGGCCGAGTATTTCGGCGCGGTCTCCGACGACGAGGAAGAGACCGCGGCCTTCAAGGGCTGGGTGCGTGCGCCCTGGTCGCGTCCCACCGGCGCGGCCCTGGACGAGATCGAGCAGAAGCTGAAGGCCTACAAGCTGACCCTGCGCAACGCGCCGGCCGACCAGCCTTCGAGCTTCGGCGCCTGCATCTTCAGCGGCGCGCCGGGCGTCGAGGAAATCCTTATCGGCCGGGCTTACTAGGCCGGAAACAGATGCTCCCCTTTCGGGGGAGCATCTGTCGCCCTAGACGATTCGCGAGCCTTCCTTGCCCCAATAGGCGTCGCGGATGAGGCGCTTGTAGAGCTTGCCCGTGGGGTGGCGCGGCAGTTCCTCCATGAAGTCGATGGCCCGGGGCGACTTCACGTGGCTGAGGTTGGCGCGACAGAAAGCGGCGAGTTCCGCCTTTAGATCCTCCCCGGCTGCGCCCCATTCCATGGGCTGGATGACCGCGACGACCTTTTCGCCCATCTCCTCGTCCGGCGCGCCGACGACGGCCGCGTCGGCGACCTTCGGATGGGTGACGAGCAGATTCTCGATCTCCTGCGGATAGATGTTCACGCCGCCAGAGATGATCATGAAGCTCTTGCGGTCGGTGAGGTAGAGGTAGCCCTCTTCATCGACCCAGCCCACGTCGCCCAAGGTGGTCCAGCCGTTCTTGTGGGTGTTCTCGGCGATCTTCTCGGGCGCATTGTGATAGGTCAGCGGCGCGCCGCCGCCGAAATAGACCACGCCCTCGGTGCGGGGCGGGACCTCTTCGCCGTCCTCGCCGACGATGTGAAGCTCGCCGGTGGTCGCCTTGCCCACCGAGCCCTTGTGGGTCAGCCAGTCCTGTGGGCCGATGTAGCAGAAGCCGTTGCCTTCGCTGCCGGCGTAGTACTCCTGGATCACCGGCCCCCACCATTCGATCATCTGTTCCTTGACCGGGATCGGGCAGGGCGCGGCGGCGTGGACGGCCGAGCGGATGGAGGAGACGTCGTACTTTGCGCGGACCTCCGGCGGCAGCTTGAGCATCCGGATAAAGTGTGTCGGGACGAACTGGCCGACGTCGATCTTGTACTTCTCGATCAGGGCCAGCGCCTGCTCCGGATCGAACTTCTCCATGACGACCACGGTCGCGCCGAGGCGCTGGACGCTCATGCACCAGCGCAGCGGAGCGGCGTGATAGAGCGGGGCCGGTGAGATGTAGACGCTGTCGGGACGGAAGCCGAACAGTCCCTGGGCCATCATCGCCAGCGGGTTGGGGGCGTCGATCGGCGCGCCGGTCAGCGGCGGCTTGATGCCCTTAGGGCGGCCGGTGGTGCCCGAGGAGTAGAGCATGTCCGTGCCGGCGCTCTCGTCGGCGATCGGGGTCTTGGGCTGGGCGTGGCGGGCGGCCTCATAGCTCTCGTAGGGCGCGTGGGCCTGGCCGACCATGAATAGCTTCACGCACGGCAGCAGTGGCGGCAGTTCGTCCACGACCGGCCCGATCCCGGCCGAGGTGATCAGCGCCTTCGCCTCGCAGTCCTTCATGATGTAGTCGATCTCGCCGGCGGTCAGCTTGGACGAGATGCAGGCGTAGTAGAGGCCCGCGCGCTGTGCGGCCCAGGCGATCTCAAAGAAGCGCGGGTGGTTTTCCATCAGAATGGCGATGACGTCGCCGGTCTTCAGCCCCAGGGACCGGAAGAGCTGAGCGCCCTGATTGGACCGCTCGTCGAGCTCCTTGTAGGTCACCATCTCGCCGGAGCCGGCCATGATGTAGGCCGCCCGCTCGGGGTGAGTCTGCGCGTGGTTCTTCGGATGCATCTAGGCTCCTTCGGACGGCCTCCACGCACGCCTGGACGTGTCGGCCTTCCTCCCTGGTTATCGTTGTTAAGGTGAGTGTGGGGCCCTTGACGGACCGTCCGTCAAGCGGGGCCGATTAGCTTCCAAGCAAGGGAGGACGACATGGCCGATCGACGCTTCGAGACCCTCAAGTACGAGGTCGATGAGGGGGTGGCGACGATCACCCTGAACCGACCTGAAAAGCTCAACGCCTTCAATATGCGGATGATGAAGGACCTGCTCGCGGCCTTCGACGCGACCGATGCGGACGACGCGGTGAAGGCTGTGATCGTCACCGGAGCAGGGAGGGGGTTCTGCGCCGGCGCCGATCTCTCTTCGGGCGCCGAGACCTTCAACTACGACCTCCAGGGGGCAGACGCGATGGCCGCACGCCAGCCGGACGGGGTCCAGCGCGATGGCGGCGGGCTGGTTTCGCTGCGGATCTTCGACAGCCTCAAGCCGGTGATCGCCGCCGTGAACGGGCCTGCGGTCGGGGTCGGGGTGACCATGCAGTTGCCGATGGATATCCGCCTGGCCTCCACCGAGGCGCGGTTCGGCCTGGTCTTCGCCCGGCGCGGGCTCAATCCGGAAGCGGCGTCCTCCTGGTTTCTCCCGCGGCTAGTCGGTCCGCAGACGGCGCTCGAGTGGTGCTACACCGGGCGGGTGTTCTCCGCCCAGGAAGCGCATGAGCGGGGGCTGGTGCGTTCGCTGCACGCGCCGGATGAGCTGCTGCCGGCGGCCAGCGCCCTGGCGCGGGAGATCGCCGAGAACACCGCGCCGGTCTCCATCGCCATCACCCGCCAATTGATCTGGCGCATGGCCGGGGCCTCGCATCCGATGGAGGCGCACCGGGCTGACAGCCGCGGCATCCAGGTCCGCGGCAAGATGGCCGACGCGCGCGAAGGGGTGACGTCGTTCCTCGAAAAGCGGCCGCCCGCCTTTCCTGACAGGGTGTCCACTGACCTGCCGGACATCTGGGAACACTGGAGCGCCCCAAGCTTCAAGTGAACCCCCGGTTAAGGGCGGTATGGTTGCCTGATCGGCAGGTTTTCTGCCGGACCCGTCATGAAACTGCCGTCGCCTGAGCTCGAAGCGTCGTCGTCGCGGACCCGTACGGCGCTTCTCAAACGCCTGGCCGACGTGGTCAGCCTGCCCGGATCGCGGATCAACGCCTTCGAGCGGGCGATGACTGCTGACCTGCTGGTGGACATGCTGCGCGAGGCCGCGCCGGCCGAGCGCCGCAAGGTCGCTCATCGCCTCGCCGGCCTGTCGGAAATCCCCGCGACGCTCGTGCGCTTGCTGCTGCGGGACGAGGTGGAGGTCGCCGAGGAACTGCTGGTCAATGCGAAGTCGCTCTCCGACGCTGACCTTCTCGACTGCGCGCGGATGGGGCGTCTGGAGCATCGCCGCCTGATCGCTCTTCGGCGCGAGGTCAGCGAGGTCGTGTCCGATGGGCTGATCGAGGCCGGCGAGGTGCTGGTGCTCGAATGCCTGCTGCGGAACGAGGGCGCGCGGTTCTCCAACGCCGGGGTCGAGGCGGTGGTGGCCATCGGCCGCGGCGACGCCCGCCTGACCCGCGAGCTGTTGCGTCGCCGGGAACTGCGGCCGGCGCACGCCTACGTGCTGTTCTGGTGGGCGGACGCCGACGCGCGGGTCCTGATCCTTCAGCGGTTCGGCGTGTCCCGGGACATCCTGCGCGAGGCGACCAGCGACATCTTTGCGATCGCAACGGAGGAGGGGCAGATCGACGAGCTGTCGGCCCGCGCCCTCGGCTTCATCGACCCGCGCCAGCGGCGACGGGACGGCCTCGACGGTCGGCCGAGCCTGGAAGCGGTGGTCGAGGCGGCGCGCGGCGGCCTCACCTCTGAGGTCATCGAGGAGATAGCCTATCTGTCGGCGGTGAAGGTCAGCACGGCGGCCAAGGTGTTCGCCGATCCGGGGGCGGAACCGGCGGGCATTCTCTGCAAGGCGGTGGGACTTCCGAAAAAGGCGCTGCGTACGCTCTGGGAAGGTCTCGGCCGGGGGGCCGACGAGCGCGGACTGGAGCAGGGGCTCGTCGCCTACGACGTGGTCTCGGTCGATCGCGCCCAGACCATGCTGCGCTATTGGGATTGGTCAATGACGTCATCGTTGACGCCGGCGCTGCTGCGCGCAATTGGCGAGCTCGGCGATGACGTAAGAGAAGAATACTCAGTGGCGAAAAACACGCCTAACGGCGCGTTTACCAAGGCATTTGGCGGCTAATCATTGGCTTCGGGCGCGCCTTTCGGCGCTGCAATATTCGCAGCATACGCAACCCCGTCGTGCGTCGAGCGCAAAGACTTGGCCGTCCCACTAGTGTTTGAAGAAGAGTCTCTATTCGATGCTTGTGCATCAATTGCGATCCAGATATTAACGCCGTCACTGGTGTTGTGAATCAGTCATCCCCCAGCTAGGCGCGATCGCGCTCACGGAACCGAGAAATATGGACGAGAAATCGGAAGTCATTGAGATGACGGCGGATATTGTTTCCGCGTATGTCGGGAACAATTCGGTCGCGGCGGCCGATCTCCCCAACCTGATCCAGAGCGTCCATCGCGCCCTGGCCGGTATTTCCACCGGTTCCGACGTTCAAGAGGCTGCGCCGAAGGAACCTGCCGTTCCCGTTCGCCGCTCGATCACTCCGGACTATCTTGTTTGTCTGGAAGATGGCCGCAAGTTCAAGTCGCTGAAGCGGCACCTGCGCACCAAGTACAATATGAGCCCCGAGGAATACCGCGCGAAGTGGGGTCTTCCGAAGGATTACCCGATGGTCGCGCCGAACTACGCCAAGGCGCGCTCGGACCTGGCCAAGCAGATGGGCCTGGGCCAAGGCGGCCGCCAGGCGCCCCGCAAGCGCGCCAAGTAAGATCCATCGGCCTCCAGGCTGACGAGACGCCCGCCCTCACCGGCGGGCGTTTTTGTTTTCGGCGACGCCGTGGCGCCCGGCGTGGCCCGTTCGCCACGTTTCGGCCTGATTTCTTGACGGCGGTTAGGGATTTCGCTTGCCCGAGAATCACCCTCTGGGCGATAAGTGATTCGTCGTGATTCCAAGGGGTTGTTAAGGAATCTGAATATGGCCGCACAAATGGGAGCATCGGCGGCGGCCGCGCGGGCGCACGAGGAGCTGTACGCCTATTGGGCGCAGCTTCGGCGGAGAGGGCGCTTGCCTGGGCGGGAAGACATCCGGCCCGCCGATTTCAAGCGCCTCCTGCCCACGATCAGCCTGATCGAAGTCGACCGCGAGCCGCTGGACTTCCGGCTGCGGCTGGCAGGCACCGGCCTCTACAGCGTCTATGGCCGCGAGATCACCGGTCGCCGGCTCTCCGAGGTCTACAATTCCGCGGCCACCGATTACTGGCGCCGCGAGCTGGGCTCGCTAGTGGAAAGCCGCCGTCCATCGGTAGGGGTGCACAGCCTCGCCTGGCGCGGCGCGGCCCATATCTCGATCCTCTGGCTCCGCCTGCCGCTGGCCTCCAACGGCACGGACGTCGACATGATTCTCGGCTACGACGCCGTGGTCGGCGTCCAGGGCGACACCGCCAGCGGGATCCGCGCGGCTTAGGGGTTCCAGGAAATCTGGCCCCCCTTCATGATGAGGGAGGGCGAGCCTAAACCGACGCCAGGGCCTCGGCGTCGCGGCGGATGCGGGCGGCCATGGAGGCCAGGCCGTTGGACCTTTGCGCGGAGAGGTGGCCGCTAAGGCCGAGGCGATCGAAGGCGGCCTTGGGGTCGAGTGCGAGGATGGCGTCGGGCTTTTCGCCGGAATACAGGCGCAACAGCACCGCGATCAGGCCCCGCACGAGGTGCGCGTCCGAATCTCCGCGGAACACGATGGAGCCGTCGGGCTGAGGTTCGGTCACCAGCCAGACCTGGCTGGCGCAGCCGCGGACCTTGTTGGCCTCGTTGCGCTCGGCGTCGGTGAGGGGTGCGAGGTCGCGGCCGAGGTCGATCACGTAGCGGTAGCGATCTTCCCAGTCGTCCAGGAAGTCGAACTCCTCAGCGAGTTCATCCAGTCTTTGATCGATCTTGCTCATGTACGTTGGCGACTTAGGCGCCCCGGGCGTTCGGCGCAACGGGTCTTCAGGCCGCGGGCAGCCGGACTTGCGCGGTCATGCCCTCTCCCGGCGACGAAATCAGGCGCAGGCGCCCGCCCATGGCGGTGCAGAGGAGCTCCACGATGGGAAGCCCAAGGCCGGCGCCTTCGCTATGGCGGGTGAGCGCGTTCTCGCCCTGCTCGAAGGGGCGCAACAGCCGCGGGATCTCGTGCGGATCCACGCCGGCGCCCTGGTCGATGATCGACACGGCGACATGGTGGCCCTTGGCGACGGCGCGCACGCGGACGATTCCCCGATCGGGGCTGAAGGTTACAGCGTTCTGCAACAGGTTGGTCAGGACGCTGCGCAAGGCGCGGGCGTCGGCGCGCACATTGGGCAACTGGCCCTGGCCTTCGATCACCACTGAGACGCCGCGCAGGGCGAACTCGTCCTTCAGGTTGTCCAGCACGTCATCCAGGGCGTGGTCGAGGGACTCCTGGCGAAGGTCGAGATCCATGGCGCCGCCTTCCAGGCGAGCGATCTCGAGGACCTGGTTCACCAGTTTCAGCAACCGCGCGCCGCTGGTGCGGATGATGTCGGCGTATTCCTTGTACTGCGGCGCGCCCAGCGGCCCGTAGAGCTCCGAGGCCAGGATCTCCGAGAAGCCGAGGATCGAGTTGAGCGGCGTGCGCAACTCGTGGCTGACCATGCGCAGGAAGGACCGGCGAGCGTCATCCTGCGCAAGCCGCCGGCGCGCGCTGTCGCGGTCTGGCTCTGCCCCGCTACGGGGGGAGGTGGGCGCCGCCTGGGCCATGGAACGCAAAGAGCCTCGCGGTCTGTCCTGGCGATGAGGCTAGAGCCCCGCCGCTTACGATTTCGTTGCGATGAACAAGATGTCGCCATCGACTCACCCAACTTGGGTCGCTCGGTGCGCGAGCGGCCTCGCGGGGACTCACTTGCGTCGCTAGTGTCCGGATCGGAAAAGGTTAATCACCGAGGATCAGCACCGCTCGTGATCGAGAACATGCCAGCCAGGAGCCTGTCGGCGGCCAAGCCGTCCGGCCTGGTGTACCGCGCGCTCACCGAGGGCAAGGGCGCGGCGCCGGCGGCGACCGATGTCGTGAAGGTTCACTACCGCGGCACGTTCGCGAACGGCAGCGAGTTCGACAGCTCGTACAAGCGGAACTCGCCGGCCGAGTTCCCGCTGAACGGCGTGATCAAGTGCTGGACCGAAGGCGTGCAGCTGATGAAGGTGGGCGGAAAGGCGAAGCTGACCTGCCCCTCGGCGCTGGCCTACGGTGAACGCGGCGCGGGCGGCGGGATGATCCCGCCGAACACGCCGCTGCAGTTCGAGGTGGAGCTGCTCGCCGTCACGAAGCCGTGACGGCGCAGGTCGGCGTCAGCCGCCGACCTTCAGCTGATTGTCGACGCTCGTCACGCCCTTGACGTTCCTCGCGAGCGTGGTGGCGTGCTCGCGCGCTTCGGGGCTCGGCGCCGATCCCTTCAGCAGGACGCGGCCCTGCGAGGTGTCGACGTTGATCTTCGAGGCGCTGAGGTTCGAGTCCTTCGCGAGCTCGGTCTTCACCGAGCTGGTGATCATCGCGTCGTCGATCTTGTCGCCCATCTTCGCGCCGGCGTTCTCGACGGCGTTCTTCGTGTTGTCGACCGCGACCCGCGTGTCGTCGCGCGCGGCGGCCTGTTCGCGGCGGTCGCAGCCGGCCAGTGCCATCGTGGCGACCATCGCGCCGATCGTCGTCATCGTGAGGATTCGTTGCTTCATCGTCGGACTCCTGGTGTGCCGGCGGACCGGCGAGGTGAGTCAACCTTAGAAGCCGGCCCGGCGGGCTGCCGTCGGCGCCGGGGCGATTCCCCTGTCGGACGATCCCGACACCCCCGGATCGCCGTGCCGATCAGTGCGACGCGCTCGGCCGCACCATCGGGTACGCGTACTCGCGGCCGATGACGGCGCGGGCGTAGAGGTAGTTGTCGCGGGCCCGGTCGCTGAGCGTGTCGAGCGCGACCTGGCCCTGCTCGTCGCACGGGAAGCTGAGGGCGCGGCCCTCGTGGAACAGCGACTGGAAGCGGATTTCGTAGGTTGCGTTCATCGGGCGTCACTCCTGTCAACGGTGTCGCCGGCGGACCGGCGTCTGGAATCAGTATCGACATCCGCCCGGGCCGCCGCTGTCAGGCCCCCTCGGCAGCGCGTGTCAGTGAAACGCCACCCGCGGCGTCGGGACGCCGGCCGCGATAATTCCGGATGACCCGCCCCAACCTTCCCTCTCCTGCGCCCGCTGCCGGCGATCCGTTCGACCGCCTGCCGCTCTCCGCGGCGCAGCTCGCCAACCTCGCGACGCTCGGCTACCACGCGATGACGCCGGTGCAGGCGGCCGCGCTG
>LNAP01015243.1_pt1 | contig 17947 bp, 17 predicted proteins | sample 602601 | NCBI WGS metagenome assembly LNAP01 (sample SAMN02440304, study PRJNA202911) | soil metagenome | biome: Subtropical and temperate rainforests or woodlands; isolation source: soil samples (1 kg each in a 20% v/v slurry with milli Q water) were... ... | reverse complement strand
CGCCTGGGCGCCGACCATGGTCTCGGTGTCCAGCGGGTTGCCGCGCTTGATCTTGACGATCTTCTTCATCACCTCGGCCATGAACGGCTCGTAGATCGACTCCTGCACCAGCGCCCGGGACGGGCAGGTGCAGACTTCGCCCTGGTTGAAGAATGCCAGCACCAGGCCTTCGGCGGCTTTTTCGATGAACGCAGGTTCAGCGTTCATGATGTCTTCGAAGAAAATGTTCGGCGACTTGCCGCCCAGTTCGACGGTGCTCGGGATGATGTTCTCGGCGGCGCAATGCATGATGTGCGCGCCCACCGGGGTCGAGCCGGTGAACGCGATCTTGGCGATGCGCTTACTGGTGGCCAGGGCCTCGCCGGCTTCGCGCCCGAAGCCCTGGACGATGTTCAGTACGCCCGCCGGCAGCAGGTCGGCGATGAGCTCGGCGAAGACCATGATCGACAGCGGCGTTTGTTCGGCAGGCTTGAGCACGATGCAGTTGCCGGCGGCCAGGGCCGGGGCGAGTTTCCAGGCGGCCATCAACAGCGGGAAGTTCCACGGAATGATCTGCCCGACCACACCCAGCGGCTCATGGAAGTGATAGGCCGTGGTCAGCTCATTGATCTCGGCAGCCCCGCCTTCCTGGGCACGGATGCAGCCAGCGAAGTAACGGAAGTGGTCGGCCGCCAGCGGCACGTCGGCGTTGAGGGTTTCGCGCACGGCCTTGCCGTTGTCCCAGGTTTCGGTGACGGCCAGAACCTCAAGGTTCTGCTCGATGCGGTCGGCGATTTTCAGCAGCACCAGGGAGCGGTCCTGGGCCGAGGTCTTACCCCAGGCGTCGGCAGCGGCATGGGCAGCGTCCAGGGCCTTGTCGATGTCGGCGGCGCTGGAACGCGGGAATTCGGCAATCACTTCACCGTTGACCGGCGAGGTATTGGTGAAGTACTCGCCATTGACCGGCGCGACGAATTCGCCACCGATGAAGTTGCCGTAGCGCGGCTTGAAGGTAATGACGGCGCCTGGGGTTCCGGGTTGTGCGTAGATCATGGTGAGCCTCTGTCTGGGTCGGAGCCTGTCGTGCTGACAGGCGATGAGCCGATACTAGAGAGCCCCGCGTGCCAGACGAATGCATCGTTGGCAGGAGGGGCTCTCGTTATTTGGTCGTAGGTTTCTGCACCGCCCACCTGTAGGAGCGAGCTTGCTCGCGATGGTCGTCAACGATAACGCTGGAAGCCTGACACCCCACGGCGTTCTCGGGTTCATCGCGAGCGAGCTCGCTCCTACAGGTTTGTGGTGGATCAATGTTTGTCCTTGGGCAGCTTGAAGGTCCAGAGCATGCCGCCCTGGTTGAAGTCCTTCACCCGCTTGGCCACTTCGCCGCCCCACAGCGGTACCGCGCCGCCCCAGCCGGAGAGCACCGAGACGTACTGTTCGCCGTCCATTTCCCAGGTCACGGGCGAGCCGAGCACGCCGGAGCCGGTCTGGAATTCCCAGACCTTTTCGCCGGTCTTGGCGTTGAAGGCCTGCAGGAAGCCTTCAGGCGTGCCGGTGAACACCAGGTTGCCCTTGGTGGTCAGCACCCCGCCCCACAGCGGCGCGTAGTTCTTGTGGCGCCAGACTTCCTTGCCGGTTTTCGGATCGATGGCCCGCAGCACGCCGATGTAGTCTTCGTTCAACGGCTTGATGGTGAAGCCGGCGCCGAGGAACGCCGCGCCTTTCTTGTAGGCGATGCCTTCGTTCCAGATGTCCATGCCCCATTCGTTGGACGGCACATAGAACAGCCCGGTGTCTTTGTTGTAAGCCATCGGCATCCAGTTTTTCGCGCCCAGGAACGCTGGCGCTACGAAGACCGAGCTGCCCTTGGCTTCGGAACCCGGAGCACCGGGACGGCTGGCTTCGTTGTAGATCGGCCGGCCGTTCTTATCCAGGCCGGTGGCCCAGGTGATCTTGTCCACGAACGGGAAACCACGGATGAATTTGCCGTTGGTGCGGTCCAGCACGTAGAAGAAACCGTTACGGTCGGCAGTGGCCGCCGCCTTGATCTCCTTGCCCCCTTCGCTGTAGTTGAAGGACACCAACTCGTTCACGCCGTCATAGTCCCAACCATCGTGGGGTGTGCTCTGGAAGTGCCACTTGATGGTGCCGTCGTCCGGGTTGAGCGCCAGGCGCGAGGAGGAGTAGAGGTTGTCGCCAGGGCGCAGGTGCGAGTTCCACGGCGCCGGGTTCCCGGTACCGAACAACAGCAGGTTGGTTTCGGGGTCGTAATAACCGCCAAGCCAAGGGGCCGCGCCACCGGTTTTCCAGAGATCGCCCGGCCAGGTCTTGCCCGCCTCGCCGCCGGAGATGCCGTTTTCCACCGCTTTGCCGTCCTTGTAGACGTAGCCCATATGGCCTTCGACCGTTGGCCGGGTCCACAGCAGATCACCGTTTTTCGGGTCGTAGGCCTCGATCTTGCCCACCACGCCAAACTCGCCACCGGCCACGCCGGTAATCAGCTTGCCGTTGATCACCAGCGGCGCGGCGCTGATCGAGTAGCCTTCCTTGTGGTCGGCGACTTTCTTGCTCCACACCACCTTGCCGGTGTCCTTGTTCAGCGCCACGAGCTTGGCGTCGAGGGTGCCGAAAATCACCAGGTCGCCATACAGCGCGACACCACGGTTGATCACGTCGCAGCAAGGGCGGATGTCATCGGGCAGGCGCGCATCGTATTGCCAGAGTTTCTTGCCGGTGCGCGCATCCACGGCGAATACCCGGGAGTAGGAACCGGTCATATACATCACGCCGTCCTTGACCATCGGCTGCGCTTGCTGGCCACGCTGTTTTTCTCCACCGAAAGAAAACGCCCAGGCCGGGCGCAGTTCCTTGACGTTGTCGACGTTGAGAATATCCAGCGGGCTGTAGCGCTGCCCTTGAACGCCAAGGCCGTTGGTCACGACCTGTTCCGGGTTCTTCGGGTCCTGGAGAATGTCCTGGTCGGAAACCCCGGCCAATGCCTGGCCGGACAACAGCATGGCACTGAGCAGCAGGCTCAAGACGAAGGGCTGGCGACGTGCGGGTTGGGTCATGACGGCTTCCTCTGCGGATTTTTGTTATGTCCGGAAAATTTTCCCGGTCTGGTGCAGATTCTTGGGCGCCGCTGCCCTGGCAACAATTGCCCGCAATGTGGAGTTTTCTAGTTCCTTGGTACAGGTTCGGATGAAATGGACACGAGATTTTGTGAACGCTACTGGCCCCCTGTAGGAGCGAGCCTGCTCGCGAAAAACGTCAGACCACCGCGTTCATCCAGGCAGTTTGCGTTATCGTTAACGTCCATCGCGAGCAGGCTCGCTCCTACAGGAAAGCATCATTTGCCGGCGGCGGAATCGACCCGGGTCATCTGCCCTCGCTCGTAACGCGGGTACAAATGGCTGACGCTGCGGATCAGTTCGTATCGGCTCAGGTTGATCCCGGCGAAACGTTCGGGGATAGGGCTGCGGATCATCTCGGCCATATCACTGCCATTGGCCGCGCCGTCGCGCATGAGCTGATCAAGCCAGGTCAGGTAATCGCGCATCTGCTCGAAGGGTTGTGGATCGCTCGACACCGGCCCATGACCCGGCACGACCTGTGTCCAGGGCAAGCCTCGCAGGGTCGCGATGTCCGCCAGCCACACCGACAGCCCTGGACTGTGGGGCGTTGTCAGCGCCCGCTGATAAAACACCAGGTCCCCGGCAAACAGCACGCCGGTTTGCTGGTCGAGAATAGCCAGATCCGCGCCCGTATGCCCACCCAGGCTCAGCAAGCGCAGATCGTGATTCCCAAAACTTTTCACGCCGGGTGTCAGCACCTGGGTAGGTAGCACTACTTCGGTGCCACGCATCCAGTCGCCGACCATCCGGTACATATTCTCCGCCATGGCATCGCCTTGCTGATGCAACAGCTCGCTGGTGCCGGCCAAGGCGCCGATGGGCACGTCGGTGAAGCCTTGATTACCCAGCACATGGTCCGGGTGGTGATGGGTCAGCAAGACCTCGATCACCGGCTTGTCGGTGGTGGCGGCAATGGCCTTGCGCATCGCTTCGCCGTAACGCCTGGACGGGCCGGTGTCGATCACCACCACACCGCGTTCAGTGACGATAAACGCGGTGTTGACGATGTTGCCGCCATTGGCTTTGGCGAAATTATCGGTGCTGCCTTCCAGCAGCCAGGTGTCCTGGGCGATCCGCCGGGGCTTGAGCGAGTACTCGAGATCGGCCAGGGTCGGCAGACTGATGCTTAACACCATCAACAGGATCCAGCGCATTCCACGCTCCTTTGGGTCAGGGGATCGACGCATCGAACTCATTGCCGCTGTTGTCCCGTAGCAGCAGGCGCGTTTGCCCTGCCCCTTCGATGTCGAAAGCCAGGTTGGGGTTTTCACTGACCGCGGGGAACAGCTCCAGCCGGGCCAGCACTTGCTCGTTGCGGTCGCGCAGTTCGGCATGGTTGATGAAGAATTCCGGAATGCCGCTGACCATGCCGTTGTCCATGGGATGGGCCACCTGCATACGCAAACGGCTGAACCCGTCCCGGGGATAACGACCACCGAACACTTCGCCGATGCGCTCCTCCCAGCCCGGTTGAGTCCGCACCACGCTCGGCGCGGTGCAACCGCCACCTGCGGCGTCAATCAGGGTCGAGCCGACATGCCACACGCCGTCGCGGGTCAACACCGCCGCGCGCAAGGGCGTCGCCTGTTCGATGCGAATGCGTAAAGACAGCCACGGCAAAACCGAATTCAGCGGCTGGAAGTCGACGATTTTCGGCAACGGATTCAGCTCTGCCCAGGCGAGAATTTTCACCACCTCGCCATTGAACGCCCGGGCATCGATTTCCAGCGGCACCTGCCGGGCATCTTCGGCAAACGGCGGCGCCAGCAGCTTGACCCGCTCATCGAACACGAACGGCGCATTGCCCAGAAACTGCTGATGATAGAAGGCCCACATCACCGATGGCACCGGATCTTTGCCGGGATCGATAGCGCCAGCCTGTGCCGCCAGGCTTAACCAGCAGGCCAACAGACAACTCCCTCGCCATTTCATCGCCAGCTCCTTATTGATACATCTCGGGCACGTCGTAACGCAGGCCGTAATGGCCGTAGATGGTTTTCACCGAACCGTCGCGGATCAGCGCTTCCAATGCCTCTTCCACGGCATAGGCCAGTTGTCGGTTGCTTTCGTGCACCGCCATACCGATTTCCCAGAGCTGCTTGCCCATGTTCGGGTAGGCATTTTCTGCCAGCGCCACCTGCGGGTCGGCCGCTTCGTGCACCTGCCAGTCAATTTCGCCGCGCATGGCCATCACCGCGTCGACCTCACCGGCCTTCATCGCGGCAAACGCCTGTGGCACGCCCGAATAGTGATGGGTCTTGCCGGCGAGCATGCCGTTGAACACCGAGGTCAGGTAGAACGAGGGCACGCTGTCGACTTCGACACCAATCGGGTGATGCTCGAACACCGCTTGTCCAGCCTTCGGCGGTCATAGGCCACCTGCCATTGTTCGTTCTGGTACGGACCGAACATCACCACTTGGCCGTTGACCAGTTCGCCGAACTCGTTGCGCCTCTGCGCGTAGTCGCGGTCGTAGGGCACGCGCATCATCAGGTCGGCCAGTTGCTGGTTGTGCAAGGCACTGGCACGCCAGATGTAGTCGCGCAGATCGTCATCTAGTTTTTCCCCCGCCGGTGCCCAGATCAGCGTCAGGCGCACGCCAAGCGCCTTGGCCAAGGCCTCGGCCAGTTCGACATCGACCCCCTGGGGCTTTGCGGCGCTTTCGAAGCTGTACGGAGCGAAGTCCTTGTAGACCGCCACCTTCAGCTCCCCGGCGGCGATCATTTCGTCGTAGTTGCGAACCTGCGCCTGCACCGCCTGGCAGCACAGCCACAGAGCGCTGATCAACACCGTGAGCAGGCGCATGGGTCACTCCTCGACGCGCACAGTGTCCAGATAGGTACGCACTGCCCACAGGGCTTCCTGGCTCAGATAGTCGGCCATCTTCGGCATGTACACCCGACCGTCGCGCACCGCGCCATGGCGCACCCGTTCGGCGAACCATTCATCGCCTGCCTCGCCGACATCGAGCATGCGCAAGTCGGGGGCGATACCGCCGGACTTGGCTTCCAGGCCATGACAGGCCGCGCAGTTCTGGGTATAGGCCGAGGCGCCGATTTCCACTGCCTTGTCGTGTTCCGGGGCAGTGCGATACGGGTTCACTGCGGCCCAGCCATCGGCATCGAGCTGCACCCCGGCGTCCTTGATCGGGGTCAGGCCCTGGGTGGCGACAGCCTGTGGCACCACATTGCCGTGGGCCCAGACGGAACCTGCGCTGATCAAACTGGCCAGTAGCCCGGTCACGAGCAAGGCGTTGCGTTTTGTTGTCATTGTTATGCCCTCTGGATTGCACGCAAAACCTCTTGGCAGAGGCTATGGCAGCCATCTTAGAAAGCTCTGCGCACAGGCCCCATGCTGCTTTGGTGGTCGCCACCTACTCCCTTGGTCGTAAGGCTATCGGTGGACACGGGACGCGGGCTGTGGAACCGGTCGACGCCGATCAGGGTCAGGATCAGCAGAAACGGCAGGAGCAGTGCTTTGACGATACGCATGGTCAATCCCCTCCAGAGCAATGGCCGTGGTTGCCCATGCTAGAACCGCGCCGTGCGGAGTGGGTTACTACCTTGGTACTGCCCCTTCGGTACTTTCTGCATATTTTCACTGCACCACAGGCTTCCTATGCTGGCGCTACCTGTAATGGAGTGCCCTATGCGCCAGCTCATCCCTTACGCCCTGATCTACCTGCTGGCGATTGCCTGCGCCGCCGGCCTGGCCACCCAGAGCCAGGCCGCCGATGCGCCCTTGCAGGTGCGGATCGGCTACCTGGGTTATCGCCCCGACCCCGGCCCTTTGCTGTCCAACGTCATCCCCGAGCCCACCGATGCCGGGCTGCGCGGCGCCGAACTGGCGATCACCGACAGCAACAGCACCGGGCGTTTTCTCAACCACGGCTACAGCCTGGTCAGCGTCAGTGTCGACAGCCCCGAGGCCTTGCTCGAAGCGGCAAAGGCGCAGCATGAACAGGGCCTGCGCCTGTTTGTGGTGAATGCCCCTGCCACTAGCCTGCGCCAATTGAGTGCAGCACTGCCCGACAGCTTGCTGTTCAACGCCGGTAGCCCCGATGACAGCCTGCGCACCAGCGATTGCCTGCCGAACGTGCTGCACACCTTGCCGAGCCGGGCGATGCTCGCCGATGCGCTGGCGCAGTTTCTGGTGCTGCGCAAATGGCAGCGGGCGCTGCTGATTGTCGGCCCGACGGCGGATGATCAAGCCTATGCCGCCGCCCTGCGCCGCGCGGCCAAGCGCTTCGGCTTGCAACTGGTGGCGGAAAAACCCTGGAGCTTTGATAACGACCAACGCCGCAGCGCCCAGGCCGACATGCCACTGTTCACCCAGACCGCCGAGTACGACGTGGTGCTGGTGGCCGATGAACGCGGCGACTTCGGGGAATACGTGCCCTACCAGACCTGGTACCCGCGCCCGGTCGCCGGCACTCAAGGCCTGACCCCGGTGGGCTGGCACAAGACCGTGGAAACCTACGGCGCCGCACAGCTGCAAAAACGCTTTGAAGCCCTGACCGGACGCTGGATGAATGACCGCGATTTCGCGGCATGGATGGCCGTGCGCAGTATCGCCAGCGCTGTGAGCAAACTGCGCCAGGCCGAGCCGATGGCGATCCGTACGCTTGAAATCAGCGATCAGTTGCCGCTCGACGGTTTCAAGGGTCGCAAGCTCAGCTACCGGTCGTGGAACGGCCAGTTGCGCCAGCCGATTCCCATTGTCCAGCCCCGGGCGCTGGTCAGCACCTCACCCCAGGACGGCTTTTTGCACCCGTTCAACGAGATGGACAGCCTGGGTTACGACAAGCCCGAGGTCAGCTGCCGCTTTCCCTGATCCGAACATCACAACAATAAGGAATCCGCCATGCGCCGCACCCTGCTCTCTTGCACCTTGCTGCTCGCCGCTGGCAATGCCGTTGCCAGCACTGCCTGGGTCTCCAACGAAAAGGACAACAACCTGAGCCTGATCGACATGCAGACCCTGCAAGTCACCGACACCCTGCCCGTCGGCCAGCGCCCTCGCGGCCTGCTGCTGTCCCATGACAACAAGTTGTTGTACATCTGCGCCAGCGACTCGGACCGGGTCCAGGTGATGGACGTGGCCACGCGCAAGATCATCAAGGAACTGCCCTCGGGCAAAGACCCTGAACAATTCGCCCTGCACCCCAACAATCGCTGGTTGTACGTCTCCAACGAAGACGATGCGCTGGTCACGGTGATCGACACCGAGACCTCCAAGGTGCTCGGCCAGATCAACGTCGGCGTCGAGCCCGAGGGTATGGCCGTCAGCCCCGACGGCAAGTGGGCGGTCAACACCAGCGAAACCACCAACATGCTGCACTGGATCGACACCAGCACCCAAACCCTGGCCGACAGCACCCTGGTGGACCAGCGCCCGCGCTTCGTCGAGTTCTCCCCCGATGGCGCGAAGCTCTGGGCCTCGGCAGAAATTGGCGGCACCGTGACCATTCTCGATGTGGCCAGCCGCACCGTGCTCAAGACCCTTAACTTCCAGATCAAGGGCGTGCACCCGGACAAGGTCCAGCCGGTCGGCATCAAGCTCAGCGCCGATGGCAAGTACGGTTTCGTCGCACTGGGGCCGGCCAATCATGTGGCGGTGATCGATGCCAAGACTTTCGAGATTCTCGATTACCTGCTGGTGGGTCGACGGGTCTGGCAGATGGCGTTCACCCCGGATCAGAAGCAACTGCTGGCCACCAACGGCGTCAGCGGCGATGTCTCGGTGATCGATGTCGACAGCCTCAAGGTCAGCAAATCGGTGAAGGTCGGGCGCTATCCCTGGGGTGTGGTGGTGACGCCATGAGCGCCCTTGAAGTCAGCGATCTGAGCTTTGCCTACGGCTCCCGGGAGGCCTTGCGCAAGGTGAGTTTCAGCCTGGAACCCGGGCGTTTCGCCGCGCTGCTGGGGCCCAACGGCGCCGGCAAGTCGACCCTGATTGCCCTGCTGACCCGGCTCTATGATCTGCAGCAAGGCGAGATCCGCGTCGGTGGCTGTTCATTGCGCAGCGCGGCACGCCCGGCACTCAGGCAATTGGGCGTGGTGTTCCAGCAAAGCACCCTGGACCTGGACCTCAGCGTCGAGCAGAACCTGCGTTATCACGCGGCATTGCATGGCCTGTCCCGGCGTCAGACCGACCTTCGGGTCGACGCCGAACTGGCCCGCCAGGCCCTGACCGACCGCCGCCGCGAACGGGTGCGCGAACTCAACGGCGGGGGTGGAAATTGCCCGCGCCCTGTTGCATGAGCCGCGCCTGCTGCTGCTCGATGAAGCCAGTGTCGGCCTCGACCCGGCGAGTCGCCTGGCGCTCAACCAGCACATCCGCAGCCTGTGTCGCGAGGAGCACATCAGCGTGCTCTGGACCACCCATTTGCTCGACGAAGTACAGCCCAGCGATGACTTGCTGATCCTGCATCAAGGCCGGCTGGTGGCCAGCGGGCAAGCCGATGCCCTGAGCCTGGAGCACGGCGGTGATCTCGGCTCGGCCTTCACTCGCCTTACGACATCAGGGGTTGTCCAATGAACGCTTACTGGCAATGCTTGCGCGGTATCGTGCTGCGCGAATGGCTGCGCTTTGTGCTGCAACGCACCCGATTTCTGAGCGCCCTGGTGCGGCCGCTACTGTGGCTGCTGGTGTTCGCCGCCGGTTTTCGCGCGGCACTGGGGATCGCGATCATCGAGCCCTACGACACCTACATACCGTACGAGGTCTACATCGTTCCCGGGCTGGCCTGCATGATCCTGCTGTTCAATGGCATGCAGGGGTCACTGTCGATGGTCTACGACCGCGAGATGGGCAGCATGCGCGTGCTGCTGACCAGCCCCCTGCCCCGAACCTTTCTGCTGTGCAGCAAACTGCTGGCCACGTCGCTGATTTCGTTGTTGCAGGTGTATGCGTTCCTGGCGATTGCCTGGGCCTACGGCGTGCGGCCACCGGCCATGGGCCTGTTGCTGGCGTTGCCGGCCCTGTTGCTGGTGGCGTTGATGCTCAGCGCACTGGGCCTGTTGCTGTCGAACGCGATCCGCCAGCTGGAGAACTTTGCCGGGGTGATGAATTTCGTGATCTTCCCGCTGTTTTTCCTGTCATCGGCGCTATATCCGCTGTGGAAGATGCGCGAGGCCAGCCAGTGGCTGTATTGGCTGTGCGCGGTGAATCCCTTTACCCATGCGGTGGAACTGGTGCGCTTCGCCCTGTATGAACGCTTCAATCCGCTGGCGCTGGCGGTGTGTGCGGGTTTGACGCTGCTGTTCGCACTGCTCGCCGTGCTGACCTTCAACCCGCAGCATGCGGCCCTGCGCAAATCCAACTGACTACACAGGGGATCTTCATTGAACAGGGTGAAATTACTACTTTAGTACTGGTTTCCCTGTCTATCGTCGCATTCCCAACGCCCCCCGACTGGCATGTAATAGGTCCATAACTATAAGGACCGAACCCATGCCGCGAGCCCGACGTTGCCTGTTGCGCCCTACTCTCGCCGCCCTGTCGCTGGGCCTGCTGCTGAGCACCGCGCAGGCCGACACGGCGCTGTTCTCCACCGACGGCTATCGCATCGGCCTGTACCGCAGCCCGACGCCGGAACAACTGCAAGGCGCAACCATCATCGACACCCCCGCCCTGCAAACCCTGCTCGGCCAAACCCCGCGCCCGGTGCTGATCGACGTCTACCGCCGTCAGTGGCTGCAAGGGCAATTCATCGAAGACCAGCCCCATGAAAACCTGCCCGGCAGCCATTGGCTGGCCAATACCGGTGACGGCGATCTGACGCTCGCCTGGCAGGATTATTTCTCCCGCAACCTGAAGTCACTGACTGGCGGCGACCCGACGCAACCGCTGGTCTTCTATTGCCGCTCCGACTGCTGGTTGAGCTGGAATGCGGTCAAACGCGCAGCCACCATGGGCTATAAGACTCTGTATTGGTATCGCGATGGCCTGGACGCCTGGCAAGCGGCCAATCTGCCGGTTTCGCCAGCCAGCCCCGAACCCTTTCCCTGAAGCTTTACGCGTGCGTGTAGTTGCCACACCATAATCAAAATAATGAGGTGAAAGGCCATGTACAAAATCCTGATTGCCGACGATCACCCGCTGTTTCGCGAAGCCATTCACAACGTCATCAGCGACGGTTTTGCCGGCAGCGAAGTGATGGAAACCGCCGACCTGGACAGCGCCCTGGCGCTGACCCAGGAACACGATGACCTGGACCTGATCCTGCTCGACCTGAACATGCCCGGCATGCACGGGCTCAATGGCCTGATCAACCTGCGTAACGAAGCGCCGACCATTCCGGTGGTGATTGTCTCCGCCGAGCAGGACAAACAGATCGTGCTGCAAGCCATCACTTACGGTGCCGTGGGTTTTATCACCAAGTCTTCACCACGCGCACAGATGACCGACGCCATCCAGCAAATTCTCAATGGCAATGTCTACCTGCCCCCGGACATCATCCGCACCGCCAAAAGCAGCACCCAGCGGCGGATGAACGACACTCCGAGCTTCCCGCCCGAACTGCTCCAGGCCCTGACCCGCAAACAACTGCAGGTGCTGGAACGCATGACCAAGGGCGAATCGAACAAACAGATCGCCTACACCCTGGAAATCGCCGAAACCACGGTCAAGGCCCACGTCTCGGCGATCCTGCGCAAGCTCAACGTGCACAACCGGGTGCAGGCGATCCTGAGTGCCGGGGATATTGATTTCGGGTCTTATTTGCGGCGTTGAGTCAAGACCGCGTCACTCTCATCGCGAGCAAGCTCGCCCCACAGGTACGATGCTGTCCCTGTGGGAGCGAGCTTGCTCGCGATAGCGGTGGCAAAAACGCCGGGATCTCAAGGCCTGCCGAGCAAATGACTCATCGCCGTCTTCAGCTTCATCGGCCGCACCGGCTTATGCATCAGGGTGTGCCCCAGTTCGCGGATCTGCTGCTTGAGTTCATTGCTGTAGTTGGCCGTGATCATCATCGCCGGGACCGGTGACGCGCGCCGGGCATTGATCCGGGCGACGGCATCGACACCATTCCGGTCGTTGTCCAGGTGGTAATCGGCAATCAGCAGGTCGGCCTCGGCGTGGTAGTTGTCCACTTGCCGCGCCAGGTCCTCCTCCGAGAGCGCCGTCACCACCCGACACCCCCACCCCTCCAACAAGGTGCGCATGCCGGCACAGATGGTCGCGTCATTGTCCAGCACCCATATCCGCGCACCCCGCAGGCGCTCAAGCATCGGCTCGCTCATCTGCAACGTCGGTGGCGGTTTCGGCGCGGTGGCGCTCAACGGTACTTCGACGGAGAACATCGAGCCCCGGCCCGGCCACGAGCGCACATGAATGCGATGCCCGAGGATGCCGGCAATTTTTTCGACAATCGCCAGGCCCAGGCCCAAGCCGCGATCCTGATCGGGTCGCTGCACATCACCGCGCTTGAACTCCTGGAAAATCTCCTCCAGGCGATGCTCAGCGATGCCCATGCCACTGTCCCAGACTTCGATCGTCAGGCACTGATGATGCCGCCGGCACCCAAGCACCACGCGACCACTGTAGGTATAGCGAATCGCATTGCTCAGCAGGTTGCGCAGAATCCGGGCGAGCAGCTGAATGTCACTGCGCACCAGCGCCGAACAGCCGATGAAGTGCAGTTGCAGGCCTTCACTGCGCGCCACCTGGGTGTATTCGGCGGCCAGGTTGTCCAGCAGTTCACTGAGGGCAAACGGCGCAATGTCGGCTTTGATCACCCCCGCATCAAGCTTGGAAATATCCACCAGGGTGCCGAGCAGGTTTTCCACGTCTTCCAGGGAGTTGCTCACGTTGCGCACCAGAATTTCGCTGGACATCGGCTCGCGCCGCTCCAGCAAGGCACTGGTAAACAGCCGAGCGGCATTCAACGGTTGCAGCAGGTCATGGCTGACGGCGGCGAGGAACTTGGTCTTCGACAGGTTGGCCTGCTCGGCTTCCTGCTTGGCCTCGCGCAAGCGTGACTCGACCAGGCGACGCTCATCGATCTCGCGCAGCAGTTGGTCATTGAGGGTGGTCAATTCCGCCGTGCGCTCGCGCACCCGCAGCTCAAGGTTCTGATAAGCCTGATGCAACGCCTCGGCGGTGCGCCGGCGTTCGGTGATGTCGCGGATCAGCACGAAAATCCCCACCACCTCGCCACTGGCCAGACGGTTGGGCACATAGGAGCGCAGCATGTAGCGCTCCTGGTTGTTGACGTTGGTTTCGGCGAACTCGAACGTTACGCTCTCGCCGGCCAGTGCCCTGGCCACATAGGACTCCAGCCGCTGGTAATGCTGTTCGCTATGCACTTCGCGCAGGCTCTGGCCAAGCATCACGCCACGGGGCCAGCAGTACCACTCTTCGTAGACCTTGTTGGTGAACTCGTAGACCAGATCGGCATTGAGGTAGGCAATCAATGCCGGAACGTGATCGGTAATCAGGCGAATCCAGTGTTCGCTTTCACTCAGCGCCTCGGCGTGCTGATAGCGTTCGGTAATGTCGGTGAAGGTGTTGACGAAGCCGCCGGCGGGCAACGCATGGGTGCGGATTTCCAGGACCCGGCCATCGTACAGGCGCTGTTCGCATTCGCGTACCGGTCGTCCGTTGCCATCGCGACTGGCCGGGGTCAGCAGGTTCAACTCGCTGTCGGCGATTACTTCGGCAAACGGACGATGGGCCGCCACGGGCGCCAGGCCGCTCAACTCCAGGAAACGCCGGTTCCACAACTCCAGAATGCCCTCGGCGCTGACCATCGCCACCCCTTGGGACAGATTGTCGACCGCCCGTTGAAGCAGGTGCGACTTCTGCGCCACCGCCTGCTCCCGGCGTACGGTTTCGCTGAGTTTGACGTCGGTAATGTCGGTGAACAGAATCACCCGCCCCCCTTCCTGGGTCGGTCGCTCGCTGACTTGCAGCCAGCGCCCGTTCTGCAGGCGGTAAAGCAGGTTTTCGTCGGCATGCCCGCGTGGTTCTTCGGTGAACAGGCCGTTGTTCATCATCAGCCGCTTGACCTCGGTCAGGCGCATGCCCGCATTGATTCGCACCCGGCTGTTGCTCCAGAACGCCTTGAACCGACTGTTGAACAGCACGATGCGCTGCTCGGCGTCGAACAGGACGAAGGCGTCGGAAATGCTTTCAATGGCATCGATCAGGTGTTGATGCGCCGTTTCCGCGCGCAGGCGGGCTTCGCTGAGCAAATGATTACCAGCCTTGAGTTCAGCCATGGCCTGGTTCAGGGCATCGGTGCGTTCGCGCACCTGCTCGGCCAACACCACCGAATGCTGGAATGCCGCGTACGGATCGTTGCCGCGGGTCCCCCCCGACTCGACCCGTTCGATCAGTGCGCCATTGATGCGCTGCAGTTTATGGTTTTCCAGGCGCAGCCTGGCCAGCTCAGCCTGCAGCTCAGCGATGTCCTGGGGCACGGCCACGGGCAATGGCAACGCCGGTGAAGGTCTGGTTGATGTGCATGCCATAGGTGTTGAAACCCATCACCCGTTGCTCACGCAAAAACGTGCCGATCTGATCAAGACTGCCGTCGTCTTCGAGTTCCAGACGCCGCAGGAAACAGTCGCAACCGATGGTCAACAGCAAATCACCCAGGCGCTCCTGCAAACCCTCGAACAGGCTTTGCAGGTTCGGCAGCATCGGGCCCGGGGTCATGGCGGTGAGGACGATGCCGTTTTCCACGGCGCAGTAGAAGCTCAGGCTCAAGTCCGGATGCACCTGCTGGATGGCCCGCACGTAGTACTGCTGGTTGATTCGCACGGCCAACGGGTGCGCGGCGAAGACCCGGTGATCGAGTTGCGCCACCGGCACGCCGATGTGCCGGGCGTACTCGGCGGCGGCCGGCTCGGCATTGAGTTCGAAGACCCGGCGCAAAGTGCTGTCGGCCCCGGTGACCACCAGCTTCTCGGCGCGGGGCAACACATGGTGGGTAGTGAACACTTCGAAATCCAGCCAGGTATTGACCAGCACCACCACGGCCGCGCCGCTGTGGAACTCGCCATCGAAGTACACATGGGTATGGGTCAAGTAGTTATCGTCGCCGGCCGAGCCGCCGAAATGCGGAATGTCGCCCAATGCCGCGCTCAAGGCCGCCAGGACCATTTCTTCACGGCTGGACAGGCCATCGAGCAAGGTCAGGGCAAAGCTGTTGCCCTTGATCGGGGCCAGGGTGTTGCTGCGACAGCCACTGACCAGGCGCTCGACCATTTGCTGGGCGTCGATCAGGCTGAAGTGCTCCATCTGGTCGATCAGCTCGATCGCGATGGAGAAGTGCCGATGATCGAAACCCACCGCCGTCACGCAATTGCGTCCGTAGCCCAGCGGGGTGATTTCCCCGGCGCTGGTGCAGCCCACCAGGCGAATGCCGCCGAAGCTTTGCTGCAAGGCCTGGCCCAGCGCCTGCAAGTCGTACTCGGCGGAACAGAAGAACAGCACGAACCCCAGGTGCGGATGCAACAACTGTCGTGCCAGTTCTTGCGCGACCTGCCGGGCATCGGTGGCCTGGGACATCGCACTGACGACGCCTTCGCTCTGCTGCATCCTTACCTCCCGCAGGTGCGTGTGTATGAGGCACGAGTGTACGAAGTCTGTTAGATACGACGAATGCTACTTGGGTAGCGGGTAGCCGCTTCGATGGGATGAGACGGGTGGCGACCCTCGCCGCGATGCGCACGGCCAGGGCCACCTCCCGGGGTTACCAGGTCAGCACCGCACCCACGGCAAAGGTGTCGGTGTCTTCGTTCTGCTCGTCGGTGTCATGGCCATTGATTTCGAACTGGTTGTACTCGGCCACCAGCTTGAGGTTGTCGTTCACGTCATGGAACAACGCGATGCCGCGGGTCTCGTAGTCCGCGCCGCTGCCGACCACGCCGTTACCATCGTCATTGGTCTTGCCGTAGGACAAGGCCAGGCGGTTCTTGCCCAGTTTGTAGGAGCCCTGCATCAGGTAGCCGTCACTGTCGACATTGCGCAGGGTCGGCTCGCCGGCATTGTTGGTGAAAAACGGGTTGATGCCCTTGGCCTGGAAACCCGACCCGGTGAGGGACAAGCCGCCCATCTTCGCCTGCACGCCATAACCGACACCCTTGGAGGTGACGGTCTCGACCGTGGAATCAGTGTTGTCCGAGGTCTGGTAGCTGCCGTTGACCCAGCTGTAGATCTTTGCCCCCGCCAGGTCGAATTGATAGGTGACTTCGCTCTCGGTACGCGGGTTTTCCTGATAGGCCTTGCCCGTCGGGCTGCTGTCGTTGGTGTCCACCGGGTCCATGATGCCGACCGCCACGCGCAGACCGTCCATCACCGGGGTGCGATAGGTTATCTGCGAGGTCGGGAACGGATACGGATAACCGGTGCCGATGTTGCCGAACGACACCCCGCCGCCATCCACCAGCCCCAGCGTATCGCTGACCTGACCATAACCGGCGAGCATTTCGTCGAGCAGGATGTTGGAACGGGCGAACAGCCCGAAGTCCTTGCCGATCAGCACCTCACCCCACTCCGGGTTGGCCACGGTGCCGAAGAACTGCCGCACATCGATAGCGGTGTCGGTGCCGTTGGTTTCGCTGTCGTTGATGGTGACCCAGAACGAGGCACGGGCGCCGAGCTTGAGGTCGTCTACCTGCTTGCCCATGTTGAACCCCAGGTAGTTGGGCAGAAACCCCATCTTGACCCGCGACTGTCGACGGTCGAACTGATCGCCAGCGCGATCGACATCGCTGTTCACGTAGAAGGCGTTGATGTAGCCGTCTGTGGAGAACGTGGTCTGGTCCTTGTCGTACAGCATGATATCCGCCTCGGCCAGCGGGCTCAGGCCAAGGGCGGATGAAGGCAGGCAGAAAACGATGCGTGACGTTCTTATTGTTGTGCATGGCGCGCTCCGAAACGGGGGACTGAGTGTCGGAGGCGATTATCGAAACCTGACCGGCGGCGCCATACGCTGCCTTGGGGGTGGTTTTAAGGTGCTTTGGACTGGACGGCGGTGCGTGACCACTATGAAGTACGACCGCTGGTCGGCGAGGCTCGCAACTTAGGGTGTAGGCCTGCGGACCCGACTGGCATCCGCAGGAACCGGTACCGGTCAGGCGTTGGCTTTGAACAGCATGTAAGCGGCGACCACCACGCAGATGCTGGCAAACCCGACCTGCAGCCCCCGCGCCGGTACGCGCGCGCAGAGCCTGCGGCCGATGATCATGCCGACGATGCTGGAAACGATGAAGGCAATGCCCGAACCGTCAATGCGCACACCAGCATGGAACGCGCCAATCACCCCGATGGCGGAAATCAGGCTGATCACCATCAGCGAGGTAGCGACAATCCCGCGCATTTGCACATCCGTCAGTTGCTTGAACGCCGGGACGATCAGAAAGCCGCCGCCGACGCCCAGTAACCCCGACACCACCCCCGTCACCGCACCGAGTGCGGCGAGGGTCGCGGTGCATTTGGCAGTCCAGGAAAAGCGCCCGGTCTGTTGATCGAGCATGCAGTTCTTCTGGCCCCAGTTGGCGTGCCCATGATCGCTCGGGCCGTCATCCTTGCGTTCACGGCGCAACATTCGCCAGGCCACCATGACCATCAACAGGCTGAACAGGATCATCAGGATTTTTTCCGGCAACTGATGGGCGAAGTAGATGCCCATCGGCGAAAAAACCGCACCCAGGGCCGCGATCAGCAGCGCCGCGCGATAACGCACCAGGCCATGGCGCAAGCCGTCGATGGCACCGACCGCTGCCGCACTGCCCACCGCGAACAACGCCACCGGAGCGGCCTGGGTCATGCTCCAACCCAACCCCAACACCAGGGCCGGGACCGCAAGGATACCGCCACCG
>LNAP01005377.1_pt1 | contig 17948 bp, 15 predicted proteins | sample 602601 | NCBI WGS metagenome assembly LNAP01 (sample SAMN02440304, study PRJNA202911) | soil metagenome | biome: Subtropical and temperate rainforests or woodlands; isolation source: soil samples (1 kg each in a 20% v/v slurry with milli Q water) were... ... | reverse complement strand
CCTGCCGCGTGCATGGCGGCAATCAGCGGTTCGCGGTCCTGCTGCAGCACGTTGTAGTCGATCAACGCCACGTCGAACAGGGTGGGGTGGTCGGCGATGTGCTGCATGATCGCGCCGGTGTGGGTGTTGATGCCCAGCAGGCGGAACATGCCGTTGCGGCGCATGCGCTCCAGCGCGGTGAGCAGTTCATCGCTCAGTTCGTGCAGGCCGATGCCGTGTAGCTGGAAGATGTCCAGGTGGTCGCAGTGCAGGTTGCGCAGCGACGCCGCGCAGCTGCGCTCGATGTTCGCCGGCGAAAAGTCGCGGTGCTCGGCGCCGCTGATGCCGGCCTGGCCGGTCAGCGTGCCGGCCTTGCTGGAAATCACCAGCCCGTCGCGCGGGTGGCTGGCATAGGCGCGCTGCAGGATGCGGCCCAGCCGTGGCTCGGCGTTGAACGCCGAATAGTTGTGACCGGTGTCGAACAGGTTCACGCCGCGCTCCAACGCGCGGCGCACGATGCGTTCGGCCGCGCTTTCGGCGAACCGGTGGTTGCCCCAGAACCCGGAGCAGCCCAGCGCCACCTGCGATACCTGCAGGCCGCTGCGCCCCAGCGGGCGCGTTGGAATGGCGGTGTGCGCGGGCATGGTGCTCAGAATTCCAGGTCCAGCGCCGCGCACAGGTAGTCCACGAACGGGCCCAGCGTGATCAGGTCGGCGGCGATGGTCTGGCGCAGGCGCGGGCCGGTCATCACCGTATCGTCCAGCGAGCGCCAGAACACCCAGTTGCGGTGCTTGAGGTCGTCGATGAACTCGAAATCCGGCTCGAACCCGCGCGGTGGACGCACCAGCTTCTCGCTTTCCTCGAAGTCGAACTTCTTGCGCAGCACCGGCGAATGCGCGGCCGCCTTCCAGCTGCCGGGGTTGTCGACAATGAAGTGCCGCACCTTGCGCTGGGTGGCCGGTTCGGGATGCCACAGGCCGGCACCGACGAAGCTCTCGCCGGGTTGCAGGTGGATGTAGAACGACGGGGCCGGCACCTGCTTGCGCCGCTCATGGAACAACCGCGCGCCCTGCCAGCTCTTGTACGGCGACTTGTCGTTGGAGAAGCGCGCGTCGCGGTAGATGCGGAACAGCGAGCCGCCAACGCCGCGCGGGTCGGCGCGGAAGTGCTCGCTGACCGCGGCCAGGTCCGGTTGCAGGTCGGCGATCAGGCGCAGGAACGGCTGGCGCACGTGCTCTTCGTACTGCGGCTTGTGTTCGTTGAACCAGGTCTTGTCGTTGTTGCGGGCCAGGCCGCGCAGGAAGGTGAAGCTCTTCGGGCTGAAATACGTGCTCACAGGCTCTGCTCCAGGTGGGTGCCCCAGTCGCGGAGCTGCTGCAGCAGGGCAAGCCTGGCCGGATCGTCGGCATGCTCGGCGGCCAGTGCGTCCAGCTGCGCGCGGAACTGCGGCAGGGTCTGCTCGCCCAGCGCGGTGTCGCCAAGCAGGCGCTGGCGACGATAGTCGTTCCAGCGTGAGCGTTCGGTCGCGTCCAAGGTCTGCGGGTGGTTGCGCGCGCGGTAGCGGAACAGCAGCTCGGGCATGCGCGGATCGCGCAGGCGTTCGGCGTAGCTGGCCAGTTCGGCCGGCGGGCTGGTACGGATACGGGTCATCAGCGCCTTGTCGCCGTCGGCCAGGAAGCCGTCGTACAGCGAGGCGTCCACGTCGCTGGGGGGCAGCACGCGCTCACCGCCGAACACCTGGCGCACCTTCTCGGCCAAGGTCGGACCCAGGGCGCGCAAGCGTGCGGCCTTGGCCTCGATCTCCGCCGGATCGATGCCCAGGCGGGCGTGATCGGCTGGGCGCAGGTGATTCCAGGCCACCAGCGCCGGCACCTTGTTGAGGTGCACTTCCTTGAGCGGCACGCGCTGCTCGCCTTCGGCCAGGTCGGCGGCACGGGTGTACAGGCGTGCGGCGAGGGTCTCGGCCGGCAGCGCCAGCAGCGCGTCGATGTCGCCGTCCAGGTCGAGCGCGATGATGCGGTTGTTGATGTACGGGTGGCGCGCCAGCGGCAGCACCGGCGCGGCGCACATGCGCTGGGCCGGGTAGCGCATTGAAATGTGCAGCACCGGCTGCAGGGCGTCCACGTCGAGCAGGCCGGCCACGAAGCGCTTGTCGCGCAGCTTCAGCGCGTAGTCCCACAGGCGCGGTTGGGCCTGCTTGAACAGGCGGGCCAGGCCGATGGTGGCATGCACGTCCGACAGCGCTTCGTGGGCATCGCCCTGGCGCACGTTGTTGGCGGTGGCCAGGTGCTCGAGCTTGAACGAGGTGGCGCCATCTTCGCGCTGCGGCCACACCACGCCTTCCGGGCGCAGCGCGTGCAGCAACCGCATCATGTCCAGCAGGTCCCAGCGCGAATTGCCGTTGCGCCACTCGCGCTCATACGGGTCATGGAAGTTGCGGAACAACCCGTGGCGCACGAACTCGTCGTCGAAGCGCAGCGTGTTGTAACCCAGCGAGCAGGTGCCCGGGCGCGCCATCAGGTCGTTGATGCGCGCGAATGCCTCGGCTTCGCTGACCCCGGCGGACAACGCATGCTGCGGGGTGATGCCGGTGATCAGGGTGGCCACCGGCGAGGGCAGCAGGTCGTCGGCGGGCTTGACGTAGAAGCTGACCGGTTCGTCGATGATGTTCAGGTCGGCGTCGGTGCGGATCGCGGCGAACTGGGCGATGCGGGTGCGGCGCGGGTCCTGACCGAAGGTTTCCAGGTCGTAGAACAGGAAGCTGTCAGCCATCAGTGCGCGCCCTCCAGCACGGGCAACTGCGCATGCACGATGTGCTCCAGCGCGGCCCAGTCGATGTGGTCCAGGCTGTCGTGCCCGGCGGTGGCGTCTTCAAGAATGCGACGCTGCAGTTCGGTGCGCGCGTGCGCCACCGCATACGGCGTGTGCAGGAAGGTCACCATGGTGTAGTGCGGCACGAAGCGGGTGGGCCAGCGTGTCTGCAGGGCCTGTTCCAGCTCGCGCTGCAGCAGGAAGGCCGGGTCGGCAACGCGATCGCGCATTTCCAGGTAGTTTTCCAGCGCCATCTGTTGGATCGCTTCGGCGTTCGGCTTGCGGTCGGCCTCGAAGGCGGCGAAGGCCGCAGCCAGCGTGTCCTGTTCCAGCAGGTGGCCGGCCAGCGCCACGCAGTCTTCAAACGCGCAGTTCATGCCCTGGCCGTGGAACGGCACCATCGCATGCGCGGCGTCGCCCAGCAGCACGGCGCGGCCCTGCAGGTGCCAGTGTTTGAGATGCAGCGTGCCCAGCAGGCCGGGCGGGTGCTCTTCCCAGTCGCGGCGCAGGTTGGGAATGAGCGCGAGCGCATCGGGGAAGTCGCGCGCGAACAGCGCTTCGGCCTCGGCACCGGTGGTGGTGGTGGCAAAGCTCGGGTCGCCTTCGTTGGGCAGGAACAGGGTGACGGTGAAGGTGCCTTCGTCATTGGGCAGCGCAATGCACATGTAGTGCCCGCGCGGCCAGATGTGCAACGCGTTGGCTTCGATGCGGAAGCCGCCGTCGGCGGTGGGCGGGATCTCCAGTTCCTTGTAGGAGTGGTCGAGGAACTCGGTGCGCTCGTCCAGCGGCTGCTTGCGGTTCATCGCCGCGCGCAGCGCCGAGCCGGCACCATCGGCGCCGATCAGGGTGTCGAACCGGATGTCGTGCGGCTGGTCGTCGCGGTCGTCGATGAAGCGGGCATAGCCGGCATCGAAATCGACGGTGTGCAGGCGGCGGTGGAAATGCACTTGCGCACCGGCGTCTTCGGCCAGCTGCAACAGGGTGGTGTTGAGGTCCTTGCGGTGGATCGACCAGATCACTTCGCTGTCGTCGCGGCCGTAGCGTTGCAGCTGCGGCTCGCCCTGGCGCGGGTGCACCATGCGCCCGCGCATCATCACCGCCTTGGCCATGACCGCGTCTTCGACCCCGGCCTGGCGCAGCGCATTGCGGCCGCGTTCGGCCAGGGCCAGGTTGATCGAGCGGCCCGACTCGTAGTCGCTGATGCGCGGGTCGCCGCGACGTTCGTACAGGGTGATCCGCCAGCCCTGGCGGGACAGCAGGATGGCGAGCAGCGAGCCGGCCAGGCCAGCGCCGATGATGCTCAGCGAGCGGGAAGGGGGTGCGATCACATCGATGTCCGTGGGGGCGGGGAGGGCGGGGCGGATTACAGCCCTGCCCAGGCGTCCACTTCGTCGACGAAGTGGTGCAGGTCCTGGTAACGGTTGTAGAGCGGGGTCGGCGAGATGCGGATGACGTCCGGCTCGCGCCAGTCACCGAGCACGCCGACAGTCTGCAGGTACTCGAACAGGCTGCGGCCCCGTTCGCGACCACCGACCACGCGCAGCGAGAGCTGGCAGCCGCGGCGGTCCGGTTCGCTGGGGGTGAGTATCTCGAGGACGCCGGTCAGGCGGGCGCGGACCAACGCGTCGAGCAGGCCGGTCAGGCGCAGCGACTTTTCGCGCAGGGCGGCGATGCCACCGGCCTTGTCGACCACGTCGAGGGCGGCGCGCAGCGGTGCCAGGCCGAGCACGGGCGGGTTGCTGAGCTGCCAGCCTTCGGCGCCGACGGCGGGCACGAACTGCGGGGCCATCTTGAAGCGGGTGGCTTCTTCGTGGCCCCACCAGCCGGCGAAGCGCGGCAGGCTGGTGTCGCGGTGGTGGCGTTCGTGCACGAAGCACCCGGCCACGGCGCCGGGGCCGGCATTGAGGTACTTGTAGTGGCACCAGACAGCGAAGTCGGGGGCGATGTCGTGCAGCTGCAGGGAGATGTTGCCGACCGAGTGGGCCAGGTCGAAGCCGACGCGGGCGCCCTGCAGGCGGGCCATGCGGGTGATGGCGTCGAGGTCGAAGACCTGGCCGCTGCGGTACTGCACGCCGGGCCACAGCACCAGCGCCAGGCGCGGGCCGTGTTCGGTGATGGCGCGTTCGATGGCCTGCAGGGAGATGGTGCCGTTGGGTTCGTCGGGCTGGACTTCGATGAGGTCGGTGGCCGGGTCGAAGCTGTGGAAGCGGATCTGTGATTCGACGGCGTGGCGGTCGGTGGGGAACGCGCCGGCTTCGATGAGGATGGCGGGGCGCTCGCGGCTGGGCCGGTAGAAGCTGACCATCATCAGGTGCAGGTTGACGCTGAGGGTGTTCATGGCGACGACTTCGCTGGGCAGCGCGCCGACGACGCGGGCGAGCTGTTCGCTGACGAGGCGGTGGTAGCGGAGCCACTGGGTGTCGCCGGTGAAGTGGCCTTCGACGGCCAGGCTGGCCCATTTGTCCATGACGTCCTGGACGGCGGCACGGGCGCCGCGCGGCTGCAGGCCCAGCGAGTTGCCGACGAAGTAGGTCTGGTCGCGGTGGTTGTGCTGGGGGAAGACGAATTCGCTGCGGAGGGTGCGCAGGGGGTCGGCAGCGTCCAGGGCAACTGCATGGGTGCGGCTGAGGAGTTCGGACATGGTGCAACCAGCGGTGACAGTGACCGACAGTTTATCCGGGTGGTGGGGGTGGGGGGGATTGTGTTTTTTTCGAGGCGTGAGGCAAGTGCAACTGCAACGGCAAATGCAACGGCCACGGCCACGGCAACGGCCACGGCAACGGCAACGGCAACGGCAACGGCAACGGCCACGGCAACGGCCACGGCAGAAGCGTGGTGTCTGTGCGGTGGGTGGGCTGGCGCGGTGCGGGTGGGTGGCCGGGACACGCCGTAAATCCGTCCCTGGAGGCTCCGCCACCGCATCCATGCGGTGGAGGGTCCCGGCCACCCACCCGCACCACGCCCTGACACAGGGCCGGTGCGCACGGGAAACGCGGGTGATGCCGTGGCGAAGTGGGGTGATGCGGGTGATGGGGGGTAATGCGGGGCCACGCGGCGTGGCGTGCGGCCACGCTGGTAGAGCCGACCGTTGGTCGGCTGCTCTCCGCTGAGAGGTCATGCTGCCATCGAACGACGGAGGGGTATCGGCAGTCGATCGAGGATCGACCCTACCAGGGCCGTGGTCACGCAGATGACGTCGTGGCTGTGGCCATGCGGGACGATGCCGTGGTCGTGGTCAGGCAGGTAGCGTCGTGGTCGCGCCGCAACGCTGTGGTCGGGGTGACGCGGGGCCGTTCGGGGTCACACGACGTCACGCGGCGTCACCCGGGGTAGAGCCGACCGTTGGTCGGCTGCTTTTCGCTCAAACGCGCGCGTGCAGCTCGGCGCTTCTCAATCCTCAGCCTTCAACCGCACCAACACCCGGCAGCGGGTCTACATGCCCGCACGCCTCACAGGTGCGCATCTCCACCGATGCCTGGTACCGCGCAAACACCTTCGGCAGGTCGGTTTCGATGTTTTCCAGGGCGAAGTATTCCTCGTACAGCTTGTGGTTGCAGCGCTCGCAGAACCACAGCAGTCCGTCGCGTTCGTGCGCCAGACGCTTGCGCTCCACCACCAGGCCCACGCCGCCGGGCGGGCGGCGGGGTGAATGGGGTACCTTGCCCGGCAGCAGGAAGATTTCGCCCGCGCGGATCGGAATGTCGCGCACTGCGCCGTCTTCCTGCACCTTCAGCACCATCTCGCCTTCGAGCTGGTAGAACCACTCCGGGCCTTCGTCGTAATGGTAGTCCGTGCGGCTGTTCGGCCCGCCCACCACCATCACGATGAAGTCCCCGTTCTCGATCATCTTGTTGCCCACCGGCGGCTTCAGCAGGTGCCGGTTTTCTTCGATCCAGCCCAGTAGGTTGATCGGCATGGGGAGCATGGTGCGATGTCCGTAGTGGGGAAGGGTCAGTCGCGCTTGCCGCGGCGAGGCACGTGCGCCAGCGCCCGCTCGTAGGCCGGCTGCAGGTCTTCCGGCGCGCCTACGTCGATGCCCATCTCGCGCACCCGGCCGTCCTTCAGGCTGTAGACCCAGCCGTGCACCATCAGCTTCTGGCCGCGCGCCCAGGCGTCCTGCACGATCGTCGACCGGCAGGCGTTGACCACCTGCTCGATCACGTTCAGTTCGCACAGCCGTGCATGCTTCAGGTCCGGGTCTTCAATCGCATCCATGATCGACGCGTGCTTCTGTGCCACATCGCCCACGTGCCGCAGCCAGTTGTCGGCCAGGCCCACCCGCGTGTTGTGCAGGCTGGCGTGCACGCCGCCGCAGCCGTAATGGCCCACGATCAGGATGTGCTTCACTTTCAACTGGTCCACCGCGTACTGGATCACGCTCAGGCAGTTGAGGTCGGTGTGCACCACCACGTTGGCCACGTTGCGGTGCACGAACACCTCGCCCGGTGCCATGCCGATGATCTGGTTGGCCGGCACGCGCGAATCCGAGCAGCCGATCCACAGGTATTCCGGATGCTGCTGCTTGGCCAGCTGGTGGAAGAAGTCCGGATCTTCCTTCTCGATCCGGTCCGCCCATTCGCGGTTGTTCTGCAGCAGCTTGTGGATGTCTTTCATGGGGCAGGTGTCCCTGACGTAAGGTGGGGGCAAGGCGCGGCCAGCCTGGCCGCGGCGTCGCGGGAAACGGGGAGGGTCAGCCGGCGGTGTCGCCGTCGCGGCGCCAGCGCATCCACTGCGCCAGCTCGCGGGAAGCCGGGGCGTCCAGCGTCGACAGCGCGTCGATCACGCTGCGCTGGTTCGCCTCGGGGTGGTTCTGGCTCAGTTTGAGCTTGATCTGTACCTGGGCTGGGCGGAAGCGGAAGCCGACGATGCCGGCCAGCATGCGCTGCTGGCGCGGCTCGATCGGCAGCAGGTCCCAGTCGCCGCCCACCGTGGCTTCGTAATGCGTGCTCAGTGCATCCAGCATCGCCACCAGTGCGTCCGGGGCGGTGACCGGCTCCAGCACGCCGCGCAGTTCGGCCGCGGCATAGTTCCAGGTGGGGACGCGCGCCTGCGCATCTTTGTCGGGATACCAGCCCGGCGACACGTACGCGTGCGGGCCGTTCACCAGCAGCGTGGCCGGGCCGGCGTGGCCGGCCTGCGGATTCGGTTTGGCCCAGTGGCCCTCGATCAGGATGCCGTCGGCATCCCGCGTGTACACCACCGGCAGGCGCGTGGCCTGCGGGTAGCCGTCGGCGCCGTTGGTCACCAGGGTGACGAACGCATCGCGCGCCAGCAGCCGGTCCAGCCAGATCAGGTCGGTCTCGGCGAAGGCGGACGGAATGAACATCGTCGGTTACGCGCGGGCGCCCAGGCTCTGCACCATGCGGCCATGCAGGTCCGCATCGCTGGCACCCTGCGGCGGCTGCACTTCATGCAGCGAGAAGCCGCGGATCAGCGCGTCTTCCTCGTCCAGCCCGTCATAGGAGACGAACTCGGCGTCGAACAGCTGTGAACGCGCGGTGTCTTCGCTGTCGTAGCTGAGCGTGTTGCCGTCGCTGTCGAGCACTTCGGCGGTGCCCGCCGGGCGGATCCGCAGGCGGGCCCAGATCAGCGTGTTGCCCAGGCTGGCCAGGAACCACTCGTCGCGGTCAGGGGTCGTGTCGTTCATATCAATACCATCGAAAGCAGCCAGAGCAGGGCAGCCATGCCCAGCCCGGCCAGCAGGGTCAGCAGCGATACCCAGGCCGGCGTTGCCAGCCCGGACAGCGCCCGGTCGGGGGTGTGCCGGTAATCACGGCCCAGCAGCCAGCGCAGCGCGTCCGGGCGCAGGAACGCGCCGTTGCCGAAGCGTTCCGCCAGCAGCGGGTGGCGGTCGCGGATGTGGACCAGGGTGAGCGGCCAGAAGATCACGAAGGCACTGAACCCGGCGATCGCCACGCCGACGAAGCACAGCGCGAAGAACAAGGTCATGGGTCAGTGCCTCCGTAGGTCGATCAGAACTCGGCGGTGCCCGGTGCGCGCGGGTAGGCGATCGCATCGCGGATGTTGCCCAGCCCGCAGACGTAGACCACCAGGCGCTCGAAGCCCAGGCCGAAACCGGCGTGCGGCACCGAACCGTAGCGGCGGAAATCGCGGTACCAGCCGTAGTGTTCGCGGTCCAGGCCGAACTGCGCCATGCGCGCGTCCAGCACGTCCAGGCGCTCTTCGCGCTGGCTGCCGCCGATGATCTCGCCGATGCCCGGGGCCAGCACGTCCATCGCCGCAACGGTCTTGCCGTCGTCGTTCAGGCGCATGTAGAACGCCTTGATGTGCTCGGGGTAGTTGGTCACCACCACCGGGCGGCCGATGTGTTCCTCGGTCAGCCAGCGCTCGTGCTCGGTCTGCAGGTCCAGGCCCCACTCGACCGGGAAGTCGAACTTCTTGCCCGAGTTCTGCAGCAGCTTCACCGCCTCGGTGTAGTCGATCTGCTCGAACGGGGCGTTGATGAAGGCTTCCAGCTTGGTGATCGCGTTCTTGTCCACGCGCTCGGCCAGGAATGCCAGGTCGTCGCCGCGCTCGTCGAGCACCGCACGGAACAGGTACTTCAGGAACTGCTCGGCCAGGCGCGCGTCTTCGGCCAGGTCGGCGAAGGCGATTTCCGGCTCGATCATCCAGAACTCCGCCAGGTGGCGGGTGGTGTTGGAGTTCTCGGCGCGGAAGGTCGGGCCGAACGTGTACACCTTGCTCAGGGCCAGGCAGTACGCCTCGACGTTGAGCTGGCCGGACACGGTCAGGAAGGTTTCCTTGCCGAAGAAATCGCGGCTGAAATCGACCTCACCCTTGTCGTTGCGGGGCAGGTTGGCCATGTCCAGGGTGGACACCCGGAACATCTGGCCGGCGCCTTCGGCATCGGAGGTGGTGATGATCGGGGTGCTGATCCAGTTGAACCCGTTCTCGTGGAAGAACCGGTGCACGGCCTGGGACAGGCAGTTGCGGATGCGGGTGACCGCGCCGAACAGGTTGGTGCGCGGGCGCAGGTGCGCCACTTCACGCAGGAACTCGGCGCTCATCGGCTTGGGCTGGATCGGGTAGGTCAGCGGGTCTTCGACCAGGCCGACGATCTCGATGCCGCTGGCCTGGATCTCGAACGACTGGCCCTTGCCCTGCGACTTGACCAGGGTGCCGCGGGCGATCACCGAGCAGCCGGGGGTGAGCGCCTTGATCTCGTCGAAGTTGCCCAGGGTGTCATTGGCCACCACCTGGATGGGGGCAAAGCAGGAGCCATCGGTGACATTGACGAAGGCCAGTGCTGCCGACCCACGCACCGTACGCACCCAACCGCGTACGGTTGCCTCGCCGCCTTCCGGGATCTTCCCGGCAAGCGCATGTTCAACGCTGACCACCGTCATGACTTGAATCCTCTATTGATCGACTCGATCTCTGAACGAGGAGTTTAACGGGTGCAGCGTTCTGCTTGCGAGGCATTTTTAGCCGCCGTGGGCTCCTATAATGGTCCCGATCCGCTGGAGTTGCCTGTCATGGCTGTAAGCCTTACCCCTGTTGCCTTTGCCCGTGTGCAGAAGTTCGTCGCCCAGACCCCGGGCGCGCTGGGCCTGCGTTTCGGCGTCACCCGTACCGGTTGCTCGGGCTGGGGCCACATCACCGACCTGGCCCGCGACGAGCGCCAGGGCGACACCGTGTTCGAGCAGGACGGGGTGCGCATCTACGTGGATGCCGACAGCCTGGGCCTGGTCGACGGCACCGAGATCGACTTCGGCAAGCACGGGCTGAGCGAGACGTTCACGTTCAGGAACCCGAACGCCACCGCCGAATGCGGCTGCGGCGAGAGCTTCACCACCGAAGCCGACAAGGCCTGATCCGGGCCGGTACAAGCGCCCAGCCCTGCGGCTGCTTGCCTGCGGGCGCCTGTGCTGCCATACTTTGCGGCTTCCTGCCTGATTCCGGGCAGGACCCTTGCCCCACCGCGTTCATCTGCGGGGGGCTGTCCGGCCCCTGCGGGCCACATCCGAAAGGTAAAAACACATGAGTCGTCATTACGAAGTCGTGTTCCTGGTCCATCCGGACCAGAGCGAACAGGTCCCGGCCATGATCGAGCGCTACAAGGCGCTGGTCGAGAACGGCAACGGCACCATCCACCGTCTGGAAGACTGGGGCCGTCGTCAGCTGGCCTACCCGATCCAGAACCTGGTGAAGGCCCACTACGTCATGCTCAACATCGAGTGCGACCAGGCCGTGCTGAGCGAGCTGGTGGAAAGCTTCCGCTTCAACGATGCCGTGCTGCGCAACCTCGTCATCAAGCGTGACGAAGCTGACACCGAGCAGTCGCTGATCATGAAGAGCAAGGACGAGAAGGGTGACAAGCCCGAGCGTGGCGAGCGTCGTCGTCGTGATGACGAAGAAGGTGAAACCACCCCCGCCGCTGACACCGATGCCGGCGAAGACGCCGCTTCGGCCGCTTAAGGAGCACTGACATGTCCAAGTTCTTCCGTCGCCGCAAGTTCTGCAAGTTCACGGCCGGATCGATTACAAGGATCTCAACACCCTGCGCCAGTACCTGACCGAGAACGGCAAGATCGTGCCGAGCCGCGTCACCGGTACCAAGTCGAAGTACCAGCGCCAGCTGGCAACGGCCGTCAAGCGCGCCCGTTTCCTGGCCCTGATTCCGTACACCGACAACCACGACGTCTGATGAAAGCCGGCGGCTTCGGTCGCCGCTTTCGTGGACCTGGCCGCCCGCGCTGCAAAGCGTCGGGCGGTTTCACGGTCTACCGTTCGGATATTCGGACAGCCATCGCTGCGGGGCCACGCCTCGCTAACGAATACATATTTGGAGCTACACCATGAAGCTGATTCTTCTCCAGAAGGTCACCAACCTCGGCGGTCTGGGCGATCTGGTCGACGTGAAGCCGGGCTACGGCCGCAACTTCCTCGTCCCGACCGGCAAGGCCGTTCCGGCCACCACCACCAACGTTGCCGAGTTCGAAGCCAAGCGCGCCGATTACGAAGCCAAGGCTCAGTCGATCCACGCTGACGCCGAAGCCCGCAAGGCTCAGCTGGAAGGCAAGAGCGTCACCATCGCCGCCAACGCGTCGACGGAAGGCAAGCTGTACGGTTCGGTTGGCCCGCGCGACATCGCCGAAGCCTTCACCAAGGCCGGCCTGCCGCTGGAAAAGAGCGAAGTGATCCTGGGCGAAGGCGCCTTCCGCAACGTGGGCGAGTACGAGGTGACTGTTCACCTGCACGCCGACGTCGAAACCACCGTCAAGGTGGTTGTGGAAGCCGAAAAGGCCTGATTCCTGCCGAAAGGCTGGAGTCACCAAAACGGGTGCCCGCAAGGGCGCCCGTTTTTGTATGTGGGGGTTTTGTTTTTTTAAAAGCTTAGAAGCTTGAAGCCAGATCAACGGCGGAGCCGGCGCTTCGGTTCTTCCGGTGTGAGGGTGCCGGGTGGCCTTGGCCGGGACACGCCGTAAATCCATCCTTGGAGGCTCGTGGGCGCCATCCATGGCGCCCAACGGTCCCGGCCAAGGCCACCCGACACCCTCTGCCAGGATGTGCGATGCGGGCGGGTAGAGCCACGCCATGCGTGGCTGGGGCAATGAAGCGGTGGGTAGGGTTATGTGATGCGTGGGGTGGGGTAGGTAGAGCCACGCCATGCGTGGCTGGAGCAGTGAAGCGCTGGATAGGGTTATGTGATGCGTGGGTGGGTGGTACAGCCACGCCATGCGTGGCTGCTCTTCGTTCCTGCACCTCTATAGCCACGCATGGCGTGGCTACCCTCAATTCACCCATAACTTTGACGCTCCTTAATTGGACGCTCCGGAACAGATCGCAGCGCACCGCAACGCCACAAAGCCGGCTTCGGCATGTCCCCTGCGCACCGACCAACTGTCGACGGTCGGGGTGGGTGGGGTCGCGGGACCGTTGGGCGCCATGGATGGCGCCCACGAGCCTCCAAGGATGGATTCACGGCGTGTCCCGCGCCCCCACCCACCCCGACCGCCCAGCCGAGGCCGACGCACCGAGCCTTTGCTCCAGCTCCAGCTCTGGCTCTGGCTCTGGACCTTAGCTCTACGCCTCTAACCAAAACCAACCACCCCCCCACCGCCCGTGGAACACCCGCCCCGTTATACTCAGGCTATCGCGTCGCCCTTGGGGCCATTGAAACCCAGCAACATCAATGGCTTGAGGGTGGGAATCGCTCCGACATCCACCCTGGCGGGGGTCGTTTCAGGCCCTTGCCCCGGAAACCAATCCCGCCATGCGTCTGTCCACGATCAAGCTGTCCGGTTTCAAATCCTTCGTCGACCCGACCACCCTGCACCTGCCGACCAACATGACCGGCGTGGTGGGGCCCAATGGCTGTGGCAAGTCCAACATCATCGACGCCGTCCGCTGGGTCATGGGCGAAAGCTCCGCCAGCCGCCTCCGCGGTGACTCCCTCACCGACGTCATCTTCTCCGGCTCCTCGGCACGCAAGCCCGTCTCCCAGGCCACCGTCGAACTGATCTTCGACAACACCGACCACACCATCACCGGCGAGTACGCCTCCTTCAACGAAATCTCCGTCAAGCGCCAGGTCAGCCGCGACGGCAGCAGCAACTACTACCTCAACGGTACCAAGTGCCGCCGCCGCGACATCACCGACCTGTTCCTCGGCACCGGCCTCGGCCCGCGCAGCTACTCCATCATCGAACAGGGCATGATCAGCCAGATCATCGAAGCCCGCCCCGAAGACCTGCGCGTGTACCTCGAAGAAGCCGCCGGCATCTCCAAGTACAAGGAACGCCGCAAGGAAACCGAAACCCGCATCCGCCACACCCGCGAAAACCTCGACCGCCTCGGCGACCTGCGCGAGGAAATCGGCAAGCAGCTTGAACACCTCAAGCGCCAGGCGCGCCAGGCCGAGCAGTACCAGGCCCTGCAGGAAGAGCGCCGGGTCAAGGATGCCGAGTGGAAGGCGCTGGAATACCGCGGCCTCGACGGCCGCCTCGGCGGCCTGCGTGAAGCGCTCTCGCAGGAAGAAACCCGCCTGCAGCAGTTCATCGCCGAACAGCGCGACGCCGAAGCCCGCATCGAAACCAGCCGCGTCCGCCGCGAAGAAGCTGCCGATGCGCTCAGCACCGCCCAGGCCGAGGTGTACCAGGTGGGCAGCACGTTGGCCCGCCTCGAACAGCAGATCCAGCACCAGCGCGAAATGTCGCAGCGCCTCAACAAGGCGCGCGATGAAGCCCAGCAGGCCCTGGCCGAACTGGGCCAGCACATCAGCGGCGACGAAGCCAAACTGATGGTCCTGCGCGAGGCCGTGGACGACGCCGAGCCGCGCCTGGAACAGCTGCAGGAAGAAAACGAAATCAAGCAGGAAGCCCTGCGTGACGCCGAGGCCCGCCTGGCCGACTGGCAGCAGCGCTGGGAAGCCCACACCCGCAGCACCTCCGAAGCCTCGCGCGCCGGCGAAGTCGAACGCACCCGCGTCGACTACCTCGACCGCCAGGTACTGGAAGCCGACCGCCGCCGCGAAGCGCTGAGCGCCGAACGCGCCAGCCTGGACCTGGACGCGCTGGCCGAGGTGTTCGAAGAACTGCACCTGCAGCACCAGACCCAGAAAGAGGCGCTGGACGGCCTCAACGAGCAGGTTGAAGAACGCAAGCAGGCCGTGGCCGGCCTGCAGGACCGCCAGCGCACCGGGCAGACCGAACTGGCCGAGATCCGCAAGCAGGCCCAGGCCGCGCGCGGCCGCCTGTCGTCGCTGGAAACCCTGCAGCAGGCCGCGTTGGGCCAGGAGCAGGGCGCGGCGGTGGCGTGGCTGAAGGCACGCGGGCTGGATTCGGGCGCGCGCGTCGGCGAACGCCTGACCGTGGAAAGCGGCTGGGAAAACGCCGTGGAAAGCGCACTGGGCCAGTTGATCGAAGGCGTGCTGGTGGACGCTCCCGAACAGCTGGTGGCCGAACTGGCCGAACTCGGTGAGGGCCGCATTGCGCTGGTGTCCGACAGCCAGGCGCCGCTCAGCGTGGCGCCAACCTCGCTGGCCGCCAAGGTGCAGGGCCCCACCGCCATCCGACGGCTGCTGGCCCGGCTGCATGCCGCCGAAGACCTGGACGCCGCACGCACGCTGCAGCCCACGCTGGCCGAAGGCGACTCGGTCATCACCCGTGGCGGCGAGCGCCTGGGCGACGGCTGGGTGCGCGTCTCGCGCTCCGGTGCGGCCAAGCAGGGCGCGCTGCTGCGCGAACGCGAGATCGTCACCCTGCGCGGTCAGATCGACACGCTGCAGGAGCGCGAAGCCGAACTGGAACAGCAGTTGTCCGCGTTCCGCGAGCAGCTGCTGGCCGGCGAACAACACCGCGAAGACGCGCAGCGGCAGCTGTACCAGGCCCATCGCAGCGTCTCCGAACTCGGTGGCCAGCTGCAGAGCCAACAGGGAAAAGTAGAAGCTGCGCGCACCCGCATCGACCGCATCGAAGGCGAACTGCTGCAGCTGCAGGAAACGCTGGATACCGGCCGCGAGCAGGTGCGCGAGGCGCGCGCGCGGCTCGACGATGCGGTCACCAGCATGGGCGACCTGGAATCGGTGCGGGCGTCGCTGGAAGGCGAACGTCGCCAGCTTACGGATGCCCGTGACCAGGCCCGCGACCACGCCCGCAACGTGCGCGAGAGCGCGCATTCGCTGGCGCTGACGCTGGAATCGCAGCGCACCCAGATTGCCTCGCTGAGCCAGGCGCTGGAGCGCATGAGCACCCAGCGTGGCCAGCTCGACACCCGCCTGGGCGAACTGCATTCCCAGCTCGACCAGGGCGATACGCCCGTGCAGACCCTGCAGGCCGAACACCAGAATGCCCTCAGCGAACGCGTGCGCGCCGACCGCGTGCTGGGCGAAGCGCGCACCCTGCTCGATGGCATCGATGCCGAACTGCGCAACTTCGAACAGACCCGCCACAAGCGCGACGAGCAGGCGCTGGCCCAGCGCGAGCGCATCTCCCAGCGCAAGCTGGACCAGCAGGCGCTGGTGCTCAGTGCCGACCAGCTGTCGGCCTCGGTGGATAAGGCCGGCTTCGTCCTGCAGGACGTGATCAACAGCCTGCCTGAAGATGCGCGCGTGACCGACTGGGAACAGTCGGTGCACCAGATCGACGGGCGCATGCGCCGCCTTGAGCCGGTCAACCTGGCCGCCATCCAGGAGTACGGCGAAGCGTCGCAGCGTTCGGAGTACCTGGACGCGCAGAACACCGACCTGACCACCGCGCTGGAAACCCTGGAAGACGCCATCCGCAAGATCGACCGCGAAACCCGTGGCCGCTTCAAGGACACCTTCGACCGCGTCAACGCCGGCGTGCAGCAGCTGTACCCGCGCCTGTTCGGCGGTGGCCATGCCTACCTGGAACTGACCGGTGAAGACCTTCTCGACACCGGTGTGGCCATCATGGCGCGGCCGCCGGGCAAGCGCGTGTCGAGCATCTCGCTGCTGTCCGGTGGCGAGAAGGCGATGACCGCGGTGGCGCTGGTGTTTGCGATCTTCCAGCTCAACCCGGCGCCGTTCTGCCTGCTGGACGAGGTGGACGCGCCGCTGGACGAAGCCAACGTCGGCCGCCTGGCCAACATGGTCAAGGAAATGAGTGAAAAGGTGCAGTTCCTGTTCGTCAGCCACAACAAGGCCACCATGGAAGCGGCGCACCAGTTGTCGGGCGTGACCATGCGCGAACCGGGCGTCAGCCGCCTGGTCAGCGTGGACCTGGAAGAGGCGGCACGATTGGCGGGCGCCGCCTGACGTGCCATCCTTAGTACCTGAACGTATTTAGCCGGAGACCCCCACCGAATGTCCGACATGGCACTGCTCCGCATCGGCATCCTGGCCGCCGGCCTGCTGTTGATCGCCGCGATCTTCCTGTTTGGCCGTCCGAAGAAAAAATCGCAGGGTCGCCGCGTCGACACCGCCGAGAGCGGCACGGGCGCGCGCCGTGAGCCCAGCCTGGGCGAAGGCGAGGGCAGCGATGCCGTCGCTGGCAGCACCGGCGAGGACGGTGTGACCCAACCCGAACTGGGTCTGCCCGATGTCGACGCTGCCGCCAGCGACTTGGGCAAGCGCGCCAGCCAGGATTTCGACAAGATCGTGTCGTTGTTCGTGGCCGCCCGCGCCGGTGAACAGCTGCGGGGCGAAGACATCGTGGTGGCCGCTGAAAAGACCGGCCTGGTGTTTGGCCACATGAACGTGTTCCACCGCCTGGTGGAAGGTCACCCCGAGCGCGGCCCGATCTTCTCGATGGCCAGCATCATGAAGCCGGGCAGCTTCGACATGGCCAACATCCGCGAGATGGAAACCCCGGCGATCGCCTTCTTCCTAACCCTGCCGGCGCCGCTGACCGCGCTGGACGCGTGGGAAAAGATGCTGCCGACCGTGCAGCGCATGGGCGAACTGCTCGACGGCGTGGTCCTGGACGACAGCCGCAATGCCCTGGGCCGCCAGCGCATCGCGCACATCCGCGACGAACTGCGCGCCTACGACCGCCAGCACCAGGCCCCGCCGCTCACGAAAGCCCCGCGCTGGTAACGCCCACCCGGTGGGCATCGACCGTTTGTCGATGCGCGATGGCGGCGCGACGCGCGATCTCGATGCGCTTTTGCGGCCCGACGCGCGATGTCGATGCGCTTTGCGGCCAACGCGCAATGTCGATGCGCTTTGCGCCCCAACGCACGATGAGGCGGTAGGCATCGACCGTTGGTCGATGCGCTTTGCGGCCCAACGTACGATGCGATGGTAGGCATCGACCGTTGGTCGATGCCCTTTGCGGTAGTGCCGGCCGCTGGCCGGCAACCACGGATACCCGGAACGAAGGGCAGCCGGACCAACGGTCGGCCCAAGCAAGAGCAGCCGACCAACGGTCGGCTCTACCCGGTTATCGCCGCGAACGCGTCGCGGAACCGGGCCATCTCTGCCGCCGTGCCCACCGTTACCCGCACCCGCTGCGGCCAGATCGGCCAACTGCGGCCAATCACCACGCCGTGCTCGGCCATGGCCGCAGTGAAGGCGCTGCCATCGCGCTTGACGTCCACCACGAAGCAGTTGGCTTCGGTCGGCACACAGGAAAATCCGCGTGCGGCCAGCCAGGCCACGGTGGCCTGCCGCACCTGCGTGTTCTCCGCCTTGCGCTGCGCCACCAGGCCCGGCGCGCGCAGGCTGGCCAGGC
>LNAP01004662.1_pt2 | contig 17948 bp, 17 predicted proteins | sample 602601 | NCBI WGS metagenome assembly LNAP01 (sample SAMN02440304, study PRJNA202911) | soil metagenome | biome: Subtropical and temperate rainforests or woodlands; isolation source: soil samples (1 kg each in a 20% v/v slurry with milli Q water) were... ... | reverse complement strand
CCGGTCACGCGGTAGTTGCCCACGCACAAGACGCCGATGACGGCCACCGTCGTGGGCAACTACCGCGTGACCGGCGCCGACACCGAAAGCGATATCCATCACATCGTGCTGGATTTCGGCGAACTGCCGTTTCCGGTGCTGGAAGGGCAATCTATCGGCATCCTGCCGCCCGGCGTCGATGCGCAGGGGCGGCCGCATCACGCGCGCCAGTATTCGCTGGCCAGTCCGCGCGATGGCGAACGCGCGGGCTACAACAACCTGTCGCTGACGGTCAAGCGCGTGACCGAAGACCACGGCGGCGCCGCCGCGCATGGGGTGTGTTCGAACTACCTGTGCGATCTGGCCAAGAACGACACCGTGCAGGTGATAGGCCCGTTCGGCCATACGTTCCTGATGCCGAACCATCCGCGTGCCAATCTGATCATGATCTGCACGGGCACGGGCTCGGCGCCGATGCGCGCAATGACCGAACGCTACCGCCGCCGCATCGACACCGGAGAAAACGGCCGTCTGATGCTGTTCTTCGGCGCCCGCACCGAACGCGAACTGCCGTATTTCGGCCCGCTGATGAAGCTGCCTCGCGACTTCATCGACATCAACCTGGCGCTCTCTCGCGAGCCGGGGCAACCCAAGCGCTACGTGCAGGACCTGATCCGCGAACGCGGCCCCCAGGTACGCGACCTCCTGTCAGACCGCAACACCTGCATTTACGTATGCGGCCTGAAAGGCATGGAAGTCGGCGTGCTGGACGCCTTGCGCGACGTGACGGTGCAATCGGGGCAGGATTGGTCTATCCTGCATGATGTGCTGCGCCGCGAAGGGCGCCTGCATTTCGAGACGTACTGAATCCTATAACTTGAGCGTGACACACGTGAAAAACGGCGCGCCATGGCGCGCCGTTTGCGTTGGTCAGGGGGAAAACCAAAGATGAAGTTCGCCGATTTCAAGGACGGCATGTTGATCAAGGCTGGCCCGGTCACCATCACCGAGGCCGAAATCCTGGAGTTCGCACGCAAGTTCGATCCCCAATGGTTCCACACCGACCCGCAACGAGCCGCCGAAGGGCGTTGGGGCGGGCTGATCGCCAGTGGCTGGCATACCTGCGCGCTGGCCATGCGCATGGCGGTGGACGCCGCCCTGCATGACTCCGAATCGTTCGGTTCCCCCGGCCTGGGCGAAGTGCGCTGGCGCACCCCGGTGCGGCCCGGCGACACCTTGCGCCTGGAAGCGCGGGTCCAGGGCGCGCGCACGTCGTCCTCGCGTCCCGACCTGGGCATCATCACGTGGGCGTGGACCGTCATCAACCAGCATGACGAAGGCGTGCTGGAATTGGACGCGACGAGCCTGTTCGACTTGTCAGGCGAAAACTAGGCACCGGGGGGGCGCTTGTTCGCCCCGCCCGATCCGCGCGCCGTCCGTGCCTGTAGCGCCTTCAGCGCTTGGCGCCCCGCTTCAAAATGCTTGCCGCGTCGGGGCCGACCGCCGTTTTCCATGCCTGCACCGAATCCGCGGCGGCATCCCGCAGCGCACGGCGCACGGCGGACGGCACCGTGGTATTGATCGCAACGCCATTCTTGCGCATGTTGGCGTAGTTCTGTTGCAGGCGGCCCTCGATGCGCTTCCATTGCTCGGTTTCCGTCTGCGCCGCGGCTTGGTCGATGGCGCGCCGTGACCGCTCGTCCAGCGCCTGATAAGCCTGCAGATTCATCGTTGCGACGGAAATCGGCATCGCATAGTTGATCTCGGCGAAGTGGGGCAGGTGTTCCCAGAGTTTTCGTCCGGCTCCCCCGTCGCCAGACGAGAGCACGGCGTTCACGTCGCCGGCAACGATGCGCGGCATGGCGTCGGCAAACGAAATGTTCTCCGCGCGGGCCCCGGCCTTTCGCATCACTTCCTGCGACGTCGCGTCATAGGTGCGGATGCTCAGGCCCTTCAGCGCCGCCAGGCCATCGATCTTCTGTTTGGACCAGATGCCGGACGCGGGCCACGGCGTGGTGTAGAGCAGCTTCTGTCCATGGGCCGCCAGCAACTTTTCGTAGGCGGGCCGCGCGGCCTTGTTCAGGTTGCGCGCCTTGGCCAGCGAGTCCGCCAGGAACGGCAGGGACGACACGCCGAACAAGGGATATTTCGTGGCCAGCGCGCCCGCGAACGCATCGCCGGCATCTACTTTTCGGGTTTCCACGGCGTCGATCATGTCGCCGGATTTAATGCCCTTGGACGCGTCGTAGGTGGCGTCGATGACCACGTTGCCTGCCGATTTCGCACGGACCAGATCCGCGAAGGTAGACACACCTTGCCCCGGCATGGACGTCGCCGGGTATTCAGTGGTCATCGTCAGGGTGGTGACGGCATAGGCGCCCTGGCCGACAAAGGCCAGGGTAAGACCCGCCATCAGGCGGAGGGATGAGCGGACGTGCATTCGCGACTCCAGGTCGGGGAAAGTGCACAAAGCGTACGGCGTGTGCAAGCCCGCGCCTATACGGGCTAACGGCAATGCGTCCCGCGATGTATCGCCGTTCAGTTCGTCGAAGGCAAAAAAAACCGCCCCAAGGGGCGGTTTTGTCGGCGATGGCCGGTCAGGCGATCAATAGAACGCCTGGATGCCGGTCTGTGCGCGGCCCAGGATCAGGGCGTGCACGTCATGGGTGCCTTCGTAGGTGTTGACCACTTCCAGGTTCACCAGGTGGCGGGCCACGCCGAATTCGTCGGAAATGCCGTTGCCGCCCAGCATGTCGCGGGCCAGGCGGGCGATGTCCAGCGCCTTGCCGCAAGAGTTGCGCTTCATGATGGACGTGATTTCGACGGCGGCGGTGCCTTCGTCCTTCATGCGGCCCAGACGCAGGCAGCCCTGCAGCGCCAGCGTGATTTCGGTCTGCATGTCGGCCAGCTTCTTCTGGATCAGCTGGTTGGCGGCGAGCGGGCGGCCGAACTGCTTGCGATCCAGCGTGTACTGGCGAGCCGTGTGCCAGCAGGATTCAGCGGCGCCGACAGCGCCCCAGGCGATGCCGTAGCGGGCGGAATTCAGGCAGGTGAACGGACCTTTCAGGCCGGACACGCCAGGCATCATCTGGTCTTCCGAGATCTCGACTTCGTCCATGACGATTTCGCCGGTGATCGACGCGCGCAGACCGACCTTGCCGTGGATGGCCGGGGCCGACAGGCCCTTCATGCCCTTTTCCAGGATGAAGCCGCGGATCTTGCCGTCGAACTCGCCGCCGACGCACTTGGCCCACACGACGAACACGTCGGCGATGGGGGAGTTGGTGATCCACATCTTGTTGCCGGAAACCTTGTAGCCGTCGGACGTCTTGACGGCGCGGGTTTCCATGCCGCCGGGGTCGGAACCGTGGTTGGGTTCGGTCAGGCCGAAGCAGCCGATCCATTCGCCGCGCGCCAGCTTGGGCAGGTACTTCTGCTTTTGTGCTTCGCTGCCGAATTCGTTGATCGGCACCATGACCAGCGACGACTGCACGCTCATCATCGAGCGGTAGCCGGAGTCGATGCGTTCGACTTCGCGGGCGATCAGGCCGTAGCTGACGTAGTTCATGCCAGCGCCGCCGTAGGCTTCAGGGATGGTGGCGCCCAACAGGCCCAGTTCGCCCATTTCCGAGAAGATTTCCGGATCGGTCTTCTCGTTGCGGAAGGCGTTCAGCACGCGGGGGGCAAGCTTGTCCTGCGAATAGGCATGGGCGGCGTCGCGCACCATGCGTTCTTCTTCGGTCAGTTGCTGGTCCAGCAACAGGGGATCTTGCCATTGAAAAGAAGGATTCGAGGACATGCTGGGTCTCCGCTATGGATTTCCGTATTCGGAATCTAGAAAGTTTAAACCTAAAATAATTCGGGCGGCAAGTTGGGGTTTGCACGGCAACGCGCAAGCGTGTTACCGGCCGCGCCGCCCTGGTATCAGTGCTGGGCTTTGAGCGCCGCGTCGCGGATCTTTTCCAAGGTCGTCGACGGGGTGATGGTTTCCGGATCGATGAAGCAATGCAGAATCGCCGGTTTGCCGCTGGCCAGCGCCCGTTCGAAAGCCGGGCCGAATTGTTCGGTGGTTTCGACGCGTTCGCCGTGGCCGCCGAAGGCGCGCGCGTAATCGGCAAAGTCCGGGTTCTTGAGTTCGGTCGCGGACACGCGGCCGGGATAGTGCTTTTCCTGGTGCATGCGGATGGTGCCGTACATGCCGTTGTCGACCAGCACCACGATGATGGGCAGGTCGTACTGGACGGCCGTGGCGAATTCCTGGCCGTGCATCAGGAAGCAGCCGTCGCCGGCAAAGCAGACGACGGTCTTGTCGGGCCACACGCGCTTGGCGCCAACCGCCGCCGGCAGGCCGTAGCCCATCGAGCCCGACGTGGGCGCCAATTGCGTGCCGAAACGGGTAAAGCGGTGGAAGCGGTGCAGCCACGTGGCGTAGTTGCCGGCGCCGTTGGTCATGATGGCGTCGGCCGGCAGCGTCTTTTCCAGATAGGCCATGACCTGGCCCATTTGCAGCGCGCCCGGCGTGGTGATGGCGTCAGGGTTGCTCCATTTCAGGTACGACTCGCGCATGGCTTGCGTGCCTTCGGCCCACACGGGCTTGGCCGGCGCCTTCAGGCCGGCCAGCGATGCGGCGAACGCGGCGGGCGACGTGTTGATGGCCAGATTGGCGCGGTACACGCGGCCCAGTTCGGCCGTGTCGGGATGCACGTGCACGAGCTTTTGCTTCGGCACCGGGATGTCCAGCAGCGTATAGGCCTGGCTGGGGTTTTCCGACATGCGGCCGCCCACCAGCAGAATCAGGTCGGCGTCGGCCACGCGCTTGAGCAGCGCCGGGTTGATGCCCAGGCCCACGTCGCCGATGAAGCAGGGGTGGTCGGCCGGGAACAGCATCTGGCGGCGGAAAGACACCGCCGTGGGCAACGCATGGCGCTGCGCGAAGTCGGCAAACTCCTGCACCGCGCGGGCATCCCAGCGCGTGCCGCCCAGGATGGCGACCGGATTCTTCGCGCCAGCCAGCAGTTTTTCCAGATCGGCCAATTGGCCGGCCGTGGGGGCGGATTCGATCAATTCGTAACGCGGGGCGTCGGCCACCTTGGCGGCTTCGACCAGCATGTCTTCGGGCAGCGCGATCACGACGGGGCCGGGGCGGCCCGACGTGGCAATATGGAAGGCGCGCGAGATCAGTTCGGGAATGCGTTCGACCTGGTCGATCTCGGTCACCCACTTGGCCTGCGTGCCGAAGACGGCGCGGTAGTCCATTTCCTGGAAGGCTTCACGTTCGCGCATGCCGCGTTCGATCTGGCCCACGAAGAGGATCAGGGGGGTGGAGTCCTGTTTGGCGATGTGCACGCCGGCCAGCGCGTTGGACGCGCCCGGGCCGCGGGTGACCATGCAGATGCCGGGTTCGCCGGTCAGCTTGCCGTGCGCGTCGGCCATCATGGCCGCGCCGCCTTCCTGACGGCACACCGTCACTTTGATATCCGCGTCGTGCAGGCCGTCCAGCACCGCCAGGTAGCTCTCGCCGGGAACGCAGAAAACGTGTTTGACGCCCTGGGCGACCAGTTGGTCGACCAGAATGTGACCGCCAAGGCGGGAATCTTGCTGGAGCATGGTGGGGTGTCGTGGGTAGCCGAGGATAAGACTCCCGAGGATATGTGCCCTGGCCGCACAACGCAATTGATAAAATTGCACAATCTATTGATCCCCCGGCACGTAGTGCCCTGTTGCGCCGCCGCAAGCGGCGCGCCCGGCCCAGGCCGGTTTCAGGCTGTCCCCGCCCCATGAGAAACGGCATTCCCAATCTGAGCGCGCTACAGGCGTTCGAAGCATCGGCCCGGCTGGGCAGTTTTTCCCGCGCCGCCGAGGAACTGTCCCTGACGCATAGCGCCGTCTACCGACAGGTGGCCAGCCTGGAATCCCGGCTGGGGGTGCAGCTGTTCACCCGGGTGCGGCGGCGCATCGTGCTGACGGACCATGGGGCGGAATACGCCGGCCGGATCCGTCACCATCTGGACCAGATCGAAAAAGACACGTTCGGGCTGGTCAGCCGCACCGGCATGGGCCGCAGCATCCATATCGCGGTGGTGCCCACGCTGGCCACCACGTGGCTGATCCCGCGGCTGGCGGATTTCCAGCGGGAACACGCGGACATCACCGTCAGCTTGTCGGTGCGCACCTTGCCGTTCCAGTTCAAGGATCAGCCGTTTGACGGCGCGCTCTACCATGGCGACGGCCTGTGGCCCGGCACCCAGGGCGGGCTGCTGTTTCCCGAACGCGAATTGGTGCCGGTGTGCGCGCCCGAGCTTGCGGCCCGGGCGGCGTTGGCGGCGGACACCGGCGTCAGCGCGCTGGCGGGCATGACCCACCTGCATCTGGCGTCGCGGCCGGACGCCTGGCGGCAGTGGTACGGCGCCAACAGTCATCTATATGGTCCGCAGGCGGCGGGCGGGCCCCGCTACGAACTCTTCACGATGGTGATGGCGGCGGTGCAGGCCGGGCTGGGCGTCGGCTTGATGCCGCGCTTCCTGGCGCAACCGGCGCTGGACCAGGGCACGCTCAAGATGCCGGTGCCCCAGTCGTTGACGGTCAGCCAGGGTTACTACTTTGGTTATCCGCAGCGCAGCGAGCGTTCCGACGCGCTCAAGCTCTTTGAAAGCTGGCTGAAGTCCGCCGCCGCGGGCGTTGGGGAAAGGTGAACCGCATGTCTGACGCCCGTCCACCGCTGGCTTCCCAAGCCGATATCGACGCTTTCATCGACGCTGTCTGGCTGGAGGATGGCCTGTCGGCGAATACGCTGGCCGCCTATCGCCGCGACCTGACCGGGTTTGCGCGCTGGCTGGAAGACCCGCAGGCCTACGCCCGTGAAATGGCCGACCGCTACGGCGACGCCGGCAACGCCCTGCCTGCCGCGGGGTCGGCCAAACCCCTGAACGAGGCCCAGAAGGCCGACATCGAAGCCTGGTTTGCTTTCCGCCACGAAGAAACCCGCGCCACCACGGCCAACCGCCGGCTGGCCGCACTGCGCCGCTTTTACGCCTGGGCCTTGCGCGAACATCGCGCCGACCGTGACCCCTGCCTGACGCTCATCGCCGCCAAACAGCCGCCGCGCTTGCCCAAGACCTTGTCTGAACAGCAGGTGGATGCCTTGCTGCGGGCGCCTGAGCTGGGCCAGCCGCGCGGCGTGCGCGATCGTGCCATGCTGGAAACGCTGTATGCCACCGGCCTGCGGGTCTCGGAACTGGTAAGCGTGCGCGCGCTGGATGTCAGCCTGAACGAAGGCGTGGTGCGCGTAGTGCTGGGCAAGGGCGGCAAGGACCGCCTGGTGCCGCTGGGCGCCGAAGCGGCGCATTGGATCGACCAGTACCTGAAGACTGCCCGTCCCGAGCTGGCGGCTGGCCGTCAAAGCGATGCGCTGTTCATCACCGGCCGCGCTGAAGCGATGTCGCGTCAGGCCTTCTGGCAACTGGTGAAGAAATATGCGCTGCTGGCCGACATCCACGCGCCGCTGTCGCCGCACGTGCTGCGCCATGCGTTCGCCACCCACTTGTTGAATCACGGCGCCGACCTGCGCGTGGTGCAGATGCTGCTGGGCCATGCCGACATTTCCACCACGCAGATCTATACCCATGTGGCGCGCGAACGCCTGAAGGCGCTGCACGCCGCGCATCACCCGCGCGGCTAGCCGCGTTCGCCCGCTGCCTTACACTTTTCGTTTTTTTCCGATTGACGCCGACCCATGAGCAAAGCCCGCCACGTTTCTGAAACGCCCGCCACCCAGTTGCTGAAGCAGAACAAGGTGGCCTACACGGAACACACCTACGACTACGTGGACCACGGCGGCGCCGGCGAAGCGGCGCGGCAGCTGGGCCTGGATCCGCATGCGGTGGTCAAGACGCTGGTGATGGAAGACGAATCCGCCAAGCCGCTGATCGTGGTCATGCACGGCGACCGCGAGGTCTCCACCAAGAACCTGGCGCGTCAGGCGGGCTTGAAAAAGGTCGAGCCGTGCAAGCCCGAGGTGGCGCAGCGGCATTCCGGGTACCAGGTCGGTGGCACGTCGCCGTTCGGCACGCGCAAGAAAATGCCGGTGTGGGTCGAAGCCGACGTGCTGACGTACCCCGTGGTCTATATCAACGGCGGCCGGCGGGGTTACCTGATCGGCATCGACCCCAACGTGCTGGTCACGGTGCTGGGCGCAAAGCCCGTGTCGGTGGCGCTGGCATAAAGCGGGGAAGGGCGTTGCGGGCCGGCCGGTCAAAACGCCCTGGTCGCGGCGCTTGGTTCCGATGCCGATGGCTCCAGCATCTTTTGGTAGGCGCTGTAGTAACAGGCCGCCGCCGCGCGCGCGTGGCCCAGCATGCGGACTCGCACCAATTCGGTGTCGCCGGATAAAAAGGCTTCGTATAGTCCGCGCATGCCTTGCAGGATGATGCTGCGGACCTGCTCGTCGTCCATTGTCACCAGCCGCACCACCTGCACGTGGTCGATGTAGCGGGATATCACCACGGCCAGTTCGCGGTTGGGCACCATGGTCAGCCAGGCCCAACGAAAGTGCGCGTTGCGCCGCATGAATTCGTCGATGTCGGTACGCGCGTGCGCGGCTTCGGCCTGCTCCAGCGCCTCTTTCATTTCTGCCAGGCCCTTGGGGCCGGCGTGCACCGAGGCCGACGCCGCCGCCGCGGGTTCCAGCAGCGTCCGGATCTCGAAGATCTCGTTCATTTCCGCCAGCGTGAAGCGGCGCAGCACGAAGCCGCGCGCCGTGCCTTCAAGCAGGCCCTCGCTTTTCAATTGCATCAGCGCTTCGCGCACCGGCATGCGCGACACCTCGAGCTCTTCGGCAATATCGTGATCCACCAGCCGGTCTTCCAGGCGGATCAGCCCCATCTGTATGCGCTCGCGGACGATGCCATACACCCGCTCGCGCAGGTTCGGCTTGCGCGCCTCGTCTCTGGTTCTGCTTGTCGCCTTCATTGCCATCCGCTTTGCCTTGACGGCCTTGTTCGCTGAATCGTCGGTTTGTTTACTTGCGTAGCCCCGGGCTCGCATCGCGGCTTGCCTGGAATTCGCAGCAGGGCGCGCCCATGCTGGCGCACCGGGTCTCGCGATACGTGTTGGCATGGCCCGCGACCAGTGCGCTGACGGCCTCCAGCATACCTGTAATCGCGTGGCAGACCGGGCGGTCAGACCCCGCCACGGCGGTCGCAAAAGGGCTGTTTTTTACCGTCAGTACGGGCAGGCCTGCCTCGTCCAGCCGCAGTTGCCAGACGCCCCAGCCCAGATCGGCGGCCGCCTGCGCCATCACTTGCAGGAAAGGGCCAGGGTCCCGCGCGCCACTGGCCTGATAGGCGCGCGCCGAGGCGCCGCCATGGTCGCGTACCGATGCTTTCAAGCTGGCCAGGGCCTGCTCGCGCTGGGCCGGGGGCAGGGCGGTGAACAGCCCCATCAGCACGTCGGCGCGCAGCATGACGTAGCGGCGGTCGGCATCCAGGATGGCGCCCGCGTCGTGGTCCCACACCAGCCGTTCTTGAAGTTGTCCCATTGCGTTATTCCCACGTCGTTCGCGCTGATCGCGCCGTTTTGGGGCGTCGCGATGCAGCGTCTTACCCCGGGGTTACCCCTAAACAATATATTGTTTTTAGTTTCTATAAGCCGCTGATACTAGGGTAAATAATTAGTTTAAAGTTCAAGTACTAGTGCTTAAATTCAAAACAATATACTGTTCGCGCGGCGGTGCCGGGCGCCTTTGCAACGATTCCGAGATCGGAGGCCGTTCATGATTCACGCATGGTGGGTACGGGGGGTGGGCAGGACGCTGGCGTCCTGTCTGGTGGTGTGCGGCACGCTGTTTGCAACGTCCGCCGGGGCGCAGGCCGACAAGCCGGCGCCGTCGGAAGAACTGAAGATCGCGTATCCGGTGGACGTGCCGTCGTGGGACCCCACCGCCGTCACCTTCCCCGCAGGGCAGTCGCTGTACAAGGCGGTTTTCGATTCGCCCTTGTTCATCGATGGCGACTTGAAGCTGCAACCCGCGCTGATCAAAAGCTGGCGCTGGCTGGACGACAAGAACATGCGGCTGGCCATCGTGCTGCGCGACGACGCCACCTTTCATGATGGCTCCAAGCTAAGCACCGATGATTTCAAGTTCAGTTTCCTGGACCGCCCCAAACGCGACAAGCGCCTGGCCATCAACGGCTTTTTCGGCGCGTTGCAAGACATCCAGATCAGCAGCCCCACCGAGGCCACGCTGGTGTTTTCCACGCCGACGCCCACGGCGCCGAACTACCTGGGCTTCCTGACGTCGTACATCCTGCCGCGCGCCTACCTGGAAAAAGTCGGTGAAGACGGCTTCCAGGCGGCGCCCATCGGGGCGGGGCCGTACAAGGTGGTGCGCTATGAACGCGGGTCGCGCGTGGTGCTTGAAGCGTATGACAAGTACTGGGGACCCAAGCCCGCCATCAAGCGCGTGGTGTTTGAATTCGTGCCGGATTCTTCCGCGCGCGTCGCCATGCTGGAATCGGGCCGCGCCGACGTGGCGGTGCAGATTCCACTGCGCGAGGTCAATCGCCTGAACAAGCAGCCCGCGCTGAAGGCCGAGGTCTATCCGTATAGCGAAATCTTCATTCTTCAGATTCCCAGCTACGTGCCGGAATTTCAGAATGAGCACGTGCGGCGCGCCTTGCACCTTGCGATCAACAAGCAGGCCATTTCCAAGGCCTTCTACGCCAGCGTCGCCAAGCCGCTTTCCGTGCTGGCCACGCCGGGCTCTGCCGGCGACGTGGCCGGCTTCAACTATGCGTTCGACAAGGCGGCCGCGCAGGCCGAGCTGGCCAAGGCGGGATACGGCCCGGACAAGCCTTTGACGATCCAGTTCCTGTCCACCAACAACACGTTCCCCAGCGACTACGAGATGGCGCGCGCCATCGTGCAGATGTGGTCGCAGATCGGCGTCCAGGCCAACTTGCAGGAAATCACCCTGGCCAAGTATCTGGAACTGAGCCATTCGTCGAAAGTGCCGGGCGTGATGCTGTACAGCTGGGCCAATGCCACGGGCGACCCGGAAATCTTCGCGGGCAAGATCCTGGACCCGCGCTTGCGTTTCTCGACCTGGAAAGAACCCGAGCTGGCCAAGACCATCGACGCGCTGGCCGCCCAGGGCGACCCTGACAAACGCATGCAGGGCTATCGCGATCTGGCGCGCCAGGCCACGGAACATGCCTGGAGCCTGCCGCTGCTGCAATCGGTGGCCACCGTAGCGTCCAAGAAGTCGGTGGACATGAAGGTCTACCAAACCGGCTACATCCTGCCCGCGACGTACCGCTGGAGCCGCTGATGTGGGCAGCGCTGGTATCCCACTTTGTGCGCCGCCTGGCCGTGGCGGTGCCCACGATGCTGGCGCTGTCCGTCGTCGTGTTCGTTGTGCTGCGACTGTTGCCCGCGGACCCGCTGGGCATGATGTTGCCGCCCAGCGCCACCAGTGCCGAGGTCGATGCCCTGCGTCACACCATGGGGCTGGACCGATCGCTGGTCGTCCAGTACGGCATCTGGCTGGGGCAGGTGCTGCACGGTGATCTGGGGCGGTCCATCAGTTCGGGGGCGCCGGTCACGCAGCTGATCGCCACCACCTTGCCCGCCACGCTGGAACTATCGATTGTGGCACTGATCATTGCGCTGGCCATCAGCGTGCCGGGCGGTCTGCTGTTGTACGTCTTGCATGACCGCCGCGGCGAACTGGTCGCCGACACGGGGCTGGTGCTGCTCATATCCATTCCCGGCTTCCTGTGGGGCATTTTCCTGATGCTGGCCTTCGGTGTGCATTGGCCGCTACTGCCATTCTCGGGCCGCTTCAGTTCCGACGTGGAACTGGCAGGGCCCACCGGCTTCGTGCTGATGGACTTCCTGTTGCAGGGGCGCTGGCACGCCTGGGCGGACGCGGCCTCGCACCTGGTGCTGCCGGCCTTGGCGCTGGCGCTGGGCTTCAGCCCGCTGATCGTGCGCGTGCTGCGCGCCAGCTTGCTGGAAGCCAGCCACGAGCAATACGTGGCGGTCGCGCGGCTGCGCGGCCAGCCGGAACGGCGCGTCATCCTGCGGCACATGCTGCGCAACGCCTTCCTGCCGACCTTGACGCTGATCGGCGTGCAGTTCGGCTTCCTGTTCGGCGGAACCCTGCTGATCGAGATGATTTTCTCCTTCCCCGGCCTCGGCAACATGATGGTCCAGGCCGTGCGCAATCACGATCTGCCCCTGATCCAGGGAATTTCGCTGGTGTTCTGCGCCGTGGTCAACCACAGCCAGAAGCGGAAGAAATGTTTCAGGCCGGCATTGAGCTCAAGCGAGCGATGGGCTGAATAGCGATGCAGATAAACCGTGACGCCGACGATCGTCACGTGGGTCATCAGTAGGGTGACAGCCACCAGTGACCAGGGCGATAAGCCAAGACCACATAGCCTATAGGACCCTCGATAAAGAAAAAAACAGCCGTTGCATTATCACTTAGCCCACAGATAAAACCAGTCGCCCTTTCAGATAAGAGTGGCTGGATGTGTCTTTAATCTATAATTCCAGCCTTTTTGTAGGGACATGGACGCTCTAATGTCAGCCACCTATCGCGATGCTTTGCGTGCAGCGCTGCTCTACCTGGTGCTTTCCGTAACCTGGCTCCAGTTTAGTGGTTATTTATTGAACAGGTTCTTCGATAATTCCACCGACCTGCTGCGCTGGCAGCTGATCAACGGTTATGCCTGGGTGGCGTTCAGTGCCGGGCTGATCTTCATTGCACGGGCACGATTGTTTCGCTGCCTGGGTGTCGGCGCCAAATTGCGCGAGCGCGATGCCGACCGGGAGCGTTTGCGTCAGGCGGCAGCGGTGTTCGATTGCACCCGTGAAGGGGTGCTGGTCACTAATAGCAACGGGTTGATCGTCCATGTGAACCGGGCGTTCATGGAAATCACCGGCTACCAGCGCGAGGAAGTGCTGGGGCAGCGACCGAACATGTTCAAGTCGGGCCATCACCCGCCGGGTTTCTACCAGGTGATGTTCACGACACTCGACAGCCTCGGCGAGTGGAGCGGGGAAATCTGGAACCGTCGTAAAAGCGGCGAGATCTACCCGCAATGGCAGACGATCCGCCTCATTCGCGACGAGCAGGGGCGGCTCAGCCAGTACGTTGCGGTGTTTTCCGACATCAGCGCAATCAAGAACTCCGAGCATGAATTGACGCACCTGGCCCATCACGATCCGCTGACCGATCTGCCCAATCGCCTGCTGCTCACCGACCGTGCCGGGCAGGCCGTGGCTTCGGCGCAGGTCCATAAGCGCGGTTGTGCGTTGCTGATGATCGACCTCGATCATTTCAAGTTGATCAATGACAGTCTCGGTCACAGTGTCGGTGACCAACTGCTCAAGGCTGTGGCTGAGCGCCTGAATGCCTTGTTCGACCCGGGCATCACGCTGGCACGGCTCAGTGGCGACGAATTTGCGGTATTGACTGAAAACTGCCCGCAACCGGGGCATGCCGCGGCACTGGCTCAGCGGGTCATCGATGGCCTTAAAGAACCGTTCCAGATCGACGGGCATTCGCTGTTCATCAACGCCAGCATTGGCATCAGCCTGTTCCCCAGCGATGCCTTGAGCGCCGAGCAGCTATTGCGCAACGCCGATTCGGCGCTGTTCAAGACCAAGAGCGCTGGCCGCGATGGCTATGCCCTCTACACCGAAGAATTGACTGCGCATGCCCAGCAGCGCGTCGAGATCGCGTTCCAATTGCGCCAGGCGCTGGAGCAGGAGCAATTGCGGGTTTATTACCAGCCCGTGCATGACCTCAAAACCCGTCGCCTGATCGGCGTCGAGGCGCTGGTGCGCTGGGAGCATCCGCAACGTGGGTTGGTGTCGCCGGCTGAATTCATCCCCATTGCCGAACGCACCGGGCTGATTGCCGAGATCGATGCCTGGATCATGCGTCAGGCCTGCCAGCAGATGTGCCAGTGGCAAGCGGCGGGCGTGGTGTTGTCGTTTGTCGCGGTGAACGTTTCTTCTCGCCTGTTCGCCCGCCGCGAGTTGTATCAGCAAGTGGCTCAGGTGCTGCACGACACGGGCCTGGATCCGGCGTATCTGGAGCTGGAAGTCACCGAAAGCGCGGTGATGGAAGACCCGGAAGTGGCGCTGGAGCAGATGCATCGTTTACGCGAGTTGGGCGTGCGGCTGGCCATTGATGATTTCGGTACGGGCTATTCATCATTGCTGCGGCTCAAGCGTCTGCCGGTGCAGAAGCTCAAGATCGATCAGGGATTTGTCGCAGGGTTACCGAGTGATGAGGATGACGTGGCGATTGTGCGGGTGATTATTGCGCTGGCGCAGAGCATGGGGCTGCAAGTGCATGCCGAGGGGATCGAGCAGGTCGAGCAGGCGAGTTTCCTGCTCGAACACGACTGCGATCTGGGGCAGGGGTACTGGTTTGGGCGGCCAGTGCCGGCGACATCATTGGATTGGGCCCGAGCACCAACGATCGGATGAGCGCCTGATCTGCTTTTTGTGGCGAGGGGACTTGCCCCCGTTGGGTCGCGTAGCGGCCCCAAATTTTTGCGTCTGCTACGCAGCCGAACGGGGGCAAGCCCCCTCGCCACAGGGTTTTGTATGCCCTTGAAAGTAGTTGGTCCTCCGCAACTCCTTGCTCCATCAAATAATGCATTCTAGTTATATAAACATTCTTAAATAGTCTTTTTAAGAATATCTGCGCCTATCTACTATTGCTCTCACGCCGTAAGCAGTGCCCGCCACTGCCAGGCATATCTCATTAAGGAGCAGCACCATGAGCGCATCCCTACGTAGTGTTGACGGGCAGGACGAAGCCACCATTTTGCGTGAGATCCAGAGCGCCTTGCGCGATCTGCGCTTTGGCGCGGTGGAAATCACCGTGCATAACGCCCAGGTGGTTCAGATTGAGCGCAAGGAGAAATTCCGTTTGCAGAATCCGGGCAACAAGCCGAGCTGAAGCGAAAGATCAAAAGATCGCAGCCTTCGGCAGCTCCTACGCGCCTGTGGGCGCCGCCGAAGGCTGCGATCTTCGAACAGGCAACCCGATTCCAGAAATCCATAAGAAAAGCCAACACATCAAGAATTCCAGGAGCTTTCACCATGTCGTCGATTCGTCATTTTGCTTTGGCCGCCCTGGCCAGTGCCCTTTTTGCGGGTTCCGCGGTTGCCAAGGATTACGAGCTGCTCAACGTGTCGTATGACCCGACCCGTGAGCTGTACCAGGAGTACAACGCCGAGTTCATCAACTTCTGGAAAAAAGACCACGCTGGCGACAACGTGAAAATCCAGCAGTCCCACGGAGGTTCGGGCAAGCAGGGTCGGGCGGTGATCGACGGTCTGCGGGCCGACGTGGTGACCCTGGCCCTGGCCGGTGACATCGACGAAATCGCCAAGCTCGGCAAGAGCCTGCCGGCCGACTGGCAGAAGCGCCTTCCGGAAGCGAGCACGCCTTACACCTCGACCATCGTGTTCCTGGTGCGCAAGGGCAACCCGAAAGGCATCAAGGACTGGGGCGACCTGACCAAAAACGGCGTGGAAGTCATCACCCCGAACCCGAAAACCTCCGGCGGCGCACGCTGGAACTTCCTCGCAGCCTGGGCCTACGGCCTGAAAGCCAACGGCGGTAACGAAGCCAAGGCCAAAGAGTACGTACAGACCCTGTTCAAACACGTGCCTGTGCTGGACACCGGTGCTCGTGGCTCGACCATCACCTTCGTCAACAACGGTCAGGGCGACGTGTTGCTGGCCTGGGAAAACGAAGCCTTCCTGGCGTTGAAAGAAGACGGCGGCGCTGACAAATTCGACATCGTCGTGCCTTCGCTGTCGATCCTGGCCGAACCACCGGTGGCCGTGGTCGACAAGAACGCCGAGAAAAAGGGCAACACTGACATTGCTGAAGCGTATCTCAAGCACCTGTACAGCCCGGCCGGCCAGGAAATCGCGGCGAAAAACTTCTATCGTCCACGTGACAAAGAGGTGGCCGCCAAGTACGCCAAACAGTTCCCGACACTGGAGCTGGTGACCATCGACAAGGACTTCGGCGGCTGGAAAACCGCGCAACCGAAATTCTTCAATGACGGTGGCGTGTTCGACCAGATTTATCAGGCGCAGTAACCTGAAATGGATCAGTCAATGGACCTGATTCCAGGCAGTTAAGGTGCTGAACCTGTGGGAGCGAGCCTGCTCGCGATGACGGCGGTACATTCAGCATAAATGTTGGCTGACCCGCCGCTATCGCGAGCAGGCTCGCTCCCACAGGGGCTGCAGTGTCCAAATCCTTAACTGGCTGGCATTAGCCAACAGGCCCCGATTTCACCGTCGGGGCTTAGCGCGTTCTCAACCAAGGACTTTTATGTCGCGTCGTATCTCCCCCGTCATACCCGGCTTCGGGCTGACGCTGGGCTACACCTTGGTGTACCTCAGCTTGATTGTGCTCATTCCACTGGCGGCGATGTTCGTGCATGCCGCCCAACTGACCTGGGACCAGTTCTGGGCCATCATCTCGGCGCCACGGGTGCTGGCGGCGTTGAAGCTGAGCTTCGGCACCGCGCTCTATGCCGCGATCATCAACGGCATCATTGGCACGCTGCTGGCCTGGGTGCTGGTGCGCTACACCTTCCCGGGACGAAAAGTCATCGACGCGATGATCGACCTGCCCTTTGCTTTGCCCACAGCGGTGGCCGGTATCGCGCTGACTGCGCTGTACACCCCCACTGGCCTGGTGGGTCAGTTCGCTGCGGACCTGGGTTTCAAGATCGCCTACACCCCCCTCGGCATCACGCTGGCGCTGACTTTTGTGACGCTTCCATTCGTGGTACGTACGGTACAGCCTGTACTGGCTGATATTCCCCGTGAAGTGGAGGAGGCGGCGGCTTGTCTCGGGGCAAAACCGTTGCAGGTTTTCCGTCATATTCTGATGCCCGCGCTGTTGCCAGCCTGGCTGACGGGTTTCGCTTTGGCCTTTGCCCGCGGGGTCGGCGAGTACGGCTCGGTGATTTTCATCGCCGGCAACATGCCGATGAAAACCGAAATTTTGCCGTTGCTGATCATGGTCAAACTCGACCAGTACGATTACACCGGCGCCACTTCCATTGGTGTACTGATGCTGGTGGTTTCCTTTGTCCTGTTGCTGCTGATCAACTTGCTGCAGCGGCGCATCGAAACCCCATAAGGAGGCGCAGAACATGTCCCAATCGTCTATTGCAGCAGCCTTCTCGAATGCCGCCCGCCGTGGCAGTGCCACGTCGCGGCGACTCCTGATCGGCCTCGGCTGGCTGATCTTTGCACTGTTTCTGTTGTTGCCATTGTTCATCGTGGTGTCCCAGGGCCTGAAACTGGGCCTGGGTGCATTCTTCACCGCGATCTTCGAGCCGGACGCCTTGTCGGCGTTGAAACTCACCGTGATTGCGGTGCTGATCTCGGTGCCGCTGAACCTGGTGTTCGGTGTCAGCGCGGCATGGTGCGTGAGTAAATATTCGTTCCGCGGCAAGAGCATGCTGGTGACGCTGATCGACTTGCCGTTCTCGGTGTCGCCGGTGATCGCCGGTCTGGTCTATGTATTGATGTTCGGTGCTCAGGGCCTGTTCGGCCCGTGGTTGCAGGATCACGACATCCAGATCGTCTTCGCCTTGCCGGGCATCGTGCTGGCGACGATTTTCGTCACCGTGCCGTTCGTGGCGCGTGAACTGATCCCGCTGATGCAGGAACAAGGCACCCAGGAAGAAGAGGCTGCGCGCTTGCTCGGGGCCAATGGCTGGCAGATGTTCTGGCACGTCACCGTTCCCAACATTAAATGGGGCCTGATCTACGGCGTGGTGTTGTGTACCGCGCGGGCCATGGGTGAATTCGGTGCGGTGTCGGTGGTTTCCGGGCACATTCGCGGGGTGACCAACACCCTGCCGCTGCACGTCGAGATCCTCTACAACGAATACAACCACGTGGCC
>LNAP01002601.1_pt1 | contig 17948 bp, 15 predicted proteins | sample 602601 | NCBI WGS metagenome assembly LNAP01 (sample SAMN02440304, study PRJNA202911) | soil metagenome | biome: Subtropical and temperate rainforests or woodlands; isolation source: soil samples (1 kg each in a 20% v/v slurry with milli Q water) were... ... | reverse complement strand
GCCAGGGGCAAGAGCCCTTGGTTACTTAGGGCCGGGCGGCGTTCCGTTTTTCCAAGTGACTCGCTGTAAGAGCGAAACCCTAGGTGGCCGTTACCGCAGCAACGGATATACACCCAATCTAAATTACAAATCTGCGGGGCTTCATCATGCGGGTTATCGGCGCGATTAAACGTTGGCCGCCAGCTTCCCACCCGCCAACCGTCGCTTGTACGCACTGTCACGATTGGCCAGCCACCAGTACAGCGGCGACGTAATCAACAGGCCCACCAACCAGGACAAATCCGCGCCGTTGATGTGCTCGGAAATCGGTCCGACATACAGCGGCGTGTTCATGAACGGGATCTGAACCACGATGCCGATCGCGTAGGCCAGCAGCGCCTGCGGATTGTAGCGACCGTAGATACCGCCATCGACGTGGAAGATCGAATCGATGTCGTACTTGCCTTTGTGAATGGCGTAGAAGTCGATCAGGTTGATCGCTGTCCACGGCACCAACACCACCAGCAATACCAACACCATGTCGACGAAGTGGCCGATGAAGTCAGCGGAGGCACCGACGGCGGCAAAGCAGCAGGCCGCGAGCACAATGACCGAGAGCACGGCGCGGCTCTTGGCGGTGGGGATCCAGCGGTAGGCGAAGGTTTGTACCAGGGTGATCAGCGACAGCACGGCGCCATAGAGGTTGAGTGCGTTGTGGCTGATGACGCTAAGCAGGAACAGCACCAGCATCAGCGGGCCGATGGAACCGGTGGCGAGCTTGACCGCGTCCATGGTGTCCATGCCGACTGGCGTGGCCAGTACGGCGACGGCGCCGAAGACGAACGAGAGGCTGGAACCGAGCACTGTGCCCAGGTAGGTGGTCCAGAAGGTGGCCGCCACGGGCACGTTGGCCGGCAGGTAGCGCGAGTAGTCGGACACGTAGGGCGCGAAGGCGATTTGCCACAGCGCGGCCAGGGAAACCGTTGCCAGCCAGCCGGAAATGTTGAAACCGCCACGGGTGAGGAAATCGTCAGTCTGCACGTGGGTCAGGATGTAGCCGAAGCCCAGCACGATGCCGATGCCCAATACCCAGGTGCCGATACGGTTGAGCACGTGGATGAAGCGATAGCCGATGATGCCGATGATGCCCGAACCCAGGGCACCAATGACGATGCCCACCGGTACCGGCACGCTATCAACCACGCCGTGCAGGGATTTGCCGGCCAGCACGATGTTGGACGCGAAGAAGCCGATGTACATGACGCCGGCGATCAGTACCACCAGCAGCGCACCCAGGGAACCGAACTGGGCGCGGCTCTGGATCATCTGCGGGATACCCATCTGCGGTCCCTGGGCCGAGTGCAGGGCCATCAGCACGCCGCCGACCAAGTGGCCGACGAGGATGGCGACGATGCCCCAGACCAGGTTCAGGTGGAACATCTGCACGCCGAGGGCGCCGGTGACGATGGGCAAGGGGGCGATGTTGCCACCGAACCACAGGGTGAACAGGTCTCGGGTCTTGCCATGACGATCTTGCGGCGGCACGTAGCCGATCGTGTGTTTCTCGATGAGCGGGGCGCTCGTTGCTGCAGTGGTTACCATGATGAACTCCAAGGCAAAGTGAGTACGTGGACGTACTTCGGTGAGCGTCGCGCGAACGACGCTTTTCTTGTTGGAGCGATCATGTGCAATGGATCGGGATAGATAAATTAGTAAGTTTGTTGCCTCAAACCTTAAAAAATATATGCCGTGGCTGCGCTCGCCTCCGGTATGTTCAGCCTTGACGCAAAACCCTTGTGGGCGCTGTCGATTCCTTGACTTTCCGGAGGTCCCCATGGCCGCTTACAACCTGCGCCAACTCAGATATTTCGTCACCACGGCCGACTGCGGCAGCGTGGCCGAGGCTTCGCGCAAGCTCTATATCGCGCAACCATCGGTGTCGACGGCGATCAAGCACCTGGAAGAGAGTTTTGGCGTGCAACTGTTCATCCGACATCACGCCCAGGGCGTTTCACTGACGCCGAGCGGCTCGCGGTTCTACCGCAAGGCCCAGGAGCTGCTGCGGGTCGCCCATGAGTTTGAGCAAAATGCCCTGGCGGACAATGACGTGGTGGCGGGGCAGATCGATATCGGCTGTTTTGAAACCGTGGCGCCGCTGTACCTGCCGCGCCTGATCGCCGGTTTCAAGGCACGTTGGCCGGGGGTGGAAATCCGCATTCGCGATGGCGAGCAGCAGGAGTTGGTGCAAGCGTTGACCGCCGGCAGCATCGACATGGCCATGGTCTTCGAACACGACCTGGACAGCACGATCGAGACGGTGGCACTGATGCCGCCGCAGCAACCCTACGCCTTGCTTCCCGCGGACCACCGCTTCGCGCAGCAGGCGAAAGTTTCGCTGCACGACCTGGTGCTGGAGCCGATGATCCTGCTGGATGTGGTGCCCAGCCGAACCTATTTCGTGAGCATCTTCGAAGAGCGCGGGCTGACGCCGAATATCGTCTTCAGTTCGCCTTCGATCGAAATGGTCCGGGGGATGGTAGGACGGGGTTTCGGCTTTTCGATCCTGGTGACCAAGCCGTTTTCCGAATACACCTATGACGGGCAAAAAGTCGTGTGCGTGCCGCTGGCCGAAGCCGTGACCGGCTCCGGGTTGTCCGCGGCGTGGTTGCGCAGGGCGCAGCTGACCAAGCCGGTGCAGCTGTTCGTGGACTACTGTCAGGAAGAACTGGCCCGGCTCTATACCTGAGCATCGGGCCAGCCATCAGTTGCCGATCGCCAGCAGCATCCGTTGCAGCATGGCATCGCAGCCATGCAGTTGCTCCAGGCTGACGAACTCGTCGGGTTTATGACCTTGCTCCATGCTGCCGGGGCCACACACCACCGTCGGGATTCCCGCCGCGTCGAACAGGCCGCCCTCGGTGCCGAACGCCACCGTACCGAAATCCCGAGAGCCGGAGAACGCCGCGATCAATTCAGCGGCTTCGCTGCGGGCATCGGTGGCCAGGCCGGGGTACGCCGACAATTCACTGAAACGGATCTCGCTGTGCTCACTCACGGCGCGCATGCGCGGCAACAGTTGCTGCTCGGCGTAGGCCTGCAGTTCCTGCGCCACCCGGCGCGGGTCATGTGAGGGCAGGGCGCGTACTTCGAAGTCGAAGCGGCAGTCGGCCGGGACGATGTTCAAGGCCTTGCCGCCGCCAATCACACCGGTCTGCACCGTGGAGAACGGCGGATCGAAACGCGCGTCATGGAGCTCGGGGGCCGTGAGCCGTTGGCCGATGCGCCCCAGTTCACTGACCAGCTCGGCCGCGTATTCGATGGCATTCACCCCAAGCGGGGCGTAGGCCGAATGGCAGGCGTGACCGTGGATGTCACAGCGCATCGCCAGCTTGCCCTTGTGGCCCAGCACCGGTTTGAGTTCGGTGGGTTCGCCAATGATGCACAGCATGGGTTTGACCGGTCGTTGTTCCAGGGCCTTGAGCAGGGAGCGCACGCCCAGGCAGCCGACTTCTTCATCGTAGGACAGGGCGATATGCACCGGCAGTCGCAACGAGGCCTGCACCAGTGATGGCACCAGGGCGAGCACGCAGGCGATGTAGCCCTTCATGTCCGCCGTGCCGCGACCGTACAGTTTGCCCCCCAGCTCGGTGAGCTGAAACGGCGCGACGGTCCACGGCTGGCCGTCGACGGGCACCACGTCGGTGTGCCCCGAGAGCACGATGCCTGGCCGGTCCGCCGGGCCGATCGTGGCAAACAGATTGGCCTTGCTGCGCTCCTGGTTGTAGACCAGTTGGCACGGCACATCGAAACCTGCGAGGTAGTCGCGGACAAACTCGATCAGTTGCAGGTTGGATTCGCGGCTGGTGGTGTCGAACGCCACCAGCGTTGCGAGCAGATCGCGGCTGGCGCTCATCGATCGTCTCCGGCGACGCCGTAGCCAGGGGACCTGTCGGGCGCCAGGGCGCGGTCGATATAGTCCTGGACTTGCGGACGGTAGGCCTGCCAGAGTTTTTGCAGCTGGCCAATCGGGTCTTCATCGGCCCAGTCGACCCGCAGGTTGACGATCGGCCAAGTCAGTTCCCCGACAACCAGCACCGCGGCCGAATGCACTGGCCCGGCTTCGCCACCGGCCGCCATGCCACCTTGCATCGCCGCGAGCAAACGGTCGGCCAGATGGCCTTCGGCCTGTTCGAAGGCGCTGACCATGGCCTCGATTACGCCGGGGGCCGCGAGCATGTTGCCGGCCGCCACGCATTGCTCGCCGGACACCGCATTGTGCTTGCCCAGGGTTTGCGCACCGCTGAAGTGCGCGGTGCGGCCGAGGTGGTCGATGGCAGTGATCTGCCGGTACTGGCTGTAGCCGTTGCGGGTCAGCACCTTGTCCAGGGCCTCCGCAGGTGCGAGGCCTTGCTCCATCAAGGCGAGGGTTTCCGGGCCAAGGGAGGGCAGGGTGATGTTTTGCGTGGAGACGGCACCCACACCGGGCAGCAACCAGGGGCAGCGGGCGCCGACGGCGATGCTCGAGGAGCTGATGGCGATGCCGAACTGGCCGGTTTCGGGGCAGCGGGCGGCTATGGAAAAGGTCATGGCTGTGCTCCTTATTCCGGGATCACCGCGATTACATCAATCTCCATCAGCCACTGTGGCTGACCCAATGCCGTCACCACCAGCCCGGTGGAAATCGGGAACACGCCTTTGAGCCACTTGCCCACTTCCTGATACACCGGTTCGCGGTAGCGCGGGTCGATCAGGTAGGTGGTGGTCTTGACGATGTGGCTCAGGTCGCTGCCGGCTTCTTCCAGCAGTTGCTTGACGTTGCGCATGGCTTGCTCGGTCTGTGCCCGCGGATCGCCGAGGCCAACGAGGTTACCTTCGAAATCGGTGCCGACCTGGCCACGCACATAGACGGTATTGCCGGCGCGGACGGCCTGGCACAGGTCGTTGTCCAGGCTCTGGTTCGGGTAGGTTTCCTTGGTGTTGAACATGCGGATGCGGGTATGGGTTGGCGTAGTCATTTAAAACTCCTGGAGTATGGGGGCCGGCGCGGTTCACGCGCCGGGCAGATATCAAGCGCTGACGGTTGTCTTGTTAGCGGCCGGGGCGTTTTCGGCCTCGCGTTGGCCAGCATCGCGGTACTCGAGGTAGGTGCGCTGGATGGCGATGTGATCGGCCACATACTTGGCGTCATGCCACACGCCCCAGATGAACGAGGAGCCACGGCGGGACTGCCAGGGCAGGCCAAGGAAATACACGCCAGGTTCGCTGGACACACCGCGCTGGTGCTGCGGCTTGCCGTTGTCGTCAAAGGCGTCGACCTTCAGCCAGCTGTAGTCCACGGCAAAACCGGTGGCCCAGATGATCGATGTCACGCCGGCCTTGGCCAGGTCGAGCTCGAGGATCGGCTGGGTGACACAGTCCGGCTCCGGGAAGGTATGACGTGCTTCGGGTTCTTCCGGCAGGTCCAGGCCATTGCGTTCGATGTAGGCATCGGCGGCATCGAGCAAGGCCAGGTAGTTTTCATCGCCCCGGGCCAGGTTCTCCGCCAGGTTCGGCTGGAAGGTCGCCACGCTGCCATTGAACGCTTGGGTCAGGCCCACCAACACCATGCCGGCATGCGCCAAGCCACGGAAATCCACGGTGCGGCCACCCTGGGCGCCACTGACGGCGATGGTCACGTGTTCGCGACCGGGTTTCATGGCGGCCTGGTCCCATTCGCCGAGCACGCCCAGCCACCAGCAGAAATCGCGATTGCGATAGGCGCGGGGCGGGCGATCGTGGGCGCCGACCGACAGGTAGACCTGCTTGCCCGAGCGCTGCAGTTCATCGGCGATCTGCACCCCCGAGGAACCTGCGCCCACCACCAGCACGGCGCCCTCGGGCAATTGTCCGGGATTGCGATAGTCGGCGGAGTGGATCTGCAGCAATTGTGCATCTTTGGGGGCGATCGGCGGGATCACCGGACGCTGGAAGGGCCCCGTGGCAGCCACCACGCGGCTGGCCTCGATCACGCCTTGGGAGGTCTCGATGGTGAAGCCCGGGCGGCCGACATTGCGTTCGACTTTCTTCACTTCCACACCGGTGCGGATCGGTGCCTTGAACTTGCGGGCATACGCTTCGAAGTAATCGGCCACGCGCTCCTTGGGGGCAAAACCATCGGGGCTGATATCGTCGAATTCCAGGCCCGGAAAACGGTCGTGCCAGGCCGGACCATTGGCCACCAGCGAATCCCAGCGGCCGGTGCGCCAGCGCTCGGCGATACGGTTGCGCTCCAGCACCAGGTGCGGCACGCCGAGCTTGCTCAGGTGTTCACTCATGGCGACGCCGGCCTGGCCGGCGCCAACAATCAAGGTATCTATTATTGTTTTATCAATGGTCATCTCTTTGCCCTTCGAAGTTGGATTAAGGTCTGTGTCGACCTGCCATTTCTTGGGCTCAAGACTAGGGATCAGCCTGATATCGGTAAAATATTATTAAGCTGGCATTTGAGTATAAATAACTGATGCAGAGCGTTTGCGGCGTGGGGTTGGCGAGGGTGGGATTGAACGTTCGTCGGCCGGCACCCTGCAATCGCTGCCCATTCCATCACGGCTGCTAAGCTTCGACCTTGCCACGTACTGGCCTGCCCAGGGCCCGGAAGGGGCAAGCGATTGTCGGCAATCTGCACGGAGGCAGGCAATGGTGATCAAGCACACAGGTCCTGCAAGTGCAGAGGGTACTGCCGTGCCGCTCGATCCTGAAGAGATGGAGCGGGTGCTGGCGTTGCTGCTGGCCAGTCCGTTGTTCGCCAGGTCCCGGCGCATGGGCAGTCTGTTGCGGTTTCTGGTCGAACACGACCTGCAATCGGCCCATGTTCCCCTGACCGAACACGCCATCGGTATCGCCGTGTTTCGTCGCGATCCGGCGGTGTATTGCACCGGTGACGATCCGGTGGTGCGGGTGCAGGTGGGGCGGTTGCGGCGCAAACTCGCCAGCCATTACGCCACGGTGGGGCAGCAGGAACCGGTGCGACTGAGCATTGCGCCTGGTTGTTATCGCCTGGCCTATCAGCGACTGCGCCCCAATGCAGGGGCCGCGTACCACCCTGTCTTGCAGATCCAGCCCTTTACCTGCATTACCCGCGAGGGCGATGACTTTGCGCGTGGCCTGTGCGAGGAGCTCAGTTGTCGCCTGTTCGAGTCGTTCGAGCAGGCACAGACCGGTGGCAACCATGTATTGATAAGGATGCCGCGCAGCAGTGTGAAAACAACGAATGCCCGGCGTGGCGGCCGCTACTGCTATTGCCTGGAGGGCAGCGTGCGGGTCGAGCCGGCACGGGTTCGGGCATCGCTGCGGTTGGTGGATGCGGCGCAGGGGCGGATTCGCTGGTCGGCCCAGTTTGATCGCAATCAGCCCTATGGCATTGCTACCCAGGAGGATCTGGCAGCCTCTATCTGCCTGTCGCTAGCGGGTTATTTTGCCCAAGCTCCATTCGATGAATAGAGGGGGCAACGCGTGGTTGCCCCCGCTTCGCTCATCAAACGGTTTTCCATTGACCGCCTTCGTAAAGGCGACCTGCGGTGTTATCGAAGGTCAGGTCGATTTCGATCGCCTTTGAGCGTGAGGTACTGAACATGGTACTGGTCTGCACATCCTGTTCGAACCATACGAGGATAGTTTCCACGGGAGTCAGTACGGTATTGCCGGTGACCACCCGATTGACGGCCACGTAGATGGGTGTACTGACCTGATTGCCATCGATGCCGGTGGACAACTGGTTGATCCCCGGATGGATTGGCGCGAAGTTGTTCACGAACGTCACGGAAACTTCGGGCCCGCCCGTGACTGCCGGGCTCAGCAAGCCGTGTTCATCGAGTGTCGAGGTTTGCCCCAAACCGATATTGACGACATTGGTCGAGACTTTGACTTGTACGTTTTCCTGGAACACGTTGGTGGCGAACAGCTGATACAGCGGCGTCCAGCTGAATTCGTTATTGCTCAGGTAGGCGGAGTAGGACTGCCAGACCACGTTGTAGTCGGCAGTACCGACTTTCTTGGCGAAGCACAGCTTGTAGCCGGACTTCTTCAGCTGGGTCAGGTCGTCTGGGGCAATTTCAATGGTTACGGTTTTTTGCGAAGCCGCCAGGGCGGACCTCAAGACCCGACCGTAATCGGTGGATTTCAGCGCAGTGGCAGCACCCATGATCGACTTGACGGCTTCTTGCACATCATTGTGAAGCTGCTGGCTTTGTTGGCTGACAGCGATTGATTTGCTCATGGTTTCCCTCTTCCTTGGTGGTGTGTCGGGCAGACGATGGGCCGCTAGCGGTCAAGCCGGTCGGTCCATCGAGGCTTTCAATCTAGGCGCATGGGGCAGGGTGCCCAAGTGTCTTGGCGTTACAGGCGGGTATCGGGGTTGTATCAAACGTTATTACGATTGGTTTGTAGGCTTTTTTCCGCATCTAAGTGCGAAATTTCCTAAAGTGCATTTGAGGTGAGAAAAGTTGAAAGTAGGATACTTCATTGATGCTGTAGGATGCCTAAATATGTCCTGAGGACAGACTTAAATTGAAACTGAATTTCCAAATAACCTCGACATCTTTCTTGTTTGATTGTCTAGGCTTGTCGAACGTAGTCCTTGCAATTTTATTGTCAAGGAAGTGGTTATCACGAAAAAACGGGAGGGGTTATGGCTTCAAGCAGCTTTCAGAACGAAGTGCCAAAGGCACGGGTCAACATAAAACTCGACCTGCATACCGGCGGTGCGCAGAAAAAAGTCGAATTACCGCTGAAGCTGATGGTCATGGGTGACTACAGCAATGGCAGGGAACAGCGCCCCTTATCAGCCCGAAGCAAGGTTTCAATCAACAAAAACAACTTCGATAGCGTCTTGGCGGAGTTTACTCCGGTGTTGAAAGTGGCCGTGGAAAATACCCTGGTCGATGACGCTGGCGACGCCTCGGTCGAGCTGAAGTTCCAGCGCATGAAGGACTTCGAGCCGGAGCAGGTGGCGCGGCAAATCCCGCATCTGCGCGCGCTTTTGGCCATGCGCAACCTCTTGCGTGACCTCAAGTCGAATCTGCTGGACAACGCCACCTTTCGTCATGAGCTGGAACGTATCCTCAAGGATGATGCGCTCAGCGACGAGTTGCGCGCCGAGTTGGCCACGTTGGTACCGGAAGAAAATCGTTAATCCACTTCGGTTCGTTTAAAGGGAAGTTACTTTAATGTCCATCGAAAGTTCTAACGTGCAATCGCGCGACGCTACAGTGTTGTCCGAAGAAAGAGGCGTATATGGCGCACTGTTTGGCAAGATCAATCTCAGTCCGGTCGAAACCCTGAGTAGTATCGAAGTATTTCAAAATACCGAGGCGCTCTCCGAAGTGTCCGCCGATGAGCGAGTAACGGCGGCTGTCAGTGTATTTCTGAAACTGCTGGGGCAGTCTTCGCAGAAATTCGAACGCCTGGATAAAGTCCTGCTCGATGAACACATTGCAGCCCTGGATACGCAAATCAGCCGGCAACTCGATGCGGTGATGCACCACCCCGATTTCCAGCGGGTCGAGTCAACCTGGCGCGGAGTCAAGTCGCTGGTCGACCAGACCGATTTTCGTCAGAACGTGCGCATTGAATTGCTCGATATCAGTAAGGAGCATCTGGTCCAGGATTTCGACGATGCACCGGAAATTGCGCAAAGCGGCCTGTACATGCATACCTACACCCAGGAGTACGACACTCCCGGCGGGGAGCCCATTGCCGCCGCGATCTCCAACTATGAGTTCGATTGCAGGCCGCAGGATATCGCCCTGCTGCGCAACATTTCCAAAGTCGCGGCCGCCGCGCACATGCCCTTCATTGGCACGGTTGGCCCGGCCTTCTTCGGCAAGCGCTCGATGGAAGAAGTGGCCGCCATCAAGGACATCGGCAACTATTTTGACCGTGCCGAATACCTGAAATGGAAGGCGTTCCGCGACAGTGACGACGCCCGCTACATCGGCCTGGTCATGCCCCGTGTCCTGGGGCGCCTGCCTTATGGGCCGGACACCGTTCCGGTGCGCAGCTTCAACTACGTCGAGAGCGTCAAGGGCCCGGACCACGACAAGTACCTATGGACCAGCGCCTCGTTCGCCTTTGCCGCCAACATGGTCAAGAGCTTCATTGCCAATGGCTGGTGCGTGCAGATCCGCGGGCCGCAGTCGGGCGGCGCGGTGACCGAACTGCCGATCCACCTCTACGATCTGGGCACCGGCAACCAGGTAAAGATTCCTTCGGAAGTCATGATCCCGGAGACTCGCGAATTCGAATTCGCCGACCTCGGTTTCATCCCGCTGTCGTATTACAAGAACCGCGACTACGCGTGCTTCTTCTCCGCCAACTCGACCCAGAAAGCGGCCCTGTACGACACCGCCGATGCGACCGCCAACAGCCGCATAAATTCGCGCCTGCCCTACATTTTTCTGCTGTCGCGCATTGCCCATTACCTCAAGCTGATCCAGCGCGAGAACATCGGCACCACCAAGGACCGGCGCTTGCTGGAGCTGGAGCTGAACAAGTGGATTGGCGGGCTGGTCACCGAGATGACCGACCCGGGCGACGACCTGCAGGCCTCGCACCCGCTGCGTGACGCCAAGGTCACCGTGGAAGACATCGAGGACAACCCGGGCTTCTTCCGCGTCAAGCTGTACGCCGTGCCGCACTTCCAGGTGGAGGGCATGGACGTCAACCTTTCGCTGGTATCGCAGATGCCCAAGCGCAAGGCTGATACCGTTCGCGGGGAATCCAGGTCTTGAAAATCGACCGTCCCGTATGGTCTGCGGGGGCACTGCTGTGCCCCCAGCAGTTCCAGCAACAGGCACGCTGGGAAGCCTGGTCCAACGATCGCCTGGCACATTTGTTTCTGGTCCACCCCTGGGGGGTTCAGGCGGTGGCGTTTGATACGGAGGCCCTGCGCCTGGGCAAGCTCAAGGCCACGCAGTTATGCCTGCGCATGCCTGATGGCACCTTGGTTGATAGCGATCTGGTGGATCGTTTGCCCTGTGCTCTGGAATTGACCCACCTGCTTTCCGGTGAAGTTCAGGACGCTACGGTGCTCTTGGCCTTGCCGCTGGAACAGGCCAATGGCAACAACTGCTTGCTCGATAGCACCAAGGTCGAGCGACCGACGCGCTATCGGCAGGACTGGCGCAATGTGCAGGATTTCTACGATGGCGAGTCGCAACAGATCGGCGTGCTCGAACACGCGCTGAGCCTGCGTTTTGCCCACGACGACAACGCCGATTACCTGACCTGCCCGATCGCGCGCCTGCTGCGGGACGGGCAGGGTGCATGGGGCTTCGACAGCGCTTATGTGCCGCCATTGCTCGAATTCGCGGCTCATCCTGGATTGCTGGCTCAGCTGGATAACCTGCTGACCCAGTTGTCCGCCAAGCGCCAACGGCTGATGGGCATGCGTCGTGAAAGTAACCAGCGCATGGCCGACTTTGCCGTAGCCGATGTATCGCTGTTCTGGCTGCTCAATGCCTTGAACACCTATCAGCCGATTCTGGCGGATCTCAAAACCCATCCGGCACAGCATCCCGAGCTGGTCTATCGGGAACTGGCCAAGTTGGCCGGAGGCCTGCTGACCTTTTCCCTGGAACACGACATCGAGCAGATCCCGCCTTACCGGCATGAGCATCTGGAAAGCGTCTTTCCACCGCTGTTGCGCCTGGTTTCCACCTTGCTGGAGGCCAGCCTGCCTTCGCGTGTCATTGCCCTGGAGCTTGCGGAGGACGGCGCCAATCGCTGGAAGGTCAGCCTCAATGATCCACGTCTGCGCGAGCGTGAAGGTGCCGACTTTTATCTGTCTGTGCGTTGCCGCTTGCCGGCAGCACAGGTGCAGAGCCAGTTTCCGCGCTTGTGCAAGATCGGCACGCCGGATGAAGTCGATCAGCTGATCAACGCCGCGCTCGATGGTGTGCCGTTGCAGCCGCTCAGCCATGTCCCGGCAGCCATTCCACTGAGGCTGGAAAACCAGTATTTCGCCCTGGATCTCGACCACGCCAAGGGCCAGGCGGTGCTGGCTGCGGGGGTCTGCGCCTTCTACGTCCCGAGCACGCTGGCCGAGGTCAAACTTGAACTCTTTGCGGTGTTGCGCACATGAACCTGAAAGCCTCAAGAAAACCTACCGCACTGACGGTGGATATCGACGCGTTGCTGCAGGACAGCTACCTGCTGGTGGTGGAACTGCGCCAGGGGGCATCGACGCTCGCTGGCACGGCGCTGTGGGACCTTTGCGTCAAGCAGGTCGAGCATGTTCGCCAGTTGCTCGAGCTGGCAGGCCTGAACCCGCGCAGCATCGATCACATCAGCCATGCCCAGTGCGCCTTGCTCGATGAAACCGTACTCCGTGTCGAAACGCAGGCTCGCGATGCCTGGACGAAAGAGCCCTTGCAAGCGAAGTTCTTCAATCGCCACCAGGCCGGCGAGTTCCTGTATGAAGACATGCGCGAAGTCTTGCGTGATCCTGCGCCTGATCCACTGGTGCTGACAGTGTTCCATCGGGTGTTGATGCTGGGCTTCCAGGGGCGTTACCGCGATGCCGGCGACCCTGTGCGCGAGCAGTTGTTGAGCACCTTCCATGCGCAGGTCGCCCCTTTGGGAATCAGCCGCTCGCTGGCGACAACAGTGAAGATCGGACAGCGACTGCGCATGCGCTTGTGGCCACATTCGCCGCTGGCCCATGGTCTGCTTGTAGGGCTGCTCTTCGTCGGTCTGTGGTGGGGGCTTGACCAACTGTTGGCCAATCTCCTCAACTCGGTTTTGCCTGGTGAGGCCTGAAATGAGGCCAATAACCCTGGCCCAGATGCGCGGTCTCTGGTTGTGGGCGGGCGCGCTGTCATTGACATTGTTGATAGTCGTGCCATTGGCCTGGGGCCTGCGGGCAACAGCTGTTCTGGCCGTCGTCTGCGTCATGGTCGTGGCCTGGAACCGGCTGGGGCGCCGTGCAACGTCAATGAGCGCATCATTGATCCTGGCCGAGAATACATCGTTGCCTCCGGCAGCCTACCGCCAACCAGTGGTGCTGGTCTGTGGCGATGGTCTTGTGGAGTTGTTCGGCGAGACACCCGTGGAACAACTGGCCTTGCGCACGACCCACCAGGGTTGCTATGTGCGGGTACCCGAGCTTGAGCAACTGCCTACGCTCACCGCCGGCCTGATGACACTGCGCCCGGAATGGAGTAGGCAGCTCAGCGTCATGTTCATCGTCAACCCGGCCGAGCAGGACGACAGCGCCGTACTGGCTGCACGGGTGCGTGCTTTGCGTTATCAGCTAGGTATCGTCCGAAAGGGCGACATTGCGCTGCCGCTACTGTTGGCGACTTACTTGCAAGCCCCGACCGCAGAGGCTGTCTGGTTCAGTTGGGAGGACGCAGAGGATAGCCCCAGGGTACGCGAGGCCGGAGCCTGCACCAGCCTGGCCGACTGGCAAAGTCACCCTTCAGACAGTGCAACGCGCGCTGCCCGCATGCACGCCAGCGTAAAGCTGAACAGTGTCGTGGCATGGCTCGATCACACGGTATTGCCTCACTTGTCGCCCCGCGATGCCCGCGATCCTGACGGTCTGCCGAAGGTTTGTGCTGTCACCTTCGTACCGCTGCTCGCGCAATCAGTCACGGGCAACTTATGGCAACAATGGCTGCGCAACAAGGTTGCACTGCTTGACGCCAGGCAAGCTGAGCCAGGGCAGTGCATATCCATGCCTTTCCCCGATCCCTTGCTGGCGCTGCTTCCCATGCAGGCTCAACGCGCTCTCTTGCACCGTGCGAGCGTCATCGCCTGGTGGTTGTTCGCCGTTGCCGGGATAACAGCGTTGGCCAGCTCGGCCTGGCAGAACACCCTGTTGGTCCGCCAGGTCAGTGACGACTTGCGTCGTTACAACGCCCTCCCGGTGACTGGGCAACCTGAACGGCCTGAATACATCCTGCGCGAGCAGGCGCTGACGGTGCTGCGCGAGGATGCCCTGCGCCTGGACAGTTACTACCGACACGGCGCTCCCCTGTCGCTGGGACTCGGCCTTTATCGAGGCGAGCGCTTGCGCATCCGGCTGCAGTCGACGATTGCCGGTCACCGTCATCCTTTGTTGGCGCCAAGACTTGCGGGCAATTCAACGCCGGTGCGCCTGGACAGCCTGTCGCTGTTCAACACGGGCAGCGCCCAGCTCAAAGCCGGCTCGACGAAGATCCTGGTCAACGCCCTGGTCGACATCAAGGCCCAGCCTGGCTGGCTCATCGTGATCAGCGGCCATACCGATGCCACCGGCAGCACCGAACAAAACCTGCAGTTGTCCCGCGCCCGAGCTGCCGCCGTGCACGACTGGATGCAGCACATGGGCGGCATCCCTGGAAGTTGCTTTGCGGTTCAGGGTTTCGGTGCGAGCCAGCCCATCGCCAGCAATGACACCGAGGCCGGGCGAAGCGCTAACCGCCGTGTCGATATTCGTCTTGTGCCGGAGCCGGGAGCCTGCGTGTTCCCTGCTGCGGGATCAGACTTGCAACCCCCTGTCGCCTAACGCGGCATTCATGTTCTTAGAGAAGGAGCTTCACATGGCAATTCCCGTTTACCTGTGGCTGAAAAATGATGGCGATGCGGACATCAAGGGTTCGGTCGATGTGATAGGGCGTCAGGGCAGCATCGAGGTGCTGGCCCAGGATCATGGCTTGACCATTCCCACTGACAACAACACCGGCAAGCTGACAGGCACACGGATCCACACGCCGTTCAGGTTCACCAAGGAAATCGATGCTGCCAGCGTCTACTTGCTCAAGGGCGCGTCCCAAGGACAGACGTTCAAGAGCGCCGAGTTCAAGTGGTATCGCATCGATGACGCGGGCCAAGAGGTCGTTTACTACACCGTTCTGCTTGAAAACGTAAAGGTCGTGAGCGTCGTGACGAAAATGCACGACATCAAGGACCCGACAAAGGAAAAACACAATCACCTGGAGGACGTCCAGTTGCGTTACGAGAAGATCACCTGGAAGTTCGCCGAGGGCAACTTCAGTCACTCCGATGCCTGGGACGAGCGTCAGGGCGCTTAGCCCACTGAGCTCGCAGGTACTCATGCCTGCGGGTTCGATTTTCCGAGTTGAGCGTCCGAACGCGGGCGCTCAGCCAGCCCCATCGAGTTTCGGGCTCGTCGATGACCAACCGCACACTCAAAACAAGGACGTACCCCCATGGTACAGAATGCCTCCCGCTTGCTTCGCCGTCTCAATCCCTACTGTGCCCAGGCGCTGAGCGCGGCGGCGACCCTGTGCCAAAGTCGCGCCCATGGCTACATCAGTATCGAGCACTGGTTGCTTAAATTATTCGAACAGGGCGAGGGCGACCTGACGCTCATTGCCCGTCGCTACGAATGGGATCTGGACGCGCTCTGGCGCGGACTGCTTGAACACCTGGACACACTACAGCGTAGCGTGCACGGCAAGCCGCAGCTGTGTGGCAAATTGCAGCAATTGATCAGGAGCGCCTGGCTGCGCGCATCGCTGGACAGCCAGGAACAGCTGCGCTCGGCCCACTTGCTCGGCGCGTTGCTGGAGTCACCCGAACTGCTGGTTTGTGACGCAGCCTGGCCACTGTTCAGCATCAGCGAAACCCAACTGCAGCATTTGTTCGTGCTGCTCGATCAACATTCCGAAGAGCGCCCCCAAGTGCAGCAAGAGGCTGCCATTGATCAGGCACCGGTCTCGATTGATGGGCTGGCGACGCCTTCATCCGCTTCCGGCAACCACGATGCCTTGCAGGCCGTGCTGGACAGGTTCACCCAGGACGTCACCGCAAAGGCCCGGGAAGGGCAGATCGATCCGGTGTTCGGCCGTGACGATGAGATCCGCCAGGTCATCGATATCCTCAGTCGTCGGCGCAAGAACAATCCGCTGTTGGTTGGCGAGCCCGGCGTCGGCAAGACCGCACTGGTCGAAGGTTTGGCGCTGCGCATCGTCGAGGGCAACGTTCCGGACAGCCTCAAACCGGTCAGCGTACGCACTCTCGACCTGGGGTTGCTGCAAGCGGGTGCCGGGGTCAAGGGTGAGTTCGAGCAGCGCCTGAAAAACGTCATCGATGCCGTGCAGCAATCGGCAAACCCAGTGCTGTTGTTCATCGATGAAGCCCATACCCTGATCGGCGCCGGCAACCAGGCGGGCGGTGCCGACGCGGCGAACCTGCTCAAGCCCGCACTCGCCCGGGGCGAATTGCGCACTATTGCCGCCACTACCTGGAGCGAATACAAGCAGTACTTTGAGCGCGATGCCGCCCTGGAACGACGCTTCCAGAAGGTCAAGGTCGACGAGCCGGATGACCACGATGCCTGTCTCATGCTGCGTGGCTTGAAGGCGCGTTACGCCAGCCATCATGGCGTGCACATTCAGGATGCGGCGGTACAGGCCGCGGTCGCGCTTTCGCGGCGTTACCTGACCGGTCGACAACTGCCCGACAAGGCCGTCGACCTGCTCGACACCGCCAGTGCCCGGGTGCGCATGAGCCTTGATTGCGAGCCCCAGGCACTGGTCAGACTCAAGGCCGGGCAGGCGGCCCTGGAGCTTGAACGGCAGGCACTGGTAGAGGATGCACAACTCGGCGATTGCAGCGTTGACGAGCGCCTTGACCTGATTGATGCGCAACGGGTCGACCTTCAAGACCAGCGCACTGCGCTGGTGCGCCAGTATCGCGACGAACTCGACCTTACCCGCCAACTGCTTGATGCACGTCAGGCTGACCCCCTGCAGATCTCGCTTTGTACTCGACTGCAACAGCAGCTTGCGAAGGTGCAGGGCAGCCAGCCGTTGCTCTCGCTGGACGTCAACCCACGCAGCGTGGCCGAAGTGATCGCTGACTGGACCGGCGTGCCGCTGGGCAGTCTGCTCAAGGACGAACAGGCCAGCCTGCTTGAACTGGAGCAACAATTGAGTGACCGCGTCGTCGGCCAGAATCACGCTCTCGGCGCCCTGGCCCAGCGCCTGCGCGCGGCCAAGACCGGCCTGACCGAAGAGCAGGCTCCCTTGGGCGTGTTCCTGCTGGTAGGCACCAGCGGCGTCGGCAAGACAGAAACCGCCCTGGCGCTGGCCGACTGTCTGTTCGGTGGCGAACAGTCGCTGATTACCCTGAACCTCTCCGAGTACCAGGAGGCCCATACCGTCAGCCAACTCAAGGGCTCGCCACCGGGTTATGTAGGTTACGGCCAAGGTGGCGTACTCACCGAAGCGGTACGCCGGCGCCCCTACAGCGTGGTATTGCTCGACGAAGTGGAGAAAGCTCACCGCGACGTGCTCAACCTGTTCTACCAGGTCTTCGATCGCGGTTTCATGCGTGATGGTGAAGGGCGCGAAATCGACTTTCGCAACACCGTCATCCTCATGACTTCCAACCTTGGCAGCGATGAACTGCAAGCCTGCGTGCAGCAATATCCTGAAGCACCTGACAGCACCCTGCAGGAGTTGCTGCGGCCACTGTTGCGCGAGCACTTCCAGCCGGCATTGCTCGCGCGCTTCCAGACCCTGATCTACCGCCCTCTGCAAGTCGAAGCATTGGAACGCATCGTCGCGCAAAAACTTGCCAAGGTCGCCCAGCGCCTGCAACGCCACTACGGCCTCAGCTGCCAGATCGAAAACGCGCTCAACCAAGCCCTGGTCGCCGCCTGCCTGCTGCCCGATACCGGCGCGCGCAACATCGACAGCTTGCTCAATCAGCAGATTTTGCCAGTGCTTAGCCTGCAGCTTTTGCAGCGGCAGGCGGCCCATCAGCAAACCCGGGGAGTGACCTTGGGTTACAGCGACGATGAAGGCATCACGCTGCGGTTTATCGATTCCCAGGAAGCGATGCCAAGCGTCGCCAAGGAGGCCTGACCATGAGCACCCAAACGCGCATCTTCTTCAACCACACCCGTCACAAATTCGCGATCCGCTGGTTCGACGCCGCGTTCGATGTCCTCGCCTTCGAAGGCGAAGAACACCTCAGCC
>LNAP01004878.1_pt1 | contig 17953 bp, 18 predicted proteins | sample 602601 | NCBI WGS metagenome assembly LNAP01 (sample SAMN02440304, study PRJNA202911) | soil metagenome | biome: Subtropical and temperate rainforests or woodlands; isolation source: soil samples (1 kg each in a 20% v/v slurry with milli Q water) were... ... | reverse complement strand
CGCCAGCAGCGTGAGCAACTGGGCATCGGTGTACTCGATGTCCAGCACCACGGGGGCGCTGAAGTTGCGCAGCAGCGAGGGCACCGGCTCGGCATCCACATTCAAGAAGGTGAGCGTTTGCGTGGGCTCGGTGAGCACCACGGTGCGCGATGCCGCGCCCACGGCGCTTTCGCCCGCCATCTGCAAGGGCAGGGCGGCGCCGCTGGCACTGAGCAGGCCCAGTTCCACCGGAATGACGAACGGTTCCTTGGCGTTCTGGCCGGGCGTGGGGGCGCAGCTTTGCGTGAGCGTGAGCGTGTAGCTGCGGGCAACCGCGTCGTACTGGCCCGTGGCCCGCACGCGGGGCGTGCCGGCCTGGCTGTACCAGCGCTTGAACTGGGGCAGCAGGCGCGCCAGGTCAGTGGCAGGGTTGGCGTCGGCAATGGCGCCTGCGAAATCGTCGCAGGTCACGGCCTGGCCGTCGTGGCGCTCGAAGTACAGCTTCATGCCCTTGGCAAAGCCCTCGCGGCCCACCAGCGTGTGCATCATGCGCACGACCTCGGCACCCTTTTCGTAGATGGTGACGGTGTAGAAGTTGTTGATCTCGATGTAGCTGTCGGGCCGCACCGGGTGGGCCATGGGGCCCGCGTCCTCGGGGAACTGCGCGGTGCGCAGCACGCGCACGTCTTCGATGCGCTTGACGGCGCGGGCCGAAGGGCTGCCGGCCAGGTCCTGGCTGAACTCCTGGTCGCGAAAGACCGTGAGGCCTTCCTTGAGCGAGAGCTGGAACCAGTCGCGGCAGGTGACGCGGTTGCCGGTCCAGTTATGAAAATACTCATGGCCCACCACGCTTTCGATGTTGCCGAAGTCGGTATCGGTGGCAGTGGCTTCGCTGGCCAGAACATACTTGGTGTTGAAGATGTTCAGGCCCTTGTTCTCCATGGCGCCCATGTTGAAGTCGCTGGTGGCGACGATCATGAAGCGCTCCAGATCCAGCGGCAGGCCGAAGCGGGCCTCGTCCCAGGCCACGCTGTGCATCAGCGCGTTCATGGCGTGCTCGGTCTTGCCCAGGTCGCCGGGGCGCACGTACACCTGCAGCAGGTGGGAGGTGCCAGAGCGGCTCTTGATCTTCTGCTCGCGCGCCACCAGCTTGCCCGCCACCAGGGCGAACAAGTAGCAGGGCTTCTTGTGCGGATCGACCCACTTGGCGAAGTGGCGACCATCCTCCAGAGCGCCGCTGTCCACCAGGTTGCCGTTGGAGAGCAGCACCGGGTATTGGGCCTTGTCGGCGCGCAGCGTGACGGTGTAGCTGGCCATCACGTCCGGCCGGTCGAGGAAGTAGGTGATGCGGCGAAAGCCCTCGGCCTCGCACTGCGTGAAGAAGGTGCCCTGGCTCACATACAGGCCCATGAGCTGCGTGTTCTTGGCCGGGGCGCAGGTGGTGAAGATTTCCAGGTCGAAGGGCTCGGTGCCTTCGGGCAGGTTCTCCAGCACCAGCTGGTTGCCGTCCATCTTGAACGAGGTGCCGCCGCCGTTGACCATGACGCGGGCCAGGTTCAGTTCTTCGCCGTCCAGGCGCAGCGGCTGCGCCGCCACGTCGGGGTTGCGCATCTTGTTGAGCACGCGGGTCTTGGCGGGGTCCAGGTCGAACGTCAGGTCGACGGTGTCGATCCACCAGGCCGGGGCCTGGTAGTCGGCGCGGTGGATGGCGGGCGCCTGGCCCTGGCCGTCACGCAGTTGCAACATGGTTTTCCTTAAACGCCCTGCTTGAGGGAGGCTTCGATGAATGCGTCGAGATCGCCGTCCAGCACCTTCTGGGTGGCCGAGATTTCGACGCCGGTGCGCAGGTCCTTGATGCGGCTGTTGTCCAGCACGTAGCTGCGGATCTGGTGACCCCAGCCCACGTCGGTCTTGGTGTCCTCGAGCTTTTGCTGCTCTTCCTGGCGCTTGCGCATCTCGTGGTCATACAGCCGGCTGCGCAGGCGCTGCCAGGCGATGTCGCGGTTGCCGTGCTGGCTGCGGCCGTCCTGGCACTGCACCACGATGCCCGTGGGGATGTGGGTCAGGCGCACGGCCGAGTCGGTCTTGTTGATGTGCTGGCCGCCCGCGCCGGAGGCACGGTAGGTATCGGTGCGCACGTCGGCCGGGTTGATGTCGATCTGGATCGAGTCATCGATCTCGGGGTAGACGAACAGGCTGGCAAAGCTGGTGTGGCGGCCGCCCGAGCTGTCGAACGGGCTCTTGCGCACCAGCCGGTGCACGCCGGTCTCGGTGCGCAGCAGGCCATAGGCGTACTCACCCTCGATCTTGATCGTGGCGCTCTTGATGCCCGCCACGTCGCCAGCGGTTTCTTCTTCGACCGTGGTCTTGAAGCCCTTGCGCTCGGCGTACTTGAGGTACTGGCGCAGCAGCATGCTGGCCCAGTCGCAGGCCTCGGTGCCGCCGGCGCCGGCCTGGATGTCGACGAAGCAGTTGAGCGGGTCGGCCTCGTGGCTGAACATGCGGCGGAATTCGAGCTGCTCGATCTCGGGCTGGAGCTTGGCGGTCTCGGCTTCGATGGTGAGCAGGCCGGCCTCGTCGCCTTCTTCCTTGCTCATTTCGTACAGCTCGGCGTTGTCGGCCAGCTCACGCGTGAGCTTGTCGAGCGTGAGCACCACGCCGTCGAGCGACTTTTTCTCTTTGCCCAGCTCCTGGGCCTTCTTGGGATCGTTCCAGACCGCGGGGTCTTCCAGCGATGCGTTTACCGTGCGCAGGCGTTCAAATTTGGCATCGAAGTCAAAGATACCTCCGTAACTCTTGCGTGCGCACGGCCAGGTCGGAGAGGGTGTTGCCGATGAGGTTGATACGTTCTGCGTCCATGGTCTTGTCCTGGGTGTCTTGTGGAATAACCCGCGATTTTCTCATGGGACGCGATCTCTGGCGCCCAATGCCCCTCGGTCGGCCCGGTGCCCCCCACGGAATGCCACCCCGGAAATTTCAGAATGGACAGCTGCTTGCGGTGGATGCATCAGCGCTTGCACGCATTTTCTTTATGAATCACCCACGAATTGCTCGATCAGCGCCGCCACGGCCTGGGGCTGGTCGTGGTGCAGCATGTGGCCGGCGTCGGGCACCACGGCAATGCGGCAGTCGCGCACATGGGTCAGGCGCTGGTGGTATTCGTCCAGGCTGTATCGGCCCTTCCACCACTGGCCCAGGCTGTCGCCTGCCGCTTCCACGGCCAGCGTGGGCGCGCTGATGGCTTCGTACAGCGCCAGCACCTCGTCCAGGCGAAACAGTTGCGCGTTGATGATTTTGTGCGCGGCGTCGCCCAGAATTTCCCACTGGCCCAGGGCGTTGGGGCGGGCCCAGTGCCGCGCCAGCCAGTCGGCCTTGTCCTGCGACAGGCGCGGGTTGGTCTTCATGAGGCGCTGCGCCACGCCGGCCGCGCTGTCGTAGGTGTTCAGAGCCATCTCGCCGCGCTGCAGGGCCTTGAGTTCGTCCATCCACTGCGCATAGCGCCCGGGCGCCTTGGCGGGTTTGTTCGCGGGCATGCCGAAGCCTTCGAGGTTGACCAGGCGGCGGATGCGCGCGGGCCGGGCTCCGGCATAGAACATGGCGACGTTGCCGCCCATGCTGTGGCCCACCAGGTCCACCGGGGTGCCGGGCGCGTAGTGGTCGAGCAACTGGTCGAGGTCGGCCAGGTAGTCGGGGAAGAAGTAGTGGTCGGTGGGCACGGGTGGTGCCGTGAGGCCAAAGCCCCGCCAGTCGGGCGCGATGATGCGGCGGCTGCGCAGGAAGTCTTCGCCGAAGGCATCGACGACGAACTGGTAGGACGCGGCCACGTCCATCCAGCCATGCACCAGCACCAGCGGCGGCAGGGCCGAGGTCTCAGGCCCCCACAGGCGCACGTGGTAGTTCAGCTGGCGGATGGCAACGAATTCGCTGCGCGAGGTCTGGCGGGTGACATACATGGCAACGATGTTACCCAGCGGCCGCGGAGCCCATGTCAATCGCGGGACAGCGGGCCCTGCTGCCTGGCGATGAAGCCATCAATGCGCAGGGGCTGCTGCGAACATGCCGGCCAGGCGCTGGCTGACGATGTGTTCCGCCTCGCCCATGATCCGGTCCATCAGCTCCCGCACCGTGGGAATGTCGTGGATCAGGCCCGCAACCATGCCGCAGGACCACGCGCCGGCGTCCAGCTCGCCGTTCTGCATCACCTTGGGATAGACGCCGCCCACCTCGGACACGATGTCGGCAAACGTGATGGCTGCGCCCAGCTGGCGCTCCTTTTCCAGCAGCCGCTCGACCCCTTTGTTGACCAGGACCCGCTCCGTGTTGCGCAGCGGTCGCATCACCAGGCGGGTGTCCAGCTCCGTCGCGGCCAGAATGGCCTGCTTGACGTTCTCGTGAACCGTGGCCTCCTGGGTGGCGATGAAGCGTGTGCCCATGTTGATGCCGTCTGCGCCAAGGGCCAACGCGGCCACCAGAGACCGCGCGTCTGCCATGCCTCCCGACGCGATGAAGGGCACCTTGAGCGCTTCGGCCGCGCGGGGCAGCAAAATGAAATTGGGCACATCGTCCTCGCCCGGATGGCCGCCGCACTCGAAGCCGTCCACACTGACGGCATCGCAGCCAATGTTCTGTGCCTTCAATGCGTGTCGCACGGCGGTGCACTTGTGGATGACCTTGATGCCCGCTTCCTTCAGCAGGGGCATCCACTGCTGCGGGTTGTTCCCGGCCGTTTCGACGATTTTCACTCCGCCATCGATGATGGCGCGGATGTAGCCGGCATAGTCGGGCGGCGTGCGCACGGGCAGGAAGGTCAGGTTGACGCCGAACGGCTTGTCCGTCATCGACCGGCACCGCGCGATCTCGGCCGCGAGCGCGGCGGGCGTGGGCTGGGTCAGCGCCGTGATGATGCCCAGTCCGCCGGCATTGGACACGGCGGACGACAATTCGGCGAGGCCGACGAAATGCATGCCCCCCTGGATGATGGGGCGTTCAATACCCAAAAGCTTGGTGATACGGGTGCGCATGCGGGTCTCCTGGAGGAATGCGGTGGGAAGAGGGCCGGGTGGCGTGGCTGATCCGGAAACTCCGATTGTGGTGTCGATTGGCGCGAGGGAATGCCTTGACGGGCATTCATAAACTGCAATGCAGAACATCGAGCGATAAAAACTCCTTGCAACTTCATGTTCGTTCTGCCTGGTGGCATGATCTGAGCCAACAAGGGGACACATCGTGACATTGGTGGAAAAGCCAGCAGGGGGATCGCCCCGCCGATCGGGCCCGCCCAAGGAAGACCGCCACTTCGTGACGGCGCTTGCGCGGGGCCTGGAGGTCTTGCACGCGTTCAAGTCGGGGGAGGAGCGGCTCGGAAACCATGAGCTTGCCGAGCGTTGCCGCCTGCCCAAATCCACCATCACGCGGTTGACCTACACGCTGACCAAGCTGGGCTACCTGCACCACATCGCCGAGTCGGGACGGTACCGGCTGGGCCTCATGGCGCTGACGTTGGGGGGCACGACCTTGTCGCGCCTGGACGTCAAGGAGGTGAGCAACCCTTTTTTGCAGCAGCTTGCCAACGAGACGGACACCATGGTGGCGCTGGCCACCCGCGACGACCTGTCCATGTTCTACATCGAAAACTGCCGCAGCGAGACGGCCATCCTCACGCTGATGCTGGGCATTGGCTCGCACATTCCGCTGGGCACCACGGCCGCCGGACGTGGCTACCTGGCCGGTGCGCCGGCGGGGGTGCGCCAGACGCTGGAGGCACGGCTCCAGGCCATCGACCCGGTGGGCTGGCCGAGGGTTGAAAAGGACATTCGCCAGGCGATGGCCGACCTCGCCGAGTTCGGCTGCGTGCGCTCCTTTGGCGATTGGCGGTGTGAAATCAATGGCATCGCGGTGCCCGTGCGCCTGGGCTCGGGCCTGCCCCTGATGGTGGTGAATGCCGCCGCCGCGGCCTCCTCGATTTCGGCCGAAACATTCATGGGTGAAGTCCGGCCACGACTGATCGCCACGGTGCGCGGCATCGAGGCCCAGTTCCACGCCAAAAGCTGACACCGGCATGGGACTTGGCTTGTGGTTGCAGGGGGAATCGGGCGGTGCTCAGCGGCCCTTGGCCTGCAGGATGGCTTCTTCCATGTCGTGCAGCCGGTCCTTGCCGAAGTACATCTCCGGGCCGATGAAGAACGTGGGGCTGCCAAAGGCGCCGCGCGCATGGGCCTGCTGGGTGTTTGTCAGCAGGCGTTCCTTGACGTCGGGCTCCTGGCTGTTGGCCAGAATGGCCTGGGAGTCCAGCCCGGCGGCGTCGAGTTCGGCCGCAATGACCTGCGGGTCCGCCATGTTGCATCCGCGCTCCCACATGCTGGCGTACACCGTGTCCACATAGCGGTCGAAGCAATGGAGCTTCTGCGCGGCCACGGCCCCGCGCATGATGTGCAGCGTGTTGACGGGGAAGTGGGGATTGCGCTGGAAGGCCGCCAGGCCGTGCTTGTGGATGAAGCGCTGCATTTCCATGCGCTCGTAGGCGAGCTTGTGGGGGATGTGCGCGTAGGCCTCGACTGGCGAGCGGTTGTTGGCGAGCTTGAACAGTCCGCCAAGCAGGATGGGGATGTACTCGAACCGTGCGCCGGTCTTTGTGGCCATCTGCGGGATGACCTTGTGGCACAGGTAGGCGTTGGGGCTGCCGAAGTCGAACAGGAACTCGACGGTGGTGGGGGTCATGGTGTCTCCTTCCAATGATCAAAATTGCCGGGGCCGCTCCCTGCCGGGTCCGTCACCACGGCTCCATCCAGGGGCGAATCTCGGTTTCATGCGTCCAGGCGTCGCGCGGCTGCATGTGGATCTGCCAGTAGAGGTCGGCGATGTGGTCCGGGTTGACGATGCCCCCCTGGTCCTTGGTGGCGTAGCGCTCGGGGAAGTTGGAGCGGATGAACTCCGTGTCGATGGCGCCATCCACGACCGGATGGGCCACATGGATGCCCTGGGGCCACAGCTCGCGCGCCATGCTCTGCGCCAACGCCCGGAGCGCGTGCTTGGCGCCGGCGAAGGCCGCGAACCCGTCGCGGCCGCGCAGGCTGGCCGTGGCGCCGGTGAAGATGATGGTTCCCCGGCCCCGCGGCAGCATGACCTTGGCCGCTTCGCGCCCCATCAGGAAACCGCCGAAGCACGCCATCTCCCAGACCTTGAAGTAAACACGGGCCGTGGTCTCGGTGATGCCGAAGCGCACGTTGGCGCCGATGTTGAAGATGGCGGCCTCGATCGGGGCGATCTCGGCCTCGATTTTCTGCACCAGCGCCACCATGTCTTCTTCCTTGCGGGCGTCGCTGCCGAAGCCGTAGGCCTCGCCGCCCTCGCTGCGGATCTGCTCCAGCAGCGGAGCGAGCTTGTCTTCGCTGCGGCGCGTCACGCAGGCGACGTAGCCTTCGCGGGCAAATCGCCGTGCGATGGCACCGCCGGTGGCGTCGCCGGCGCCGATGATCAGAACAGCCTTTTTGCCTTCCATGGGATCTCCTGGGGTTTCGAATGGGGGGATGCGGTTTCAGGCGTGCGATGCACGTCCTTGCGCCGCCATCTGCTTGAGCACGTTCTTGAGCAGCTTGCCGGTGGGCGCTGCAGGCAATTGCGCCATGACGTGGATCTCTGCGGGCTGCTTGTAGGGTGACAGCTGCCCGCGCAGGTGGTGCCGCAGGGCCTGTTCGTCGATGGGGTGGTGGGCTGGTACCTCGACGTAGGCGATGATCTCCTCGTTGTGGCCCACCGTGCGCCCGACGACGGCAGACTGCACCACGCCGGGAAATGCGTTGATGGCCTGCTCGACCTCCAGCGGATAGACGTTGAAGCCGGAGCGGATGATCAGTTCCTTGGTGCGCCCGGCGATGTGCAGCGCACCGTCATCGCCCTGGCGTGCCATGTCGCCGGTGTTGAACCAGCCCTCGGCGTTGATCGCCTGGCGCGTGAGTTCGTCCTGGCGGTAGTAGCCTTGCATCACATTGGGCCCCCGCACCCACAGTTCGCCGACTTCGCCCGGCGGTACGCTGACGCCCTGAGCATCCACGATGCGTGCCTCCATCCCGGGAATCGGCAAGCCCACTGCACAGTCGGTGCGCGGTGCCTCGGGCCGCACCTGGGCGATGGTCGGACCGGTTTCGGTCAGGCCGTAGCCGTTGAGCAGCGGCAATTGAAGCTGCGTCTCCACTGCCGCTTTCAGCGCGGGAGTGAGGGGCGATCCGGCAACGCTGATCACGCGCAGCTTGGGCGCCTGCAGGAGGTGCCCCGGGTCACGCAACCAGTCGAGCAGGCGGGCATACATCGCGGGCACCCCGGTGAAGGACGTAATGCCCTGGCGGAGCGCGGCGGCAAGGTGTTCCGGCGAGAAACGGGGTTCGAGCACCACCGAGGCGCCGGCAGCCAGGCTGCCCAGCAACTGGGTGGACAGGCCCACGACATGCGCCATGGGCAGGACGCCATAGATCACGTCGCCCGGCCCGACGCGCCGCAGGTTCGTGCCTGCCACGAAGGCAAGATTGGCGTGCGTGAGCATCACTCCCTTGGGGGCACCCGAGGTGCCGGAGGTATAGATCAAGGCGGCCACCTGCTCGGTCGCGGCGGCATGGCAGGGTTCCGGGGCGGCGGCCTGGTTCAGCGGCCCCAGATGCAGTGGACCCAGGCCAGGCCATTGGCAGGCTTGTGCGCCGTGGCGCTGGGCGTGCTGCAGCGCGTCGGGGGATACCTGGGTGGTGTAGATGACGCGCCGGGGCATGGCGTGCGCGATGATGCCGTCGATCTCGCGCGGGCTCAGGCGGCCATTGACGATGCACACCCAGGCGTCCAGGCGGCTGAGCGCAAAGGCGATCACGCCCGCCGCGGCGCAGTTTTCGCCGACGATCAGCACCCGGTCGCCGGCCAGCACGCCCCAGTCACCCAGCTGCGCGGCAGCATCCATGCTGGCCTGCTGCAATTGGGCGAAGGTGTAGGCGTGGTGCGCATCGGCCAGCGCGGGCCGGTGGGGCTGGTGCGCCACCCATGGGTCCAGCAAGGCATGGAACCGGGCAGGCCTGGCAGGGGTGGAGGTGCGCATGAAAACCTGGATGCTGGTGAACGATGCAGGCCAGTCTATTGCGATATGCAGTCTTGCGCGTCCACAAAACACGGCCTGAGCGCAAACGAAAACTGCAGTGCAGTTCAAGCGCGCTGCGCCGTGGCCTACCGGACGCAGGGGGCACGGTCCCCGTAAACTCCTGCCTTGCTTATTTACGGGAGCCTGCATGAAAACCATCCAGCTCGGTCAGACCGACCTGCATGTCACCCCCATCTGCCTGGGCACCATGACCTTCGGCGAGCAGGTGGGCGAGAGCGATGCCCACGCCATTCTCGACCGCTCGCTGGCGCGCGGGGTCAATTTCATCGATACCGCCGAGATGTATGCCGTGCCGGCCCGGGCGCCCACGTTTGGCGCCACCGAAACCATCATCGGCCGCTGGTTTGCCAAGAACCCCGGGGCGCGCCAGAAGCTGGTGCTGGCCAGCAAGGTGGCCGGCCCCTCGCGCGGCATGCCCTGGATTCGCGCGGGCAAAGGCATGACGGCCGCCGACATCGTGGCTTCGTGCGAGGGCAGCCTGCGCCGCCTGCAGACCGATGTGATCGACCTTTACCAGATCCACTGGCCCGAGCGCCATGTGCCGGCCTTTGGCACCAGGTACTACGATCCGGCCAAGGAAACCGCGCAGACGCCCATCCACGAGCAGCTGCAGGCACTGGCTGGCCTGGTCAAGGCCGGCAAGGTGCGCCATGTGGGCCTGTCGAACGAAACGCCCTATGGCGTGCACGAGTTCGTGCGCCTGGCCGAGGCGCATGGCCTGCCGCGCGTGGCGACGGTGCAGAACCCGTATTGCCTGATCAACCGCAGCTACGACAACGCGCTCGACGAAACCTGCCACCGCCTGAATGTGTCGCTGCTGGCCTATTCGCCGCTGGGCTTTGGCCTGCTGACGGGCAAATACGACGCCAGCGGCATCGAAGGACCCAACGCACCCCAGGGCGCCCGCATTGCCAGCTATGAGTCGGTGCGCAGGCAGCGCTGGGGCCGCCCCGAGGCGCTGGCCGCCGCGCGCCGCTACAACCAGCTCGCGCGCGAACATGGCCTCACGCCCACGCAGCTGGCGCTGGCCTTTTGCTACGGCAACTGGCGCGTGGCCAGCACCATCATCGGCGTGACCTCGCTGGCGCAGCTCGACGAAGATCTGGCCGCCTGGGGCACGGCGCTCTCGCCCGAGCTGCTGGCGGCCATCGACCAGATCCGCTGGCAGGTGGGTGATCCTGCCATTTGAGATGAAATAGGCTTTTAACGCTTTCTGAGTGAGCGCCACCAGCTATTATTTTTGAAGTAATCATGGCCAAAAAGGACAGCAAGGGCGTGCATGTGAGCGAGACCCCCGCCACGCAGATGCTCAAGGCGCACCAGGTGGAATTCACCGAGCACCCCTACGACTACGTGGCGCATGGCGGCACCGCCCACAGCGCGGCCAGCCTGGGGCTGCATGAGCACACCGTGGTCAAGACGCTGGTGATGCAGGACCAGGACGCCAGGCCGCTCATCGTGCTCATGCATGGCGATTGCAAGGTGTCCACCAAGAACCTGGCGCGGCAGATCGGCGCCAAGTCGGTCGAGCCCTGCCAACCCGAGGTGGCTAACCGCCACAGCGGCTACCTGGTGGGTGGCACCTCGCCGTTTGGCACGCGCAAGGCCATGCCCGTATTTATCGAGGAAAGCATTCTTGCACTGCCGCGCATTGCCATCAACGGCGGGCGGCGCGGTTTTCTGGTGCAGATCGACCCGCAGGTGTGCGTGCAGCTGCTGAGGGCCACGCCGGTGCATTGCGCGCTGGCAGAATAGGCCGCCCCGGCGCACCGCGCCGTGTTGTCGTCCCCCGAAGGAGCTGATTTGAACGCCGTGTACCCCGTCCTTGCCACTGTGGCTGCCTACCTGTTGGGCTCGCTGTCGTTTGCCGTCATCGTGACGCGCCTCATGGGGCTCAATGACCCGCGCACCTATGGCAGCAAAAACCCTGGTGCCACCAACGTGCTGCGTTCGGGCAGCAAGGCCGCCGCCATCGTCACCCTGCTGCTCGATGCGGTGAAAGGCTGGCTGCCCGTGGTGCTGGTGCGCTGGTTTGGCCAGCCCTATGGCCTGGAGGATGGCACGATGGCGCTGGTGGGGCTGGCGGCTTTCCTGGGGCATCTGTGGCCCGTGTTCTTCCGCTTCGAGGGAGGCAAGGGCGTGGCCACCGCGTTGGGCGTGCTGCTGGGCATCAGCGGCTGGCTGGGGCTGGCCACCGCGCTCACCTGGCTCATCGTGGCGTTCTTCTTTCGGTATTCGTCGCTGGCCTCGCTGGTGGCTGCAGTGTTTGCGCCGGTGTATTACCTGCTGGTCAGCGGCGTGGTCTGGTATGCCGAGACCAGCATTGCGGTCGCCATCGCCGTCATGTCCATGCTGCTGGCCTGGCGCCACAAGGACAACATCCGGCGCCTGCTCGAAGGCAAGGAGTCGCGCCTGGGGCGGTCCAAGGCGGCACCAGAGCCAAAAAAGAAGCCGTAGTAGCGCTCTGCCTGGCGTCCTGCCGGCGCGCCGTGGACGGCTCAGAGTGCGCCGGACGCCGTCACCAGCCCCACCAGGCCCGAGTTGTGCGGGGTGGCCGCATACAGCCCCAGCCGCACCATCGTGCGGTGGTTGAGTGCCATCGTCACGGTAGAGCGGGCCAGTGCCGACTGGATGCGCGGCGTGCCCACTGCAGCGGTCTGGTAGATGCCGGGCCGCGCGTGGTGTGCCCCCGTGCGGTCCAGCAGGCTGGCCACGAGGGGCTGGTTGGCCTTTTCACCTCGGCGCAGCACGATGGCCGTATCACCGTTGTCCAGGCGCACAAAGGTGCCCGGCGGGCACAGGCCGACCGAGCGCACCAGCGCGTAGCCCACTTCGTCGTGCTGGTCGACTTCGTGGCTGACGATGGCGCGCACGGAATCGGTGGCGCTGCGGCCGGCGCGCGATTTGCGCGGGCTGATCATGGCGGCGTAGCGGTCGATGGTGCCCAGGATGCGGGTCAGCCGGTCCTGTGGTTCCTGGTCGGCCAGCGGCAGGTGGCCGGACATGCTGGCGTGGTGCTGTCCCACCACGTCCAGCCAGAGGTCGTCGGTGATGAACAGGCGTTCGAGCAAGGCCTGGCTTTCCTGGGGGTGGTTGCGGATCGCTTCCTGCTGCGCGCCGCTGGGCTTTTCTCGTTGTTCGGCCAGCATGTCCTGCAGCGCCGTCATGGCGATATTCATGGTGAGGGCTGCGCGCACCAGGCTGTCGCGCTCCCGGGCGGGCAATTGCAGTTCCTGCGCCATGATGTGGCACAGGGTGCCGCACACCACCGCGTGCGATGCGCTGTAGCCCACCGTGGAAGTGGAGGCCAGCTGGAACATCAGGTACAGCGCGGCATCGATGTCGTGGGTCACCAGGTCCTGCAGCCAGTGGTCGAGCTGGCGCACCTTGGCCGGAAAATCCTGCACCCGAAGCGGCGCGGAAAGCACGACGGACAGTGCCGACTCCAGGTCGGACCACAGACCCAAAAGGTCTTCGTACTCGCCATCGTGGCGCGGGTTGCCAGGGGGAATTCGGGCAGACATGGGCGAGGGATCAGTGGCGCTTTTCCAGCACCATCTGATCGTTGGTGCGGGTCATCTGGAACTCGGTGAGAAAGCTGTTGCCCAGCAACACGAAGGGCATGGGCTGGGGCGTGACGATGGCCTCGACGCCGTACACCTCGACATCGCCGATGCGCACCGAATCGAGCTTCATGCGCCAGCCCTCGGTGTCGCCGTTGGCGGTGCTCATGCGCACGGGCTGGCCGCTCAGGTACTTGAGTTCCATGCGCTCCGCATCGGTGCGGCCGATGGCCACGGTGGAAGCGCCCGTGTCCACCATGTATTGCATGGTGCTGCCATTGATGGTGCCGCTGTCAATGAAATGCCCCTGGCTGTCGGCCGTCAGCACAACGCGCCTGCCGCTGCTCTTGCGGCCCACGCTCACTGGCGTTTCACCCAGGCGCAGGGTGCGCTGGCTGCCCGCGATCTCCACCAACGCCTCGTCCTTGCCGACGGTGACCACCTTCACGCCCTGATGGGATTCGCCGGCGCCCACACCCCGGGGAGCGCCGTTGTTGACGATGAGCAGGGCCTTGCTGCCCAGAATGCCGCCCAGGGTCGCCGTCTGCGCGCGCGCACACAGGGGTGCGAGCAGCAATGCGGCCAGCATCGCCAGGGCAAGGTGGAAAGGATACTGGTTCATGGTGCGGTGCAGGCGCCAGAGGTGCGTTGCGTGCATTGCATGCGGTGGGGAGCAAAGGGCCGGGCCCAGGGTATCAGTCGCGGAAGTTGTCGAAAGACAGGGGCACGTCGTTGATTTCCTTGCGGATCAGCGCCATGGCCGCCTGCAGGTCGTCGCGCTTGGCGCCGGTCACGCGCACCTTGTCCTCCTGGATGGCGGCCTGCACCTTGAGCTTGCTCTCCTTCATGAGCTTTTGCAGCTTCTTGGCCAGCTCGCTTTCGATGCCATTGCGCACCTTGATGACCTGCTTGACCTTGTCGCCGCCCATCTTCTGCACAAGAAAGCGCACATCCACGTTGCGCTTGGTGAGCTTGTTGCGCAGCACGTCCTCGATCTGGGTGAGCTGGAACTCGGCATCGCCCACCATGGTGATTTCCTTGTCCTTGATCTCAATGCTGGCAGAGGTGCCCTTGAAATCAAAGCGGGTGGTGATTTCTTTGACGGTGTTTTCCACCGCATTCTTCACTTCAACGAGGTTGGCTTCACAGATGGTGTCAAAAGAGGGCATGGCGGTTCTCGGTCTCTCGGAAAACGGGGGGGGCCGGGCGGGCGCGCAGGCCCCCGGTGCGACAATCGGGCCAATGGTAGTCGAGAAAAACGTCCCTTTGCAGCCCTGCAACACCTTTGGCATCGTGGCGCGTGCCCACACCCTGGTGCGGGTGCGCTCCGTGGAGGATTTGCACGCCGTCCTGGCAGATGCACAACTGGCCCTCTTGCCGAAATGGGTGCTGGGCGGCGGCAGCAACATCGTGCTGACCGGGGACGTCAAGCCCGTGGTGCTCAAGATGGAAATCAAGGGCCTGCGCCTGGTGGGCGAAACCGACCGGGCCTGGATCGTCGAGGCGGGCGCGGGCGAGGTCTGGCACGACACGGTAGCCTGGACGCTGGCCCAGGGATTTGCGGGGCTGGAGAACCTGGCACTGATCCCGGGCACGGTGGGCGCATCGCCGGTGCAGAACATCGGTGCCTATGGCGTGGAGCTGCAGGACCGTTTTGAGTCGCTGGATGCGGTCGATCTGGCCACCGGCCAGTGTTTCACGCTCGATGCCGCCCAGTGCGCCTTCGGCTACCGGGATTCGGTGTTCAAGCACGCGCCCTCGCCGTCGCAGGCCGAAGGTGGCCTGCCGCGCGGCATGGGCCTGGCCGGCCGCGCCGTCATCACCCATGTGCGCTTTCGCCTGCCCAAGCCCTGGAAGCCGGTGCTGGGCTATCTGGACCTGGAGCGCCGGCGCGTCGAAGCCGGCGTCGATCAGCCCACGGCGCAGCAGATATTTGAATGGGTGTGCGACATCCGCCGCGCCAAGCTGCCCGACCCGGCCGTGGTGGGCAATGCCGGCAGTTTCTTCAAGAACCCCACGGTGACGCCCGAGCAGTGCGCCGACATCATCGCGCGCGACCCCAAGATCGTGCACTACCCCATGCCCGACGGCAGCATCAAGCTGGCCGCCGGCTGGCTGATCGACGCCTGCGGCTGGAAGGGCAAGAGCGTGGGCAAGGCCGGTGTGTACGAAAAGCAGGCGCTGGTGCTGGTCAACCGTGGCCAAGGCGCCGACAGCGTGACCGGCGGCGAGGTGATGACGCTGGCCCGCGCCATCCAGACCAGTGTGTACGAGCGTTTTGGCATCCGGCTGGAGCCCGAGCCTGTGGTGTGGTGAACAGATTAACTGTTCATTTGAAAGCTTGTAACGCAATATTCACAAGGTATTGCAGCCGAAATACCATGAAAAACCGCCCGAGAGCGGTTTTTCATGGTGCGCATTTCAGTGCGCCGTGCGGTTATGCCACCAGGCGATATAGTCCTTGTCGGTCGTCAGCACCCACAGGGAAAATCCGAGCACAACGATGCCGGAGAAGGTGGCATTGCGTGTCGCGTCCATGAGCGTTCCAAAGCCCAGCACCCAAGGCGAAGCGATCATCCACAGTCCCAGCACGCCCTCGGTCCACTCCTCCCAAGCCCGCTGCACAAGCGTTGCGCCCAGCGCGGCGGCGATCAGCAGCAGGCCGACGACCACGCCGTTGGCAGTAGGCGTCAACTGATCCTGATAGCGCAGCACCCAAGGCGAAAGCGCAAACCAGGCACCTATCAACGCATTGGCAGGGTCTTGCCAGTGTTTCACTTGCTTCATGGCTGTTCCTCCTGCCGCCGCAAATCAGTCCGGCGGCAATGCATTAGAGTGCCTGGCGGGACGGGAGGTTCCTTGGTGGGGATGCAACGGTTGCTGTGCGCGCCCATGAAAAACCGCCCGGCCTGATGGCGGGGCGGTTACCCTGTTTTTTATAGCTGCCTGCGTTGATGCGGCAAGCGTCAAAGCCAGTTTTTATTTTTGAGGGCTTTCGTCGCTCAGCTGAGGCAGCGGTGAACCCTGGCCCAGCGTCAGCAGGCCCGATTGGGCGTAGGTCATGAGCTTGGCGCGCGTGTCCACGATGTCGAGGTTGCGCATGGTCAGCTGACCGATGCGGTCGAGCGGCGAGAACGGCGCGTCTTCCACCTTTTCCATCGACAGGCGCTCGGGTGCGTAGGTGAGGTTGGGACTCTCGGTGTTGAGCAGCGAATAGTCGTTGCCGCGGCGCAGCTCCAGCGTGACGGTGCCGGTGATGGCGCGCGCCACCCAACGCTGGGCGGTCTCGCGCAGCATGATGGCCTGGGGGTCGAACCAGCGGCCCTGGTAGAGCAGGCGGCCGAGTTTCAGGCCGTTCATGCGGTACTGCTCGATGGTGTCTTCGTTGTGGATGCCGGTCACCAGGCGCTCGTAGGCGATGTGCAGCAGCGCCAGGCCGGGCGCTTCGTAGATGCCGCGGCTCTTGGCCTCGATGATGCGGTTTTCGATCTGGTCGCTCATGCCAAGGCCGTGGCGGCCGCCGATGCGGTTGGCTTCGAGGATCAGCTCGACCGGGTCGGTGTATTCCTTGCCGTTCAGGGCCACGGGCTGGCCTTCGTGGAAGGTGACCGACACTTCCTCGGCCTTCACCACGACATCGTCCTTCCAGAACGCCACGCCCATGATGGGGTTCACGATCTTGATGCCGCTGTTCAGGAACTCCAGGTCCTTGGCCTCGTGCGTGGCGCCCAGCATGTTGCTGTCGGTGCTGTAGGCCTTCTCGGCGCTCATCTTATAGCCGAAACCTTCCTTGGTCATGAAGGCCGACATCTCGGCGCGGCCGCCCAGTTCGTCGATGAACTGCTGGTCCAGCCAGGGCTTGTAGATGCGCAGCGAGGGGTTGGTGAGCAGGCCGTAGCGGTAAAAGCGCTCGATGTCGTTGCCCTTGAAGGTGGAGCCGTCGCCCCAGATGTGGACATCGTCCTCCTTCATGGCCGACACCAGCATGGTGCCGGTGACGGCGCGGCCCAGCGGCGTGGTGTTGAAGTAGGTCACGCCCGCGGTGCTGATGTGGAAGGCGCCGGCCTGCAGCGCGGCAATGCCTTCGTGGGCCAGTTGCGTGCGGCAGTCGATCAGGCGTGCGGCCTCGGCGCCGTATTCCATGGCCTTGCGCGGAATGGCGTCGTAATCGGGCTCGTCGGGCTGGCCCAGGTTGGCCGTGTAGGCGTAGGGCAGGGCGCCCTTGTTCTTCATCCAGCGCAGGGCCGCGCTGGTGTCGAGACCGCCGGAGAAGGCGATGCCGACCTTCTGGCCGAGGGGCAGGTTCTGGAGGATGGTTGCCATGGAATATCTCTCAAAAATGATAGCTTGTAACGCTTATTAAATAAGCGCCAAAGGCCAAAAAGGTACCGAATCAATATCAACCGAAGTGGCAGATGTAGTGGTAGGCCTCGGTCACGCGGATGTCGAACTTCGAGTTGCCGGGCACGCTGAATCGTTCGCCCGCGCCCGACTTCACCCAGGTGTCCGTACCGTCGAGCCTGTATTCGCAGGAGCCGCCCACGCCTTCCATGATCTCGGGCGCGCCGGTGTTGAAGGTCAGCGTGGCGGGCAGGATCACGCCCACTGACTTCTTCGTGCCGTCGGGGAACGTGATGCCATGGCTCACGCACTTGCCGTCGAAATACACACTGGCTTGGGTCGTGACGGACACGCCGTCGATTTTTTCGGTGGTCATTGGATGCGCGGGTAGAAGGAAGGAAACCCGGGATTTTAGGACAGGGGCGGACATGGACGAGATGCCTGCCTTGCGCAGGGCGGGCCGGGCAAAAAAAGAGCCCCGTGCAGGGGCTCTGTTGCCGCAGGGCGCGATGCGGTTCAGCGCCAGTAGGGGTTGCGGTGGGACGGGTAGTAGGGGCGGCCATAGCCGTACTCGATCACCGTCACGGGTGGATTCACATAGGTGGGCGGGGCCGGGTAGCTGGGTTGGACCTGGTAGGTGGATGTGACCATACCCGGCTGCGCATACACGCCCTGCGGCCCGTAGGGATCGGGCTGGGTGGAGTAGATCTGTCCCTGGTTGCCCGTCAACGGCTGGACACTGATGGGGATCCAGCCCCCCGGATCGGTCTGGGTGCGGGTGCTGTACTGGCGCCCGGCATATTCATACACCACGTCATAGCCCACGGTGCGGTTCTCGTAATACGTTTCGGTGGTGCAGCGCTGCACGTTCTGGTACTGGGGCTGGCCGCTGCCTTCGACCTGGTTGCCCAGCATGGCGCCGCCGACGATCCCCAGG
>LNAP01002599.1_pt1 | contig 17953 bp, 13 predicted proteins | sample 602601 | NCBI WGS metagenome assembly LNAP01 (sample SAMN02440304, study PRJNA202911) | soil metagenome | biome: Subtropical and temperate rainforests or woodlands; isolation source: soil samples (1 kg each in a 20% v/v slurry with milli Q water) were... ... | reverse complement strand
CGTCGCCGCAACGCACAATGTTGCGGCCCATCTGCGCCAGCACCGGTTGCAGGGTGGCGAACAAGTCCGCGCTGGCGCCGACCATGAAAGTCAGCGTCCCGGCTTGCGCGGCGCGCAGACACAGGTCCACATCGGCGCCGTGCTCGGGAAAGGCTTCAGCATCGAAGCCGCCGAGCGTCAGAAAGCGTTCGCGCCCGACCAGCAGACAGGCATCGGAGACTGCCGCGCAATCGTGCGCGACCTTCAGCCGGCCCAGGTAACCGGGCGCCTGCATCGACTCTCCGACGAAAGCGCGGCCGTCGCCGACGGAGAGGCCGGGCACCATTCCTGCCTCGGTGATCCGCCCCTCCGCCGAGACAGTGAGTGCACCGGTGATGCCGACTTCCGGCCTCTGGCCGTGTTCAAGCAGTGCATCCAACCACTGGGGCTGGACCATGGCCGCTTCCGCGCGCAGGAACAGGAAGAATTCGCCGGCCGCCTGGGTCGCCGCCAGGTTGCATGCAGCCGCGTGCGGCATCGGCTGATCCAGGGCGAAGACCCGCACCCGGTCCTTCATCAGCGCCGCGACCTCCTGCATCCAGTGCCGGCCTTCCGGCGTGCTGCCGTTATCGACCAGCATGAGTTCGTAACGTGGCCAGGCAGTCTGTTCAAGGATCGATAGCACGCAGCGCTGCAGCAGCGCGGGGTCGCCCTGCGCGACCACGATCAGTGACACCAGCGGCTGTGACCGGTGGCGGTAACGCAGGCGATGCATGCCGGGCGCGGCCGCTTCAGCGTACGCATCCGGGTAACCGCGCGTATGAAGATGGCGGGTGATCGCCGCGCGCTCGGCCTCCGCATCGGTGGGCGGCGGATCGCAGTACAGCAGCGGTTCGGGCAAGTGCTCGATGCCGGTCAGGCCGGCGTCTTCGATCAGGCGCAGGATCAGGTCCAGCGCCTCGGCACCGGGCTGCATGGCGCCGAATCCTCCGACTGCCTGGACCGCGTCCCTGCGCACGATCCAATGCCCGGCCATGGCCGCCGGGTGACCGAGCAGCAGGTCCAAGGGCTGGTCTGGACGCAGGACCGGCGCGGCATCGCCGTCCTGGCCGCGATGCCACTGGTCGGCATAGATGGCCCGCGTGCCTTGAGCCGTTTCTGCAAGCGCCAGCAAGAGGCGGGTGAGGCCGCCTTTCGTGAATTCGGTGCCGGCGTGCACGACCAGCAGCCAGTCCACTGCCCAGTCGGCGGTGGCGCCATCGAGCGCAGCACCGTAGCCGCCTGCAGACCAGTCGCGCGTGGCGAATGAGGCCGCCTGAGGCGGTATCTCAGGAGCATTGTCCACCGCGGCGCGGATGTGCATCGATGCAGTCAGACACGTCGGAGTATTCAGGCTGGCCAAGGTGCGCGGGAGTGCGGCCGGATCCGCTCGCGGTGTCACCACGATGCCCAAAGTGGCCCGCCGCGGTAGCTGCGCGACATGCATTTCCAGCAACAGCTGCTGCGCGGCATTGAGGTCGCGCCTGGCCTGCCACTCGCGCAGCCGCCACGGGGCGCTGGAAAGGGCATGCGCCTGGCCGATCGCCTGCAGCAGGTCGATGGGTGCGGCTTGGCGGCTGCCGTCCAGCGGCGCAACGGTGACCTGGCGGCTGTCGCGACCCTCACGACGCCAGCCCAGTGAACGCAGCGCCTCGCGGAAGCGGATATGGCCGGATTCGCCGATACCGGGGCGATCGCGCCCCCATTGGCTGTACTGATCGCGCGAAATGCGGAAATCCACCTGTGCCTTGCCAATCATGGCCAGCGGACCGTCGCGCAACAGTTTTACGTACAGGGCAAGGTCGGCGACCCAACGGATGGGCTGTCCGTCGAGAACCGCCAACTGGTCGCCGAGCGCCAGCAACGGCGCGCGCCGGCACAGCACAGCGCTCGGCTCGCCGATGAAATTCAGCGTGTAATCGGCGAGGAAGTCGATCAGATCGTGCCCGTCCATCAGCAGGTCGCCGCGGGTCGGGAAAGCGGTGGCAAGTTCGTCCGGCAGCGGCGTGCCCGCTTCATCGACCAGTCGCCGCCGGCTGCTGGCCAGGGCAAGGCCCGGGACGCGCGCGAACGCATCGAGCAGCGTCGCGATGCAGTCCGGATGCAGCACGTCATCATCGTGCAGCAGCTTGATGAACTCGCCCTGGGCCATCGCCACGCCACGCGCGGTGCTGCGGGTTTCCCATAACCGCTCCGGATTGCGCGAATAGCGCACTGGAAAATCGGCTTGCGCGGCGAACGCCTCGACCAGCTGCTGCACGCGGCCCTGCGGGGCGTCGTCGCAGACAATCAGCTCCAGTGGGCGATGGGTCTGCTGGCGCACGCTTTCCAGCGCCTGTGGCAGGTAGCGTGGTTTCCAGGCGGGCATCACCACGCTGACCAGCGGGGCGCCGCTCATCGTGCGCGCCTTTCGGCGATGCACGCGTGCAGACGTTGCAGCAGGCGATCGGTGTTGTGGGCGTCGTCGTGGCGGAAGAACATCCGTCGCGCCGCGGCATAGCGCGGGCCGCGTGGCACCCGACCGGCCAGCTGCGCCTCGAGCGCAGCAAGGAATGAAGCGAAGTCGGTGGTCACCGGACCTGGGAAGGCCAGATCCATGTCGTAGAGCAGCCCGTTCTGGTGCTGGCGGTAGTGATTCAGGTCGTAGGCGAAGCTCAGCACGGGCAGGTCAAGGTAGAGCGCGTCGATGAAAACGGAAGAGTAATCGGTCACCACCAAGCTGCTTTCGCGCAGCAGCGGGGCGATCTCATGGAAGCGGTCATGGCCCAGGTCGAGCAGGGTGTCGCCGGCGAAGGCATCGGCATCGAAGGGCGCCGGTGCATTGCGCAGGTAATGTCCGCGCACACCAAGCACAGCCCCATATTGGCGCAGCAGCTGCTGCAGTTGCGCAGTCTGTGCGGCGTCGAAACGATGGCACAGCGATGCGGCAACGCTGGCATCGCGATAGGTCGGTGCATACAGCACCATCGTTCGTCCCGCGCGCAGGGCGCGTACCTGACGGAGTTCATTGGCCAGGGTGGACGGAAGATCGGCCTCGGGCAGGCGCAGGAAGTCGTTGCGTGGCAAGCCGGTGTCCCAGACGCGATCGGGCGGTAATGGATGGAAAATCGCGGCCATGGCGTGGCTGTCGATCTCCGAGGACGCCACCACGCCATCGTAATGACGCCGCTCGTTGCGACGGAAGCGGTTGCGGTCGCCATTGCGACGTTGGTCAGGATGGGCGAGCGCGAAGAGTCGCTTGAGCGGCACGCCGTGCCACAGATTGACCAGCACCCGCCGCCGCAGGCACGGCCGCGGTGCCGCATAGCCGCCGCCATGCCAGAGGAAGGACAGGTCCATCGGGGTGGAGTTGGTCAACAGCCATACCCCGCAGCGCGTCAGCGCCCACAGCCCAGCCAACGTATCAAGGGCGATGACGGTGACGTGTGCGGTTTCCTCCAGGCCAGGTGGATGTTGGCCTGCGCGCAGGAACACGTACTTGCGGATCGAGGCATCGTCCCTGACCTGCTCGAACACCGCACGCGCGTTCTCCACGAACTGACCGGGCTTGAGCGGGTGCACGAAGAACGCCCAGCGATCCAGGTGCTTCGGCGAGACCGCGTCGAGCAGGCGCCACAGCGCCAGCAGCGGCCGGCCAAGCCAGGCATCGACGATCCGCCGTCGCCACCACGGCGTACGGTCCTGCGTCCGGATCATGCCGCGCGGATCTTCGCCGGCGCGGCCACCAGCTCGCAGATGCGCTCGACCTGTTCGTCGGTCAACTCCGGGTGGATCGGTAGGCAGAGCACCCGGCGGGCCGCGGCATGGGCATTGGGCAGGTTGCCAGGGCTGGCTGAAGGCAACCCGCGATACATCGGGAACTCGCTGATCAACGGGTAGAAGTAGCGACGCACGAGGATCCCGTGTGCCCGCATGTGTTCGTACAGCGCATCGCGTGCGAGCGGGAATTCATCGCCAACCATCACTGGAAAATAGGCATGGTTCTGCGTGCCCTGCGACCACGGCTTGCGATAGTGCAGGCCGGAAATACCGGCCAGACGGCGCCTGTACAGCGCATCGATCTGCGCGCGGCGCGCCAGCGCCTGGTCGATATGCTTGAGCTGGAGCAACCCGAAGGCGGCGCAGACCTCGTTCATCTTGCCGTTGATGCCGGGCGCAACGACGGTGGTCTCGTTGACAAAGCCGAAGTTCTTCAGATGGTCGATGCGTTGTTTGGTACGTGCGTCCGGACAGATGATCGCGCCACCTTCGAACGTGTTGAACACCTTGGTGGCATGAAAGCTGAGTACCGACAGGTTGCCATGGCGCAGCACGCTGCCGCGCACGTCGCGCACGCCGAAGGCATGGGCAGCGTCGTAGATCACCTTGAGGTTGTACGTGTCGGCGATACGCGCGATCGCGGCGACGTCGCAAGGTGTGCCATAGCAGTGCACCGGCATGATCGCGGTGGTCTGCGGCGTGATCGCCGCCTCGACTTTTGCCGGGTCCAGGTTGAGGGTGTCCGGGTCGATGTCCACGAATACCGGCTTGATGCCGTTCCACAGCAGGGAGTGGGCGGTGGCAACGAACGAGTACGGCGTAGTGATCACCTCACCGGTGATGCGCAGGGCCTGCAGGGCGGTGACCAGTGCGAGGGTGCCATTGGTGAAAAGCGCGATGTGCTTCACCCCCAGATAGGCGCACAGGGCCTTTTCCAGCGCTTGGTGCATGCTGCCGCCATTGGTCAGAATGCGGCTTTCCCAGATCCGCTCCAGGTAGGGAACGAATTCTTCCAGCGGCGGCAGCAGCGGGCTGGTCACGTGGATGGGCTTGGCTTTCATGCGAACGGCTCGACGGCAGGCGACGGCGCCGGTTCGGCGCCTCCGGTCTGATGCAAGTGGCATGCCGACGGAATTCCGGCGCCAATCCTCAGCCTTTGAGGTCCAGCAGCTGCTCGACCGCGTCCACGTCGAACACCGGCAGGCCATGGATTTGATGGACGTCGTTTCGTTCCCGGTAGGAGTCGTCGATGAAGATCGCCGGGATGCCCTTCTCGATCGCCGCGCTTTTCGGTGAGCCGTCGCGCAGATGCATGATGTCGGCGAACAGGCCCATGCCGATGTGATGGCGGGCCAGGGTGATGCGCGGGTCGATGGCGTGGCGGGTCAGCAGGACCACCTCGATCTGGCGCGCATGCCATTGATGGAGCAGGGCGATCAGCCAAGGGTTGACGGCATCCCCGGCAATCAGCGTGTCGTCCAGGTCCAGGTAGACCCGCCGGTAGTCCAGCTGGGCGCGGTAGCGATTGCCTAATGCCCGGTCCAGCACCAGCGGCCAGTCCTGCACCAGCACCTGGAACGGCCGGCCGAGGTGGGCCAGCAGCCCCAGCAAGCTGTGGTTGACCCCGCGCATACGGGCCAATGCCATGGAACCGGCAATCCGGGGCGCGACTTCCAGCAGCTTGGGCTCGCCGTGGCGGTCACGCCGCAGTTGGAAGAACCAGGCGCCACGCAGCCGAAGTTCGCCGGCGATGGCCTGGGCGATCGACTCGAATCGTGGGTCGGCTGCGGCCGCCTCGGTCCGCACGCTGATGCCGGACCTGATCCTTATGCGCTGTCTCGCGGACATGTGCAGCAGATGGCCGCCAGCATCGGAAATGCAATCGACAGTGTACTCCTGGCCAGGCAGGTACTCGCTGAACACGTAGTCGACGCCGTCCTCGCGCAACTGGCGGTGGTGTTCCGCGTCATCGACCCGTTCGGCGCCCTGGCTCCCCTGGCCAATCGCGGGTTTGGCGAAGATGGGATAGCGGCAGACATCGTCGTCGGCATCGGCAGGTACGAACCCCAGTGGACGCAACCGCGCATAGGTCAGGCGCTTGTCGCGACAGGCCATGGCGGTGTCCGCATCGGGCACCGCTGCTTTGGCGTGCAGGCGGTCGCTGGCGGCCGCAAGAATGGGGATGACGTCGTCGTGCGCCGGCAGCACGATGTCGATGTTCCATTGGTCGATCAGCGCGTTGAGCTGGTCGATGAAATCCGGCGCGCGCGCATGGGCGTCGATCCGTTGGTAGCGTGCGTAGGCGAACTCCCCATGGTCTTCCACGGAGGAGGCGCCGTAGAGACGCACTTCCTTGGCGTGGCGCAGTCCGGCATGGATCTCCAGGCCGATCTCCGAACCACAGGGAAACACCAGCACGTTCACGCGTGCGGGATTACCGGTCATCGCCGCACGCGACGATCCGCTCGAATTGCGACAAGGCCCCGCGGGCGTAGGCATGCGCGTCCCATGCCTGGCCGGCGACCGGCGCCTCGAGCCAATGTCGCATACCGTCGATCAGGCCATACGTGGTGTTTTCCACCAGACGATCCGGATCGCCGGCCAGTACGCTGCGCGGGCCGGCAATATCGGTCGAGAGCACCGGTGTTCCCAAGGTCAGCGCCTCGAGCAGCACGATGGCCTGGCCTTCGTACAGTGAGGGAAGCACGAACAGGTCGAGTTCGCGCATCAGTGGATATGGGTTCTCCAGCGCACCGAGCAGGCGCACCTTGTCGGCCAGGCCAAGGCGTGCGATCTGCTCCAGCAACGCGGGTTTCTCGGCACCGTCGCCGGCGATGGCCAACCGAGCCTGTGGAAACTGGCCATGCAGCGCAGCGAAGGCGTCCAGCAGGCGCGCATGTCCTTTCTCCGGTGACAGCCGGCCGACACTGCCGATCAGGACATGATCGCGCCGCCACGCCAGCAGCGACTCGGGCAGGGCCGCCTGTGCATTGGCGCGGATGAGGTCCGGGTCGATGCAGTTCTCGGCGACGCCGAAGCGCTGCTTGTCCTGGTCAACGCAGTCGAGCAAGTTGCTGGCGTTGACTTCATGCAGGCTTTGCGAGACAGAGACCAGCGCGTCGCAGTAGCGGTACTGGCGGAACACCCGTGCCAGCTGTGGGTGGCGGACGGCGGCCTCCTGTCGCATGTCGTTGTGCAGGTAAGTCAGCGCCCGTACGCCGCTGGGTCGGCCGCGTGCGAACAGGCCGGACCAGAATGCGGTATAGCCGCCGAAGTCGATCGCAGCATCGATCCGGGCATCACCAAACTGGCGTTGGTACTCACGCGTCAATATCCGGTCGAGCTGCTGCTGCGCCCGTGCGGCCAGCGTGTCGGGCATCCCCAGCCGTTGATGCAGCCATTGGTCTTCGACGCTGGCCACAGGATGGCTCACCCGTCCCCAGCGGCGCACGTGCGCTGGGAGTTCGCCAAAGCGCTGCAGGCGCTGCGGATAGCTCTCCATGCTCCAGGGATCGGCGACCACCGTCACCGAGAACCTCGCCGGATCCAATTGAGACGCCAACCGGTTGAACGAAGCGGTCACGCCATTGGGATTGAAGTTGCCCGCCTGGAAGAGCAGGGTGCGCTTGCCGGTCGGCGGCAGGACGATCTCGCCGGATACCGAGGCATTGTCGAAGAAGAAGTCCAGCACGCGCTCGCTGACGGCGCCGTCTTCGTGACTGCAATACGACGCCAGTGCTTCCTCCCGGTCGAAGGTCGTTTGTGTGTCGGACGACAGGGCGTCGGTCAATGCCGACTCCAGGGCTTCCGGGGTATGGCTGATCCGCGCAGGCAGCGACGTGATGTCACGGTACAGGCCGCGTTCGCTTGCGTACTGTTCAAGGTCGGGCACGTGCAGGATCAGCGGCCGACGCGCTGGTAGGTAGTCGAAGAGAATCGAGGAGTAGTCGGTGACCAACACATCGACGATGGACAGGGCCTCGGTGATATCCAGTTCGCTTGGGAAGATGCGTACGCCGGCGGGCAGCGGTCCGAGCTTGCGCGCGACCAGGTGATGCGCGCTGAAAATAAGCGCGACGCCTGGGCGGACCATGCGCTCGATCGCGGCCGTCACCAGCTCCACGTCAAGCGAACTGCTGCCCAGGCTGCCGCGCCAGGTCGGCGCGTACAGCACGATGCGCTCGCCAGCGGCGACGCCGAGACGTTCGCGCAGGCGGGCGCGGACCGCTTCGGTGGCGTTGAGCATCAGGTCGACGCGGGCGTGGCCGGTTTCGGCCACGCGGGCGTTGAACACGTCACGCACGTGGTTCGCTTCCAGCAGGGTCTGCCAGGTATGTGCGTTCGGCGTGGCCAGGTGCGTGACCTGCAGCAGGTTGCGGGTACAGTTCTTGTGGTCGAACAACGCGCCGGGAATGTCGGCACCGAGCATCTTCAGTGGTGTGCCGTGCCAGAGGTTGAGATAACGCTGTTCGGCTCGGCGCACGAAGTACGGCATGAAGGTGTTGTTGTTGACCAGCCAGCCTGCGGTCGCCAGGTAGCGTGCGTACAGCACGCTGCCGTGGCGCACGAAGACCACATCCGGCAGCGCCGCGTACTCGGCCGGTATCGTCGCGCCGGGTTTGACCGCCCACACGTGCAGGCGGCCAGTGCCGGCAAAGCGTTTGTGGGCGCGGCGGAACACCGCCAACGGATTGCAGCTGACCGAGGCCCCGTGGAAACTCTCGTACAGGATGATCCCGTCGTCGACATCCAACGTATCCAGGAACTCGGCGTAGGGCGTCTTCGCATCTTCCGGTTGGGACTGCGGCAGGTGCGTGAAGTCGCGTTTGTACAGGCGGGTGTCCAGCAGCGACTGGCAGGCCTGCTCCAGCTCGCCCAATCTGTACAGCACGGCGCCCAGGCGATAGTAGTCGCGGGATTGGTGGTCGTAGCGCCGGCGCGATGCAGCGCGATAGGCCTCGGCGGCCTCGGGCAGCAGTCCCAGTTTCTCGCAGACGCTGCCGAGCTCATAGTGGGTCTCAGGATCGAGTTGGCAGGCAGCCAGTTCGATGTGCAGTGCCTGGCGTCGGCCCTCAAGTGTTGCCTGCGGGTCATCGAGGGCCAGTTGGGCCGATTGGCCGGGCAGGCAGTGCAGCCAGGCAGCGATGGCGCCCGATGTATCGCCGGCGCGGAACAGGTTGGTGGCCTGGCGGTAGCGCCAGTCGGCTTCCGGGCGCAGCTGTAGGGCCCGGGCATAGCCATCGGCAGCTTCGGCGTGGCGCTCAAGGCGCTCGAGCATGTAGGCCCGTCGGTAGTGCCATTCGGCGTTTCCATCGTCCAGGGTCACAGCGTGGCGATAGGCGATTTCGGCCTCTTCCCAGCGGAACAGCATTTCCAGTGAGAAGCCGTGGGCGTAATGCAGCGCCGCCGGTGTGGCGGTGCCGGCCTCGCTGGCGCGAAGTGCATACGCGGATTCGGCCGCGGTCCAGTCGTTCTCCCGCGCATGCAGCACGCCAACGCCCAGCGCGGCGATCGCTGGGTTGATCGCCGACAGTCGTGCATAGCAGCTGGCCGCGTCGGCCGCGGCACCGCTGCGTTCGTAGACGTAACCGAGGCGGTACAACGTGTCTTGGCATTCATCCTGGCGCACCAGTGCCTGGCGATAGGCGTCGGCGGCTTCGTCGAGCCAACCCAGGCGTTCGCAGGCATGGCCCAGGTCGTGAAACCACGCCGCGTGGCGATCGTCCAGCTGGATCGCCTTGCGCAGAGGATCCACTGCGCGCCGCCAGCCACCCCGCTTGGCCACGATCTGCGCCAGTAAAACCAGATTGGGCGCGTCTTCGGGATCGAGTGCGCAGGCGCGCACAGCGATCATGTCAGCCACTTCCCACAATTCCATGCGGACCAGGTTGGTGGCGATACGCGCCAGGACGGTTGCCGGTACGTCCATCCGCTTGAACAAGGCCAGGCTGCGGGTGTTGAACTCGGTGCGTCGCGCGACTTCGAGCCGCTGGCCGCTTGCCAGAGCGGTGGCCACGCCGAGCGCGTGACCCTGGGCCAGGTAATGCGCTCCCGGATCGCAGCGCAGATCCGAGTCCAAGTGCCAGATGCAGTACCACCAGAGGTCGAAGCTGGGAGAGGGATTACGGAACTCGCGCCAGCCGCGTTCGCGGAAATGCGCGTAGGGCGTCGTTCCCGCCAAGTCCACATCGGGGTTCTGGCACCGATAGAAATCTGCGTCGAACCAGGCTGGCGGAACCTCGACCGCGTGGGTTTCAGCGCACTGGTCCAGGACCGGATCCAGGGTGGCCGAAATGTAGGGTTGGGAGGTCATCTCGGTCCGCGCTCAGCCACGCATGCCCGCGACCACGCCCAGCTGTGACGGCGGCGCGGCGGAACTTTGACGGATCAGCGATTTGAGCGAAGAACTGGAGATGTCCGCGGTACGAGGCAGGTAACGCACCTGGCAGACCGCGGACAACGCATCGAAATGGCCGCTCCAGTCCGAACCCATCACCAGCAGGTCCGCCCCGAGTCGGCGGATGTCGTCGGCCTTCTGCTCCCAGGTATCTTCCGGAAACACGTCGTCCACATAACGGATCGCCCGCAACACCACTTCGCGGTCGGCGTAGCTCTGGGTTGACTGCTTCTGCTTCAGCGCATTGAAGCTATCGCTGGACAGCCCGACGACCAGGCGATCGCCCAGGGAGCGCGCGCGACGCAGCAGGTTGACGTGGCCCACGTGAAGCAGGTCGAAGGTGCCGTAAGTCACGACGAGTGTCATGGCGGATTCCGAAAGGCGGAAGGACGTCCCGGACACGATGCAAACCGCGTGCCGAATCTCGTGGCCGGCGGCGTCAGCCTCAGCGCGTGATACGGACGGCGACCTGTACCCATTCAGTTTTCCACAGGTACTCGAAATCCCGGTCGTACATCGCGCACCAGTCGAGCAGGGCGCGATGCTCATCGTCCTGGAACCGTTCGCCGACTTGCATGAAGTATTCGTCGAACACGATGACCGTGCCCGGCGCAATCCGCGACTCAAGCCCGGCAAGTGCCTCCAGGGTCGAGCTGTACAGATCCGCATCGGCATGGATCAATGCCAGAGGTGCACGCAGTCGTTCAGCGATGACCGGCACCGTGTCGCAGAACCATCCCGGCACGACTTCCACGTTGGGCGCATCGAAGCGGGGGATTTCGTCTTCGGCCAGGGAGAACGCTCCCTTTTTCCAGGGGCCCATCCAGTCCTCCGGCAGGCCCTCGAAGCTGTCCAGCAGGTACAGCGTTCGATCCGGCGGAATCAGTCCGGCAAGAAATCTGGCGCAGTGGCCCTTGTAGACGCCAAGCTGGAGGTAATCGCCTGGCAGCGTGACTTCGGCCACACCTTGGTACAGAGAAGTGAGCTTGTAGCTGTACCAGCGGTCCTCGTTTTCCTCGAAAGCGTGCGTACGCAGCTCGGGAACCCCGGGCAGTCGCTCCCGGATCCGCTGGAACTGTGCCGGCTGAGTGGCAATAGGCATGGTGTCCGCGCTCAGATGGCATTGGCCGCACGGACGGCGGCCAGGTGGGTTTGGTCGATGTCGATCCCGCAAAGCATCAGGTTAAGCAGCGCCACCTGCAGTCCCAGCGACGACGGCGCCACGTCCGGATGGTCCTTGATGGCCGGGCTCTGCACGTCGACGAAAGCGATGTGCTTGCCGCCCGGCGATTCCATTGCGATGTCGCGGATGTAGGGGAACTGCGGCGACCGGTTGGAATAGATCACGATGCGTTGTGCGGCGGCTGCCTCCGAAGCGAATTGGTGAGCGAAGAGCTCCTGCTTGCCACGTGGAAAAAGGCCGTGGGTGAAGTGCGAGTCGCGATAGCGGCGCAGGTAGTAATCGTCCGACAGGATCGGCTCGACACAGACGAGCTTCATGCCTGAGCGCAACGAATGGAGCAGGGCGCCGGACGCGCCTTTGGATGCGCCGTAGAGCACGGTATTCGGTGGTGCGATGCCCAGATTCGTCGCCACCTTGGCAATGAGGGCCGCGACGCGCTCCTCGTTGTCGGGCTGCCCATTGGTGTTGGTGTAGAACGCGCCCACCACGCCGCCAAGATCGGCGATACGCAGGATCGCGGTATCGAAAGGGGTGTACTTGGTGGCCTGGTTGAGGTTCTGCGCGAAATAGCGGGCGGAGAAACCGGCGTCGTACATCAAGTCCACTGTCGACATCGAGGAAAAGATCACCAGCAGGCGGCGGGCGATGACTTCCTGCGGCTGCTCCAGCTTGTAACAGATGCCGTTATGTTCCTTCAGGCCGAAATCGGTCTTTTCGGCCCAGAAGCCGGGCGCGATGGAGGCATGGATCAGCGAAGTCACGGCAGCGCCATCGTTGGCGAACTTGTAGACAAGGAACCCCTTGTCGACCAGGGAGACAAGTGACTGCCTCAGTTCTTCGTCCCTGCGAGAAGCGCGGATGAGATTGTCCTGGCCTCCGTGCCGCAGGTGCACGAAATGTGCGCCGCTCAGGTCTGTGCCAGGCAGCTCTGCCGCGTCAATCTTCACTGTTGCCATCGTCGCTCGATCCTCTGTCTGTTCCAGCGCCAGTCCTTGCAGGGCCGGCACGCCGTACGTTTATGGACGCAGAGGCGCACACACACGCGGGCCGTGTGGCACGAGATCAAACGCTCCTCTGCACGCAGAAGCGAAAGGCAAGAAGCGTGCCGTAACCGCTCTAGCTCGCCACCTCGGTCTGCTCGCGATCGATGCCGTACTTGCGCAGCTTCTCGACCAGGGTGGTGCGACGCAGGCCCAGCAGCTGGGCGGCGTGGGCGACCACGCCCTGGGTGCGGACCAGGGCCTCGTTGATCAGGGCCAGTTCGATGCTGGCCATGTGATCGCGCAGGTCGATGCCTTCGTCCGGTAGCGCGCTGGCAACGGGCTCGGCCTCGGGCGACGGTTTTCCGGCATCGGGCCGCGGTTCCGGCGTGGGCGCGGCAGGGGCCTGGGAGGGAGAGGCGACAGCGTCCCCCCGGTAGCGGGCCGGCAGGTCCTGCACGCGCACCAGGCCGCCTGGGTGCAGCACCGCCAGGCGCTCCACCAGGTTGGTCAGCTCGCGCACGTTGCCGGGCCATGCGTAGCTGCGCAGTGCCTGCAGTGCCTCGTCGGTGAAGCGCACTTCGCCCCGGCCGGTCCGGGCAAGCTGTCCGGCAATGGTCTGGACCAGGACCGGCAGGTCATCGGCCCGATCGCGCAGCGCAGGCATCTCGATCGGGAACACGTTGAGGCGATAAAACAGGTCCTCGCGGAACTGTCCTTCTTCGATCCGCGTTTCCAGGTTGCGATGGGTCGCGGCGATCACGCGCACGTTGCAGCGGATGGTCTGGCCGCCACCGACGCGCTCGAAGCTGCGCTCCTGCAGCACGCGCAGCAGCTTGACCTGCATTGGCAGGCTCATGTCGCCGATCTCGTCCAGCAGCAGGGTGCCACCCTCGGCCATCTCGAAGCGTCCCTTGCGGGCGCTCAGGGCGCCGGTGAAGGCGCCCTTCTCGTGGCCGAACAGCTCGCTCTCGAGCAGGTCCGGCGGGATCGCACCGCAGTTGATGGCCACAAAAGGGCCATCGCGGCGCGGCGATTGCTGGTGCACCGCGCGCGCCACCACTTCCTTGCCCGTCCCGGACTCGCCCAGGATCAGCACGGTGGTGTCGAAGGAGGCAACCTGGTCGATCAGGCGGCGCAGGGCGATCACCGCCGCGCTGTTGCCGGTCGGACCGCTGTCCTGCTGCACGCCGGTGGCCTGGTGCTCGGCATCGAGCCGCTTGAGACTGGCGCGGCGCAGCAGGGCTTCCAGCTGGGCGTGACGCAGCGGCGTCTCCAGCCTCCATACGTTGGCCTCATGCAGGCCATGGGCCGAGGCGAAAGTGCCAGGATCGCCTTCCATCAACAGGATTGGCGGTGGCAGCTTGGCGCCGGCCAGCCAGTCGAAGAACCGCTCGGCCTGCACCGCATCCTGCGCCGAGCCGACCATCACCGCCATCCACTCGTCGTGACGGTGCTTGCTGGTGTTGATGTCGGCCCCGTCGGTGACCCAGCGCGGGTTGAAGTCCATGAACTCCAGGAGCGAGACGGTCCGTTCGGCGCGGACGGCATCGCCGTCGATCAGCAGGATGCGTGATTCACTCATTCCTGGCTCCTTCCTTCAGGCCCTCCAGGATCGGCATGACTTCCTGGATGTAGGACAGCTTGCTGACGAAATTGTCAGCGCCCGCGCGCAGGGCGTGTTCGCGATGCTCGGCATCGTCGAAGTGGCTTGCAATGACGATGTACGGCGGATCGTCCTGGGTCTTGACCAGGCGGGTCGCCTGCAGGCCGCCCATTTCCGGCATGGCCAGGTCCATCAGCACCACCTTTGGGCGCAGTGCTTCGGAGCGCTCGATGGCCTCCAGGCCATTGGCCGCGCTGCCGACGATGTCCAGCCAGTCGACCTTGCGAAAGTGGCGCATGGCGGCGTTGATGAAACCTTCGTGGTCATCGACCAGCAGCACGGTGAGCTTGCTCATGGAGTCCTCATCCCGCTCGGGCCAGCGGCTGTTTGGTGGTGCGGCGGCGACGTTCGCGGGCAGGGCAGATGTCCAGCTGTTCGCGATACTTGGCCACCGTGCGACGGGCAATGTTAATGCCTTGGCGCGACAGCAGCCCGGCGATGGCCTCGTCGGCCAGCGGCCTGCCGGCCGGTTCGCTCTCGATCAGGCGGCGGACCATGGCCTTGACCGCCTGCCCGGAGACGCTGGCCCCTTCCAGCCGGACGGCGAAGAAATGCTTCAGTTCCAAGGTGCCACGCGGGGTTTGCAGGTACTTGCCGGTGGTGATGCGGGAGATGGTCGATTCGTGCATGCCGATCTCCTCGGCGATTTCCTTGAGCGTCAGGGGCGCCATCGCTTCATCGCCGCGGTTCAGGAACGCGGCCTGGCGTTCCACGATCGCCCGGGTGGCGCGCAGCAGCGTCTCGTAGCGCATCGACAGGCCGCGGGTGAGCCAGCGCGCTTCCTGCAGCATTTCGCGCAGCGGTTGCGCGGCTTCACCGGCGTCGGCCAGTGCGCGTTCGTGCATCGGGTTGATGCTGACGCGATGGGTGGTGGCCGGGTTCAGCGCCACTCGCCAGCTGCCATCGGCGTGCCAGGCCAGCACGTCCGGGATTACGCTTGCATTGCTTTCCGGCAGCAGGTCCTGGCCTGGACGCGGTTGCAGCGACAGGATCAGGCGCACGGCCTCGCGCACGTCGTCGGCCTCGGCGTCCAGGTGGCGTGCGATCAGCGGATAGTCGTGGCTGGCCAGCAGCGTCAGGTCGCCGGCCAGGATGCGCCCGGCCAGGTGTCGCGCCGCGACCTGGCCGGGCAGGGCGGCCAGCTGGGCCTGCAGGCATTCGCGCAGGTCGCGCGCCGCCATGCCGGCGGTCTCGCCCTGCAGCAGGTGCTGGCGGATGGCCTCCACTTCACCGGCGGTCATGGCAAAGCGCGTGCAGGCCAGCAGCTGCAGGTCTTCCAGGGGGGCGCTCAGATAGCCGGCCTCATCGGTGTGCTCGAGCCAGAACGCCGCCACGGCCAGCGCCTGCTCGTCCAGGTCGAAGGCCAGCGCACGCAGCACGCGCACGTGCGGGTCGGTGGATTCGCCGGCGGCCACCCGCTGCATGCGGTCCTCGTCTCCCTCCCAGCTGCTGCCGTGCACGTCCCACATCGTGCTCTCCGGCAACTCATCGAAGGCGGCCGTCTCCAGGAGCGGGGCATCACCGGCCTGGGGCGGATCGGAAGCCTCGGTGTCCTCCTCCAGTTCAAGCAGCGGATTGGCCTCCAGAACCCTGCGGATCTCCAGTTCCAGCTGCATGCCATCCAGCTGCAATAACCTGATCGACTGCAGCAGCTGCGGTGTCAGGTGGATCTGCTGTCCCAACTGAGTGGAAAGGGTCGGCTTCATGGGATGTCCAGGCGCACCAGCGGCGCCGGTGTCATGGAACGCATCTTGCAGCGCAAGGTGACGTCATTGGCATCGGGATGTCATGACACGGCATAAGGTGATTTCACTACACGATGTCGGGATATTTCCGACATGAGGCCTCGCGTGCGGCAATGCGTCGGATTGATGGCGCCCGGTTGCCCTGCCTGCAGAAGGGCGCGTTGCAGCGAGCAGCTTTGCCGGGTTGCCCCGGCGCTGCCGATGCTGGGTCAGCTCAACTCGTTGTGGTGCCTGGCCGCCAGCAGCACCAGGTCATTGGCGCGGCGACAGCCCAGCGTTTCCATCATGCGGGCGCGATGGGTTTCCACCGTCTTGATGCTGATGCCCAGGGCCGCGGCGATTTCCTTGTTGCTCTGGCCACGGCCGATTTCGCGCAGGATCTCGCGCTGGCGCGGCGGCAGCGCGGCGACGCCGACCGGCTTGTCGCGGCCCAGCATCGGCGCGATCATCCGCGAGGAAATCTGCGGACTCAGGAACACCTGGCCTGCGATGGCGGCGCGCAGCGCCAGTTCCAGCTCCTGCGGCGCGGCATCCTTGACGACAAAACCGGTCGCCCCGCGGTCCAGCGCATCGCGCACGTGCAACAGGTCGTCGTGCATGGACATCATCACGACCCGGGTGCCCGGGGTGGCGCGCAGCACGTCGGTCATTGCATCCAGGCCGCTGCGTCCCGGCAGCGACAGGTCCATCAGGACCACATCGGGCCGATGCAGGATGGCCGCATCGACCGCCTGCTGGGCGGTGCTGGCCTCGGCGACCACGTCAATGTCCGCAAAGGTCTGCAACAGGCGCGAGATGCCGGCACGGACCAGGGTGTGATCGTCGACAATGATGACTCGCACGGCGTGGACGGCACCTCTCGGGGAGCAGGCACCTTAGCCGAGCGCGCCGCCGCAGGCCAACTTTTGCCGGAAACAGCACACCTGCCCACACGTGCACATGCCGGCATCGGGCACCTGCCAGCAGCAGGCAGGCGCTGGGCTGCGTTTGCGGCATCGTGCCGCGGCCGGTCAACGCCCGTGGCGGGCGTCGGCGATCTGGCGGCGGTGCAGGCGGAAGAGATGGCGCTCCATCGCCGCTTCCAGGCCGGCACCGAGTTCGGCGAATTTCAGCCAGAGGAAGAAGCCCCCGCTGCCGGAAGCGGCCTCGGACAACAAGGTGACGGGCAGTTCGATCTTTTCCGGCAGCCACTCCGAGGGCTGCAGGCACAGCACACCTGCCGCGCCGGGAGCTGTGGCCGTGCGCACGCCGGTTTCCAGGCGGATCCCGCGGCGCGACCACCGCACCGGGCGAAGGGGGAGTGTGTCCTCGTGCTGGCGGACCAGTCGGCTGACCAGGATCATCATCAGGTCCAGCTTGGCCTCCATGCGCTGGGCCACCAGCGGCGGCTCGCTGCGCTCATCGCCAAGGTCCTCGCCGCGGGAATCCTCGATCTGCGCAAGCGAGCGCAGCAGCGACTCGGCCGCAGCCTGGCGTCCGGCCGCGCTTCCCGGCCGGAACTCGGCCGGCTGCAGCAATTCGCAGCTCAGCGCGCCATCGAACAGCTCGCATTCGGCCGGATGATGGATCCCGCGGCTGCCGTTCATCACAGCCACCCGTTCCTGGAATAGGCCAGCGCGGCGCGGTTGGAATGCCGGCTTGCCCGCATCAGCTCCAGTATCCGGCGCTGGCGCTGGCGCATCATCCGGATCAGGTCCTGTTGCTGGGCATGCAACGTCTTGAGTCCGTCCCGGGCCGCGGTCATGTCCACGCTCTGGCAGTACGCCTTCAGGTGCAGGTCGTGATCGGCCAGCATTTGCGGCATGCGCTCGAGCTGATCGTGCGCAAGGGCGCTGTGCAGCGCCGCGATTTCGGCCTGCAGGCTCTGGACGCTGGGAGTGGACGGGGTCATGCGCGTGCCGGGGTGCCGCGCTGGTCGGCGGGAATTGCATCCCAGGCCGAATCGATCTGCGCGAGCAACTCCAGCGACTCTGCCAGGGCAGACTCGTCGTTGTGCAGGTTGGCTTCGGTCAGGCGCTGCATGAGGTATTGGTAGAGCGATGACAGGTTGGCCGCGATTTCACCGCCGGCCTGATGATCGAGCGAGCCGTTGAGATGGCCCAGGATGGCGCAGGCCTCGCCGATCGCCTTGCCCTTGCGGGCCTGGTCGCCTTGGACAAGGCTGGCCTGGGCCAGCCGGATGCGCTGGCAGGCACCGGCAAACAG
>LNAP01002598.1_pt1 | contig 17955 bp, 17 predicted proteins | sample 602601 | NCBI WGS metagenome assembly LNAP01 (sample SAMN02440304, study PRJNA202911) | soil metagenome | biome: Subtropical and temperate rainforests or woodlands; isolation source: soil samples (1 kg each in a 20% v/v slurry with milli Q water) were... ... | reverse complement strand
GCGACTCGCGCATCGGGGGGCGCTGCGCCATCAACGCGTCGGGCGGCCTGATCGGCATGGGCCATCCGCTCGGGCCCACCGGCATCGGGCAGATCGCCGAGATCGTGCGCCAGATCCGCGGCGAGGCCGAAGGTCGCCAACACCCCGGTGCGCGCTGGGGCATGGCCCACATGATCGGCCTCGGGTCAGTGGCGATCGCGCATGTGCTCGGCGCGGCACAGGGCTGAACAACAACACCGGAAGAAGTTTCTTATGACACCCAACACCCCACCGCTGGACACCCTGCTCTACGAGGTACGCGGCAACGTCGCCGTGATCACGCTGAATCGGCCGGACCGCATGAACACCCTCGGCGGTTCGATGAAGCCCGACCTGGCGCGGGCCTTCTTCGACTACGCGCGCACCGACGAGCGGGTGCGCGCGGTGCTGATCACCGGCAGCGGCGAGCGCGCCTTCTGCGCCGGCGCGGACATCAAGGAGCGCGCCGGCCACGTCACGATCGGCACCGAGTACTTCGTGGCGCAGAAGGCCACACACGACCTGTTCCGCAACATCGAGGAGTTCGAAAAGCCGGTGATCGCCGCCATCAACGGCGTCGCGCTCGGTGGCGGCCTGGAGATCGCGCTGTGCGCCGACATCCGCATCGCGGCCGACGGTGCGCGCTTCGGCCTGCCCGAGATCAAGCTCGGCGTGATTCCCGCCGCCGGCGGCACGCAGCGGCTGCCCCGTTTGATCGGGGAGGCGCGCGCCAAGGAACTGATCCTCACCGCCGACCTCGTCGACGCCGAGACCGCGCTGCGCTTTGGCATCGTCAGCCGGGTGATGCCGCAGGGCGAGCTGATGCCCGCTGCCCTGGAGCTGGCCCAGCGTATTGCCGAGCACCCGCCGCTGGCGGTGCGTTTTGCCAAGCGCGCCATCAACCGCGGCATGCAGACCGACCTCGACTCGGGCCTCGAGTACGAGCGCTATGCGGCGGCCATGATCATCGACAGCGACGACCGCAAGGAAGGCATGCGCGCCTTCGTGGAGAAGCGCAAGCCGGTGTTCACCGGCCGCTGAGCACCTCCAACCATCCCCCCTCTTTCACACAAGCCAAGGAAACAACCCATGAGACTCGGATTGGAAGGCCAGGTCGCGCTGGTCACCGGCGGCGGGCAGGGCGTCGGCCGTCAGATCTGCATCGAACTCGCGGCCGAAGGTGCTCGCGTCATCGTCAACGACCTCTTCGCGGAACGAGCCGAAGCCGTCGCCCGGGAAATCACCGAGGCAGGCGGTCAAGCACTCGCCGCCCCGGCCGACATCACGCGCAGCGACCAGGTCGAAGCGATGGTTGCGCAGGGTGCCAAACACTTCGATGCGCCGGTCGGTGTGCTGGTGAACAACGCGGGCATCATCCCGGAGCGTCGCGAGAAGGGTGGGCGCACCCCGCCCTTCCTCGAGATGCCGATCGAGGACTGGGCCAAGATCGTCAACCTGAACGTCTATGGGACCATGCACTGCTGCCGCAGCGTGTTGCCGGGCATGGTGGCTCGCAAGCACGGCCGCATCGTCAACATCATTTCAGAGGCCGGCCGCATCGGGGAGGCCAACATGGCGGTGTATTCGAGTGCCAAGGCGGCCATCGCCGGCTTCGGCAAGGCGCTGGCTCGCGAGCATGGCCGGCACGCGATCACCGTCAATTCGGTCGCGCTGGGTGCGGTCTCGCATGCGGGCATCAAGGACGGCCCCCTGCGCGTCGATGCCACGATCGAGAACGACGAGCGGCTGGGCAAGATGCTGAACGTGTACCCGATCTCCAAGGGTGTGGGCCGACTGTCGCGCCCTGAGGACGTTTCCGGCATCGTTGCCTTCCTGGCATCCGAGCGCGCCTTGTTCATCACAGGGCAGACGATCGGTGCTTCCGGCGGCTTTGCGATGATCTGACGATGGCAGAAGCACAGCATACGGAGCCGGCCAGCGGCAGCCTCGTCGGTCGTGTGGCCATCGTGACCGGCGCGGGCTCTCGCGGGACAGGCATTGGCAACGGGCGGGCCGCGGCCATCCTGCTGTCTCGCCGCGGTGCCCGAGTGCTGCTGCTCGATGCGCAGATGGAGGCAGCGCTCGAAACGCAGCGGTGGATCGACGCGGAGGGCGGCACGTCACTCGCCCTGGAGGCCAATGTCGCCGAGCCCGCGCAGTGTTGCGCCGCGGTGGCGCACGCCGCCGAGACCTGGGGCCGCGTCGATGTCCTGGTGAACAACGTCGGCGTCGGCGGACCTGCAGGCAATGCCGTCGAGGTCGACATCGAGGCGTGGGACCGAGCGCTTCGCATCAACGTCAGCTCGATGATGTTGATGGCCAAGTACGCCATCCCGCACATGCGGCGACAAGGCGCGGGATCGATCGTCAACATTGCCTCCGTGGCGGGCCTGATCGGCGGCACGCCCGCCCTGCTCTACCCGACCTCCAAGGGCGCGGTGGTGAACATGACCCGCGCGATGGCGGCGCATCACGGCACCGAAGGCATCCGGGTGAACTGCGTGGCACCGGGCATGGTGCACACGCCCATGGTGGCGGACCGCATGACGCCCGAGGTGCGCGAGCAGCGCCGCAAGCGCTCGCTGCTCCACACGGAGGGGTCCGGCTGGGACGTGGGGCATGCGGTGGTCTACCTCGCCAGCGACGAGGCTCGGTGGGTCACAGGGGTGATCCTGCCAGTCGATGCCGGCGCCACCGCGGGCACCCTGTCGCCGGACCTGAAGGCCGACGCGCCTTCTACCTGAGTCAACTACCCCACACCAAGGATCGCCATGCCGCACGTCCCCCTGCTGCCCGAGATGCCCGAGGAGCCCCACACGCGAGCGCTCTTCGACCGAGTGCGGGGGGCGATGGGACCGGACTTCCACATGCCCGACCTCTACCGCGTCCTGGGCCATGCACCAGCGATGTTCGAGGCGTGGCTGGACTTCGCCTGGCCCTTGCGGCAACGGGCAAAGACGCCACGAAAGCTGCGCGAACTCATGATCTTGCGTGGAGCGCAGATGTACGGAACAACGTACGAATGGGCCCACCATCTTCCCATGGCCTTGGCAGCCGGAGTCAGCGAGCTGCAAATCGACTCACTGGCGAACTGGAAGCAGTCGACACACTTCGACGCGCAGGAACGCGCCGCCCTCGAGTTGGCCGAAGAGGTAACGCGGGGGCCTGGCGCATCGAAGCAGGCCATCGAGCGCCTGCGCCTCGAAGGCTTCGAAGAAGAAGCACTGGTCGAGTTGGTCCTGACTGCGAGCTTCTATGTCTGCGTGGGACGGCTATTGCATTCCTTCGAGATCCAGCCCGAGCCTGGATACGAGGAGCAGGTGAAGCGGATGGACCCGGCCAATTTCGATTGACGGAACGCTCAGCCCGCGGCAATCCAACGGTACCGCGTTCGCCGACCTGCTCACCGATGAGCGCGCCCAGTTCCAGCCACCGATTGACCGACACACAGGATCGCAGCGCCGGCGTCAAGCGGTTACCCGCAACGCGCCGCCGGCGGAAACCAACGCAAGCCCAAGAATACGCCGTGCCTTCAATCGGTGAGGGATCAAGCCAGCAGTTGCAGCGCTCATTGCTTCACGGCCTCTTGAACTTGAGACGCCTGGACCAGGACGCCCATCCTCGCGTCCAGTCGTGGATTAACACAAGTTAGATTGCAGAAACCTCGTGGTGACCCACCGTCGCGGCCCTGATCCGATTCCCGGCCGGAGTGGACGCCCTCAAGGCGCTGCAGAACCATTGGGAGATCTCTTGCCCCCAACGCTCAGCCCCTCAGGAGCAGCGCAACATGAACGAGACCACATTCGACGTCTCCCGCGTAGAGCCGGGACGCAGATCGCAGCGCCGGCCGAGCTACGGCATCCCCTCCCAGGACCGCGCGCGGGGGCGCAACAAATCTACTGTCCGGTGAGGCTGCGCGAGAAGCACGATCGGTCTACGTGGCCGGCACGGCCATTGCGGAAACCGCTGCTGGCGCAGCCATCGGCTCAATGGTCGCCGGGGGCGGCACCGTTGCCGCCGGGATCATCGGCAGCATCGTGGGCGCCATCGGAGGACTCGCCATAGGCACAAGGCGATCAGCCCTTCAGGAGCGCATCACGTGATTCAGGCGAGCGACTATTTCTGAGCCGGCCCAAGATACGCGTAGATCAACATATCTCAGGACGCAAACGACCCGCGTTTAGCCATGTTTGACGTTGGTGCGCTCAGACGATGGCGGCGGACAGCGCCAGGGCGCGTTCCACCATCTGCGACGAAAGGCCCAGGTAGTTGGCCGGGTCGGTGAGACGATCAATAGTGGCGCGCTCGACATGCTGCATGATGCCTGGCATTGCCCCCAGGGCCTCAGCCAACGTGCCACCTCGCTCGTTGACCGTCCGGCAAGCGTCGTACACGAGGTCATGTGCCTGCTGGCGGCCGATAGCAGGGGCCAAGCCCATCATCACGGCCTCGGCGACGATAAGACCTTTGCTCATGCCCAGGTTCTGTGCCATGCGCGCTTCGTCAACGGTCAGCCCGCCAAGTGCGAACTTCGCTTGATGGAGAGCACCAGCCGTCAGAATAAAACTCTGTGGGATGGCGATCCATTCGGCGTGCCAGGGCCCGGTGGCACGCTCGAAGTCCTGCACCATCGCATCGACCATCAGGCCGGCGTTCTGCCGCACCGCCTTAGACGCAGCCAGCATAAGCTCGCTGGAAATGGGGTTCCGCTTCTGCGGCATGGTGCTGCTGGCGCCACGACCCTTGACGAAAGGTTCATAGACCTCGCCGAACTCCGTGGAGGCCATCAGCATGATGTCGAGCGCGATCTTGCCAAGCGATCCGGTCACCAGCGCCAGCAGATTGACGGCCTCCGCGAAGCCGTCACGCGCCACGTGCCAGGTGGTTGCCGGCACACCCAGTTGCAATTCCGCGGCAAGGGCCTGCTGGACTTCCATTCCCTTGTCGCCCAGCGACGCCAACGTGCCAGCTGCCCCCGCAAACTGCACCACCGCCACGCGCGGGCGCAGTTCGGCGAGCCGTTGCTGGTGTCTGTCGAACATGGCCAGCCATATGGCCACCTTGTAGCCGAAGGTGATCGGCAGCGCCTGCTGCAGATGGGTCCGGCCGGCCATCGGTGTGTCGCGGTAGCGCTGGGCGAGTCCCGCCAGGATGGCACGCAGCTGCCGTACATCCTCGGCAACAGCGTCGAGCGCATCGCGCACCTGAAGGGACACCGCCGTGTCCATGATGTCCTGGGTGGTGGCACCCCAATGCACGTAGCGACCGGCTTCGCCGCACATCACCACCATCTGGTGGACCAATGGCAAGATTGGATAGCCGACGATGTCGGTCTCCTCGCGCATGTGGTCGAAGTCGATGCGGTCCAGCCGCGACTCGCGAGCGATGGTGTCGGCCGCGTCCTGCGGTATTACGCCGACCTGCGCCTCGGCTTTGGCGAGCGCAACCTCGACATCCAGATAACGCTGGACCATCTGCTGATCGGAAAACACCGACCGCATCGCGGCCGTTCCGAACGCATCGCGAAACAAGATCGAATCGATGACGGTACTGCCGAAGGTGAAGGAAGAGTGGCTCATGGAGGAGTGAAGATGTGAGAACCCAGCTCAGCGAGCGGCGATTCTCAACAGGGTGCGAGTGAGCAATTCCGGCTCGGTCATCATGGCGTTATGCACCGTGGGCAACTCTTCATAGGTCCAGCCGTCACGGTCCGCGGCTCGCTTGCGAGCCCATTGGCGCATCGGTTCGATGCTCGCCAACGGGTTGAGGGTGCAACCGACGTAGGTGGTCGGAAGGCCATTGCCCACGGCGTTGCGAATGTTCAGAGGCGAGTCGTAGGTGGCCGCCGGGTGCGGGGTCAGGCGACGCTGCAGCCATTCGACGTCGGAGCCTTCGGTGATGCCGAAAAAGGACGTGGGCGGAACCGCCAGCGAGACCCCACCCGCCGCACGAATCGCCTCGCGCCGTTGGACCGCGACATCCGGCGGAACAGAACTCAACGCCGATTGACCGGGCTGCAGGATCACTGCATCCAGGTAGACCAGTTGTCGCAAGCGTGTCGCCACGCGGTCGGCTGCGCCGCTGATGGCTATGCCGCCGAAGCTGTGGCCGACCAGCACCACGTCATTCAACTCTTCCGCCTCGATCATGTTGACCAGATCGGTGACGAAGACCTCGACCGTGATGTCTTTCGAGATGAGATGTTTACGTTCACCCAGGCCCGTACTGGTGGGGGTGAAGACGCGATGCCCCTGAGCGCGCAGTCGATCGGCAACTCGCAACCAGCACCAGCCACCATGCCAAGCCCCGTGCTGCAGCACGAAGGTATAGCGCGGTCCGGACGTCGGCGCCGTTTGCGCTTGGCTGGCGCCAAGGGGTACGCCCGCCAGCGCGGCGGTCATCAGCGTTCTGCGCTTCATTTGCTGTCTCCTGGTCGTTGATCTTGCAGGCGCATTACTCGAGCTTGATGTCGGCCTTGCGGATCACCTCACCCCAACGCTTGGTCTCGGTTTGGACGAAGCTGCCGAACTCGGCCGGCGTGGAGCCTGTGGGGATGTAACCCAGCGGTTCGACCATCTTCTTGAACTCAGGAGACTTCAGCGTGGCGTTGATTTCGGTGTTCAGCTTCTGGACCACAGCAGCAGGCGTGTTCACTGGCGCCAGCAAGCCGTACCACCCGTAGACTTCGAAGCCCTTGAGGGTCTCTGCGATCGCAGGCACATCGGGAATGAGTGGCGAGCGCTCCGGACTGGTCACCGCCACCACATGGAGTCGGCCGCTTCGCGCCATGCCCAGCGAATCCGGGCCGGCGAACACAGTGGGAATCTCACCACCGACGGCGGCGGTGATGGAAGGGCCGCCGCCTTTGTAGGGAACATGCAGCATCTGCACGCCAGCGGTGCTGGCGAACAGCTCGCCGGCCAGGTGGCTGGTATTGCCGCTACCGGCAGAGCCGAAGCTGAGTTGGCCTGGATTCTTCTTCGCATACTCGATCAACTCCGGCACGGTCTTCGGGCCGAACTTGGGGTTGCTGTAGAGCACCAGCGGCAACTTGGCCACCATGGAGATCGGTGTGAAGTCTTTGACCGAGTCGTACGGAAGATTCTTGTACAAACTGGGATTGATGGCGTGTGCCGCCAGCACCATCACCAGGGTGTAGCCATCGGGGTTGGCCTTGGCCACGAACTGGGTCGCAATGGCACCGCCTGCACCGGCCTTGTAGTCGAGGATGACGGGTACGCCCAGCCGCTTGCCCAATTCGACCGACAGTGGTCGGGCCACCGAGTCGGCTGTCCCTCCAGGCGGGTATGGAATCTCGATGGTGATGGGCCGGCTGGGATAGTCAGCGGCTGAGGCGCCAACGGCGGCGAGCGTGAGGCCGGCGGCCACAAGGGTTCTGCGAAGCAGTTTGGTCATAGGTGTGTCTCCTTTGTTGATGAATCAGTGCGTCAGAACGGACACGCAGTCGGCCCAATGCAGTGGCGCGCTGGTGACGCGTTGCACCTGTTCGCGACTGACGCCGTCGGCCAGGCCACGCACCACGAAGCCGGTGCCGGGCACGACGTCGATGGCGACCAGATCGGTGTAGACCGAGGTCACCACGCCGCAGCCGGTGAGTGGAAACACGCAACGCTCCAGCAACTTGGGTTGGCCGTCGCGTGTGGTGTGCTCCATCGTGACGATGACGCGCTTGGCGCCGGCCACCAGATCCATCGCGCCGCCGATGCCGGGCACCGCGTGTGGGTCGCCGGTTGACCAACTGGCGATGTCGCCATTGGGTGACACCTGGAAGGCGCCCAGGATGGTGGCGTCCAGATGCCCCCCCCGCATCATTGCGAAGGAGGTGGACTGCTCGCAGATCGACGAGCCGGGCACCAGCTGCACATGTTCCTTGCTGGCGTTGATCAGGTCGACGTCGCCGGCCTCGCCCTCGCGCAGACCCCGCAAGCCGAGGATCCCGTTCTCACTGTGCAGGATCACTTCCTTGGATGGATCGAGGTAGCGCGCAACGAGGGTCGGGATGCCCAGCCCCACATTGACATAGCTGCCGTCCGGGATCTCCGCCGCGACGATCTGCGCCAGCCGGTGGCGCGAGAGCTTTTTTAAATCAGCCATGGTCGTCCTTGCGCACTGCGCGGGCCACGAAAATGCCGGGGGTGATCACCGCATCGGGCGCGATGGCGCCCAGCGGCAGGATGTCGTCGACCTGCGCAATGGCGTGTCGCGCAGCCATGCACATCACGGGGCCGAAGCCACGGCCCGCGAGTCGGTAGGTGAGGTTGCCCCAACGGTCAGCCTGGTAGGCGCGCACCAGCGCGAAGTCGGCCCGCAGCGGCTGCTCGAGCACATACCCCCGGCCCTCGTACATGCGCTGTTCCTTGCCTTCGGCCACCGGCGTGCCGTACGCAGTCGGCGTGAAGAAGGGACCCAGTCCGGCGCCGCCGGCGCGCATGCGCTCCAGCAGCGTCCCCTGTGGCACCAGCTCCAGTTCGATCTTGCCGGCCTTGTAGAGTTCAGCGAACACGTGCGCACCGGACGATTTGGGGTAAGTGCAAACCATCTTGCGCACCCGGCCGGCGGCCAGCAGGGCGGCCAGTGCATGGTCGCCCGTCCCGGCATTGTTGCTGATGATCGTGAGGTCACGAGCGCCTTGGTCGACCAGGGCGTGCAGCAACTCGAACGGCAGACCCGAGTCGCCGAAGCCGCTGACCATGACCGACGCACCGTCGGTGATGGTGGCCACTGCGTCCTGCAGGCTTGGGGCGATCTTGTTGATCACAGTGCGGCCTCGGTTGCCAGGATGGCGGTCGACTGGCTCGACAGCGTGGCTCCGTTGCCGTGTACAAGCGCTACCTCCACGCCGCCCTGCTGACGTGCACCGGCGGCGCCGCGCAACTGTTCGACCGCTTCGAGCACCAGGAAGCTGCCGTACATGCCAGGATGGCCGAAGGACAGGCCACCACCGTTGGTGTTGACCGGCAACCTTCCTCCCGGTGCGATGCCGCCGTCCTGCACGAAGGCCCCACCCTCGCCCTTCCTGCAGAAGCCCAGATCTTCGAGAAACAGGATCACGTTGATCGTGAACGCGTCGTACAGGCAGGCCAGGTCGATGTCGGCGATCGACACGCCGGCCATTTCCAGCGCACGCGGGCCGGAACGGGATGCCGAGGTCACCGTGAGGTCCGGCATGGACGAGATCTGACGGTGCCAGGTTTCGCTGGCATTGCCCAGGATGTAGGCGGGCGGATTCGGCCCGTCTTTGGCACGATCGGCCAGGGTGAGCACAAAAGCGCCAGCGCCGTCCGTCAGCAAGCAGCAGTCGCGCACGCTGAGCGGGTCGCAAACCATCCGTGCGCCGAGCACGTCGTCGATGGTCAACGGACCCCGGCTGAAGGCCGCAGGATTCAGCTGCGCCCACTGGCGTGCGGCCACTGCCACCTCGGCCAGCTGCGCGCGTGTGGTGCCGTACTGGTGCATGTGCCGCGCCGTGGCCAGCGCGTAAGCGCTGATCGGCTGCATCGGCTGGTACGGCGTTTCATAAGGCTGTGGGTCCAGCATCTGGCGCATCTTGGTGACGGCCGCGCGGTCCACCGAGCCACTGCGCTGCGTGCTGCCGTAGCAGACCAGCACGTTGGTGCAGTCACCAGCCATCAGCGCATGCACCGCCGGCAGCATCTGGGCAATGAAGCTGGAGCCGCCCAGCATCGTGCTGTCGACGAAACGCGGCTGGAGTCCCAGGTACTCGGCCACGGGGAGGGCCCACATGGTGGCCGAGCCGCTGCAGGTGCACAGACCGTCGATGTCTGCCATCTTCAGGCCTGCATCGGCCACCGCCGCCTGGGCGGCCAGCGACAGGATTTCCATCTCGCTGAAACCCTTGGCGTCACCCAGTCCCGCGCTGCCGATGCCTGTGATGGCGGCGGCGCCGCGGAACGCCTTTCTTGCAGCGCTCATACGCCTTCCCCGTTTGGGTGAAAAACCACCAGCGGCGCGCCGGCATGCTCGATCAGCACCGCGACCACTGGGTCGCCGATGGCAACGCGGCCCGGCTCGATGCCTTCGACCCGACTCATCATGCGAAAGCCCTCTTCCAGATCCACCAGACACAGATGCAAGTCACCGCCTGCGGTCGGTGGCCGACGCATCACAGTGGTTGAATGCACCAGACCATGGCCGCTGGGCGTAAACCATGTGTAGTCCGTCGAGCCGCAGGCGGTGCAAGCAGTGCGCGGAAAGAAAATGGGACGGTGGCAGGCGTTGCAACGCTGCACTTGCCAGCGGCCCTCTGCCAGCGATCGCGCGTAGTACGCATCGGGGCCCACTGCTGCGGCCGCAGCCGCTGGCGCCTCGACGGATTGGTTTGGCATGTTCATCAAATCGGGTCCCAGTTGACGACGTCGGGCGAGCGCTCCAACGCGTAAAAGTCGTGCTTCATGGCCGGTATCGCTACCTGCGCAATGGTTTCCGGTGTCCAGCCATCACTCAGGTGTACCGAGCGCATCGGTCGCGGTTGGCTGAAGACGAAGATCTCGTTAGCACGCACGCCAAAAATCTGCCCATTGACGTCGTGTGCCGCATCGCTCGCCAGGAAGACCGCCATCGGTGCGATCTTTCCGGCCTCCATGCGCTTGAGCTTCTCGACGCGCGCCTGCTCTTCGGGCGTGTTCGCCGGGATCGAATCCGTCATGCGGCTCCAGGCAAAAGGTGCGATGCAGTTGGACCGCACGCCATAGCGTTGCATATCCAGGGCGATCGATTTCGACAGTGCGACAACGCCGAGCTTGGCCGCTGAGTAGTTGGCTTGGCCGAAGTTGCCGATCAGGCCCGAGGTGGAGGTCATATGCACATACGCGCCTGACCGCTGCTCGCGGAAATGACGGGCGGCCGCACGCGCAACGAAGAAGCTGCCGTGCAAGTGGACGTCGATCACCTCGCGCCACTCCTGCTCGCTCATGTTGAAGAAGAAGCGGTCACGCAGATTGCCCGCGTTGTTGATGACCGCATCGATGCGCCCGAAGTGGTCGAGCGCCGCCTGCACGATGCGATTCGCTCCGGACGATGTCGTGACCGAATCGGTGTTGGCTACTGCAACGCCGCCCGCCGCCCGGATGTCCTTGGCAAGTTTTTCGACCACAGTGGCATCGCCGCCCGCGCCCGTCAGCGTGACACCGATGTCATTCGCCACCACCTTGGCCCCAGCCTTGCCAAGTGCTAGTGCAATCCCCCGACCGATGCCACCGCCAGCACCGGTGAGTACCACGACCTTATCCCGCATAGTTCCCCCTCAAATATGTACATACAAATGATATGTTTGAACATATTCAAGAGTCAATCCTCCCGACCCCAGGGTTTCCACCAGGAAATGACTGCTTCAGAGTTCTTTGGGAGACTGCCGCTTGAGGACCGTCGAGTACGCCGAACGCTCGCCTGGATGGATGCTCACCGACACTTGGTACAGCTCGCGTGCCTGGTCGAAGTACTGCCGGATGAACTCCAGGGCCGGGGTATCAGGGGCCACACCCAGCTTCGGGGCCAATTCAGCGGGAAGCGCAATGGCACGCACAGTCTGGCGCACCTCGCTGAGTACCCTGCCATTGGCTTCGTGAATCAAGTCGGAAATCAGGCGCTGATCGCTCTTGAGCTTCGAGCGGATCAGTTCGCCGTCGTGCTCGACCACATAGACAGTCCACCAGGCCATGGGAAACCCGACGACATCGGGCGCGGAGCGCGATGCTTGCACCTGCATCCAAGAGCTGCCAGGCGCGCAGCCCAGGCGTCGAGCCAAAGCCTTGTCAGCCACCATGTTGCGGATGCCGTGGATCACCCGGGTGGAGTTGGCCGAGTACTGGATGAGCTCGTCGACCGACGAGATGGTGGGCTCGTAAGTTGCCACGACGGGATGACGGGCCTCCACTTTGGTTCCAGCACGTTTTCGCCGCGAAATCAGCCCCAAGCCCTGCAGCTTCTCAAGCGCCACCCGTACGGTACCCCGGCTTACATTAAACGCCTCCGCAAGCTCGGTCTCACCGGGCAAATTGCTGCCGACCGGCCACGTCCCGTCGGCAATGCCGCTGACCAGAGCCCTCGTCACTGCCGCATATCGCTGTTCCACGCCCACATTTTCCCCCGTGTACCGGCCTGCAAGCCTCGCTCGAATTCTAGGGTTGTCACGAAGCGGTCCTGCTTTTCGCGAGAGCAGGCTCCGGCCGTCAAGGTGCGGCATCGGCAATGCGGGCGCCGGTTGACGCGGTGCCGGCCGGATCTTGAAGGCCTCAGGAGCCAACGTACCACCGCCATCGACGGCGGACATCCCGTTCCGAGCGATCAAGCAACAATCGAGTTCACAGAGGTGCACCATAGCGGGCTGGCGAAGAACACCGCGCAGGTCGTCACAGTGTCTGCACCGTCACGTCTGTGGATGGCACGCAGGCGGTTGACGCCGACCGGGCGTTGAATGCGTCTGCAGCGCCTGAATCGCGCTTGCCAAGTCCGCAAATGGGGTCGGTGCCGCAGATCGATGTGGGCTGTTGGAAGGAAGAGCTGGACTCTTCATCAGATTGGCCATCTTTGCAAGCTCGCAACGAGGCATACAGAAGATGTGCTTCATGCCGAAGGAGAGCGCAGAACTGGATTCACCCCGGCCCGGAGCAAGGTAGGCGGCAGCCCAGTCATCGTTCACAGCGACGGGTTGATGCCGTCTCCCTGCCTTCGAACACATGAGCACACACGAAGACCCCCCGCGCAGAGAGACGCCCCCTACGATGGATGAAGGCATTCCTTAGGGTCCTGTTTATCGGCGGCGCAATGCTTGCCATCAAATGGATGCGGGCACCGGCCGGTGATGCCAGCACACCGATGGGTAAAGCGCCAGCGCAACTAAGCGTGCCGGCCAGGCCGTATGGGCAACCGTCGCGGAGGCAGGCTGCGGCCGGTCAGCCAAGTGCGGCACAACACTCGCCGGCCATAGACTTGCTCGTCCCGTTGTAGCCTACACGCAAGCATGAGTTCCGCAGATTTTCTCCTCTCTCCTGAAGTGCAGAAGCTTCTGCAGGTGTTTTTCTCAGAGCCACAGAAGCAGTTTTCAGCCGACGCGCTGACAAAGAGAACGAAGCTCAGCGCTGCCGTTGTGACCAACACGCTTGAGCATTTCACCAAGAGCGGCATCCTCACGGTACACGGAACACCCGGCGATGGGGCAGAAACCGTCAGCGTAGATTCCTCGTTCGTGTTCTACGGGGAGCTCAGACGTATCGCGCTGAAATCGTTCGCCGCAGCTGAGCCCATTGGGAGGCTGCTGCGCACGAAGTTCAAGACCTCGGTGATGCGTGCCTACATCCTCGGAGAGGATGACGACTCGAACGTTGAGCTACTGGTGGTGCACGGCGAGCTTGTCCCAGACCAGGCTGATATGGCCGCAGCATGCCGACGCTTGTCGACATCGATTGGCCGGCACCTAACAGTGCACGTCATTTCCCACAGCAAGTACCTGTCGCTCACGCCACGAGTTCCGTTGGGCGCCAAGCTGTTGGCCCAAGGTGCTTTTGAAATCATCGGCGAAGGCGACACGAAAGCAAAGGCTCCTGCTCAACGCCAGGGTCTCCTTCAAAGCGCTCGGAAGAGACTAGCCTCGTTGGCTAGGTAACCCCAAGCGGCGCGTATGCAACGTAGCGCCGCCCATTTGCCCACCACCTGCATCACCTGCTGATTCATGAACGACCCGTCGACTATCTTGTCCTGAGGGGTCTATCGCCGGGTCACTTTTCCTGGCGTCGAAAGGCTTGGCCGCCTCACCCGAGCGATGCATTCGCCCGGTAGGGCAAAGAACGTTTTTCGGTTCTTCACCACGAAGAAAAGCTCGCTCCTCCTCGTCGCTGGCAAGCGCCACCTCAACAAGTTCGGCGCGGTCTCCATAAAGGTCGTTCAGCTCCGCTCGCATCAACACGACCGCGTTCTTGCCATCAGGGATGACCTTGAAGATTCGACGAGCCCTACCGTCGTATCGATAGTCCACAGCCCAAGTTGACGACTTCCGGAAAAATTCAGCCATGGCCGCTGTCACCTGGGGAGAGAGCAAGGCCGACGCCAGACACACGCTCGCCGGTGGAATGGACATCGCCACGCCGCGGGGTGCAGGCCGCCGTGTTGTGCAGCCGCTCAAGTTCTGCCAGCAATTCACGCGCGCGCCGTATTGACGCCATCAGCTCCGCCGGCGGTTCTTCGAATGGTCGCGGCAGCAAGCCAAGGGCACACCTCAAATGCTCACAGTTCGCCTCCCACTCGAGCGCAAGAACGCGTCTCTGAACTGTTGCCGGAAGGGAGGTGGCTGGCGTCATACCCTCAATCTGCGGCGATGTTTGTTTTCTGCGCAAGGATGGGACCACTGCGCAGAGGGGACTTTTCTTCTGCGCCTCCAGCCCGACGGCTTGGCCGTCTGGTCGAGGATGCTGCTCTGCCTTCATTCAGCTACTCACTTGTTCGTACTGCTCAACTTGGCATGCATATGAACCTGGCTCTGCTGCGCACACCGAGTATGTCCTAGGCGTGGTACCTGCGCAGGCTGATAGGCCTAGAGCAACAAGGACGAAGAACATCTTGTATGGCATCGACGTCTCCTATGTCCGTGTCACATCTCCTGCTCCAGAGTTGCCACCACCGGCGTGACGTTGCTGGCAGCGTCGTTAAGAGCGGTGCGCTTAGCGTAGTTGCGACGCCAGAGCGCCGGCGTATTTCGCGCTCCAATTGTTGAGCACGAGCGGCCGCCCTGCTACTGCCATGCATCGCCTCACGTCGCTGCTGCCAAGCGACCTGCGCAAGCAGGTCATCAGGCACCCTGGCCAGGCCGTCCGAATGCTGTGCCAAGAAACACCTCCATCTATTGCTACACCACTCAACCAAGGGGAAGTTGCGGCTGAACACAGTGCTGCCAGTCCCAACGAGCGGCACCGGCCATCTTGTAGATGGACCGCGGCGCGACCTCCAACTGCAGAACCTCCCGCGCGTTCGGATGGGTCGGCGGATACGGTCGAAAGCGCAGCGTCGCTTCGCCACCGAGCGAGATCCCTGCAATCGTCTCGAAGTCGGGTACGTCGCGATGCCATCCGAGCGGTGTGCCAGGGGTGTACTCGGCGACGAGCGCGTGCACCAGCGACTGCGGTGATACGCCGAGCCACGCACCGACGCGGTTTCTCAATGGCATGAAAGCCCGCGGCGGTCGTCTTGGCCCGGTCCTGCTCGGTGCCCCAGCCGGTGAGCGCCACGATCCGGGTGTCCTTCAGACCCAGATCGCTGCGCAGTCGCGCGGCAACTTCGTAACCGTCCATCAAAGGTAAGCCCAAGTCGAGCAACGCAAGGTCGGGCTGCCACTCTCCTGCAACGCGCAGCGCCGCCGGCCCGTCGGGGACGCCCAGGACGGTGAGGTCGATGATTTCCACCCTCGATCCACGTACGCTGCACATATTCGAATCCCGAAGCTGGCGCAGTACCCGGCTGACGTGGACGTTCGTTAAGCCACACGCCTCGCCGATATCAGTCTGCGTCATCGGCAGGGTGAAGGCCTCGCCGTCCGACGCAGCAATGGCCAGCAGCCGAGCATTCATCTCGCACAAGAAGTGTGCGACTCGCTGTGAGGCGTTAAGGCTGGCCAATCGGTAGATCCACTGGCGGTGCTGTGCCGCATCGAGCAGGGTCAAAAACCAAAGCCGTCTGGTGAGTAGGTTGTCAGCGGCCTGGATCTCTTCCAGCGAAGCGTGGGGGAAGACCGCCACCCGAACCTCGGTGAGTGCCGCGACGTCATGGTCAAGTTTCTTCAGGGCATAGGCGTGCAGATCCACAAAGTCCCCTGGCACGTGCAGGCCCACAAGATGACGTCGGCCATCCGGGGCGTCAATATGGCGGGTCATCAATCCGTCGACCAGCAGCAGACTGACGTCCACTTCCACCCCTTGTCGAACCGCCACGTGCCCGGGATCATAGGTTTCCGTGCGTTCGATTGCACTCTCCAGCAAAGCGCGTTCGGAGTGCGAGATTTCCAAAGCATTGTTGCGAAGTACGTTTTGAGTAAGCATGCCGATCTCTCCATGTGAGAGTGCATCCTCGTTCCCAGTCGTGCATTAACACAAGTTAAATTGCAGAAATATTTTTTGGGCTGCAACGTGGTGGCCGACCGTCGCGGCCATGATCCGATTCCGGGCCGGAGCGCGAGCCTCTCCAGGCATAGCAGAACGATCGGTAGAGCTCTTGCCAGCAATGCTCAGCCCTCAGGAGTAAAGCAACATGAACGAGACCACATTCGACCCGTCGCGCTTCTTGCAAGCTCAGGAAATGGTCTACGCCGACGTGCTGGAGGAACTGAGGGCGGGAAGAAAACGCAGCCACTGGATGTGGTTCATCTTTCCACAACTTGCCGTACTGGGTCAGAGTTCGACCGCCCGCTTCTACGGGCTTGCCGGCAAAGCGGACGCACAGGCATACGTCAATCACGCGGTGCTTGGCGGACGACTTCGGGAGTGCAGCGGGCTCGTCATGGCCATTCAAGGACGCACGGTGAATCAAATTCTGGGCTCTCCAGACGACCTGAAACTGTGCTCATGCATGACCCTGTTCGAGGCGGCTTTGCCTGAGGAGCCAATCTTTGGCTCAGTCCTAGACCGGCTTTACGATGGAACGCGCGACAGATTGACGCTCGACTTCTTGCGTAGATCGGACTGAGCGGGCGTTGCAGCCGTGTTCCCGGCGGCATGCGCAAGCTGGCCAGCAAGGGTGTCCTTCAACGGGACCGCAGCGAGCTGTTCTGAAGGAATGAAACACGGACATCGCACCGAGTGGCACCGCGGCGCCAGGGCAGGAGTGCGTCGGTGTTCAGCCGGCAAAAATCATCCTAGCGTCGCCTCGCAAGCCACTAGCGGCGTGTCGCGCGTGGGTGGGCTTCGCTCGCATCAGGCGGCGTGTCGCGAACCGGCATCGGAATTCCTCTGGCGCCCATCTGGGCGCGGATGCCGGCAGGGATGGGCCGGCATCCGCAGTGTTTGGCGTGAGCCAAATGCCACTCGATTCGTTGTTCGAGCGAGGCTGGCTTCGGCATGGCATGCGCATCGTGCCAAGTGCGGTTCATGATGAGTCATCGTAGCGTTTCGGCGGCGCGCCTACGGCACGGTTTGACACGCGTCCGTCGTCCATGTGCTGGATCGAGCGACGGCAGGTCAAAGGCTGTGGTCGAGCTGCGATGGCAGCCTTCACTTGATTGGCATCATCCCGGCGGCCCGCCGCTGCCGCTACCACGGCAACACAGCTCCAGTCTCCGGGATCAGGTCATCGCCGTAGCGATAGCGATTGCCATCCAGCCATCGCGGCAGATTCCTGCCCTGTTTCCGATGGTTCGGCGCGGTTCGCAGCAGCGCGTCCAGCTCAACACCCCGCCGATGCAGTTTTACTGCCATGCAAGGACTATTTGATGTCCGGAACGCGCTTCGAGGACCAGCTTTCAGAACTCAGCCTAACGACCGTTTGCTTGACGCGCAAGCGTTGTGCGTGTGCTGATTTCAATTGACGATCGTGCCACTACAACGGTCTCTTCGAGGTCATACCATGAACTTTTCCACCCGCGTCATCGAGCGCCTTTGTCGATGGCTCTTTCTGACAATGGTGCCCCTCCTGTGGGCCAGCGCGGTCCAAGCCCAGGACAGCTATCGCATTGCAACGGAGGGCACCTATCCACCCTGGAGCTTCAAGGACGCACAGGGCGCACTGCAAGGCTGGGACGTCGACATCGCGAACGCGCTGTGCGAGAAGATGAAGGCCCGATGCGAGATCGTCGCCCAGGACTGGGACGGGATGCTGCCCGGCCTCATGTCCCGAAAGTTCGACCTGATCGTCGCCAGCATGGCGATCACCGAACAGCGCCGCCAGCGCGTGGCCTTCTCCACCAAATACAAGGAAACC
>LNAP01002594.1_pt1 | contig 17958 bp, 11 predicted proteins | sample 602601 | NCBI WGS metagenome assembly LNAP01 (sample SAMN02440304, study PRJNA202911) | soil metagenome | biome: Subtropical and temperate rainforests or woodlands; isolation source: soil samples (1 kg each in a 20% v/v slurry with milli Q water) were... ... | reverse complement strand
TCGCTTATGCCGATCGCAAACACCGCTGACGGCCGGCATCATTGCCCGCCGACGCGCTCACCGCCGCAACTATTTTTTTCGCCCTCAGCCTTCGCAATGCGGCCTTCGGCGCCGGTCGCCTGCGATTTCGGCCGGGGCTGGGATATCGGCCGGCCGCGTTTGGTGCCCGATTGCGTCGATCTGCCGCCGCAACCGCTGGCGACGATGAATGGCTAGCCGGCAGTGCCGGCAATAGCCATTATGGCTGCATTAGCCGAAAATTAAACTACCCGCTGCAAGCTGTGATTGTGCGGCGACGCCGGTATTGACTTGGATATACGGCTTGTCGCGACGATTCGACGACCCAGGTTCCGACGAACAAGGGGCCGGTAAAATTCGGTAATGGTGCGGCGATATGCGCCGTGTCGGGAAGCGGCCATCGCCGCCGAAGCCAAACGGGGAGTTATCATGCAAGCCGTCTTGTCCTGGCTCTTTTCGCCGCAAGATTACATGCCGCATGGCATGTGCCTGCTCTGGCAGCCTTGGCTGATGATGCTCCATATCGCATCGGACAGCGCCATCGCCGTCGCCTATTATTCCATCCCGATCGCCGTGCTTTATTTTCTGTCGCGGCGGCGCGATCTCGTCTTCCGCAAGCTATTCCTGCTGACCAGCCTCTTCATCCTGGCTTGCGGGACGACGCATCTCATGAATGTCTGGACGCTCTGGCATCCGGATTACCGGGCCGACGGATTGATCAAGGCTTTCACGGCGATCGTCTCGGTGACCACGGCGATCCTGCTGTGGCGTATCATGCCGGCGGCGTTGCGGTTGCCCAGCCCGATGCAATTCGCGGAGATCAACAGGGCGTTGGCGGCGGAGATCGCCCAGCGCAAACAGGCGGAGGCAGTGCTGCAGGATGCCAAGCTGCTCCTGGAAGACCGGGTGCACGCGCGAACGGCCGAGTTGGAACAAGCCAATGCGCGCCTGCAGCAGGAGATTGCCGATCGGGAGCGGGCGGAGCGCGCCAAGGCCGAAGGGGATGCGATGTTCCGCGCCGTCTTCGAAACCTCCACCGACGCCTTGCTCGTCATCGATGCGGATACCATCGTGTATTATGCAAATCCGGCGGTCGAGGTGATCTTCGGCTATCCGGTGGAAGAGGTGATCGGCGCGGATCTGTCGAAGCTGCAGCCGCCGCATCTTCGCGCCCCCCACCGGGCAGCCCTGCAACGCTATATCGAAACGGGTGAGCGCCGCTTGAACTGGCGGGCCACGGAAATTGCCGGGCTGCATCGCGACGGCCATGAAATACAGATCGAAATCTCGTTCAATCACCTGAAGCTGGCCGGCAGGGATCTGTTCGTCGGTTTTGTGCGCGACATCACCGAACGCAAGCAGCGCGAGGCGGAACGGGTCGCGCATATGCAGGAAAACATGCGCTTGAGCGCGGCGGTCGCGGCCACCAAGAGCGGCGTCGTGATCAGCGACGAAACGCAGCCGGGCCGGCCGATCGTCTATGTCAATCCGGCGTTCTCGGCGATCACCGGCTATTCGCTGGAGGAAGCGCTGGGCACCAGCCGTTTCCTGCGCGGCCCCGACACCGATCCCGCCGCGCTCAAGGCGATTGAAGAGGCGATTGCCGAAGGCCGCGATCTCAGCATCGATATCCTGTATTATCGGAAGAACGGCGAGCCCTTCTGGAGCCAGCTGTCGCTCAGCCCGATCTTCGATGCTGATCATCGGGTGACGCATTATGTCTGGGTGCAGAACGACGTGACCGAAAGTCGGCTGCTGGAGGACAAGCTGCGGCAATCGCAGAAGATGGACACGATCGGCCAGCTGACCGGCGGCGTCGCCCATGATTTCAACAACCTGCTCGCCGTCATCATCGGTAATCTGGAATTGCTGGCGGAGAAAGGCATCGATGCCAATGATGAGCGGAATCTGCTGCAGCCGGCTTTGCGGGCCGCCCTCAGCGGCGCCGAACTGACCGGCCGGCTGCTGGCCTTCTCCCGGCGGCAGCCCTTGAAACCGGTGACGCTCGATCTCAATGAGACGGTGACGCAGCTTAAACCGTTGCTGCGCCGGACGCTGGGCGAGACGATCGATCTTCAGATCCTGCCGCATCCGGATATCGCCCATTGCTATGCCGATGCAAGCCAGTTGGAAAACGCTTTGCTCAATCTGGTCATCAATGCCCGCGATGCCATGCCGAAAGGCGGGCGGATCGTGGTCGAGATGGAGAATGCCAGCCTGGATGAACGCTACGCGGCAGCCAATGTCGATGTGACGGCCGGCGATTATGTGCTGATCTCCGTCTCGGATGACGGCATCGGCATGGATGCGGATACCTGCAAGCGCGCCTTCGAGCCGTTCTTCACCACCAAGGATGTGGGCAAGAGCACGGGGCTTGGCCTCAGCATGGTCTATGGCTTCGTGAAGCAATCGGGCGGCCATGTCGCCATCTACAGCGAGCCCGGCCATGGCACCACGGTCAAGCTGTTCCTGCCCCGCGCCGGTGCAGGTGGAGCGCCGTCGTCATCGGAAGAGACTGCCGGCGGTGCGCCGTTGGTGCCGCTGGGTGGGATCGTGGTGATCGTCGAGGATCAGCCGGATGTCAGACAGATCGCGCGCCGGCAATTCGAAGATATCGGCTTCATGGTGCTGGAAGCCGGGACGGCGAAGGAGGCCATGGAGGTTTTCGCCCGCCATGCCAAAGTGGATCTGCTCTTTACCGATATCATGCTGCCCGGCGGCATGCTGGGCCCGGAACTGGCGGCGGAATTGCGGCGTCAACGACCGGATCTGAAGATTCTCTTCGCCTCCGGCTATAGCGAAAAGCTGGCCATGCGCCCTGGCGGTATTGCGCCCGATGAACATCTGCTGAGCAAGCCCTACCGCAAAAAGGAACTGGAACAGATGGTGCGCCGGATCATGGCTGGCGGTTAGGATGAGGTGCCGACGTGAGCGCAAAACACGCCGGCACCTCGCCCAGCGGAGCGTGGCTGACCCCGCCAGGTTGGTATTCTGTCCCTGATGGTCTCAGTTCATCGCCATCGCACCTTGCAGGTTCGCGCCGACCCGCTTGATTTCCGCCATCGCGATATGAAGCGCCGCCGCAGTGGTGTGAACCGATGTGGTATTGGCCGAGTGGACGGCGCCAAGGACGAGATCGTCAGGATGCTTGGCGGCGTTTCCGAAGACGAATGACGCCTGCCCGTGGGCCGTCACATCGATAGGGCTCTCCGATTCCGCGAACACGGCGACCTCGTTGCGGAGCAGGGCATCACCGACACTGAGGCTTCCCTCCGCGATGGCGAGCCATGCCACTTGTTGGCCGGCCGGCGGCAGGTAGGACCAGCTTTCGCCATCCGCCAAATCCACCACGAAGTAGCTGACCGGCATGGGCGATACGATCAGGCTTGTCGCATCCCCATAGGAACCGAGCAGGACCCGGACAGGCCCGTCGCGCGGTATATCGGCGGCGGGCAGATGCCGGCTTTCGGCCGGGGCGGTTTCCTGGTCTTGCGGCAGCGCCAGCCAGAGCTGATAGCTGCGCAACCGGCCCGGCATGCGTGTTCCCGCATGCCAGACACCCTTGCCCGCGCGCAACCATTCGATGCTGCCGGCTTCCGCCAGGCCCTTTCGACCGGTACTGTCCTCCAGGGCGACGCTGCCTTCCAGGAAGTAGGTCAAGGCCGCGATCCCGGAATGCGGATGCATGGGAATGCTGCGCAACGGCTCGGCAGGGTCAAGGCCGGCATCGAGATAATTGAGGAACACGAATGGCTTCAGCATATCGCCCAAATCCGACGGACGTATGAAGCGCGTGATCCCATCTCGACGGGCCCCCGAGACACGTTGGCTTAGCTTGCGCCGGCCGGCTTTGGTCATGATCGCTGCAACCCCGCCTAGGCAGAGAACTGTCGCCTCTTGCGATGATGCTGAAGCAGCCAAACTACAAAGTGATGTCACAAATGTTGCGGACGTCACATGGGGCAAGAAAGTCCCCCAAGCAGTCGATGGCGCGGTACCCGTTGATGAATCTTACAGAGGGAGCATCGACCAGAATCGACCTGCAGATGCAAACAGCGGAAGTTATAGTGTTCGCCTAAGGGGCAAGGCCGAACCGGGAATGCTATCTGCGTCCAGCACTACAACCGGCGACCCAAGAAAATGACAGCCACAGTTGCGCTTGTGTCGCGTTGTTCTGACAGCATCTTTGAGCTAGGACGCTGTCGTCTCCACCGCAGTCTGCAGGCGGTCGAAGGCGGACCAGACGCCGTTATCGCCGTCCCAGCTGCCGCGGCTCGCGCCTTTGGAATATTCGGTGGCGCGCTGTTCGAAGAAATTGGCGTGTTCGACGCCGTTCAGAATCTCGACCAGCCAGGGCAAGGGATGCGGCTTCAACTGCTGATAGCCGCTCTCGCTTTCGGTGAAATAGCCGAAGACGGGGGTGAGCTTCAACTGGGTGAGGCGCCAATCGGCGATATAGCGGACATAGGACGTGATATCCGCCGGCGTCATGCCCTCGATCGTCCCCAGGCCGAAAGCGAGATCGACGAAGCGTTCCTCCAGTCCGACCATGGTCTTCGCCACATCGATGATGTCGTCGCGCACCGAGGGTGTGACGGCGCCGGTCTCGCGGTGCCATTGGTGGAAGAGCCGGATGATACCTTCGCAATGCAGGCTCTCGTCGCGCACCGACCAGGAGACGATCTGGCCCATGCCGTTCATCTTGTTGTGGCGCGGGAAATTCAGCAGCATGGCGAAGCTGGCGAACAGCGCCATGCCCTCGGTGAAGGCGCCGAACATGGCGAGCGTGCGCGCGACATCGGCGACGGTGCCGACGCCGAAGGTGTGCATGTAATCGGCCTTGGCGCGCATCTGGTCGTAATCGCGGAAAGCGGCGAATTCCGCCTGGGGCATGCCCAAGGTCTTCAGCAGCAGCGCATAGGCGTCGATATGCACCGTCTCCATATTGGAGAAGGCCGCCATCATCATCTGCACTTCCAGCGGCTGGAAGATCGGGATGTAGCGCTTCAGGTAATTGTCGCCGACCTCGACATCCGACTGGGTGAAGAAGCGGAAGATCTGGGTCAGCAGGTTGCGCTCGGTATCGGTGACGCGGTCCGAGGCCCAATCCTTGATATCGCCGCCCAGCGGCACTTCCTCGCCCATCCAATGGATCTGCTGCTGCCGCTTCCAGCAGTCATAGGCCCAGGGATAACGATCGACGTCATAGGTGCCGGTGGCGTTCAGCAGGCCGATCGTGCCCTTGCCGATCAGGGTACGGGGATCGATGGAACCCAGCGGATTCATTGACATGCCAGGCATTCCTCGTAATCGGTGCGTTCCGGTACGGCGACCATCGCGGTTTCGCGCTTTTCCATCTGGCCGGCGAAGCCGGCGCGCTGCAGCGATTTCGAGCGACAGTAATAAAGGCTCTTCACGCCCCGCTTCCAGGCCGACCAATGCAGCATATGCAGATCCCATTTATCGATATCGGCCGGCAGATAGAGGTTGAGCGACTGGCTTTGGCAGATATAGGGCGTGCGGTCGGCGGCGAGATCGATGATCCAGCGCTGATCGATTTCGAAAGCGGTGCGGAAGACCGCCTTCTCGTCCTCGCTGAGACCGTCCAGATGCTGCACCGAGCCTTCATGCTCGACGATCGACTGCCAGGTCTCCGGCGTGTCGAGGCCTTTCTCGGCCAGCAGCTTTTCCAGATGCCGGTTGCGCACGGCAAAGGCGCCGCTCAGCGTCTTGTGGGTATAGATATTGGCCGGGATCGGCTCGACGCAGGCGCTGGTGCCGCCGCAGATGATGCTGATCGAGGCGGTGGGAGCGATGGCGAGCTTATGGCTGAAGCGCGCCGACATGCCGCGCTCCAGCGCATCGGGGCAGGGGCCACGTTCTTCGGCCAAAGCTACGGAGGCGGCATCGGCGGCGCGGCGGATCTTGTTGAAGATGCGGAAGTTCATCGACTTCGCCAGGGCGCTTTCGAAGGGAATGCCATTGGCCTGCAGATACGAATGGAAGCCCATGACGCCGAGGCCGACCGAGCGTTCGCGCATGGCGGAATAGCGGGCGCGCGACATGCTGTCCGGCGCCGTCTCGATGAAGGAGGTCAGCACATTGTCGAGGAAGCGCAGCACATCCTCGATGACGCCGGGCTCCTCGCTCCATTCGTCCCAGGTCTCGATATTGAGCGAGGCGAGGCAGCAGACGGCGGTGCGTTCCTCGTCGCGGTGGTCGCGGCCGGTCGGCAAAGTGATCTCGCTGCAGAGATTGGAGGTGGAGACCTTCAGCCCGAGATCGCGCTGATGCTTGGGCAGCGCGCGATTCACCGCATCGATGAAGAGCAGATAGGGCTCGCCGGTCTGCAGCCGCGTTTCCAGGATGCGCTGCCAGAGCTGCCTTGCATCGACATGGCGCATGATCTCGTTGGTCTTCGGGCTGCGCAAAGGGAATTGCTTGCCATCGCGCACCGCTTCCATGAAGGCATCGGTGATGTTGATGCCGTGATGCAGATTGAGACCCTTGCGGTTGAAATCGCCGCTCGCCTTGCGGATCTCCAGGAATTCCTCGATCTCCGGGTGATGGATGTCGAGATAGACCGCCGCCGAACCGCGGCGCAGCGAGCCCTGGCTGATCGCCAGCGTGAGCCCGTCCATCACATGAATGAAGGGAATGATGCCGGAGGTTTCGCCGCTGCCTTTGACCTTTTCGCCGATCGAACGCACATCGCCCCAATAGGTGCCGATGCCACCGCCATTGGAGGCCAGCGCCACATTCTCGTTCCAGGTCCGCACGATGCCGTCCAGCGAATCCGGCACGGCATTGAGGAAGCAGGAAATGGGCAGGCCGCGCGTGGTGCCGCCATTGGAGAGGATCGGCGTTGCCGGCATGAACCACAGGCGCGAGACGGCATCATAGATGCGCTGGGCATGGGCGATATCGTCGGCATAGGCGCAGGCGACGCGGGCGAACATGTCCTGATAGCTCTCGCCCGGCATCAGATAGCGGTCGCGCAAGGTGGCCTTGCCGAAAGGCGTCAGCAGATCGTCGCGGCCGCGATCGAGCACGAGGTCCGAGGGCGTCGGCTTCTGGGCCAGCGGGAAGGGGACGGGGGCATGGCGCTGCGCCGGACGGGGTGCTGCCGGCAGGTCGCCGAACAGCGAGGGCGCGGGAACTGCTGAATGCGGGGATTGCGGCCGAGTGGGTTGTGGCCGCGCGGGTTGCGGCCGGGCCGGGGACTGCGTCGCGCGCATCTGCCTTGCCTGTTCCGGCACCAGGTTGCCATCAAGGTCGAAATCGAAAGCGAACATGGACGACATAGGCATGGACGACATGGGCGGCCCCTTCTTTTTATTTGGCCGGGAGGGGCTGACCGGAGGGACGCGTGCCGAGGACGAGGCCCGAAGGCGACATCAGCAAGCGACCACAGGAACACCCCGCCCGGGGACGAATCTCATACACGGCAGGTCTCCTGGCTCGCGGGTTACAGCTTCCGTCAGCCTTCCCAATGCCCAGATGGCATCAGTGGCTGAATGGACGGAGGCTCGCCGCTTACAGTTGCGGGGGCAGCGCCGGATCGATCATCGCCGATCTACCGGTCTTCCCTCTTAGCTCTAGATGTAGATTTCCAGAGAACCGTGTCCTCAAGATGTAGCAGAAATGGCAGGCGGATTTCAATGAGATTGTTGTCCCGCCGGCGGCGCAAAACGGCCTTTTCGACCCCTATTGTCATATGGTCTTCACCGCCCGGAAGGGGCACGTGGGCTACTCTTTTCAATCGGCTCCGAGGGTTATAGAGTGCCCGGCGGCCTGTTCTGGCTCACAAGGAAGGATCACGACTCATGACGAAACCTGCTGTTCGGGTGGCCGTTACCGGTGCTGCCGGTCAGATCTGTTATTCACTGCTGTTCCGCATCGCCAATGGCGACATTTTCGGCAAGGACCAGCCGGTCATTCTGCAGCTGCTCGACCTGCCGCAGGCCCTGAAGGCGGTCAAGGGCGTCGTCATGGAACTGGAAGACTGCGCCTTCCCGCTGTTTACCGATGTCGTCATCACCGACGACCCGAAGACGGCGTTCAAGGATGCCGAGGCGGCGCTGCTGGTCGGCTCGCGGCCGCGCGGTCCGGGCATGGAACGGCGCGACCTGCTGTCGCTCAATGCCGAGATCTTCAAGGTGCAGGGTCGCGCCCTCAATGACGCCGCCAAGCGCAATGTCAAGGTGCTGGTGGTCGGCAATCCGGCCAACACCAATGCCTATATCACCATGAAGAGCGCGCCGGACCTGCCGGCCGACAATATCACGGCGATGCTGCGCCTGGATCACAACCGCGCGGTCTCGCAACTGGCGGCGAAAGCCGGTGTCGGCCCGGCCGATATCGAGAAGCTGGTGGTCTGGGGCAACCATTCGCCGACCATGTTCGCCGATTACCGTTTCGCCACCGCCAAGGGCAAGCCCCTGCCGGCGCTGATCAATGACGAGACCTGGTATCGCGACACCCTGATCCCCACCGTCGGCAAGCGCGGCGGCGCCATCATCGAAGCGCGCGGCCTTTCCTCGGCGGCTTCGGCGGCCAATGCCGCGATCGATCACATGCGTGACTGGTTCCAGGGCACCAATGGCCGCTGGGTCTCGATGGGCGTGCCCTCGGACGGCTCCTACGGCATTCCCGAAGGCATGATCAGCGGCGTGCCGGTGACCTGCGACAAGGGCAGCTATCAGCGCGTCAAGGGCCTGGAATTCGACGCCTTCGCCAAGTCGATGCTGGACAAGACCCTGGCCGAACTGACCGAAGAACGCGACGCCGTGGCGCCGCTGTTGAAGTAAGAGCGCGAAAGCGCTTGGATTTTCATCACCCAGTCTGATTTGCCCCTCGCTCCGACCCTCTTCCCAGCGGGGCGGGGGAGAATAAAAGACCCCCTCGCCCCGCTTGCGGGGAGGGGGTTGGGGTGAGGGGACACACACGCCCGTAACCGACCACGTTCCAACCTCCGACAAGGACATCGCGTGATGATAGACGGCACGGCGGATCGCCGGTTCGACGGCGTGCGGCAGGCTTTCGAGAGTTGTTTCGCCGATGGGCTCGAGCATGGCGCCGCTGTGGCGGTGATGGTCGATGGGAAACTGGTGGTCGATCTCTGGGGCGGCCATGCCGATGCCGCGAAGACCAAACCGTGGCAGCGCGACACGCTGGTCAATCTGTGGTCGGCGACGAAAGGCATCACGGCCCTGGCCATCGCGATGCTGGTGGAGCGGGGCAGGCTCGATTATGCAGCACCCTTGGCCAAGGTCTGGCCGGCATTCGCGGCCAGGGGCAAGGAGAACATCACCCTCGATCAGGTTCTGTCGCATCAGGCCGGGCTGCACGGCCTCGATGTTGAGATGTCTGATGCCGATTTCTATGCCTGGCATCCTTTCGTCGAGGCGCTGGCCGCCATGGCGCCGCTCTGGGAGCCGGGTTCGCGCTGCGTCTATCATCCGGTCACCTATGGCCATCTTGCCGGCGAAGCCCTGCGACGCGCGGATGGAAGAAGCGTCGGCCGCTTCATTGCCGAGGAGATTGCCGGCCCGCTGGATCTGTCGTTCTTCGTCGGCCTGCCGGCGGCAGAGGAGCGGCGTGTCGCGGAGATGCGGGCCGAGCCCAGCGCATCAGCCTGGGTCAGCGAGGGCCTTGCCGGCCCCTATCACCATTGTTTCAGGAATCCGACCATCACGCCTTTGAAGCCGAATGAGCGCGCCTGGCGTGCAGCGGAACTGCCCGCGGTCAACGGACAGGGCGATGCACGATCGCTGGCGACGATGTATGGCCTGCTGGCCCGTGGCGGCGAATTGGCCAGGCGGCGCCTGATCTCGCAGGAAGGCATCGCGCGCGCCACGGCCGAACGTTTTCGTGGGCAGGATCCAAGCCTCGGTGTCAACACCGCTTACGGCGCGGGCTTCCGCATCGACGATCCCACCTATGGACCGAGTTCGGCCGGACCCGATGCGACGGCCGGCCATTTCGGTCACAGCGGCTGGGGCGGCACGATCGCTTTCGCCGATCCTGCGGCGCGACTGGGCTTCGCCTTCGTCACCGCGCGCATGCAGGATTTCGACACCGGCATCGATCCGCGTCGCCAAAGGCTGACCGACGCAGTCTATGCGGCGCTGTGAGGAACCGCTGGTTCGTCATTATTGACCGCCTATGGCGCCCGTCGCCGCACGCTGCTTTCGACACTCTCGTCCGTCATCGCCGGGCTTGACCCGGCAATCCATGTCAACAACAGGCACGGCCTCACCATGGACCCCCGGGTCAAGCCCGGGGGTGACAAGGGAGTGTGGAGTTTGACGCCGTGCGAAGCAACCAAAAGACTCCAATGAACAATGCCCGCGACCGTCAATGCACCCGTCGCCATACGGCAAGGGGTGCTTGTCGCCGTATGCGCACTCACATCACACGCCTTCGTCATTGCCGGGCTTGACCCGGCAATCTATGTCAACAACAGGCACGGCCTCGTCACCCCCGGGTCAAGCCCGGGGGTGACGAGGGAGTGTGGAGTTTGACACCGTGCGAAGCAACCGAAAGACTCCAATGAGCAATGCCCGCGATCGTCAATGCACCCGTCGCCATACGGCAACGGGTGCTTGTCGCCGTATGCGCACTCACATCACACGCGCTCGTCATTGCCGGGCTTGACCCGGCAATCCATGGCTGAGGCCGTGCACGGCATTGTGCGTGATGCAGTCTGTTGATGCGCGGTTCCAGCTTGCCCCTCACCCCGACCCTCTCCCCAGAGGGGCGAGGGAGAAGAAATGCGATGCGAAATGACTCCCTCGCCCCGCTTGCGGGGAGAGGGTCGGGGTGAGGGGGCTGTGTGATGCTTTAAGCCGCGCGTTCCAGCGCCGGCTGGATGCCGAGGGCGCGGCAGATGGCGAAGGTGAGGGTGGGGCGGTTCAGGGTGTAGAAGTGGAAGCTCTCGACGCCCTCGGCGATCAGGCGTTCGCAGAGCGAGACGGCGAGGCTGGCGGCCACCTGGCCCCGTGCATCGGCGTCGTTTTCCAGCCCGGCGAAGCGCTCGACGAGCCAGGCCGGCACATCTGCTCCGCAACGTTTGGCAAAGAGGATTGCCTTGTTGATATCGAGGATCGGCAGGATGCCCGGCACCAGCGGATGGGTGATGCCGACCGCGGCCGCCGCATCACGGAAACGCAGGAAGCTCTCCGGCTCGAAGAAGAATTGCGAGATGGCGCGGCTGGCGCCGGCATTCAGCTTGCGCTTCAGGTTGAAGAGATCCGCCAGACGGTCGCGGGAATCGGGATGCACTTCCGGATAGCAGGCGACGGAGATTTCGAGATCGGCCAGTTCGCGCAGGCCGGCCACCAGTTCGGCGGCATTGCGATAACCCTGTGGATGCGGCCGGAACGGCGCCTGCGGATCGGGCATGTCGCCGCGCAAGGCGATGATATGGCGGATGCCGGTCGCGATCCAATCCTGCACGATCTCGGCGATCTCGTCGCGTGACTGGCCGACACAGGTGAGATGGGCTGCCGGCACCAGCGTGCCGCGTTGTTGTAGCTGAGCCAGGGCCGCGGCACTGCCGGCGCGGGCGCTGCCGCCGGCGCCATAGGTGACGGAGCAGAAAAGCGGCCGCAAGCTTTCCAGCCGCGCCAGGGTCTCGTCGATCTGGGCGCTGCCGGCGGTATCGCGGGGCGGAAAGATCTCGATGGAAAAATTGAGGCGACGGCTCATGCGCGCCTCCGCTGACTGCCCGTCGAGACCGTGCTTGCCACGGAACCTTTCTCGTCATTGGCGGGACGTTGCGCCGTCCACAGCACGACGGTCAGCTCGCCGCCATGCAGGCGGCGCGGCTTGCTCGGCTCCAGCCCGGCCTTGCGGCACCAGTCGCTGACCTCGGCATCGTCGAAGCCGAGCCAGCGATGCGCCTGTTCCTCGCGCAATTCGGCGAGGTCATGGGGCGCGAAATCCACCACCACCAGACGCCCGCCCGGCCGCAGCACGCGGGCGGCTTCCTTCAGCGTGGCATCGGGACGCTCGGCGAAATGCAGCACCATATTAAGTGTCGCGGCATCGAAGCTGCGATCCTCGAAGGGCAGGTTCATCATATCCGCCTGGCGCACCTGGCAATGGCGCAGCCCGGCCTGGAACAGGTTGTGGCGGGCGACGCTCAGCATCTCGCGCGACCAGTCGACGCCGACCGCCGCCTCGACCTGCTTGCCGAGCAGCAGCAGCACATGACCGGCGCCGGTGCCGATATCGAGCAGATTGCCGACGGGCTTTTCCTGCAAGGCGGCGACCAGCGCCTTGTCGACCCGTGTCTGATCGGTATGCAAAGCGCGGATCTGTTCCCAGTCGCCGGCATGCTGGCGGAAGTAATCGGCGACCCGTGCGGCCCAGCCTTCGGAGATCGCCTGCAGACGCTTGAGATCGGCGGCATGCCGGCGGTCGTCGGGCGGCAGCAGGTCGACCACGACCCGCGCCAGTTCCGCGCCGGCACCGGTTTCCGGCAGGCGATACCAGGCCCAAGGGCCCTCCTGGTTGCGCACCAGCAGCTCGGCCTCGACCAGCAGTTTCAGATGGCGCGAGATGCGCGGCTGCGACTGGCCCAGGACTTCGCAGAGATCGCTGACCGTCAGTTCGGCATGGGCGCAAAGCCCCAGAATCCGCAGCCTTGTCGGTTCCGCCGCCGCCCGCAGGCCCTTCAACACATCGTCCAATGACGCCTCCGTAATTCCCGAAGGAGATCATCACATAAAGATATCTTTATGTCATTATGCTTTTTTGTCTTGACTCAAAAAGGGACGGGGCTAACGTAAGGGGGGAAGCGGGCGTGTGGTCGTCGGCAGTCGGTGCTGCATCCGCCATGGACCCCCGGATCAAGTCCGGGGGTGACGGTTTTGTTTTGTGATCGTCGCACAGCGCCCAACGCCCACTCGCTCGTCATTGCCGGGCTTGACCCGGCAATCCATGGATGAGGCAAGGCATGTTGCCAGCCAGTCTGGCTTGCCCCTCACCCCGACCCTCTTCCCCCGTCGGCGTAGGCCGACATTTATCGGCGGGGGCGAGGGAGTCATCAAGGATGGAGTCATCATGGCTATTCGCATTGCCAATCTCGGTTTTCCCCGTATCGGCGCGCATCGTGAGTTGAAGACCGCGCTGGAGAGCTACTGGTCCGGCAAGAGCGACGCTGCGGCGCTGCTGGACACAGCTGCGCAATTGCGGGCGGCGCATTGGCGGCGTCAGAAGGCGCTGGACGTGACGCATATCCCCAGCAACGATTTCTCGCTCTATGACCATGTGTTGGATACCAGTGTCATGGTCGGCGCCATCCCGGAGATCTATGGCTGGCAGGACGATGAGGACGTGCCGCTCGATCTCTATTTCGCCCTGGCGCGCGGCACGCATGAACATGGGGCGCGCGGCACGCACGGCACCGGGACACAGGATCTGCCGGCGCTGGAAATGACCAAGTGGTTCGACACCAATTACCACTTCATGGTGCCGGAACTGACGCGGCATCAGGAATTTTCGCTGGCATCGAACAAGCCGCTGGACGAATTCCGTGAAGCGAAGGCCTTGGGCATCCACACGCGGCCGGTGCTGCTGGGCCCGGTCACTTATCTGAAACTGGCGAAATGCAAGGAGCCGGGCTTCGATCCGCTGACCTTGCTGCCGGTCCTGCTGCCCGTTTATGCCGAGGTGCTGCGGCATCTGGCCACCGCCGGGGCCGATTGGGTGCAGGTCGACGAGCCGGCTCTGGTGCTCGATCTCGATGAGAAGACGCGCATCGCCTATCGCACGGCCTATGAGCAGCTCTCGGCGGTGGCGCCGGGGCTGAAGATCATGCTGACGACCTATTTCGGCGGGCTGGGCGACAACCTCTCGACCGCGTTGCGCCTGCCGGTGGCCGGCTTGCATCTCGACCTGGTGCGTGCGCCCGAGCAGCTTGATCTGGTGCAGGCTTTGGCGCCGGAAGATCTCACCTTGTCGCTCGGCATCATCGACGGCCGCAATATCTGGCGCAGCGATCTCGACGCGCTGCTGGACCGCCTGGAACCGGTGGTGGAGGCGCGCGGCGCCGATAAGGTGCTGCTGGCGCCGTCCTGCTCGCTGCTGCATGTGCCGATCGATCTTGGCCAGGAAACCGATCTCGATCCGTCATTGACCTCGTGGCTGGCCTTTGCCGTGCAGAAGCTGGAGGAGCTCTCGACGCTCTCCCAGGCGCTCAGCTACGGCCATGCCAGCGTGCAGAGCAAGATGGAAGCATCCCGCGAAATCCTGGCCCTGCGCCATGCCTCGCCGCAGACCCGCAATCCGGCGGTGCGAGCAAGGCTGGATGGCGTGTCCGAGGCGACGACCCGGCGTCAAAGCGGCTTCCAGGACCGCTTGCGGGCGCAACGCGCGCATCTGACGCTGCCCCTGCTGCCGACCACCACGATCGGCTCCTTCCCGCAGACCTCGGAAGTACGCAAGGCGCGCGCGGCGCATGGCAAAGGCGAACTCAGCGATGCCGAGTATGACGCCTTCCTGAAGCGCGAGACCGAGACGGCGGTGCGCTGGCAGGAGGAGATCGGCCTCGACGTGCTGGTGCATGGCGAGTTCGAGCGCAACGACATGGTGCAGTATTTCGGCGAGCAGCTGGCCGGCTTCGCCTTTACCAAGCATGGCTGGGTGCAAAGCTATGGCTCGCGCTGCGTGCGGCCGCCGATCATCTATGGCGATGTCGCGCGGCCGCAGCCGATGACGGTGGCCTGGTCCAGTTATGCCCAGTCGCTGACCAAACGGCCGATGAAGGGCATGCTGACCGGCCCCGTCACCATGCTGCAATGGTCCTTCGTGCGCGACGACCTGCCGCGATCCGAGGTCTGCCGGCAGATCGCCTTGGCCCTGCGCGACGAGGTCGGCGATCTGGAAGCGGCCGGCATCCGCATCATCCAGGTGGACGAGCCGGCGATCCGCGAAGGCCTGCCTTTGCGCCATGCCGACTGGCCGGCTTATCTCGACTGGGCGGTGCAGAGCTTCCGCCTCGCGACATCGGGTGTGGCCGATGCGACGCAGATCCATACCCATATGTGCTATTCGGAATTCAACGACATCATCGATGCGATCGGCCGGATGGACGCCGATGTGATCTCGATCGAGACGGCGCGCTCGAAGATGGAATTGCTGGACGCATTCACCAGCTATCACTATCCCAACCAGATCGGCCCCGGCGTTTATGACATCCATGCGCCGCGCTGCCCCAGCCGGGAGGAGATGGTCGAGCTGCTGGCCAAGGCGGCCACGCATCTCTCGCCCGATCAGCTCTGGGTCAATCCCGATTGCGGCCTCAAGACCCGCAACTGGGCCGAGGTGCGGCCGGCGCTCGTCAATATGGTGGCCGCCGCAAGGCAGCTGCGGGAGAGCGGCAAGTTGCACGCCGCGCAATAACCGGGCGTGTAATCGTCGGCCGCACAACAGCCGACTGGCCGGTATGCAATCGACACCCGCCGGGGGCGAGCTTCCGGCGGGTGTTTTTATGCCCGTCATCGGGCAGTATGGCTGCCGGAGCATAACAACCAGGGAAGCCATGATGGCGGAAGATCAGAAGCGCGACGATGCGGGCGGCAGCCCGCCGGCCATCGAGCCGGCCCTGCGGGCCATCGCCATGCCGGCGGATACCAATCCGCGCGGCGATATTTTCGGCGGCTGGCTGCTCTCGCAGATGGATCTCGCCGGCAGCACGGCGGCGATCCGCCGGGCGCGGGGCAGGGTGGCGACGGTGGCGGTCACCAGCATGACCTTCCGCCGGCCGGTTTTCGTGGGCGACGAGGTCTCCTGCTATGCCGAGGCGATGAAGGTCGGGCGTACCTCGATCACGGTCAAGATCGAAAGCTGGGTGCGCCGGGGGATCGGGGAAAACCCCATCAAGGTAACCGAAGGCATTTTCACCTATGTCGCCATCACCGATGACGGCAAGCCGCGCGCCGTGCCGCCGGAAGAGGCATCGGTACCGAAGTGACGGGCGGGCTGTTGTTTAAGCACTTGGCGCTGCAACCCTGGACCCCCGGGTCGAGCCCCGGGGTGACGCGTTTTTTTGTCATTGGCGCATAGCGCTGGTTACCCCACTCGTTCGTCATCCCTGGTCTTGATCCCTGGGCTTGATCCGGTTGGCGTAGGCTGACATGCGTCGGCGGGGATCCGGGACGACTGACCAGGCCAGCTGACCAGGGCGACTGATAAGTCTCTCCCGTCACCCAGACCGAAACAGCGGATTTGCCCGTCATGCAACGGTCACAAACCTGTACCGTTGACTCGCCCAGGGCGCAGGCGTAGGAAACCAGAAAGGTTTAGCGTTCGGTTGCTGTGAAACCTGCGGCGCCGGACGGATGGCCATATTCAGGGCGGTCATGTCAGACCGTCATCGAAACCGGATTGAAGCGATGAAAGACGAACCACGAAGTCGATCCAGGCAGATCGAAACCGTCCGCAGGACGGCGTCGGTCGCGCCCGTCGCGCTGCAGCGGCATCTGCCGCCGCACTGACGCCGGCCGACATGGCGCCCTCCCGCAGACAGATGCGTTGAGGAGGGGGCCATGGTTCTAAACAAATACCGAAGCAGGGTGGCGGATGCCGCCCGGGACGCCGCCGGCGACAAGACTGGCGGCGACAAGACCGGCATCGATAAGGCCGGCGTTGAAGCCGGTGCCGAGACGGGCGCCGAAGCCAACATCGAAACGATGCTCACGCCCACCACGCCGCCCATGTGGATCGACATGGTGAGCCCGACGCCGGATGAAATCCACAGCGTCGAACAGAGCCTCGGCCTGGAAATCCCCACCCGCGAAGAGATGGAGGAGATCGAGCTCTCCAGCCGCCTCTATGAGGAGAACGGCGCGCTCTTCATGACCGCCCCCGTCCTCTACAACGCCACCACCGAGGCGCCGGCCACCTCGGCCGTCACCTTCATCCTCACCCGCACCACGCTGGTGACCCTGCGCTATGCCAATCCGGTACCGATCCAGGCCTTCGCGCGGCGCTGCGAGCGCCTGCCCGGGCTGATGGCCAGTCCGGAAGTCGTGCTGCTGGGCCTCCTGGAGCAGATCGTCGACCGGCTGGCCGATATCATGGAGGCGACCACGGTCAATCTTGAATCGGTCTCGCACCGGGTTTTCCCGAAGACCCGCCGTTCCGGCAAGAGCGGCGGAGATTACGAAGAAATCCTGCGTGAACTTGGCCATGCCGCCGATCTCGCCACCAAGGCCAAGGAAAGCCTGCTCGGCCTGCATCGCCTGACGCTGTTCCTGTCGACCCAGGCGCGGCTGAAGAAGAATCCCCAGGCGCGGCTGAAGACGCTGTCGCGCGACATCGCCTCGATCACCGAGCACGGCAATTTCCTCGCCAATAAGGTGACCTTCCTGCTGGATGCCACGCTCGGCCTGATCAATATCGAGCAGAACAACATCGTGAAGATCTTCACCGTGGCCTCGGTCGCCTTCCTGCCGCCGACCCTGATCGCCAGCATCTACGGCATGAACTTCCATATCCTGCCGGAACTGGATTGGGAATTCGGCTATCCCTTCGCGATCACCCTGATGGTGCTCTCCTCGGTCCTGCCCTTCTGGTATTTCCGCCGACGCGGCTGGCTGTAAGGCGGGGGAAGCCGGGCGCTAGTTCGAGCGCCGGCCGAGATGCTTCAATCGCTCCAGGGCATCCTTTGCCAGTTTGCGTGTCAGCGTTTCTCCCGGCACCTCCCGCTGCAACGGCAAGACCTGGCCCGACCAGAGCGGCGTGAAGTCGGTGCTGCCTTGCGGTTCCGCCTTGGCGCGCAACGGCACCAGCTCGCCCATGGGCAATGGGAAATCCGGCAGATCTTCCGCGATGGGACCGAGTTCGCGCGCTTGCCGGTTGTCGCGAATGGCCTTGAGCGTGGCGCCGAAGGGCGAGCGCACCAGCCGCCGCATCAGCAGGAAGAGCAGC
>LNAP01002592.1_pt1 | contig 17961 bp, 15 predicted proteins | sample 602601 | NCBI WGS metagenome assembly LNAP01 (sample SAMN02440304, study PRJNA202911) | soil metagenome | biome: Subtropical and temperate rainforests or woodlands; isolation source: soil samples (1 kg each in a 20% v/v slurry with milli Q water) were... ... | reverse complement strand
TGCCATTGAAGATTATGTCGCCCATCACAATGAAAACCCCAAGCCATTTATCTGGACCGCCAAGGCCCGCGATATCCTTCAAAAGGTCGTTCGTGCCAACCGCCGTTTAAGTTCCAAACAGAATGAAGCGCTACACTAGTGCACGCCGCTCCCGACAAGGCTGAGCATTGCTCCAGAATAGACCGGCGCCTGTGATTGATATTCAGTAGCGCCGAAGTCATTGCCTCGTGCAATAACCGCCATTGACCCGATGCAACAAGCTTGCTCTGGATCTACAATCATTCAGGGACAAATATGGCGGTAGGTGGCTTTACACCAATTCAAAAAATGGCCTTGGCCGCTTGGCTTCTGCTTCAACCAACCGTGGAAGCCGATGACCGGAGCAATGGCGAATGAATGATTTGGAAACTTTGGAACGATTGATATCGGTGGCAGATGCTTTAGAGGCTGAAGTCGACCAGGCGCGATGGGCTGTGGTCGCGCAAATTCGCAATCAAGATTTAGAGCTCTCCGCCATACTTGACGATCTGCTTCCGACCCCAAGGGCTCAAGCCACTTGGATGTTCAGAAAACTCTTTCGGAGAGATGAGCGACCCGTTGATCTGTATATTTCTGGCCGCGAGTCGGATCTACGGAATATCGCAGGGACGATTTTGTACGGCAATTATCTTTAGAATTGTTGTGACGAACCGACCGGCACAGAGCAGACCGCTATTGGATGAAGTCATGCCTTCAAGAAAATGGTGGAATGGGACCGGCGCTGCCGTTCGCCATAGACAATGTTGGGGCAAAGGTTATCGAATATCAACCACCCACCCGAATCACATTGGGAGAAGGGTAAGCGTACGCACAGTAGCCGATATCCTGAGTTGACGGTTACCGTCATTCACGCGAGAGAAAAGGACAAGCCCAAAGGGCGCGATCCCATCGACTGGAAGTTGGTGACTGACATGCCGGTGCGCACTCGAACCGAGGCCATTGAAAAGTTACGCTGGTATGCATTGCGTTGGAAAATTGAGGTGTTCCACTACATTCCGAAATCAGGCTGCCGAATCGAACAGTCCAAGCTTCGCACGGCGCAACGGCGCGTTAATCTCATCGCCCTGTGTTGCATAGTAAGTTGGCGGATCTTCTGGCTCACCATGATTCGTCGCTCGGCACCCCGAGCGCCACCAGAGGTGGCATTTACCGTAGACGAAAGACTCGTGCTGACCAAGATATCCCAACAGTGGCGCAAACCGTTATCGCAGCAGTCCCGTCTGCCAGAATATCTAATTTGCCTAGCACGGCTTGGCGGCTATTTGGCGAGAGCGCATGATCCGCCGCCGGGCAACTTGGTTGTCTGGAGAGGCATGCGTCGGCTTAGCGATCTGCTGCTAGGCGCGCAGATCGCCAAGATTTGTGGGTAATTGCAAGCCAGCGAACATACGTTGAAACAGCTGTAATGACCTAGCGGAACCTGCACAGGTCATGCGGCTATGCCAAGCGACGAACTTATCATGAGCCTCTATGGATGGCTATGCAAAGCTCACCTTAATGCCGAGAGAATTCGGCCATTAAGGTGAGCCTTTACAGGAGGCTAGGTGAGCCTATACGGGTTAAAAGTTCAATATTTTCAATGTTTTATGTGTGTTGTTTTTGCGACAAATACGTTTTTTTCTGTCATATTCCATGTTTGCTCTTGTATTTTGCACGCCAGTTTTGATAGTCTGTAGACATGCACAGAGAAATTCCTCTCGCGCCCTGATAACGAGATCTGAGGCCAACCATGAAGCGCCCGGCATTGAATCAAACCACTGCAATGATCACCAAGATATGGGTGATTACACGTTTGTGCGCGGGAGTCTGACGCCTCTTGTTTTTATTTCAGTACGTCAGCCCCGCTCCAAGCGGGGCTTTTTGCATTTGAAGCTCCGCACCAACAATCCTTCAGGAAGTTTCTCATGCATTGCAACCCGATCTCGAGCCTGCCTATACCTCATAGATAGCGCTCGCTAGGCAGCCAGCGGCGCTTGCCTATCCCATACTTTTTGACCTTTTTATCGGAGAACGTGATGACCGAGGACCGTGCTCGTCTTGACGCTTTACCCACTGCTTATCCACGTATTTTCTCAACGGGCCCGCTGCCATGGGGTTTTGAACATGGCGACGGCTGGTCTGAACTCATTGCAGCGCTATGCGCGAATCTCAACGAGATACTGGAAAGTGAGCCAGGCGCATCGATCGGTGTGAAGCAGGTCAAGGAAAAGTTCGGCACCTTGCGCTTCTATTACCGTCTCAATGGCGCAAACGATAAGGTAGCCAAGCGTGTGCGTCACGCGGTTGACCTCGCGGAGAAAGCCAGTGGGTGCATTTGTGAGCGCTGCGGGTGCTTAGCAAAGTTGCGGGCCGAAGCAGGCTGGTGGCGCACGTTGTGCCCGAGTTGCCGTACAGATTCAACATGAATAAAGAAGTGAATAAAAGGGATCGTCATGAGTCACGATGAATACACAAGTCAATTAGTCCGTTCTCTTTTCGAAGAAGAGAATGATCCCATTGGCTTTGAGCTGGAGTTTGACGAGTCGCTTCCGGAAGCGCCATTGAACAATTTTTTTGGTGACGTTTTTCTCACCTTGCTGTACCGCTGCAATGACTCGCTGGCGGAGCCTCTAATTGAGATCAAGCAGCACTTGTCAGCCGTGTCCGATCTGGTTCAGCCACGCCATGTTCGCGCGGCGGCTGCTGTGGCACTCGGCCGATTTATCCACCGCCGCTATCAGGAGGATCACTTCCGCGCGGGCAGCAGCCGTCCTGAACAATGGTTCCATCTTGCACGAGAGCTCAATAGCGTGATTGGCGCCTGGGCGTTGGTCAACCTGCGACTGCGGGAGTACAACTTGCGTATCGAGTTCGACCTAAATGTCGATCCTTTGCCACGGCTTGTGTACATCAATGAGCGCAGCTCACGTGCGACGCCGCAAGCAAATTCAGAGTGTGCGCATGCCTTTTACCTGGGGGCACGAGTTGCTATGCGGCACGTGCAGCGCCGCTTTGGTGGGTGGGAACAAGAGTCGTTCGGGTGCGCGCTTGCCTGCATCGTCAATTATCTAACGCTTGTACCGACCCGGCGTATGACAGACCGTGCGTGCCCCATCCAGCAGCGCCGCGAGGCTCTGGCATGGATCAAGCCTCTGTGGAATCGCCTGATTACTGCGGCCAGTGAATTGGCGCCTGATGTGGATGCGCGACGGGTTGAACTTGTTGAGCAGCAGCTTGCGGTGCTCCTATATCTCGATGAGATCGAAGAAAACGGGGTGCCCGATAAGCCATCGTTGGGGCCAGCATCAAAGGCGATCGCCAAAAAGCCTGGTCCGAACCAGATGGTGGTGGTGCCTGGCGTCATCCCCGGGTCCAGTGATCGGGCGGAAGGAGACTACCTCAAGCAGTTTGAGGTATTACGCAAGCCCATGACGTTCAAACCGCTACCTAGTCTCGATGGATTATATGGGCTGAGAGCAACGCTGGGCAAAGAGTTTCCGTGGGCGCAAGAAGCGATCACGCTCATTATGAGTGACCTCATCGCGCGTAGGCGTCATGGCGTGCTGCGGTTGGGGATGGCTCCAGTACTTTTAGTGGGGCCGCCAGGCACAGGTAAAACGCGCTTTGTACAACGGTTGGGTGAACTGCTCGATACGCCAAACACGGTTATCAATCTGGCCGGTATGACCGATGTGAAGCTGTTGAAAGGTGTAACGCGGGGGTGGGCTAGTAATCGGACATCCAGAGTGGTCGAGTTCATTCAGCAAACAAAAGTGCCAAACCCGATCTTCATCCTTGATGAGATCGATAAGGCCCGCCCGGCGACCGGGAACGGCGGAGATCCACAGGATGCGTTGCTTGATCTGCTTGAGCCCGGAAATGCCCGCCGGTACCAAGACGTTTACCTGATGACCGAATGTGATTTATCGCACTGTGCGTATATCGCAACAAGCAACTCGCTTGGTGCGTTGTCCGAGCCGTTGTTAAGCCGCCTTCGACCCGTGCTATTTCCGGCACCAGGACCCGAATATTCAGCGGTCATTTTGAAAGGAGTCGTGCGTGATCTGGAACGAACATGGAACCTTCCTCCAGGAGCACTAATGGTTACGCCCCGTCAAGCAGCACTATTACACGGTTTATCTCCGCGGGAAATGCGGCGAGCACTGCTCGAGCTACTTGGAAATGATGGGGATGAGGCGGCATATAGCCACCATTGACTGTGTCACCCTTCGCCGGCGTTGTCGCGCTGGCGAAGGGCACGACTAGATTTATAACAAAGGATTGGTATGGCCAACGTACATCGACACCTAGCTGCAAATAAGGTGGGCAGCGACTTTATCGTGGGTGATCTGCATGGATGCTTAGACCTGCTGCAGGTCGAATTGGATCGTGTTGGCTTCGATCGTGCCAAGGATAGACTGTTCTCGGTTGGTGACCTGATTGATCGCGGGCCCGATTCGATGGGCTGCCTGAGACTGCTGCGTGAGCCATGGTTTTTTGCTGCACGGGGCAACCATGAGGATATGCTACTTGACTATGCATATGAAGTGGTGATGCCATATGGCTCCCGTACGTCTGCTCAGCTCTTTTTCCGTAATGGCGGCGGCTGGGTCGAGACCCTAGATGCCGATGCTCAGCAGGAATTGCGAGAAGATCTGTTGCCCCGAGTCGTCGCTTTGCCGTACGTGATTACTGTCGGTGAAGGCAAGACGAAATTTAACGTCGCGCATGCAGAACTGATGACCGGAAGCATTGATCAGGCCAGTTTCTGGACCCGGCTGGAGGGCCTGCCAGCAGACCAGACCCGAAAACGAGTTCTTACAGACGACGAGATCACAGAGAAACTTCTAGCGCAGATGATCGAACCGCTCACATGGGGTCGACGGCTGGTGGGTCAGGTAGGCAAGGACAACTCTAAGGAAGTTATCCGGCCTGAAGGTATGCTCTTGGTGAGCCAGCAGCCCATGCATCCAGGGCTTTCATTAACCTACGTAGGGCATACGCCTGTGACGCGCATGATCTTGCACGAATCACATCTATTTATCGACAGGGGCGCATATGCCAGGGATAACGCTACCTGCTTGTTAGTGCTGCGTCACGACGAAGTTTGTTCTTGGGTAGCCTAACTGGATTCGCGCAAAGGCTAAATACAATTGATAGATTGCCAGCGACTGGTATACGGCCAAGTCAAGGACTCGCCGTCTGGTCGCTGGACGCTGAAAAGATTAGCTGGCAGTTTTTGAGCCGAGGAGAGGTGTCATAAACGCCTTCTTCTCCATACAGTTTTCCGTTTCTGCATCGAAACAGATGCACAGTACGGTCTGCGTCCGGGCAATAGCCCGAAATAACTGCGTCCAAGGGTTCCATCAGCGATGAGCCGGTGCGATTCAAGCGCGGAGGGCTTACCAATGAATTTCCGCTACCCGACTATCTTTTCAGAAATATGACAATAAAGTAATCCGCATGTTCCCGGTTTGTCAGCAGCGCTTCTTTATAGTGTCTCCATCGATGGGCGCAAGACCCACAAAGGCAGGATGACCGTCCTGCCAGTTTCTTGAAATCATGCATTAGATGGAGTTTCTATGAAGACTGTACTAACTGGTTTGGCTGTTTCCTTTTCGCTGGTTGCCGGGATTGCTCAGGCTTCCCCCGTGAATAGCCCTGAACCTAAAACGCGCGCCGAAGTCGTCGCTGAGTTACGCGAAGCTCGTGCATTGGGCCTGATAAGTGATGGCGAGCTTGATTATCCCACTTTGAAATCCGAGCCGCTAAATTCCAAGAGTCGCCAGGAAGTTCTTGCGGAATTGGAAACCGCGCATGAGGCGGGTACTTTAAGTTACGGCGAGTTAGACTACCCTCCAGAAACTCGTTCCTCCAGCTCAGTGACTCGGGCCCAGGTGCAAGCCGAACTGTTCGAGTATAAAGCCGCCGGCCAAATGCAACCGGTTCCATATTGAAGTCGTCGTAGGCAATTAGGCCTCACGGATCCGGCACTCTATCTATCGGGTGCCGGGCCGAGGGGCGAGCTTGCGCTTAGATCTCCTCGGCGGTTCAAAACTTTCGCACTCGTTACACAACTGACGACACGAAGATGCAAACGCAACATTACAAAAAAGTAATGTTTTTGAAAGTTTCCTGACGGTGTTGGGCTGCTACGCTCTCGTCGCGATTCAACGTCAGCTTTCCGACTCAAGTGCTTCGTCTACGTCTGTGGGCGTTTAACAAGGCGATCAATTCGGTTCGCTTCATTGTTACAGAAGCAAGAGCGAGCTCCATGCCGAAGGTCGAACTGTCTAGGCGAGGAGTTTCAAAGGTTCTGCAAGCATCTTCTTTCGCTATTTTTAGCGTCGTCATATGACCATTTTTGGTGGGTTTCCATGCGTAGTTTTCCCGTCCTGGTAGGGATCATCTTTGTGCTCGGTGGTTCGGCACTCGCTCAACCTACCCCTTTTTACGAGGCTGATGAATCGCAAGTGCTTGTTGAACCGGCAACTGCACTGACGCTTGATAAAGCTTTAGATCTAGTGCTTGCGAGTAACCCTTCGCTTTCCTCGGCGCGATATCTCGCCGCTTCATCGGAAGGAGTCGTGACTCAGGCAGGCGTAATTCCAAATCCGATTTTGAGCGTTGAAGTCGAGGATACCGACCAGAGGTCGACCAGGACGACGACGAGCACGTTGAGTATCCCCCTGGAGTTAGGTGGAAAGCGTAGCGCGCGTCTTGCCGCGGCGGAATTAACTCAGGATGTCGCAGAAAGCGATCTGCAAGGGGTCCGTGCAGACATTCGGTCGCAAGCCATTTCTGCGTTTTTTGACGTGCTCATTGCCCAAGAGCGGGTCTCCTTGACTTTGGACTCGGTGGAGATTGCGCGCGGCGCGTTACGCGTCGCATCCCAACGTGTCGCGGCTGGAAAAGTACCGCCACTAGAAGCCAACCGCGCGCAGGTTGAGTTGGCGAACGCGCAACTTGAACAGAATGAAGCAGGGAATGTGTTAAGCAATGCCCGCAGAAGACTGGCGGGTTTATGGGGAAATCCTTCTCCGATATTCACCCGGGCGGAGGGAAATATTGATGTCTTGCCGGAACGACCGGCACTTGATGATTTTGCCGCGGCTCTTGCAGACTCTCCTTTGATGCAGTCCGCACGTCTATCCGTAGAGCGAAGCCGTGCCCAGATCGAAGTAGAGCGCAGCAAACGCTATCCGGACGTCGAGTTGAGTGTAGGCGTCGCGAAAAATAATGAGCTCGGCCGCAACCAGACTATTGTTGGCGTGTCAGTTCCTCTGCCGTTCTTTGACCGTAACCAGGGAAATCTATACGAGGCTTCCATGCTGGCCTACAAGAGCCGGGATGACTATCGCGCGCAGAAAACTCGCTTGATGACCGAGTTGCAGCAGTCCGCAAGCGAATTTGATCTGTCCAAATCTTCAGCAACACAGGTAAAAACGCTAATCCTGCCGAGCGCGAAGCAAGCATATGAAACTGCGAAAAGGGGTTTTGAAGCCGGAAAATTCGCCTTTACAGAAGTGCTTGATGCCCAGCGCACCTTGTCCCAGGCGCGCACCCGTTACCTCACCGAATTATCCAGCATCTATCAAGCGCTCGCGCAGTTAGATCGAATTTTAGGTTCCAAGTAAGAAATGCGCATGAATAACTTCAGACAACGAATGACCCTTCGAGCGATGCTAATAGCACTCGGGCTGATACTGGTGGCTACGACGCCTTTCTTTGGTATAGAGGCCAACGCGTCAGAGGACGGCCATAACGCTCATGCTGAAACGGAGGAAGCTCATGAGAGTGACCACGAGAAAGGGCCTAACGGTGGTGAGTTGACTCGTTCAGGCGAGATTGGGCTTGAGTTGTTGCTTATCGAAGGCGCGGGTGAGCCTCGTTTGCGCGTTTGGGTTTCTTCGAAAGATGAAGCTGTACCGGTCGAAAGCGTGACCGCGGAGGGGCGGCTCTCGCGGCCAAACGGCGAGGTTCAGAATATAAGCTTTAGCCGTGCTGCGGGCTACCTTCAGAGTGAGCAGCTGATTCAAGAGCCGCACTTCTTTACTTTGGAAGTGGAGGTGACCGTTGAAAAGAACGAGGCGGTTACTGCCCACTTAGAACGCCAAGAAGGCAAGATCTCACTCTCTAAAGAGCAGGTTGCAGAAACGGGGTTGATAATAGAGCGTGCTGGCCCCGCGAAGCTTGAGCGGACCATAAAGTTCCCCGGCGAGATCAAGTTTAATGCGGACCGGACTGCACACGTCGTTCCGCGATTAGCTGGCATTGTTGAGAGCGTACCGGCTAGCTTGGGCGAACAAGTGAAGGCCGGCCAGGTGCTGGCAACGATATCCAGCACCTCGCTGTCGGACCTTCGAAGCGAACTGCTCGCTGCTAAGAAGCGCAACGCGCTCGCCGCTATTGTCTACGACAGGGAACGCAAGCTTTGGAAGGAGAAGGTCTCTGCAGAGCAAGACTATCTACAAGCGCGCGCGGCACTTTACGAAACAGAGATAGCCTTGCAGAACGTCAAACAGAAGTTGATTGCAATCGGTGCGGCGGGAGATTCACCGTCCCTCAGCCGACTCGAATTGCGTGCACCCTTTGATGGCGCAATTATCGAAAAGCACATAACTCTGGGCGAATCAGTTCGAGAAGATGCGAGTGTCTTCACCCTTTCTGATCTTAGTACGGTCTGGGTGGAGTTCCAGATTGCCGCAAAGGATCTTGAAAGCGTGCAAATTGGCAAGAAGGTGGAAGTGTCGAGTGCGGCGTTCAGTTCCAAGGTTCGAGGCACCGTATCTTATGTTGGAGCCCTGGTAGGGCAGCAAACTCGAACTGCAACAGCACGGGTCACGCTAGATAACCCGAACATGGCATGGCGGCCGGGCGTTTTCGTAACGGTAGATGTTGTCGTGGATGAAACAGACTCTGGTGTCACCGTTACAGCAGGGGCTATACAGACGATCGAAGGTCAGCCGGTTGTGTTTATTGTGGTTCCGGGCGGCTTCGTTGCCCAACCGATCACGGTGGGCGCTATCAACAATGATAGAGCAGAGATCACAGCAGGTTTATCAGAAGGAGTGAAGTACGTTGCAGCGAACAGCTTCATTTTAAAATCGGAGTTGGGTAAAGCCACTGCCGAGCACTCTCACTGACAGGCCGGAACATGTTTGAACGTATCATTCGCTTTGCCATTGAGCAGCGCTGGCTTGTCATCTTGGCGGTCTTCGCTATGGCCGCCCTGGGGATTTACAACTACAGCCGACTGCCCATCGATGCAGTACCCGATATCACCAATGTGCAAGTGCAGATAAACGTTGGTGCGCCCGGCTACTCTCCGTTAGAGGTAGAGCAGCGGATCACTTATCCCATCGAAACGGTGATGGCCGGGTTGCCAGGTCTTCAGCAGACTCGATCACTTTCGCGTTATGGTCTGTCTCAGGTTACCGTCATATTCGAAGACGGAACCGATATCTATTTCGCCAGACAGCTCGTCAATCAGCGCCTGCAAGAGGCGACAGATGACCTTCCTCCGGGGATCAACCCTTCGATGGGCCCCATTTCAACAGGTTTGGGTGAAATCTATCTATGGACAGTAGAGGCCGAAGAGGGTGCACTTAAGCCAGATGGTAAGCCATATACACCGACGGACCTGCGCGAGATACAGGATTGGGTGATTAAGCCCCAGTTGCGCAATGTCGCGGGGGTAACGGAAATCAATTCCATAGGGGGCTTCGCTCGGGAATACCAGGTGTCTCCCAATCTTGAGCAGATGGAGTCATACGGTCTTTCACTACCCGATATCGTTGAGGCGCTAGAGAAAAACAATACGAACGTCGGCGCAGGGTACATCGAGCGCAATGGCGAGCAATATCTGATCCGAGCCCCAGGCCAGGTTCGATCAGTTCAAGACATCGGCGACATCATTGTAGGAACGGCGCAAGGCGAGCGACCCATTCGCATCAGAGATGTCGCGCAGGTCGAGCTGGGCCGCGAGCTACGGACTGGTGCAGCGACAGAAAATGGACGAGAAGTCGTACTGGGAACGGTTTTCATGCTCATCGGCGAGAACAGCCGAGCTGTTTCGCTTGCCGTGGGCGAGAAGATGGAGGAAATCAACCGTACGCTGCCGGAGGGAGTGCACGCTATCACGGTTTATGACCGAACGGTGCTGGTCGATAAGGCAATTAACACGGTAAAGAAGAACTTGCTAGAGGGGGCTGTCTTAGTCATCATAATCTTGTTCCTTTTCTTAGGGAACATCCGGGCTGCGATTATCACCGCAATGGTCATCCCATTATCGATGCTGTTCACATTTACCGGGATGGTCACCTATAAAATAAGTGCCAATCTTCTTAGCCTGGGTGCGCTGGACTTTGGGATTATCATAGATGGGGCGGTGGTGATCGTTGAGAACTGTGTGCGGCGCTTAGCGCATGCGCAGGAGCATCACAAACGACCACTGACAAAAAACGAACGGTTTCATGAGGTGTTCGCAGCGGCCCGAGAGGCACGCCGCCCGCTGATATTTGGCCAACTTATCATCATGGTTGTATATCTGCCCATCTTCGCACTGACCGGCGTCGAGGGCCGAATGTTCCATCCGATGGCCTTTACCGTGGTTATCGCCTTGCTCGGCGCAATGTTGTTATCGATCACGTTTGTGCCTGCCGCCGTCGCGCTGTTTATCGGAAAGCGCGTATCTGAAAAAGAAAATCGGCTGATGCTGTGGGCAAAGCGCTTGTACGAACCGCTCTTGGCATTGGCTTTTAAGTGGAGTAAAGCGGTTTTGGTTGTGGCAACGGTGGCCGTGGTAGCAACTGGTGTTCTCGCATCTAAGATGGGCAGTGAATTCATTCCAAACTTGAATGAAGGTGACCTTGCCATACAAGCACTTCGGGTCCCCGGAACGAGCTTGTCCCAGTCGCTGGCAATGCAGCAGCAGGTGGAAAAGAGGTTGATGAACAAGTTTCCTGAGATCGAGCGAATTTTTGCCCGTACGGGAACGGCGGAAGTGGCCTCCGATCCTATGCCGCCCAACATCTCAGACGGCTATATTATGCTTAAACCTGAAGATCAATGGCCGGAACCTCGCAAAACGCGCGATGAGCTACTTCAAGCCATTAAAGCGGAAGCGAATCAGGTGCCGGGAAATAACTATGAGTTTTCCCAACCCATTCAACTCAGGTTTAATGAACTGATCTCTGGCGTGCGAAGCGATGTCGCCGTGAAGATATTTGGTGATGATAACGATATCCTGAATGCCACAGCTACGGAAATGGCCGAGGCGCTTGAGCAGGTTGAAGGGGCCACTGAAGTTAAGGTTGAACAAACAACCGGACTTCCGGTTCTGACGATTGACATAGACCGTGCCAGAGCCGCCCGCTATGGGCTGAATATGCTTGATGTCCAAGAAACTGTGGCGATCGCAATCGGTGGACGCGAGGCCGGTACTTTCTTTCAAGGGGATCGACGATTTGATATCACTGTCCGACTCCCGGACCACGTTCGAGATAATATCCAAGCAATTCAGCAGCTGCCCATAGCCCTGCCTAAGGACGAAAGCTCTCCCGGCCGTGCTTCGTATATTCCTTTAGGAGAAATAGCGACATTAGAGCTGGCGCCAGGGCCGAACCAGGTGTCGCGTGAAGACGGAAAACGCCGAATTGTCGTGAGCGCCAACGTTCAGGGACGAGACTTGGGCTCTTTCGTCGCCGATGCAACGCAGGCGATCAAACGGGTAAAGATTCCGACTGGTTACTGGATTAGCTGGGGCGGAACGTTTGAACAGCTTCAATCGGCTGCTCAAAGACTACAGATCGTTGTTCCGGCCGCTCTCTTGTTGGTTTTCGCGCTGCTCTTTGCCATGTTCGGTAATGTGAGAGATGGTTTAATAGTCTTTACCGGTATACCGTTTGCGTTGACCGGTGGAGTGCTTGCGCTCTGGGCTCGCGGGATACCCTTGTCGATATCAGCGGCAGTCGGGTTCATTGCGCTTTGTGGTGTCGCCGTGCTTAACGGCTTGGTGATGCTATCCTTTATCGGTTCGCTACGAGAGGAAGGCAAACGGCTTGAGGAGGCAATCCGACTGGGTGCGCTTACTCGGCTTCGCCCCGTACTGATGACGGCTCTGGTGGCTTCGCTCGGGTTTGTTCCGATGGCCATCGCTACCGGAACGGGAGCCGAGGTGCAACGACCGCTTGCCACAGTAGTGATCGGCGGTATTCTTTCATCTACAATCTTGACTCTTTTTGTATTGCCTCTGTTGTATAGGCTTGCTCATCGTCGGGATGTTGACGAGGCGCCCTTGTCCTGAGTCGCTCCTGGGAGGCGCCGGCCGCTTCTAGAAATGAAGTCGGATCTAACAGTCGCAAGAGAACGCGATAGCAGTTTGCAAAGCACCGTTTTGACTCATTTTTTGGCCGAGATGTGGTCAGTGACCGGGGCATTGCAACAGGGTTAATACACAATGCGCATATTGATTATTGAAGACGAGAGAAAGCTGGCCGATTATTTGCGAAAAGGTTTAACGGAGAACAATTACGTTGTAGACCTCGCCCGTGACGGCATTAACGGCTTACATGCATTCCATGAAGGCAAGTATGACATCGTCCTGCTGGACGTGATGCTTCCGGGCATGGACGGATTCGCGATTCTATCTGAGATAAGGAAGAGCAAACCTACGCACGTCATCATGATCACGGCCAGGGATCAAGTCGAGGACCGGGTTCACGGCTTAGAAAGCGGTGCAGATGATTATTTAGTGAAGCCTTTCGCGTTTTCTGAACTGCTCGCACGCATTCACGCAGTGCTACGTAGGGGGCAATCCACTGAGTCTACCGTTCTTCGGCTCGAAGACCTTGAGCTTGATCTAGTTCGAAGGAAAGTTACGCGTGGCAGCGAACGTATTGACCTTAGTGCCAAGGAGTTCAACTTACTAACCCTTTTGCTTAGGCGTCAAGGGGAGGTAATCTCACGAACGGTTCTAGCCGAGAAAGTATGGGAAATGAACTTCGATGGCGATACGAATGTGATCGAAGTTGCTGTGCGTCGTTTACGGGCAAAAGTGGACGACCCATTCGAAACAAAGTTGCTGCATACGGTACGTGGCATGGGCTATGTTTTGGAGCTGCGGTCTTCGTGAAACTATTCAAAGTTTCGTCTATTCGGCTGCGGTTGATACTTGTACTGGGCATGATCGCATTGGTAGGCTCTAGCTTGGCAGGGGGAGTGCTATTCAAGGCACTGAGTTACAACATAAGCCACCAGGAAATTACAGAATTAACAGGTAAAGTCGAGCTCATCTCAAGCCTTGCCGCGCTACAAGAGAACCCCCTGGACGTTACCGCATTCACTAAGTCTATCGACAACCTATTAAAGGGGCATGAATATCTAGAGGCGTGGGTCATCGAGCCAGACGGAACTGTGGTTTATGGCAATTCATTTCCCCTATCGCTAAGCCCGGAGCCCGCGGGTAGATTTGTCATCAGCATGTCCGACGGCAGACGATTACGGGCGTTGAGCACGGAGCTCAATACGAAGGCGCCGGAAAATTTGCGTTTAATTGTGGCAGTAGACACAGGTCCAGGCGACACGTTGCTATATGGATTTGGCACGGCACTTCTGATGGTGTGTTTGGCATGGATCATATGCGTATCGTTGTTTGCGGCGTGGGCCGTGCGAAGATCCTTGTCCTCCATAGACCACTTTTCGGAACAAGCTGCGCGAATCGGTCCTGAAGACTTATCGATCCGACTGCCAGTTGAGAACATTGATGTAGAGCTTCAAAAGCTTTCGACGGCGTTTAACCGAACCCTGGATCGCGTTCAGCAGGCTTACCGAAGAATGGAAGGATTCAATGCTGACGTTGCCCATGAACTGCGCACGCCCTTGGCAAATTTGATCAGTGGTTCTGAGGTCGTTCTTAGCAGGCCTCGCAGTGCCGAAGAGCTCCACGCCACAATGGCTTCGAACTTGGAAGAGCTTGAGCTGCTCCAGCTAATGATCAACGACATGCTTTTTTTGGCTCGCGCAGACAGTGGCGCCATGGCCGTGGACCTTAGCGAAACGTCCATCAGACGTGAGGTTACAAAGGTGCTCGATTACTATGAAGCGATGCTTGAGGATGGTGGATTGAGTTTTGAGATCGTCGGCGACGCTGACGTTTGGGCGAATGCCGGCTTAGTTCGCCGAGCCATCTCCAACCTAGTCTCTAATGCTATCAAAGCAACCCGGCCGGGAGAGCGAATAACGGTTGAGATCCATAGCACCGAAGATTTTGCTCATGTCGAGGTTCATAATGTTGGCGACGGCATTCCCGAGGAAATCGCATCGCAGATCTTTGATCGATTCTTCCGCGCTGATTCCTCCCGTTCTAAATGGCCTGAGGGTCACGGCCTTGGGCTCGCTATCGTCCGGGCTATCGCTTGTATGCATGGGGGAGGGACTTTCGCGCGATCAGGGGAGAAGTGGAGCGAGGTCGGATTTTACATAAGGAATAGAAAGGAACCGTAGTAAGTGTGGCACTTTGGCGAGGAGCACCATATGCTACTGCACCGAATGTTGCGCCGCTGGGAACACTACTTCGAACCGGGTTGCGTCGGATGTGGAACTGGCGCTGACTTGGCCTCCATGGGTCTCCACAATCGTTTTCACGATAGCTAATCCCAGTCCCGAACCTTCACTACTGCGGTGGCGCGATGAATCCGGCCTGTAGAACCGTTCAAAAATGTGGGTTAGGTGCTCCGGCGCTATGACCGGCCCTGGATTCGCGATACAGAAGATTGCCTTGCCGGAATCCAGACTGAGCGATGCCGTAACGCTGCGTTGACGCGGTGTGTAGCGAATGGCGTTCGACAATAGATTACTCAGCGCTCGGCGTATCATGAGCCTATCCCCGCGGACAAGCACTGGGCCGCCGACAGCATGCAGTTGCACTTCGCGCTCTTCGGCCCAGGCGCTAAAGTAATCAAACAGCACTTTGATCTCGGCTTCGAGATCTATCTCAACGAGCTCAGGCTTAAGTAAATTGTTGTCGGCCTGAGCGAGGAACAGCATATCGCTAACCATTTTCGCCATGCGCTCATATTCCTCCAGGTTGGAATACAAGACTTCGCGGTATTGCTCGACGCTGCGCGCTAGCGAAAGTGCGACCTCGGTCTGGGTTTTCAAATTTGTGATGGGCGTTCGCAGCTCGTGCGCGATATCGCCTGAAAAATCCGACAGGCGGCGAAATACATTCTCAAGGCGCTCAAGCATGCCGTTGAAAGAGGTGGCCAGCTCGACGAGTTCAGTGGGAACAGCTTCCGGCTCCAGCCGTGTATGCAATTGATCAGAACCGATTCTGCGTATCTGGCGGCTGATACGCCGTATGGGCGCATGGCCTTGATGCACGACAAACCACGTGGCCAGAATCGCAATCAGACAGGCTGCAATCGTGATAATCCGAAGGTAGTCCCGAAAGCTCTCCAAGTAATGCAGGTGAAAGTTGATACCCGTGGCAACTGCTATGGTCAGCTTGTTCGACCCTGGCACGTTGTCAACTGTGGTTCGTAACACAGCCCCTCGAAATGTCGCGCCGTGGTCTTTCCATATGCCAACTGTTTCAATCGTAATGTTTTCCACAGGTCGGGCAATTCTGGCAAACCTGTCCAGGTTCGACCCTGGCGAAGCATAAATCTGAACACCAGCTTCCGAAGAGATACGATATTCAGCGTTATGGTGGCCCGACACGGCATTTGCAAACCGCTGGTTCAACTCTGCAGGCGCTATATCAGGCGGTAGCGTTGCTAAGGTGCGCTTCAGCGCCTGGACGACGGCATTGAGTTCATCCACATCCTGTTGGATAAAATGATCGTTGATCGACCGTTCTACGATCCAGCCAAATGTGAGTAGGACGACCGTTATGACCGCTCCTATGGAGGCGGTCAGCCGTACAGCCAGAGAAGCTGGACGTCGTTTCATTTACTAGACCGCACTCGTTACATCAAGCATGTATCCCATGCCGCGTACCGTGTGGATAAGCTTAGGATCATAATCGTCATCGATTTTGGCACGTAGGCGCCGGATCGCCACATCGATGACATTGGTATCACTGTCAAAGTTCATATCCCATACCTGGGAGGCGATCAGTGAACGCGGCAGCACTTCGCCTTGCCGGCGTACCAAGAGCTCCAACAGGGCGAACTCCTTGTTCGTCAAATTTATGCGCACATTCTGCCGCTGAGCCCGGCGCCGGGGAATGTCGAGCACGAGATCGGCGATCTGCAGCTGGTCTTGGAAGGCAGGGGCGAAGCCTCGTCGCAACAAAGTGCGCACTCGGGCCAAAAGCTCTGAAAAAGCGAAGGGTTTTACCAAGTAATCGTCTGCGCCGAGCTCCAACCCTTTGACGCGATCCTCCACGCTATCCCGGGCAGTTAAAAAGAGTACCGGTGTAGAGTGCTTCGCGTTGCGCAATGCTTGCACGATGCGCCATCCGTCCACGTCGGGCAGCATGACATCCAGGATGACCAGATCGTACGAACCCGTCAGGGCCAGATGGTGCCCATCCAAGCCGGTGCGCGCGAGATCCACGACGAAGCCGGACTCCACGAGACCTTGGCGTACATAATCGCCCGTCTTGATCTCGTCTTCGACTACGAGCAATTTCATAGAATGACTCCTGTAAGTCCCTTGGGGTCGCTATAGAAAGAATGATCTCTCCGAGCTGATCTCAGATTGCCAACTGTAGTGCGTTGGCGCTGACAACAACATGACGACAGGATTACAAAATTGTAATGCGAGCCCTGAGCCGTTGCGGATATATCGGTGATCGCGCGGAGATCGCGACATTTACGAGCAAATTGCTCCGCGTACGGCATTCGAATTGCTAAGAAAATCCCGTGGCTTCGTACAGCGAGCCACATGGTAACCACACCTCAACCTCGTTGGAGATAAATATGCCTCATGAAAAGTTTCAATCGTGTATCGACGCTTGTTATGCCTGCGCTACCGAATGCGACCACTGCGCTGTTTCTTGCCTGGGAGAACAAGACGTCAAAATGATGGCGCGCTGCATAAAGCTGGACATGGATTGCGCACAAATTTGTCGCCTAGCGGCCAGTTATATGGCCAGGGGCAGTGAATTCGCTCAGGCGCTTTGTCGCCTGTGCGCCGATGTTTGCCAAGCGTGCGCAGAGGAATGCGCCAAGCATCAAATGGATCACTGCCAGCGCTGCGCCCAGGCTTGCCGCAAGTGTGCCGAAGAGTGCAGGCGAATGGCGCAAACGGCCTGAGCGGCCCACACTATAGAATCGTCGTTCTATAAATACAGAGACGATCGATGGAGGTCGGCGTGTATCACTGCCGCTGGCCTTCTACGCTTTACGCGACGGACTGTAGCCGGCGTCACGAATAGCTTGTTCGACCATGTCTGCATCAGGAGCTCCTTCTACACCTACGAGCCGCTCCGCCAGGTCAATCGAAACGGTGGCGTGGGGTGCAACGTCCTTGACAGCCGCAGTGACTGCGTTGATGCAGTGTCCACAGGTCATATCGTTTACTTCGAACTGAATCATCGTTTTCCTCTCTTTGTCACTCGTCAACGGAACCTTAGGTTAAACATTCCCATAGTGGCAATGTCAATGCATGCGATGCTTTTTGCCGGACGTTGTAAATAAAAACCGCTTTGCTTCAGGCAGGGAGCGCCGATGAAGGGAAGAGGTTAATGCTAAGGACCACCCGCATTTACTAAACCACGATAAGCGCTTTGATGCTTGACTAGATCATGGGAACCAAACTCACACGAATGGTAGTCCTAGCGCTAGCTGCTATTGGGTCGGTCGCTGTTTTAGCCCTCGTTTTCATGAGCATCATGATGTTCTGGGTGATGAGCGGTTAGGGTGAAATCTATCCGTTTATTGACAGTCCTGCTCATGCTGGCACTGGCGTGACTACCTGGCATCAGTTCCGCGC
>LNAP01011272.1_pt1 | contig 17962 bp, 13 predicted proteins | sample 602601 | NCBI WGS metagenome assembly LNAP01 (sample SAMN02440304, study PRJNA202911) | soil metagenome | biome: Subtropical and temperate rainforests or woodlands; isolation source: soil samples (1 kg each in a 20% v/v slurry with milli Q water) were... ... | reverse complement strand
TGGCAGCGGATAAGCTGGCGGCAATTATGGTGGTACTGGCGCTGGATTAACACTCTCTTGCGGGTTCTCACGCCCGATCGCTGAAGCATTTCAGCGATCACCAAAGGTTATTCATCCCGCTTCCGACGGACAACCTGAAAACTGCGTGGAAAACTTCTGGCGCTTTCCTACACCGCGCTAACGCCCAAAACGTAACGCGGAGCATCCCTGGCCACACTCCCACGCGGGAGCGTGGGAACGATATGTTGGAGTTTGGCTGAAAGTGCAAAGTCGACAGTCCCGCCGTCTTCGCGAGCAAGCTCGCGAAAAACGCCAGGACACCGCGGGCATTCAGGCAGCCCGCGTCATCGTTAACGTCCATCGCGAGCAAGCTCGCTCCTACAGGGCCGAGCGTTAGCTCGCCTGCAGCTCTTGATCTTGATCCACCCGCCCCCTCGGCAGGCTGAGTGGAGGCGTTCATCCGGGGATTGGCGCGCAGCGCCGTTCGACGCAGTCGAACTCATCGCATGTAGGTGCCAGCGAAGCCAACCGGAGGGCGATGCCCCCGGATGAGTGCCGGAGCGAAGGAACCCCGAGCCTTGGCGAGGGGCCGTACGTTCGGGGCGAGACTTTTTGGTTCCTTTTGGCTGGGCCGGCACTCCGGGCGTTTGACAAAAGGAACTCGCCGTAAGGGCGAAACCGCCAGCCGCCGTTACCGCAGCAATGGATATGCCCCCCCAAAAAAAACCCGCACGAAGCCAATAGCCCAAGATGAAACCAGCCTCCAGCCCCTTGCTCCCCCGCCCACGCCGACTAACATCAAACAAAAGGAAAATATCTCCATCCCGCCCCTCAAGTTGAAGGACTCGACAACCGACACAGTACTAATAGGCTAACTCGCCAGGTCAACTGCAAATCGGCCAAGCAGCAGGCAAAATCCCCCAAGGATGATTGTCCCTTTGACTGCCAATACTCATGGCAACTTGATGCTACCCGCACGGAACAAGGAATAACCCTTTGAAGCTGGAACTCAAGAACAGCTTGTCGGTGAAGTTGCTCCGGGTCGTACTCCTGTCGGCATTGATCGTCGGCGTGGTCTTGAGCTGCGCGCAAATTGTGTTCGATGCCTATAAAACACGCCAGGCCGTCGCCAGCGATGCCGAACGCATCCTCGACATGTTTCGCGACCCCTCGACCCAGGCCGTCTATAGCCTGGACCGGGAAATGGGCATGCAAGTGATCGAAGGTCTGTTTCAGGACGCCGCCGTGCGCAAGGCCTCCATCGGCCACCCCAACGAAGCCATGCTCGCGCAAAAAACCCGCGAGTTACAGCACTCCCACAGCCGCTGGCTGACCGACCTGATTCTTGGCAAGGAACGCACCTTCACCACCCAACTGGTCGGTCGCGGGCCCTACAGTGAGTATTACGGCGACCTGAGCATCACCCTCGATACCGCCACCTACGGCCAAGGGTTCATTGTCAGCTCGGTGATCATCTTCATTTCCGGCGTCCTGCGCGCACTTGCCATGGGACTGGTGTTGTACCTGGTCTACCACTGGCTGCTGACCAAGCCGCTGTCGCGGATCATCGAGCACCTCACGGAAATCAATCCGGATCGTCCCAGCGAACACAAGATTCCGCTGCTCAAGGGCCACGAGAACAACGAACTGGGCATCTGGATCAACACCGCCAACCAGTTGCTCGAATCCATCGAACGCAATACCCATCTGCGCCACGAAGCGGAAAACAGCCTGGTGCGCATGTCCCAGTACGATTTCCTGACGGGGCTGCCGAACCGCCAGCAATTGCAGCAGCAACTGGACAAGATCCTCATCGACGCCGGCAAATTGCAGCGCCGGGTCGCGGTGTTGTGTGTCGGCCTCGATGACTTCAAGGGCATCAACGAGCAGTTCAGCTACCAGACCGGCGACCAATTGTTGCTGGCCCTGGCCGATCGCCTGCGCGGTCATAGCGGTCGCCTGGGCGCCCTCGCCCGCCTCGGCGGCGACCAGTTCGCCCTGGTCCAGGCCGATATCGAGCAACCCTACGAAGCCGCCGAACTGGCGCAAAGCATTCTCGATGACCTGGAAGCGGCGTTCGCCCTCGATCATCAGGAGATCCGCCTGCGCGCCACTATCGGCATCACCCTGTTCCCCGAGGACGGCAACAGCACCGAGAAGTTGCTGCAAAAGGCCGAGCAGACCATGACGCTGGCCAAGACCCGTTCGCGCAACCGCTATCAGTTCTATATCGCCAGCGTCGATACCGAAATGCGTCGCCGCCGCGAGCTGGAAAAAGACCTGCGCGATGCGTTGATCCGCAATCAGTTCTACCTCGTCTATCAACCGCAGATCAGCTACCGCGACAACCGCGTGGTGGGCGTCGAAGCCCTGATTCGCTGGCAACACCCCGAGCACGGTATGGTGCCGCCGGACCTGTTCATCCCGCTGGCCGAACAGAACGGTACCATCATCGCCATCGGCGAATGGGTGCTGGACCAGGCCTGCAAACAACTACGCGAGTGGCATGACCAGGGCTTCAGCGACCTGCGCATGGCGGTGAACCTGTCTACAGTTCAACTGCACCACGCCGAACTGCCACGGGTGGTCAACAACCTGCTGCAGATGTACCGCCTGCCACCGCGCAGCCTGGAGCTGGAAGTCACCGAAACCGGCCTGATGGAAGACATCAGCACCGCGGCCCAGCACTTGCTCAGCCTGCGCCGCTCCGGCGCGCTGATCGCCATCGACGATTTCGGAACCGGCTATTCGTCCTTGAGCTATCTCAAGAGCCTGCCTCTGGACAAGATCAAGATCGACAAGAGCTTCGTCCAGGACCTGCTCGATGACGATGACGATGCGACCATCGTTCGCGCCATCATCCAGCTGGGCAAAAGCCTGGGCATGCAGGTGATTGCCGAGGGCGTGGAAACCGCCGAGCAAGAGGCCTACATCATTTCCGAAGGCTGCCACGAAGGTCAGGGCTATCACTACAGCAAACCGTTGCCGGCACGGGAACTGGGCGTTTACCTCAAGCAGGCCCAACGCAGCAATGCGGCTATTTTCTAACCCCTGTAGGAGCGAGCCTGCTCGCGATGGTCGTGAACGATAACGCGTTCATTCTGGATGAGCGCGCTGTTCTCAGGTTCATCGCGAGCAAGCTCGCTCCTACAGGGTTGCAAACTGCGCTCTGTGAATAAGAAATATTTACAGGTACAACCCTTTACACATAATGCGAAAGATTTGCATTATGTCGCAGTTTTGCGTGTGCATAGCACGACTCCACCCCTATCGAAGCAGGATGTTCGCCATGATTCGTATGCCTCTGGCTACCGCCAGTCTGTTGGCCATCGCTATTTCCCTCGCTGGTTGCGGCGAAGGTAAAGACCAAGAAAAAGCTGCCGCGCCAACTGCCAGCACTGCAGCTGCCCCGGTTGCTCCAGCCACTGCGCCTGCCGCTGCCGGTAAAGTCGACGAAGCCGCCGCCAAAGCCGTTGTCGCCCATTACGCCGACATCGTTTTCGCTGTTTACAGCGATGCCGAATCCACCGCGAAGACCCTGCAAACCGCCGTAGACGCCTTCCTCGCCAAGCCGAACGCCGACACCCTCAAAGCCGCCAAGGCTGCCTGGGTTGCCGCTCGCGTGCCTTACCTGCAGAGCGAAGTGTTCCGCTTCGGCAACACCATCGTTGACGACTGGGAAGGTCAGTTGAACTCCTGGCCGCTGGACGAAGGCCTGATCGACTATGTCGACAAGTCCTACGAACACGCCCTGGGCAACCCGGGTGCCACCGCCAACATCATCGCCAACACCGAAGTGCAGATCGGCGAAGACAAGGTCGATGTCAAAGACATCACCCCGGAAAAGCTCGCCAGCCTGAACGAGCTGGGCGGTTCCGAGGCCAACGTCGCCACCGGCTACCACGCCATCGAATTCCTGCTCTGGGGCCAGGACCTGAACGGTACCGGCCCTGGCGCCGGCAATCGTCCGGCCTCGGACTACCTGGAAGGCAAAGGCGCTACCGGCGGTCACAATGATCGTCGTCGTGCCTACCTGAAGTCCGTGACTCAGTTGCTGGTCAGCGACCTGGAAGAAATGGTCGGTAACTGGAAGCCGAACGTAGCCGACAACTACCGCGCCACCCTCGAAGCAGAACCGGCTGAAACCGGCCTGCGCAAAATGCTGTTCGGCATGGGCAGCCTGTCCCGGGCGAGCGCATGAAGGTTTCCCTGGAAGCCAACTCCCCGGAAGACGAACAGGATTGCTTCAGCGACAACACCCACAACTCGCACTTCTACGACGCCAAGGGCATTCGTAACGTGTACCTGGGTGAATACACTCGCGTCGATGGCACCAAAATGACTGGCGCCAGCCTGTCGTCCCTGGTGGCCAAAGCCGACCCGGCTGCCGACACCGCGCTCAAAGACGACCTGGCCGCCACTGAAGCCAAGCTTCAGGTCATGGTCGACCACGCCAACAAGGGCGAGCACTACGACCAGTTGATCGCTGCCGGCAACACCGCAGGCAACCAGATCGTCCGTGACGCCATCGCGTCCCTGGTCAAGCAGACCGGTTCGATCGAAGCCGCCGCTGGCAAACTGGGTATCGCCGACCTGAACCCGGACAACGCTGATCACGAATTCTGATCAACGCTGGCTGAATGAGCCTCCCCCTGTAGGAGCGAGCTTGCTCGCGATGAACTTGAAGGCAACGCATTTTTCCAGACAGCACGCGTTATCGTTCACGTCCATCGCGAGCAAGCTCGCTCCTACATAGGGGCTCGTGGTTTGCAGATAGACTCTTGCCTCACATCAAGCAAACGATAATTCCTCTTATTCAAATTCCCATCCCCTGTTAGACTTTGCGCCCTTGTTTTGCTCGTCTTGCAGGATGTCTGATGCCCCCGCTGCCTCTTCGCTTGTCCGCACTGTTTCTGGCCCTGGGCCTGAGTGCCTGCGATGACGCCCCGAAATTCACCCAGGCCGAACCCGGTGAAACCCGCTCCGGCGGCAGTGCGACGGTGCGCAAGACCGATCAGAACGCGTTTTCCATGCCCTCGGCAAACCTGCCGCCATCACGGCGTGTGGATTTCAGTGTCGGCAACAGCTTCTTCCGCAGCCCTTGGGTGATCGCCCCGTCGACGACGACCGCTCGCGATGGTCTCGGTCCACTGTTCAACACCAATGCCTGCCAGGGCTGCCACATCAAGGACGGCCGCGGCCATCCGCCGACGCCCGACGATGTGAACGCGGTGGTACGCCTGTCGATTCCCGATGCCCCGGCGTATGCCAAGGTCATCGAACAGCTCGGCGTGGTGCCGGAGCCCGTCTACGGCGGCCAGTTCCAGGACATGTCCGTACCTGGCGTGGCCCCCGAAGGCAAAGTGCGGGTCGATTACACCGCCGTGCCGGTTCGCTTCAAGGACGGCACCGAAGTCGAGTTACGCAAACCGAGCCTGAACATCACCCAACTGGGCTACGGCCCGATGCACCCCGACACCCGTTTCTCGGCCCGCGTGGCGCCACCGATGATTGGCCTGGGTCTGCTCGAAGCGATCCCCGAGGAGGCGATCCTGGCCAACGCCGAGGCACAGGCCAAGGCGAACAAAGGCATCAGCGGGCGACCGAACCGGGTCTGGGATGACGCGTTGCAAAAGACCGTTCTGGGACGATTTGGCTGGAAAGCCGGACAACCGAACCTCAATCAACAGAATGTCCACGCATTTTCGGGAGATATGGGGCTCACAACCAGCCTTAGACCCCTTGATGACTGCACGGACGCGCAAACGGCCTGCAAACAGGCACCTAGTGGCAACGGCCCCGATGGCGAGCCGGAAGTCAGCGACAACATCTTGCGCCTGGTGCTGTTCTACAGCCGCAACCTTGCTGTACCGGCCCGCCGTGACGTCAACGCCCCTGAAGTGTTGGCCGGCAAGACCCTGTTTTATCAGGCCGGTTGCCAGTCCTGTCACACACCGAAATACACCACCGCTGCCAACGCCTCCGAACCTGAACTGGCCAATCAAGTGATTCGCCCGTACAGCGATCTGCTGCTGCATGACATGGGCGACGGCCTGGCCGACAACCGTAGTGAATTCCAGGCCAGCGGCCGCGAATGGCGCACCCCGCCGTTATGGGGCATCGGCCTGACACAGGCGGTCAGCGGCCACACCCAGTTCCTGCACGACGGCCGCGCCCGCAACCTGCTCGAAGCCGTGCTCTGGCATGGCGGCGAGGCGACTGCGGCGCAACAACAGGTTTTGTCTTTCAATGCCGAGCAACGCGCTGCGTTGCTGGCGTTCCTGAATTCCCTTTAACACGCATTCCACTCGCGGGAGCCCGACATGTTCCGTCCCAAACTGTTGTTCACCAGCCTTGCCGCCCTCGCCCTGGGCGCCTGCTCGCCCCAGGACCCGCAAGCGGTCACGTCGGCGGCCATTGCCAAGTCGGTGATCCTGCCGACCTACACCCGCTGGCCGTCAATTGGCGGTCAGCGCCCTCGCCTACTGCGAAGGCAAGGAAACCCTGGAAACCGCCCGTGCCGACTTCCTGCATGCGCAAAAAGCCTGGGCCGAGCTGCAACCGCTGCTGATCGGGCCTTTGGCCGAAGGCAACCGTTCGTGGCAAGTGCAGTTCTGGCCGGACAAGAAAAACCTGGTCGGCCGCCAGGTCGAGCAACTGGTCACCGCCCAACCGCAAATCGATGCCGCCGCCCTGGCCAAGTCCAGCGTCGTGGTACAGGGGCTCTCGGCCTACGAATACATCCTGTTCGACAGCAAGCCCGACGTGGCCAACGCTGAGCAGAAGAGCAAGTACTGCCCGCTGCTGATCGCCATCGGCGAACGCCAGAAGCAATTGGCCGAAGAAATTCTGCAAACCTGGAACAACACCGACGGCATGCTCGCGCAAATGAGCAAGTTCCCGAACCAGCGCTACGCAGACTCCCATGAAGCGATCGCCGATCTGCTGCGCGTGCAAGTCACCGCCATCGACACCCTGAAGAAAAAACTCGGCACGCCAATGGGCCGCCAGAGCAAGGGCGTGCCGCAACCGTTCCAGGCCGATGCATGGCGCAGCCAGGCGTCCCTGACCAGCCTCGAAGCCAGCCTCGCGGCCGCCAGGACCGTCTGGGAGGGTGTGGATAACAAAGGCCTGCGCGGCCTGTTGCCGAGCGAGCAGAAGCCGTTGGCCGACAAGATCGATGCAGCCTATGCCGCCTCGCTGAAACTGTTCGCCGGCAACCAGCGCTCGCTGACCGACATGCTCAATGACGAGGCCGGCCGCCAGCAACTCAACGAGCTGTATGACAGCCTCAACGTCGTCCATCGCCTGCACGAGGCCGATCTGGCCAAGGCACTGGGCATCCAGTTGGGCTTCAACGCCAACGACGGTGACTGATGAGGGAAGGTTCCATGCTGCGACGCCAGGTTCTGACATTAGGTAGTTTGCTGCTGGGTGCAGTGACGCTGGGCGGCTGGAAGCTGTTCAAGCAAAAGGACAGGAGTCCGTTGTTGCTTTCGGCACGGGACGACACCGACGGCCAGCATTACGCCGTCGGTTATCGGCTCGATGGCACCCAAGTGTTCGCCACCCGGGTCGGCCAGCGTTGCCACGACATCATCAACCACCCGACACAGCCGATTGCGCTGTTCGTCGCTCGCCGTCCGGGCACCGAGAGCTACCTGATCGACCTGCGCGACGGCGCGCTCCTGCAAACCGTGGTGTCACAGCCGAACCGGCATTTCTACGGACACGCGGTCATTCACCACAGCGGCGACTGGCTGTACGCCACCGAAAACGACACCTCCGATCCGGGCCGCGGCCTGCTCGGCGTGTATAAGTTCGAAGGCGAACGGCTGGTGCACAGTGGTGAGATTTCCACCCACGGCCTCGGTCCGCATCAGGTGTCGTGGATGCCCGATGGCGAAACCCTGGTGGTGGCCAACGGCGGGATTCGCACCGAGGCCGAAAGCCGGGTGGAGATGAACCTCAACGCCATGGAACCGAGCCTGGTCCTGATGCACCGCGACGGCACCCTGCTGAGCAAGGAAACCCTCGCCCAGCAGATGAACAGCGTGCGTCATCTGGCCATTGCCAGTGACGGCACCATCGTCGCCAGCCAGCAGTTCATGGGTGCAGCCCACGAGTCGTCGGAGTTGCTGGCGATCAAGCGCCCCGGTCAGCCCTTCGTCGCGTTCCCGGTACCCGAGCACCAGTTGCAGGCCATGGGACACTACACCGCCAGCGTCGCAGTACACAGCGACTTGCGCCTGGTGGCGTTGACCGCACCGCGGGGCAACCGCTTTTTCATCTGGGACCTGGACAGCGGTGAAGTACGTCTGGACGCGCCACTGCCCGATTGCGCCGGCGTCGGCGCCGTGGCCGATGGTTTTGTCGTGACCTCGGGCCAGGGACGCTGCCGTTACTACGACTGCCGCCAGACAAACCTTGTTGCAAAACCGCTGGAGCTACCCGCAGGGCTCTGGGACAACCATCTGCACCTGATGGCCTGAATCATTGAAAAATCGCCGCCTTGGGCCGCGCCTGCATCGGGATGACCTACACCCCGCAGGCGCGACCCGAGGCGGCGAATTTTTTCAGGCTTTCACCCCTCTAATACCTCACAACCTGTAAAAACGGCAGTTGGATTACCCTCTACACTCCCGGTAATGTGCCCCGCTGTCTCGCCTGATTTTGTCCAAGGAACTGGAATATGCTGCGTCGCCGCATGCTGATCATGTTGGGTGTTGTTCTACTGATTGTGCTGGTCCTGGCTGCATATAAAGCCTTCTCGATCTACACGATGGTTCAAGGCTTTTCTGCGCCCAGACCGGCCGTCAGCGTTGCCGTGGCCACCGCCACCGAGCGCCCATGGCAAGCCCGCCTGCCTACCGTTGGCACGCTCAAGGCATTGCAGGGCGTAGACCTGAGCCTGGAGACCGATGGCACCGTCATCGATGTCCAGTTCGAATCAGGGCAGAAGGTCAAGGCCGGCCAGCCCATCGTCCGGCTCGACAGCGCCGTGGAAAGCGCCTTGCTCGAAACCGCCCTGGCCGACCTCGGGCTGGCTCAGTTGGACTACAACCGTGGCAGCCAACTGGTCGGCAGCCAGGCGATTTCCAAAGGCGAGTTCGACCGACTCTCGGCGGTCCTGAAAAAAAGCAGGGCCACGGTCAATCAGCTCAAGGCGGCGCTCGAGAAAAAACGCATCATCGCGCCGTTCAGCGGCACCATCGGAATTCGTCAGGTGGACGTCGGCGACTATGTGGCCAGCGGCACCATGATCGCCACCCTGCAAGACCTCAGTAGCCTGTATGTCGACTTCTTCGTGCCCGAGCAGTCGGTGCCGAAGATTGCGCTCGGTCAGCCTGTGCAGGTCATCGTCGCGGCGTATCCGACCCTGGAGTACCCCGGCACCATCAGTGCAATCAACCCTAAAGTCGAGAACAGCACCCGTAACGTGCAGGTCCGCGCCACCCTGGCGAACCCCGATGGCAAGTTGATTCCAGGCATGTTCGCCAGCCTCCAGGTGCTCCTGCCCGATCCGCAGCCACGCATCGTGGTGCCGGAAAGCGCGATTGCCTACACGCTCTACGGCAACTCGGTGTATGTGGCCGTACCCAAGAAGGCCGAGGATGGCAGCCAGGTAAAGGACGACAAGGGTCAACCTGTGCTGATCGCCGAACGGCGTTTTGTCGAGACCGGTGAACGCCGCGACGGGCAAGTGATGATCACCAAAGGCGTGCAGAGCGGCGAGAAAGTGGTAACTGCCGGCCAGCTCAAACTGGATAACGGTTCACGCATCGCCATCAGCGACGACAAGACCCTGGCTGGCCAGAAGAGCCCGCCACGCGCGAACTGATCAAGGAATCTCCATGGCTTTTACCGACCCGTTCATCCGCCGTCCGGTTCTCGCTACCGTGGTCAGCCTGTTGATCGTGCTGCTGGGCTTCCAGGCCTGGAGCAAGCTGCCGCTGCGCCAGTACCCGCAAATGGAAAACGCCCTGATCACGGTGACCACCGCCTACCCCGGGGCCAACGCCGAGACCATCCAGGGCTACATCACCCAACCTATGCAGCAAAGCCTGGCCAGCGCCGAGGGCATCGACTACATGACCTCGGTCAGTCGCCAGAACTTCTCGGTGATCTCGATCTACGCGCGCGTCGGCGCCAACAGCGACCGTCTGTTTACCGAACTGCTGGCCAAGGCCAACGAGGTCAAGAACCAGCTGCCCCAGGACGCTGAAGACCCGGTGCTGAGCAAAGAGTCTGCCGATGCGTCAGTGCTGATGTACATCAGCTACTTCAGCAAGGAGTTGAGCAACCCGCAGATTACCGATTACCTGTCACGGGTGATCCAGCCCAAGCTGGCGACCTTGCCCGGCATGGCCGAAGCCGAGATCCTCGGCAACCAGGTATTTGCCATGCGCCTGTGGCTGGACCCGATGAAGCTGGCGGGCTTCGGCCTCAGTGCCAGCGATGTGACCAACGCGGTGCGCCAGTACAACTTCCTCTCGGCCGCCGGCGAGGTGAAGGGCGAATACGTGGTCACCAGCATCAACGCCAATACCGAACTCAAGTCCGCCGAAGCCTTCGGGGCGATTCCACTCAAGGTCGATGGCGATAGCCGTGTGCTGCTGCGGGATGTGGCGCGCGTGGAAATGGGTGCGGAGAACTACGACTCCATCAGCTCGTTCGGTGGCACCCCGTCGGTGTACATCGGCATCAAGGCGACGCCCGGCGCCAACCCGCTGGAAGTGATCAAGGAAGTGCGCAAGATCATGCCGGATCTGGAGGCCCAGCTACCGCCGAACCTCAAGGGTGAAATCGCCTACGACGCCACACTGTTCATCCAGGCCTCGATCGACGAAGTGGTGAAGACCCTGTTCGAAGCGGTGCTGATCGTGATCGTGGTGGTGTTCCTGTTCCTCGGTGCGCTGCGCTCGGTTGTGATCCCGGTGGTGACCATCCCGCTGTCAATGATCGGCGTCATGTTCTTCATGCAGTTGATGGGGTACTCGATCAACCTGCTGACCCTGCTGGCGATGGTATTGGCCATCGGTTTGGTGGTAGATGACGCCATCGTGGTGGTGGAAAACATTCACCGTCACATCGAGGAAGGCAAGACGCCGATCGAGGCTGCCATTGAAGGCGCCAGGGAAATCGCCATGCCGGTGGTTTCGATGACCATCACCCTGGCGGCGGTGTACGCACCGATCGGTTTCCTGACCGGTCTGACCGGGGCGCTATTCAAGGAGTTCGCCCTGACCCTGGCCGGCGCGGTGGTGATTTCCGGTATCGTCGCCCTGACCCTGTCGCCGATGATGTGTGCGTTTCTGCTGCGTCACGACGAGAACCCCAGCGGCCTGGCCCATCGCCTGGACATGATTTTCGAACGCCTCAAGCGTCGCTACCAGAGCCTGCTTCACGGCACCCTCAACACCCGGCCGGTGGTGCTGGTGTTCGCCGTGATCGTGTTGTGCCTGATTCCGGTCCTTCTCAATTTCACCAAATCGGAACTGGCACCGGATGAGGACCAGGGCATCATTTTCATGATTGCCAACGCCCCGCAACCGACCAACCTCGACTACCTGAACACCTACACCGACGAGTTCGTCTCGATTTTCAAGGCGTTTCCCGAATACTACTCGTCATTCCAGATCAACGGTTTCAGCGGCGTGCAATCGGGCATCGGCGGTTTCCTGCTCAAGCCATGGGACGATCGCAGCCGCACGCAAATGGCGATCCTGCCCGAGGTGCAGGCCAAACTGGAAAAGATTCCGGGACTGCAGATCTTCGGTTTCAACCTGCCTTCACTGCCGGGCACCGGCGAAGGCTTGCCGTTCCAGTTCGTCATCAACTCCGCCAACGATTACGAATTGCTGCTGCAAGTGGTCGACCGGGTAAAAAAACGTGCGAAGGAGTCCGGCAAGTTTGCGTTTGTCCACGTTGACCTGGCCTTCGACAAGCCGGAAGTGGTGGTGGATATCGACCGCGCCAAGGCGGCGCAGATGGGGGTTTCCATGCAGGACCTGGGGGGAACCCTGGCGACCCTGCTAGGTGAAGGCGAGATCAACCGATTCACCATTGAAGGTCGCAGCTACAAGGTCATTGCCCAGGTCGAACGGCCGTTCCGTGACAATCCGGACTGGCTGAACAATTACTACGTGAAAAACACCAAGGGCGAATTGCTGGCGTTGTCGACCCTGATCACCATCACCGACCGTGCTCGACCGAGACAGCTGAACCAGTTCCAGCAACTCAACTCGGCCATCCTGGCCGGCGTGCCGCTGGTGAGCATGGGGGAAGCCATCGACCTCGTGCGCCAGATCGCCCGGGAAGAGGCACCCGCCGGTTTTGCCTTCGACTACGCCGGCGCATCCAGGCAGTACGTACAGGAAGGCAGTGCCCTGTGGGTCACCTTTGCCTTGGCGCTGGCGATCATTTTCCTGGTGTTGGCGGCCCAGTTCGAAAGCTTCCGCGACCCGCTGGTGATCCTGGTCACCGTGCCCCTGTCTATCTGCGGCGCATTGATTCCGCTGTTCCTGGGCTGGTCGAGCATGAACATCTATACCCAGGTCGGGCTGGTGACCTTGATCGGGCTGATCAGCAAGCACGGCATTCTGATCGTCGAGTTCGCCAACCAGCTACGCAAGGACAAGGGCCTGACTGCACGGGAAGCAGTGGAGGAAGCGGCGGCCATCCGGCTGCGTCCAGTCCTGATGACCACCGCGGCGATGGTGTTCGGCATGGTGCCATTGATCATCGCCAGCGGTGCTGGCGCGGTCAGCCGGTTCGACATCGGCATGGTCATCGCGACGGGCATGTCGATCGGGACGTTGTTCACCCTGTTTGTGTTGCCTTGCGTCTACACCTTGCTGGCCAAGCCCGATAAACCCTGATGCAGAAAAACCTGTGGGAGCGTTGAAGCCCGCAGTCAGGGCAATAAAAAAAAGGCCTCGCATCAGCGAGGCCTTTCATTTTGGCTTCAATCGGTTCAACTCTGCGGCCTCAATCCCTGAGTAAGTCCGAACATGAACAGCAACAAGTCATGATCAGGTCGAGTGGCCACGGATGCCTTGGCAACCCGCGGCAATGGACAATGTTCTTCTGCGTTTATCGAGCTAAGAACCTGGGGGCGTGGTTGCTCCCAGGTTGCCATCGCGATCGATGCAACTGCCAACAAACCTCGTGCAATTTCGAGTTTCATCGCTATAAACCCTTGATAGCGCTGCCAAACGCCGTCTCATAAAAGTAGATGAGCTTTTTCCAGTCTGCGTCGCTGAACGACGAGTGGCGACGCAATTGCTTCATGTCATGGACAGCTGCGCGATGGGCCGTCAAACGCTGTCGGCATTTCTCCAGATCGATCAGGGCCACTTCGACCTTTGCCGTCTCGCCCTCACCGGTCACGCAAACGAATACGTGCTTGTCGTAAATACAGCCGTGCTGCCAGCGGCCTTTGTGCATGCGAGCCAGGTTTTCAGCCAGGTCTTTGAGCACTCGTTCGTTTATGACTTCACCATGACGCTCGCGACCGCCACCGGCGTACCAGCGATCGATTTCCTCGAAGCCGTCCAGCGACTTGGTGACCAGCAAGGCACGCCACTTGTGCACAGGATCGCGCTGTGCACCACAGAAAACGATTTCCGGAACCCTTACGCCAAGCGCGGTCACACCGGTGAGCGCAGCATGCTCGCGCATGACCGTCGGCCGCCCGAAAGGATGCTGCAAACTACGATGGATATGTCCGGTCTGGCGCTTGACGTAGAGCAGTTGACCATCACTGCCCATCAGGCGTTGAACGCCGCTTTCCCCGCCGCGACGGACGTTGGGTTCTTCTACCCATTCACCGCGCTGATTCCAAAAGTAATCGAAGCGGTCCTGGGGAACGACTTCCGTTTCTGCTGCACACTGCACTGCCACGTAATACGTAAACTCGCCACATGGCATAGAGCGGCAAAAAGTCCAGTTGTTCCTGGATTCGGAAACCCGCCTGCTCAAATTCCTTCTCTACGGTAGCGGCCGGTAACACAAACCGGTTTTGGTAACCTTCCTGCCCACGGGTTTTCTCCGAGCGCTTGCGCTTCCAGGCCTTGAAGTTGCCATCGACCCACAGCGAAAGGATCACGCTGTCACGGGAAACCCGCTCGAATTCACGCAAAATAGCCATGCGATGCTTGGCTTCACCAATGTGGTGGAGCAAGCGCATGCAAAAAATGCTATCGACCGCGTTGTCCGGCAAGGCGATGTCGAATACAGATGTGTGCAAGGGTTGTACCCGCTTCACCACATCGGCAGGTTGCGCCTGGGTTGCGACTTTCAGCATGGACTGCGAGTTATCGGCACCGATGATCACACGGTTGGATTTTTCCGCCAACAAGGGCCAAAAACGCCCTGCACCGCAAGGCAAATCGAGGACCAGACCAGGCTCGCCAACCAGGGCCAGTGCCTTGCGCGCCAGTTGTTCGTCACGCCAGTGGGACAATCGACGGCCGAGACCTTCCTGGTGTTTGCGCAAATAGCGTTGCGCGTGTTGATCGTCGTACTTTTCGGAAAAATCGAGCTTGATCGGGCCGTCCATCATCAGGTCTCCTGAACTTCTGATAGCAGCTACCTTAGATTTTGTAGTGTCGGCGTCTGGTCATCCATTTGTGAAAATATCGTTATGGGAAAACCTGAAATATTACAGGGTTTTACGGAGTTGACAGGATTTACTGAACGCCTGCCTTAACAGATCAAGTTCGGGACAGCTCCACCTGAAAACAGCAGCCACTGGGTTCCATCGTAGTCAGGCTGACGCTCCAGCCCTGGTTTTCACAAATCCGCTGCACCAGTGAAAGCCCCAGGCCCAAGCCTTCCCCGCGTTTTTCAGTGCCCCGAACGAAGGGTTCGAACATTGCCTCGCGTTTTTCCTCGGGAATGCCCACACCGCTGTCTTCGACAAGAAATCCCGTGCCCGTCAGGCTCAGGCGGATGAAGCCCCGTTCTGTGTAGTGCAAGGCGTTGCGCAGCAAGTTACCCATCACCGCGTGCAGGAGGGTCGCATTGTAGCCCTTGGCCTCAGGGTTGCCCGGCTCGAAGATCAGTTTCAACCCTTTGCGTTCAATGGGCTCGCGCCACAGACCGACCACCTGACCCAGGGTCTGCTGTGGCGACATGCTCGCATCTTCACGCTGGGCACGGGCCAGCATCAGGAAGGTTTGCACCAGCTCACGCATTTCTTCACATGCCCGGGCAATGCGCTCGACCTGGGCGCGACCGCGCTGATCGAGACCTGGGTTTTCCAGCAACAACTCACAAGAACTGGCCAGGATCATCAGGGGCGTACGCAATTCGTGGCTGACGTCGCTGGTGAACAAACGCTCGCGGGTCAGGGCCTGACGCAAGCGCCCGAGGGTGGCGTCGAAGGCCACGGCCAGTTCGCCCACTTCGTCGGCGGCATAATCCGGAGCCAAGGGAGGAGCCAAACCCAGCAGTTGATCTCGATGGCGTACCTGGCGGGCCAGCCGTACCACCGGCGCCATGACCTTGCGTGCCAGCACCCAGCCGAGAAATACAGCCAGTGCCAGGCTCAGTACGAAACCCACCAGCACCACGGCAAACAGCACCCGCTCGCGCTCTTCAAAATCGCTCTGGTCCTGCAACAGCACGTAACGTCGGCCGTCGACGATTTCGACCATGGCGTGGTACGACAGATTTTCACGGAACACTTCGTGGAAACCCGGCTCCAGATGCCGCAAATCCTTGGGCAAATTGAAATCGCCTGGCCCATTGCTGAAGTAGAACAATTGGTCCGGTTCGGGGCGGTGGCTCCAGTCCGTGACATTGTCCATCAGCAACAGGCGCTGCAAATCGCCGCCCAGACCGGCCGAAATCAGTTTTTCCTCCACCAGGTGTACGGTCGCCACGATGCCCCGCCACCAGTGCGCTCATCAGCGCAAAGGCAATGATGATGCGTTGAGCAAGGCTCTGCTTAAACTCCATCACGGCCCTCGGCCAGGCGATAACCCACACCGTGCACGGTTTGCAGCAATGGCTTGGCGAACGGCTTGTCGATCACCTGGCGCAGTTGGTGGACATGACTGCGCAGGCTGTCGCTGTCCGGGCAGTCGTCGCCCCAGAGTGCTTCTTCAAGAATTTCACGGCGCAACACATGAGGGCTTTTCTGCATCAACACGGCCAGCAACTTCAGGCCGACCGGGTTGAGTTTCAGCAAGCGGCCTTCGCGAGTGACTTCCAATGTGTCGAGGTCGTAGCTCAGGTCACCGACCTGCAAGGTCCGCCGCCCGCCGCCCTGGGTTCTGCGCATGACCGCTTCGATACGCGCTGCCAGCTCAGACAGAGCGAACGGTTTAATCAGATAGTCATCGGCGCCGGATTTGAAGCCTTGCAGACGGTCATCCAGTTGATCGCGGGCCGTGAGCATGATCACCGGCGTTTCGCGGCGAGCATCCTCGCGCAGGCGCTTGCACAGGGTGTAGCCATCGATGCCGGGCAACATGATATCGAGCACGATCAAATCGTAGTGCTCGGTGGCCGCCAGATGCAGACCCGAAAGACCATCCTGAGCGCAATCGACGGTATAGCCTTTGAGCCCCAGGTACCAGGATATCGCGGTTGTCTTCAACCAGTAGAATTCGCATGGGTATCTCTCCGTCCACAGTAACGGCCGTCGTGGCCCGCGCAGCTTAAGGCGAAGTTCCGCTCAGGGCTAGGACTGAGTGAAGCGCAAAAGCGCGGAAATTGACCGATTACAGCCTTAACGAGTTTTTCACTGGCGATTCACATGCCGGCGACAGAGTCGGGTTCAAACTCTGCGCGGCTGCGCATTTGAGAACATTTCACTGATCAAGGAATTAGCATGGTTTCGACCCTTGCCCGCCCTGCCCCTCGTCCGCTCAATTTCTGGATGTGCCTTGGAGTCCCCGCCGTAACTGCAATCATTCTGGTATTGCTCGAATTGACCAGTCTGGACATGGACCTGGCCAAGCTGTTTTACGACCCGGTCGCCGGAGAATTCATCGGACGCCACAGTTACTTCCTCGAGGACATCCTGCACGATCGCGCCAAGCAAGTGGTCATCGCTTTCTCGGTGTTTGCCATCCTCGGCTTCATCGCTTCGTTCTTCATGGCCAGGCTCAAACCGCTCAAGCGGGAACTGGGTTGCCTGGTACTGTCCCTGGGCCTGGCAACTTCATTTGTCACGCCCATGAAGGCGGTGACTGCGGTGCAATGCCCATGGAGCCTTGAACAATTCGGCGGTCACGAGACCTACAGCGAACTGTTGAGTCCTCGTCCACACACCGAAAAGCCAGGGCGTTGCTGGCCCGGCGGCCATGCGGCCACCGGCTTCACCCTGTTTGCCCTGTTTTTCGTACTGCGTGACCGTCGCCCGCGCATGGCTCGCGCAGCGTTGGTCTTCGCCTTTGCCCTCGGCTCGGTGTTCTCCATCGGGCGGATGATGCAGGGGGCGCACTTCTTCTCGCACAACGTGTGGACGGCGGTGTTCTGCTGGCTGATTTGTTTGGGGTCGTATTACTACGTTCTGTATCGACCGGTCTTGAGGGCGGATCGCGAGGCAAGTGCAGAACCTGTCAGCGCCTGAACCACAGTTCAAATGTGGGAACGATGTGGCCTTCGGATGCCCGGCAATAAAAAACCCCGCCTGCTTTCGCAGACGGGGTTTTTTCGTACAGGGGTAAGGCTGACTTACATCATGCCGCCCATGCCGCCCATACCGCCCATGTCTGGCATACCGCCGCCAGCTGCACCTTCTTTCTTCGGTGCATCAGCAACAGCGGCTTCGGTGGTCAGGATCAGACCGCCGATCGACGATGCAGCTTGCAGCGCGGAACGGGTGACCTTGGTTGGGTCCAGGATGCCCATTTCGATCATGTCGCCGTATTCGCCAGTCGCAGCGTTGTAACCGAAGTTACCTTTGCCGTTCTTGACTTCGTTGACCACAACGCTTGGCTCGTCA